>Ga0210409_10003010_pt1 | contig 19399 bp, 17 predicted proteins | sample IncBWH17MmetaG_FD_161649 | JGI IMG/M metagenome (GOLD analysis project Ga0210409, IMG submission 161649) | Forest soil microbial communities from Barre Woods Harvard Forest LTER site, Petersham, Massachusetts, United States - Inc-BW-H-17-M | ecosystem: Environmental > Terrestrial > Soil >... | reverse complement strand
TCCTCGCACGGCCTTGGGCGAGGCCGCTCCACGAGACGACGCAGATCGGCCGCGTTAGATGCCTGACCATGGAGCTCTACCGGCTGCGCTACCGCCCCTCCGCACGCAAGGTCCAGGTGCTGCTCGATCTCCTCGGCGCTCGCTACGACCTCGTCGAGGTCCCTTACCGGCAGTGCGACGAGCTCGCGCGCGTCACCGGCGGGTACGTCTACGTGCCCGTCCTGGTCAACGACGACGGCAAGGTGGTCGTCGAGTCGCGCGACATCTGCGAGTAGCTGCTCGCGCGGGCCGGCGGGCGGCTCGTGCCCTCGCCATGGGAGGGCGGCAAGGAGACAAGGAGGCTTCGTCTTGTCTAAAGATCCTCTGCTAAAGAGCTCGTGGCCGTTACAGTCGTGGTCGTGGCCGTGTCTGACCCGGTGCCGCGCCGCGACAAGTGGCGAATCATCAGCCTTGCAGGCCCCCTCGGCGCTTCGCTAGCGCACCGCGGCGAGCCTCCCCCGCATCGCCTTCGGCGAACGTCGTGCTGTCGCACGGCGCAGGCGAAAGAGAGAAGAGAGAGAGAAGATACCGTCGTGCTTCTCGCTGCGACTTCGCGAAGCGAAGTCGTTCGCGAAAGCGATGCGGGGGAGGACTCCAGCGCGAAGCGCTGGAGGGGGCCGCAGGCCCCACAAGACCATCCCGTCGGCAATGCCGGCGTCCCGACTCAGACGCCGGTGGCGTCAGGACCCCATACGTATTTGTGCATCTGAAGTTGCACTCTCACCGGGAGCCCATCCTCGAGGACCCAGGTCACGAGTTCCCGCGGCGCGAGTCGGCCGAAGGCGGTACTCGCCAGCAGGTTGGGCGTGTGACGAGGGAGCTCGCGGGCATGGATGACTTCGCGCATCCACTCGTAGTCCGCGCGGTCGGCGAGCACGAATTTGATCTCGTCGCGGGCATGAATGTGATCGAGGTTGCTCCACCGATTTCGGTGTGATTCGCCGCTCCCCGGGCATTTCAGATCCATCACCTTGTGCACCCGCGGATCGACGACGGACACATCCGCCTCACCGCTCGTTTCGAGCAGGACGGTCCGCTTCGCTTCGCAGAGCTCCGTTAGCAGCGGCAAAACGGCAGGCTGGAGAAGCGGTTCTCCGCCCGTCACTTCGACCAGCGATGTGGAAAACGACAGCGCGAGCGCGAGCACGTCTTCGCGGCGCATCCGCTTGCCGCCGTGGAAAGCCTGGGTCGTGTCGCACCAGACGCAGCGCAAGTTGCATCCGGTCGTTCGAACGAACGTGCACGGAAGACCGGCAAACGTCGATTCCCCTTGGATGCTCCGGTAAATCTCGTGAACGACGAGCGTGTCAAACTTCGACATGGATCCCTCAGCTCGCGTCACCCTCGATGATCTCCGGGACGGATAGCTCCCCGGCATCCTCATCGTACGTCGGGCCCGTCGGCGTTGCGGCCGGAGTGAGCACCGACGGCCCCATCGAATAGTGACGCGCTACTGCCCAGCCGGCAGCGATTGCGACTAGCACGGCGAGCAAAATGATGCGAGCAAGAGATCCTGGGTGTGGCGCTGGCGGGACGTGTCGACGCGCGCCAGGTGCTTCGAAACCGCTCGGCTTGTTCAGGAAGCCCACAGAGATCGTCTACTCCGACGCGGGGGGGCGGCGCTATCGTGGGCATGCAAGTGAAGAGCAGCGTGGCGACAGCAGCGCTGGCCTTCGCGGTCGCCTTCGGATGCACTCCCTCCGTCAGGCCCGCAAGGCCGTTTTCCCAGCCGCCCGCTCAGGTCGCGTCACGCACGTGGCCCTCGGGAGCCCCGCCTTGGATCTACTGGGAACCCATCGAAACGCCGATTGTCGCAGCGCGGCGCTCGGCGCCCGAGCTTCCTGTAGCCGTCGCGCAACTGGTCTCCTCGCCCGCGCTCGAAACTCGGTGGAACGGCGCGCCACCGGCGATGCGCGACGCGGTGGTGGCTCGCGGCTTCGCGGTTAACCGCGGGGCTCATGCAACCTCGCGCCTTGGGGAATTTTACGCAGCTCTGCAAGGAGACCAGATTCCCATCGTGGTCACGCTGGATGCGCTTTTCTTCCTCGCCCATCTCGCGCTCGACCGCGCGATCGCCGAGGTCGAGGCGCACGTCTTTGCGCCGCTCTTGGCGACCACGTTGCACCGTCTCGACGCGCACATGGCCGTCGAGAGCCGGTTCGCGAGCCCGGACATTGCGCCCGCGTATGTGGTGGCCCGCGGCTTGGTAGAAGTCGCGCTCGCGCTCTCCGAGCCAAAGTACCAGCCGAGCGCAGCGCTCGCTCGCCTGGTCGCCGAAGAAAAGGCGCGGGTACTTGCGCACGCGGGTATCGGCTTGAGTCCCTGGTTCGACATGCCTATCGACTACTCCGCGATGGCGCCCGTCGGCGTGGCTGATCGCGCAAAAGAGCACGCCGATTGGTTTCGCGCAGTGTCGTGGCTCGAGAACACCTCTTTGGTCCTCGAAGGCGCGGGCGAACGAAATGCTCGCACTTCGGTCGACGTCGCAACTGCGCGCGTGCATGCGCGGGCGGCGCTGCTTCTATCGCGACTGCTCGACCCGAATGTCGATGCAGAGGCAGCGGGCGCGTGGGATCGAATGGAGCGGTCTTGCGAGCTATTGATCGGCGACCCGGGCGACGTAACTCCTCGTGAAATCTCGGGGGAGGCACTGCGCACGCAGCTCGACTTTCGCAACACCGGGTGGCTAGCGAATGTGGTGCGAGTCGATCGCGTACGACACGCCGTGTCGCATGGCCGCGTCGGGCCCTTGTTTCGATTGCTTGGGCCTCGCGACACGCCCGATGGTGAGGTTTTGCAGGCGCTCACCTCTCCGCTCGTTGGAGGGCCTGGCGTGGTGCGCGCACTTCCAAGTTCTCTCGACGTGGCCGCGTGGCTCGGGTCGGGCGAGGCAAGGGCCGTGCTGCACGAATCGGGAAGCGACTCGTACGAGGGCTATCAGGACACGCTCGACCGATTCAGGTTGGCGCGTCCGGAGGACACGTCCCTTTGGTCGGCCGCCCGGCATCGCACACCGTATCTTTCGATGATCGACGCAATCGAGACCTGGCTTCTTCCATCGGAGGGTGACGCCGTGCAACCCGGAGCCTCTACACCCGAGTGGCGTAAGCGGAAGGCGGAGGTCGCGCTAGCGGCGTGGACGGAGCTACGCCACGACGCTACGTCGCTTACTCGAATCGCGCTCTCCGGGCTCCGCGTTCCGCTGCGAACGGCGGAAGAGACGAGGGCGCCCGTCTTCGTCGAGCCGCATCCCGAAGCCATTGCAAAGCTGCTCGGCGTGGTCCGGCAAACGGCGCGCGCCCTCGTCGCCGAAGGCGCTCTGGGAAACGATTCCGACGCGCTTCACGTAATCGAGGAGGTTGACGACCTGCTCTGGTCCGCCCTCGGGGCAGCGGTGTATGAAACGGCCGACGATGCGCTGCCGGCTTCGCTCGTGAGCAAGTTGACCGCCTTTCCGACTCGCTTGCGGGCGCTCGAGACGGCTGTTGGAGACTCGGGAGCTGCCGAGGTGCCGATCTCGGTTGCGGTGCATGTGGATTCCGCGTCGGGGTCGGCTCTCGAAGAAGCGACCGGCCGCATTGAGGAGGCGTGGATGGTCCTGCGGGAGCCCGGACAGCAACGCCTTTGGCTCGCGATCGGCGCGTCCATTCCCCACCACGAGCTCGTGCGCCCCGCGGCGCTGCGCCTGAGCGATGGCGTGTGGCGTGGGCGGTTGCAGACCGAGGGAGACCCGGCGCCGAGTGCGTTGGCGAGGGGTTATGTTTTTTAAAGCACCAGACACATATCCCCAAATTCGTGCCCGAGGTAACCGCTCGCCTCGGCGTGCGCGAACGCCCGCGAGAGAAGCGCCTCCGGCGCGAATGCCTGCAGCAATTCCCGGTGCGACGACCCGATCTCGTGGAGTCCGCTCAGCACTCCATCCACGATCTGTGGACGAAAGCCGGGGCGAACGCGTAGATCCGTGATCGCTTCCCCGGCGACGAGCTCGCCGTCGTGCATGGCGGCGCAGCCTTCCAGTGCTCGCACCACGGTTGTTCCAACGGCGACGACGCGCCCTCTTCTGGCTCTGGCTCGCGCCACCGCTTCGACCGTCCCCGGTGGTACGTCGAACCGCTCCGGAAACGGCAGGGCGGCATCGATGGCAGGATCGCCGGTCGACGAAAGCCCCGCCGCGTGGGTGACCGCCGTCACACGAATTGCGCGTGCGCGCAGATTCGCAACCAGCCCCCAGGCCAGCGGGCGTCCCGCGCTCGGCATCTCGACCGCCCATGGGCGGGACGCGAACGGTGTCTGCGTGTGCCAGACCCGAAGCGCGCCGGCGAGATGGGAGTACTGCACCGGACGGCCGTGACGGTACAGGGCAAGCCAGAGGGCTGCGCCCTCGAGAGCGAAGCTCACGACGAGCATCCGCGGTGCATTTGGATTCACCTCTTCGATTGTGGCCGTCAGCTCGGACGAAATGCGCAGGTTGTCGCCAGGCGCGAGGACCGGCGGAGGGGCGCGGTCTTCGGTGCGGGTATGCCAATCGCCCTTGCCGAAGAGAACTGCGCGCCACTTCCCATGGCCCAGGTCCGCTGCGAGACGCAGCTCGAGCGGCAAGTCGTGGGGATCGGTCGCGCAGAAGGACGCAGGCAGCGTGGCCGCGTCGTTGACCACGACGAGGTCACCCGGCGTCAGCCACGACGGCAAGTCACGAATCCGTCCGTCATGCCATGCTCCGCGGCGAGGCTCGACCAGGAGCAACCGCTCGTCGAGCGGCTCATCGCGCGGCCAAGGCGCGGCCATCATGGGGCGCCTGTCCACGCCGAGGCGAGGGTGCGCGCGCCGTTGTGCAGGGCGCCCGCGTCGCGCACCAATCGAAGGATGCGCCCGGCGACGACGTCGGGACTCAGCAAGGAGCTCGGGTCCGCATCGGGCATAGCGTCCGCATGCATACGCGTGTTCATTTCCCCTGGGTCGACGGTGATGACGCGGACGCCCGTACCCTCGAGTTCCGCGCCGAGAACGCGTCCCATCTGCTCGAGCGCGGCCTTCGTTGATCCGTATGCGCCCCAACCCGGATACGCCTCGACGGCCGCGTCGGACGTGACGTTGACGACGAGACCCTCCCCGCGCAGCACCATGGACGGGACGACCAGTTTCGTCAGTCGCAGCGGCCCGACGACGTTGACCTCGAGCGCCGCCTCGAGTGCCTCGCAGTCGGTATCGAGGAGCATTCGAAGCGGCACATGCCCCAGCGAGCTAGCGTTGTTGACCAGCAAGGAAATAGGCCCCACCACGGCTGCGGCGGTGGCGGCAATCGCGTGCGCCGCGTTCTTGTCGCCGACGTCTGCGGCGATGGCGTGGGCATCCCCGCCGTCCTTGCGGATGTCCTCCACTCTCCGCGCGAGCTCGTCGGCGCCTCGGGCGACGAGCGCGACGCGGGCTCCCTGGGCTGCGAGCTGATGCGCGAGCGCCGCGCCCAGCCCTCGACTTGCGCCTGTCACGAGCGCCCCGATGGCTCGAATCTCCATGTCGATAAGATGGTGTCCCGGCTCTTAGAAGTTGGCGATCTTGCCAATTCATTGGCAGAACTCTAAGACTTCGGCATGGAGCAAGAAGTAGCGTCGCGCCTGGCGAGCAACGTCGCGCAGCTTCGCGAGGCACGCGGCCTCACGCAAGAGCAGATAGCGAAACTCGCGGGCGTGCCGCGGGCGACGTGGGCGCACCTAGAGAGCGGGCACGCCAACCCCACGCTCGCCGTCCTCAACCGCGCGGCCGGAGCTCTGCAGGTAACCATCGAAGAGCTCATCCGTCGTCCGAGCTCGGCGGTGAAACGCTATGCGGCGGCGGCTCTTCCAACGCGCACGCGCGGCGCCGTGACGGTGAGGAAGCTCTTGCCCGACCCCATCCCAGGCATGGAGATCGACCGGATGGAGTTTCCCGCGGGCGCGCGAATGACCGGCGTGCCCCATGTGCCTGGGACGACCGAGTACCTGACATGCGAACGCGGCGAGATTCTGCTCGTGGCGTCGGGCGAATCGTGGACCCTCTCCGCGGGGGACGTGGTTGTCTTTCGCGGCGACCAGCGCCATTCGTATGCGAATCCCGGGGATCGTACGGCCGTGGGTTACTCGGTGGTCGTGCTGGCGCGACTCTCGTGACGACCGCGCCGCCGAAGGGACGAACGGGACGAACGACACGCGCCCTCCTCTGGATGACGCTCGCGCAGCTTCTATTTGCGATGATGGCCATCAGCGCTCGATTCGGAGGGCGCAACCTGCCGTGGCAGGAGGTCGCCGCGACACGCTTTGCGGTCGGCGCAATGGCCGTGTACGTCGTCGCGCGCGCCCGCGCCCAATCGCTGCGCATCACGTATCGTCGCGAGGCCTGGATGCGCAGTCTGTTCGGGACGCTGAGCGCCGCCGGCACGTTCTACATCTATGCTGCCCCGGCGTTGCCCATCGGCGACGCCGTCACGCTCCTGTCGACCTCACCGATCTTCGTCGCCGCGTTCAGCGCCCCATTGCTCGGTGAACGCGTGCGCCCAAGCATCATCGTCGCCCTCGTGCTCGGGTTTTGCGGGATCTTGCTCGTGGCGCAACCTTCCTTCAAGGCCGCCCCGCACCTGGTTGCCGCAGCGGCGGGCGCCGCGCTAACGGCGTCCATGGCGATGATCTGGCTCAGACGCATCGGCCCCAATGAATCCAGCGAGGCCATCGTCTTCCACTTTCTATGCGTCGGTTTCGCAGTAATGCTCTTGGCCTCGCTGCCGGTTTGGCGAGCTCCTACAGCGCGAGATGCCTTCTGGCTGGGATTCATGGGCACGACCGGAGGGCTGGCTCAGATTGCGATGACGCGCGCATACGCCCTCGACAACGCTGCCCGGGTCAGCGTCATGGGGTTTTCCAGCGTGGCCATCATGCGTCTGCTCGCCGTGCCTGTCTTCGGCGAGGTGCCAAATCTCCTGCAGACGACGGGCTCCCTGCTCGTCATCGCTTCGGGGGCCGTTCTTGGCTCCGCCCCGCTCGCGAGGCGCTGGGGTAAGCTCTGGGAGTGGTGAGCCCTCCGCCGCTGGGGCCCCCGTGGGACCTGCCGGTCGAGCGGGCGCCGCTCGCGTTCGTCGACCTGGAGATGACGGGCCTCGACGTCGGCCGCGACCGGGTCGTCGAGATCTGCGTCGAGCGCTCCGCGGGGGGTCGGCGCGAGGCTTTCCTTTGCACACTGCTCGATCCGGGGGAGCGCCTCGGTGGCGCCGCCCACGTCAACGGCCTCGATGCGGCCAAGCTGGCCGGCGCGCCCCCGTTCCCTGCCGTCGCGCCCGATATCGTCGCCGCGCTCGACGGCGCGATCTTCGTCGCGCACGGCGCCGCGTGGGACGTGGCGTTTCTGCTCGCCGAATGCCGGCGCTGCGGCGTGGAGCTTTCCCTCGAACATTGGCTCGACACACTGGTGCTGGCGCGTAGAAGCTTCGCGTTTCATTCCTTCTCGCTAGGCGCACTGTGTGGGTATCTCGGAATCGAGCGCGGTCAGGCCCATCGCGCGGAAAGCGACGTTCGCGCGACCCGCGCCCTTTTCGACCGTTGTGTCGCGGTCCTGGCGCCGGTCACCGTGCGGGACCTTTGGGAAGTCCGCGTTGGACAGCGGCTCGCCCGGCATGCCATCGTCGACGCTTGCTCGGCCGCGGTGGCGCACGGCGAGCCGGTCGCTGTCAGTTATCGGCCGGCGCGGCGGTCCGTGGAGACGCTGGTGATGGTCCTTCTCGAGATCCGTTCCGACCTCGACCCGCCGCGCATTGTGGGGTATCAGCTCCCCGGACGAGGTCGACGACAATTGCGCGCCGATCGCATCCTGCGCATCGATCCCGCCTGAACGGACTCGGGTCATGGTACCTCTCTCACTGAAATCGATGCTCCGCTTCTTGCCCGCCTCCATTGCGCTATGCGTGGCCCCGCTCGCGTGCGGCTCGACCATGGGGCTTCAAGCTTCCCGCACGCCCGCGGCGACGCAGTGGCTGGACCGCGCCAAGGCCAGCTATCGGGGCGCGGATTTCGACGACGCCCGCGAGGCCAGCCGCCACGCCCTCGCGGTTGCGCCGGCGGACCCCGAAATTCGCGAGCTTGCGGCGCGCATCGCGCTCGTTCATCTGGAGTTCTCTGAAGCGCTGCGCCTGACGGAGGGGTTGAATTCGACGGACGCACATAGCATCCGAGGACGCGCCGATTGGTTCTCCGGCGACCTGGAGCATGCCGCGGACGAGCTCGAGGCGATGCTCACGGATCCCAAGGTGAAGGACGGCTGGGCGCGCGAGGTCTCGACGCTCGCGCGACGCGGGGTCGGGCGTCATCCCTTCGAGATGGAGGGCGGGCTCGTGGCCGCGTTGGAGATGCCGCGCGCGCTCGATCGCGTATCGCTCGGAGCGGCCAATGTCGTGCCGTGCGAGCTCGATGGCGAGCGGATTCTGGCCCTTATCGCCACCGGTTCGAGCGAAGTACTGCTGGATGCAAACTCCCGACACGAGGCGGCTTGGGTCAGTCTCCGGTTCGATCGCATCGAAGTGAAGGACGTGCCGGCGCTCGTGCAAGACCTCTCGCCCATCGCCAGACAGCTTGGTGTGCCCATCAAAGCCATGCTGGGTGCGCAGCTTTTGCGTCACGCTCACGCGACCTTCGACCGTCGAGGCGACCAGTTCGTAGTCCGCCGGCAGGACGCGACGCCGCCCCCCGACGCCAGTCGGGTTCCCCTCTATTATCTGCGCGGCGGAGGAATGATGTTGCGCGCCACGGTGACGCAGCATGAGGAGGCGCCCATCCCGCTCCTGGTCGACAGTTCGCGTCTCTTTCCGCTGCTCTTGCAGGACGGTGCCTGGAAGCGGGCTGGCGTCGACGTACGAACCCTTGCCCCAGTTCCGGAAGCCCCCAACTTGAAGCGCGGTACGGTCCCCATGTTTCGCGTCGGAGGGTTCGACCTCGCGAAGACCCCGGCGATCGAAGGAGCCGACATGGGCGAGCTGACCAGCGGGCTCGACGTCGACTTGGGAGGAATTGTCGGCGCAGATCTGCTCTCCTTTTTCCGCGTGACGTTCGCCGACGGTGGCCGATTCATGTGGATCGAACCGGATCCCCTGCTCGTGGGGGCTGGCTCTGCCAGCGGAGGCGCCCCCGGCGCGGGGGGGGCACCGGCTCCCGCTCCTAGCGGCGGAACGGAACCGCGTCAGAACCCATGAGCAGCCTCACCATTCTGCGATTGGCAGTCTACGCGGGGAGTTTCGATCCGCCGACGCTCGGACATCTCGATCTCATCGAGCGTGCGTCCGCGCTCTTCAGCGATGTCATCGTGGGCATCGGCAGGCACCCGACCCGGAGCCCTCTGTTCACCGTGGACGAGCGACTCGAGCTCGTCGCGAGAATCAGCTCCCACCTGCCCAATGTGACGGTCGAGGCGTTCGACGGGCTGCTCATCCACTTTTGCCAACAAAAGGGAGCGCGCGTCATCGTTCGCGGGCTTCGAGCTGCGACCGACTTCGAATACGAATTACAAATTGCCCATGCGAACGCGGACCTCGAGCCCAACGTCGACACGGTTTTCTTGCCGACGCGGACCAAGAACGGCTTCATCAGCGCCTCGCTTGTGCGAGAAATTGCGAGCCACGGCGGCGATGTGAGCCGCTACGCCCCGGCGACCGTTTGCGAGGCGCTAAAGCGCAAGTTCCGCACGGCCGAGTCTTGAATTGCCATGTCGTCGGCCTCCCGATCGCCTCCTTCATCTGTTGCCGCGCGCGTCGACGATTGCGTTTTCGCCATTCAAAAGCGCACCACGGTCGTACCGCAGATTGGCGTCGTGCTCGGAAGTGGCCTGGGCGCCTTTGTAGAGGTCATCGAGCACCTGACGAAGATCCCCTATCGCGACCTGCCGCACATGCCCTCCTCCACGGTACCGGGGCATGCCGGAAATTTCTGTTTCGGGCGCGTCGCGGGTGTGGACGTTGTGTGCATGCAGGGGCGCGTGCACGCGTACGAGGGCCACACGATCGACAAGGTCGTGCATGGGGTTCGAACGATGGTTCGACTGGGAGTGCATTCGGTCCTCCTCACCAACGCAGCGGGCGGCCTCGAGCCATCCTGGTCGCCAGGTGACTTAATGGTCGTGACCGATCACCTCAACTTGACCGGGGTGTCGCCCCTTGTTGGTCCCAATGACGAGGAGATCGGGCCCCGGTTTCCAGACATGACGGCGGTCTACGACAAAGAGCTCCGAATGATGCTGCACGAAGTCGCAGACCAGGCCGGTATCGCCCTGCGTGCTGGCGTCTATGCTGCGATGCTCGGCCCGTCATACGAAACCCCCGCCGAGGTGCGGATGTTACGAATCCTTGGTGCCCAGGCGGTGGGCATGAGCACGGTGCACGAGGCCATCGCGTTGCGCCATATGGGAGTTCGCGTCGGGGCGCTGTCCTGCATCGCCAACTTGGCCTCGGGCATCGCTGCGCAGCCGCTCAATCACAAAGAGGTGCAAGAATGCTGCGACGCGCATTCAGCCGATCTCAAGGCCCTGATCGTCGGGTGGATCGCGCGCGCGGCGGCTAGGGGTGGGCCCGAGGTGATGCCCCGAGGTGATGCCAAGTGCGCGCGGTAGCGGGAAGAGCGGCGCGCCGCTTCCCCCACATGGTTCGGGCCATGCGTTCCTGGTTCTGGCTGACGCGCCGAGTTTCGGACATCTCGTTCGGGCCTAAAACCAGGCGCGGGATAGTGCCGTAGTGATACTCTGAAATGGTGGTGTCTCCTGCGCTCTCGCTCGGTACGGGCGACCCCTTCGTACCGTATGAGTATGTGCGGCCGATCGGCTCGCGTCCGACTCCCCTGCACATCGTGCGTTCTATGACCCCGCACGAAAAGCCCAAGCTGATCGTAGCCGAACGCTTCATTGGTGCAGCGGCCGCCAGCGTCGGCCAAACCGCCGCGTTCGTCGGCGAGGCGCGGCGAATCTCGACGCTTGCGAGCCCCAACGTCGCGCGGGTCCGCGAGCTGGCGGTTCGAGGCGACGATCTATTCGTGTTTTGGGACTTCATCGAGGGCGACAAGCTCGCCGACCTGTGGCTTTCGGCCTCGGTCGATGTCCCATTGGAGCTCGCGCTCCGGTGGATTTTGGACGTCCTGTCGGGCGCCGGCGCTGTTCAATCCCTCCGCGATTCGAAGCAACAGCCCATGCACCTCGCCCATGGCGAGCTATCGACCGCCACCGTCGTGGTCGGCCTCGACGGCATCGCACGCGTTCTTCATGCCATTGCGCGCCGGCTCCCTGGCGCTCAGGCAGAGGCAGCGTCGCTCGGGTATCTCGCCCCGGAGGTTCACAACGGCGCACCCTACGATGCGCGCGCGGATGTGTTCAGCGCGGGGGTACTGTTGTGGGAGGGCCTCAGCGGTCGCCGGTTGTTCCCCGAGACGGACGCCGTGGCGATACTCGAACGCTTGCGCGACGCGGCGCCTCTCCCCGCCACGGTGCCCGACAAGGCTCGATGGGCTCAGGGGCTCGTCGGGGTCGCCGCGAAGGCGCTGTCTGTTAAGCCGGATGACCGGTGGGCGACCCCTGCGGCGATGGCGGCCGAAATTCGCAAGATTGCGGGGCTGCGGCTCGCGCCGGCCGCAGCCGCGAGTTCGTTTGCGCAGACCGCGATGGGCGAGCGGGCGAGGGCCCGTCGAGCGCGGCTCGAGTCATCCCCCGCCGGACGGCCGGAGGCCGCACAAATCGAGAAGCCGAGCGAGGTCGTCCCCTGGTCCGCACCGGTGCCGACGGGCGGCGCTCGACGCTGGGGCGACGCGGATAGCTCATCGGTGGGCGCGCCGGTGGCAGCGGCGCCACACGACCTACCGGAACCGCCCACCCAGCCGAGGCAAGGTGTGGCTCCTGAGAGCCTGCCGCCGTCCGCGCTCAACTCGGTCGTCCCCGAACCCCTTGCTGCCGACCATGTGCCGCTTCCCGCGCCGCCGCTTCCGCCACGCTCTCTTTTGCCTGTCGCGCGCGTGACAAGCAATGAGGAGGCGGGCAGCGGGTCGGACCTGGCCGCGGCCATCGACGTGCCGGTCTCGCTTCCTCCGCCCTCCTTACCCTTGCACCTGATGCCGTCTTCGGACCCGCCGCCGGAGGACGACAGTTCGGAACGCCGCGTGAATCGGCGCCGAATGGCCGCCGTATTGGGCGGGGTGAGCGCGCTCGGCTTGATCGTGTTCGCGCTCGCCGGCTGGCGCGTGGCGCATCGGACCGCTACGAGCCCGCTCAACAGTAGCTTTGCGAACTCAGTCTCGACAGCGATCTCGGAGCCCACTCCGCTTGCGCCGACTGCAGCGCAGGAGCCGCAACCTGCCGCTCTCGCACCCACGGCTAGCGCGCAGCCAGTTGCGGCCGCGCCGACCCCGGCAAATGCCCCGGCTGTTCCGACGGCTTCACACGTACTGCGCTCGTCCGGGGCGCCTCACCCGACGCCGACTCAGAAGACCACCTCGGCTACCCTAGCGCCCCATAAGCAGTCTGCGCCCAGCGGGTCCGGCCGCCCAAAGCCGAAGACAAACGGGCACTTCGATCCAAATTCGCTCTAAACTCGCTCCCGAGGACGAAAATGCGCTTCGCTTATCGACTGCGATTTCTCGTCGCCGCATGCTCGCTGTCGAGTGCGCTGGTGGCGTCCCCTTGCGTACGCGCGGCCGGGGTGTCTCCCACCGACGCGACGCCTGCGCAAAGGAAGGAAGCGACCGACCACTTCATGGCGGGCAAGAGAGCGATGTCTTCCCACGATTGGACGAAGGCCGCCACCGAGCTACGCGCATCTCTCCAGGCCGTTGACAGCCCCAACGCGCACCTGGAGCTAGCGCGCGTCCTGCGCGAATCAGGTCAGCTCGGTGACGCGTGGCTCGAATTCTGGCACGCGTCGGAGTCTGCTACGCGCCTCGCCCCGAGCGACGATCGCTACGCGAAAACTGCAGAGGCAGCGACCAGCGAGCGCGAAGAACTGGCCACCAAGTTGGCGTTCATCGATGTCAGCGTCGCGCATGCGCCCACCGATATGGTCTTGAATGTCGGCGGTCACGTCGTCCCGGCAGAGGAGGCGGGCGCCCCCGTCGTCGTGCCCCCGGGGCCTGTGGACGTAGTTGTCACGAATAGCGCCGGCGTGGAGCTCGCCCGCAAGACGGTGATCGCCGCCATCGCTCAGACGACCGCAGTCTCGCTTGAAGCACAGGCGCCCCCCCCGCCGGCCACCGCGGCAACGGGCAAGGCCGCGCTCGACACCTCGGACGACGAAAAACCGGGAGGCGACGAAGCACAACCGCCGCCGCAACCAGTGGCGCCACCCCCTGCGGCGGACCGAACCAAGCTTCGACCGTACTCGTACGTGGCCGCGGGCGTCGGCGTGGCGGGGCTGGTCACGTTCACGGTGCTCGGCTTGATGTCGAATTCGAATTACAACGATCTCAAGAGCGCCTGTACAGGGGGCTGCCCGCCCGGCAAGCAAAGCGAGATCGACACGGGCATAACGGAGCAAACCGTCGCAAATGTCGGCCTCGGCGTCGGCATCGCGGGGCTCGCTGCAGGCGTCACGATGTTCCTGCTCAGCCGTCCGGCACCCGCGCCAGCCGCGAGCACCGCAGTGGTCGTCGGGCCGGGCTACGTCGGGGTACGGGGGGCTCTATGAAGTTGAAGCGTTTCGCGGTGGGCCTTGGCGTGTGGGCACTCGTGCTGGGCGCGTGCACCAACGACTTCAGCGTCTTCGAAGTCAACGGCGGCAGCGACAGCGGCGGGGCGCAGGACGACGGAACGGTCCCCGAGTCGGGCGGTGGGGACGTCTCCGCTCGTGATGCGAACGAGACTGGACCGAGAAACGACGGGAGATCGCCCGACGCGACAGGCGACGCAACCCAGGACGCCACCGGCGACATGGTCGCCGCCGACGTTGCCGAAGCGGGCGATTCGCCGGGCGACGGGATGGCGGACGCAACCCTGGATGTCCAAAACGAGGCGCCGAACGACGCGCCCATCGATACCGTGGCCGACGCGCCGGCCGATGCCGACGCCGCGGTCGACGCGCGAGCGGATGTGGAAGCGGACACCTCAGTGGATGGGCCCTCAGATTCACCGGTCGACGCGCCGCGGGACGCCAACTGTGGCGGCTCCGGTCAGGCCTGCTGCTCCGGCGCGATGTGCAGCGGGGCCGGATGCTGCGATCCTGGCACGAGCAAGTGCGTGAATGGTGGAGCGGCATGTATGGCCTCGGGCAGCGTTTGCGCGGGCGGTGTGTGCCAGGCGTGCGGCTCCTCTGGATTCGCGTGTTGCGCGGGCAACATGTGCAACGCAGGCGGGTGCTGCGATACCAGCGGCTGCATCGCGTCGGGCGGCACGTGCAGCAACGGAAACATGTGCAACGCCGGCAGTTGTGCGTGCGGCGGATCGGGGCAAGCTTGCTGCTCGACGGGCAACGCCTGCTCCAGCGGGCTCTCGTGCGTCAACGGGACGTGCTCGGCCTGCGGGGCCGTCGGCCAGCCCTGCTGCGCGGGCAACACGTGCACCGGCGCTTGCTGCGACACGCGAGGCCCGACATGCGTTACCGGGTCTTGCACAACCTGCGGGCAAACAGGCGAAACGTGCTGTCCCACGATCCCTCAATGCGCTACGTCGTGTCGCCTTAGCACCAACCGGTGCCGATAGAGTCACTTCAAGCGCTGCCATGCCGGCCGAAAGCCGACGGCCGCGATGACCGGCTCTTCGAATGCGAGGATGTAGTCGGCGCGTCGATTCCTCGGTTCATCGACCTCGTCGCCTGTCTTGACGAGCAGTGCAGACTCGCCGAACCCCTCGTACGCGATCGGAACGCGAAGCCCACGATCGCGAAACCAGCCTGCGATGGCCCGTGCGCGCTCGCGGGACAACTTGAAGTTGTCGGCGGGTCGGCCGACGGTGTCGGTGTGGCCGGCAACGAAAAGGACGACGGTGCCGAGTTCTTGGTGACGAGCCACGGCGTCCGCGATCTGTGCGAAGCTTTCCTCGAGCTTCGGCTTCTCCGCGTCCTCGATTCGCCAGGAGCCCGTTTTGAACAGTACCTCGCGGTGCGGAATAGACACCGACCATGGGAGCAGCCAGGCCGTCGCCCAATAGCCGAAGGCGTCGGCCGCGCGCAGCTCGATTCTGGCCGCCGGCTCTTCGGAGGCCGGCGACCACGTGACGGGGATCGGGACGCCCGCGGGTTTGCCCGTCAGGTCGACCTCTTCATCGGTGAGAACTGCGCCCGAGTCGCCCGTCACTTCGAGCGTGAGTTTCACGGCTTCGCGAGAGAGGACGATCTCCAGCCGATGCTGCTTCAGGTCCACTTTGGATCGGTCGATCGAGAGCCTGAGCGGTTCGTGTGCCCCCGAGGCGGTAGCCACCCCAGCGTCTCCGGCCCGTACGTCGAGCGGAGCGCCAGCAACAAGGCCGATGATGGTCCAATAAACGAGCGGTCGCATCCCTTTCACTTCGCTTCGCTCCGTAGTCCTCCGCGGACTCGTGCAGCAACCTGCACTCGTCCGCTCCGGTTCGCATTGGTCATGGATCGACGCGTGGAATGCCGCAAGGGCCCGGACTTCCGATATGGTCAGCCCCATGCGCGGCACCGCGACAAAGCGATCGAAGGGGGCGATGGCGTGTGTGCGGTGGGGCTGGGTGGGCTGGATGGGTCTCGCGTACGGCTGTGGAAGCACGACGACGCCGGCCGGCGCGTCGAGCATCACCTCGTGCGGAGAGTCGACGTTCGACGCGGCAACCGTCCTGCCGCGTTCGGACGCAGGCGCCTGCATGATTTTGGCATCCAACTACGACCAATCCTGCAGGGTCGACGCGGACTGCAACTTGGTCGCCCAGGGGGACTACTGCACGCAGGGATGTCTTTGCCGAGGCGCGGCGATCAACGTGGGCGCTCTTCCGACGTTCTATGCCGATGTCAACAGGGTTCCTTCCGCCACCGACGCAATGGCCCCCATGGCCCCGCAGGGCTGCATGTGCATCGCTCCGGCCGGGCCGTGCTGCCGGAGCGGTGTGTGCCAGGTCGGTGCCCGTTGTGCGGACAGCGGGAACTGTCAGTGAAGGCGATGCGCCATGGACAACACGACTCCTCATGCCGCGGCCGACTACGAACGGGAGATCACGCGAACGGTTCCGTTTCATGGGGAGATCCTCGCGCAAGCGATCGAAGCCACACTCGTCGCACGCCCATCCCCGGGCCGCTGGCTCGACACGGGGTGCGGGCCGGGCAAACTGGCCGAACTTGCAAGAGCGCGCTGTAGCGCGAAGTTCACGCTTGCCGACCCTTCTCGCGAGATGCTCGATATCGCCCGAGCAAAGCACGGGGACATGCCAGCCGAGCGCTTTCTCCACGTCGCTTCCCACGAGTTGCCTGACGTCGCGCCGTTCGACGCGATTACGGCCGTGCAATGCCATCACTATTGCGACAGGGCGGGGCGGGAGCGCGCCGTGTCGAGGTGCTTGGAGCTGCTCGCTCCCGGCGGAGTATTCGTCGTCTTCGAGAACGTGCGCGCCGAGACCGATGCGGGACAGGTGATGGCGCGCGAACGCTGGGGGAATTGGCTCCGAGGGCGAGGTCACGACGAAAGGGAGGTAAGCGCGTTTCTCGCGCGCGAAAACACAAAGTACTTCCCGATTCGGGTGAGTGAGCATCTCGAGCTGCTTTCGCGCGTGGGATTCGCTGTAGTCGAGCTCATTTGGAGGAGCTTTGCGCAAGCAGGCTTCGTTTGCCTCAAGAGGTAACCGGACGTGACCACCGCACACGACATCGAGCCGAATCGGGGCGGGTTCGCAACGAGACTCGGTCACCTGGTCATCGGCGATGGTTTGGCCACGCTGCGCGAGCTGCCGGCTGACTGTGCAGATCTCGTCATCACGTCGCCGCCATACGACGGTCAGGCCAAATACGGTAATCGCGAGCGCTATGAGCGCGACTGGTACGCGGGCTATTTTTTGGCAGTCACGCGTGAGATTCGTCGCGTGCTCAAGCCACGCGGGAGTTTCGTCCTGAACTACCGGTCGAAGCGCCACGGCGGAGAGCGGGGCACGCTGCAGTATGAGATTGTGTTTTGGCTTCGCGATCAGGGGTTTAGGTTTTGTGAGGATTTCGTGTGGGGCAAGCCGTCACCGCCGCCGGGGCGGTTCAAACGATTTCTTAAGGACGCCGTGGAGTATTGTTTTCACTTCGCGAAGACGGACTCCTGGCAGTTCTTTCCAGAACATTGCCTCTCGCCGGCGCGATGGGACGCGAAGGATCGTGCGCGCCGCCGCAAGCTTTCACACAACTTCGTTCGCGTGAACGAGCCGTCAGGACAAGGGCGAAAGCGAGTCCAGGCGGGCCCGGACATGGTGCGCCCCTCGACGCTATTGCACCTGGAGCCGGATTTTACGCCGAATCCGGTTGAACATCCGGCGAGGTTTCCGCTCGGGCTGCCGATGTTCTTCATCAAGTTGATGACCAGGCAAAATCAGCTGGTGATCGATCCTTTCGGAGGCACGGGGACCACGGCCCTGGCTGCGGAAAAGCTTGGACGCCGATGGCTCGTGTGCGAGATCGACGCAGCGTACGCGTCCGCCGTTCCCCAGCGCTTCCAGTCCGGGCGCTAGAAGGTGCGTACGCGAGCACGGGTGTAGCGCAAAAGCATACGGCTCCGCCTTACTCGTGTGACCGTCGCGCCCTCCCACCACCGACTGCGCCAGACGCGCCCACCGCGCCCGCGCCTGCGCCTGCGCCTGCGCCCGCGCCTGCGCCTGCGCCTGCGCTTGCGCCCGCGCCCGCGCCTGCGCGTGCTCCCCTCCGGGGGCCGCGGCCCACAGCGCTCTGGCCCAACCCCCGCGCATCCGCCCCTCCTCCACCGGTCAACCACCGGAAATCACCTAACTTTCCCTCATGGCCCGCCTCGTGCTCGCATGCCTCTCTGGTAAGCGTGGGCACATTCGCCCCGCCCTCGGAGCCGCCATGAAACGCCCTCACACTGTCGGTCTCTTCGCGCTCGCAGGCACCCTCGCTACGAGCGCGGGCTGCAACGACGCGACCCCCACGACTTCGGCCAACGTGGACCTGGGCGGCGGCGTGCAGTCGCTGCTCTTCATCAAGAGGCAGACCACCACCACGCAAAACGGCGCCTTGACCATCGACGTCGCGGGCGGTAACGGCCAAGTGCTCGACTACCAGCGCTATGTGCCCGGAGGCAGTCTCAATCTGCTATCGCCGGCGCGCGCCGACGGCAAACTGGCCAACTTGACGAGCAACTTTCCCCAGGCCGACTTCAACGGCGCCGACGTTTCGTTCGATGCGCAGCAAGCCGTCTTTTCGATGAGGCGCGACGACTCCGACCACTATCACATCTACACCGTGCAGCTCTCGCCCGGCGCCGGTGGCAAGTACGAGATTCACCAAAAGACCGGCGGCGACTGGGACGACGTCAGCCCCACTTACATTCCAGGAGGCCTCATCGCGTTCGTCACCAACGAGATGTACACGCCGATGGGAACGCGGGCGGACGAATACGAGCACGCGCGCGAGGCGCTGCAGCTCGCGACGATCAGCGTCGACGGGGGCGACGTGGACCGGCGGCTCTTCGCGCAGAACCTCTCGCATACCGTCGCGCCGTTCCTTCGTTACGACGGGCGAATCGGCTTTTCTCAATGGGAGCACTTCGGTCCGGTCAACGACGTCAAAGTGCGCCTCGTGAACCCCGACGGCACGCAGCAACTCGGTATCGCCGGACAACACGAGAACGACCAGGGCGACGGCAAGCCGGGGAACGCGCTTTTCAGCGTCAAGGAGATGTCGCCGAACGTCATGGTCGGCATCGTGACCGCCCGCGATCGCACGATCCACGCTGGCGCACTCGTGAGGATTGACGCGCGTAATCAGAACGACCCCGTTTGCCTCGACGACAGCGCATATCTCAACGGCAGCACGGTTGGTCACGCGTGTCTGGACGAGGAGAACGTGCATTATCAGGTTCTGACGCCCGACGTGCCGACCGGAAGCGATCCATCACCGGTCGGTCGCTATCGCGAGCCAAGCGTTCTGCCCGACGGGCGCATCCTCGTGTCTTGGGCCGACGGGCCGGTCAACGACATGAACGAGCAGTCGCTCACGCCTCCGGATTTCGGCATCTACGTCTACGACGCGAAGACCGGTAAGAATCAACTGGTCTACAACGACCGCGCTACCTGGGACCTCAACGCGCTCGCCGTCATTGCGCACCCCGAGCCCATGGCCATCGGCAACCTTCAGCGCGTAGCCGACTCGACCGTGCCCACGCACATCGGGTCCGTGGATATCTCGCAGACCAGTCTCAGCGAAGTGGTCGACGGCGCTCAGTTC
>Ga0210409_10003009_pt1 | contig 19399 bp, 14 predicted proteins | sample IncBWH17MmetaG_FD_161649 | JGI IMG/M metagenome (GOLD analysis project Ga0210409, IMG submission 161649) | Forest soil microbial communities from Barre Woods Harvard Forest LTER site, Petersham, Massachusetts, United States - Inc-BW-H-17-M | ecosystem: Environmental > Terrestrial > Soil >... | reverse complement strand
GCGCGCTGCACCAAATCTTCCTGGAAGGATGAGACGACGGTTTGGATTGCCAGGCGGTCTCGCGGCGGAGTTTCGATCACAGACATATCCCGCAAGCCTACGAGCGACATGTGCAGCGTGCGCGGGATGGGCGTGGCCGAGAGCGCCAGCGCGTCCACGTTTTGGCGCATCTCTTTGAGGCGTTCTTTGTGTGCGACGCCGAAACGTTGCTCTTCGTCCACGACTAGCAGCCCGAGATCCTGAAACTTTACGTCTTTGGAGATGAGGCGGTGCGTGCCGATGACGATGTCGACTTTGCCAGCTTCGAGCTCGGCGAGAATTTTCTTTTGTTCGGCAGCGCTGCGGAAGCGGCTGAGCATTTCGATGCGCACGGGAAAGGCCGCGAAACGCTGTTTGAAGGTCTCGAAATGCTGGAAGGCCAGAACTGTGGTGGGCGCAAGGACGGCAACTTGTTTGCTGTCAGACACAGCCTTGAACGCGGCCCGCATGGCGACTTCGGTTTTTCCGTAGCCGACGTCGCCGCAGAGGAGCCGATCCATTGGCGTAGGGCGCTCCATGTCGCGTTTGATATCGGCGATGGCTGTGTTCTGGTCGGCGGTTTCTTCGAATTCGAAGGCATCTTCGAATTCGCGCTGAAAATTGCCGTCGGCAGAAAACGCGAAACCTTGTGCAGTCTTGCGGGCAGCGTAAAGGGTCAGAAGCTGGTCCGCCATATCTTCCAGCGATTTGCGGACGCGGGTTTTGCGTGTGTTCCAGCCCGTGCCGCCTAACTTGTCCAGCGTTGGATGAGAGCCCTCGACAACGCGATAGCTCTGCACCAGGTCCATGCGCTCGAGAGGGACGTAGAGGCGCGCGTCGTCGGCGTAGCGGAGCAGCATGAATTCGCCGCGGTGACCGTCCGATTCGATTTGACGCAGCCCTTCGAATTGGCCAATGCCGTGATCGACGTGAACGATGAAGTCGCCGGGTTTTAGTTCGGCGAAATCAGTAAAAAACCCGGAAGTGCGAATCTTATGGCTGGGGCGCTCGACCGTTGGGGCGACGTCGAAAAGATCGGCGTGGCCATAAATTGTGAGTTTGACTTCGGGGAAAGCGGCACCTTCGGCAAATGGAGCGCGCATGAGGAGCAGGCCAGCCGTTTCGAGAGCGCCTTCGGCTGTGAAACCAGCAGCGGCGTTTTCAGACTCGCCAAGCACGTAGGGGACATCGTATTCGCGGGAAATGTCGGCGAGGCGTTCGAGTTCGCCGGTGCTGGCGGCCGTGAGGAAAACCTTTCCCCCCGACGCGAGCTGGGATTTCACAGCCCCCATGCATGCGACGACATCGCCGTGAAAACGCGAGCTGGGACGCGAAGAGAGTTCGAATTGCGGAGCGGAGCCGATATTGACGGCGAGCTGCTCTAGATGGGCTTGGGAAGTCTTGGCGAGCGCGGCGGTAAACTCAGCCTCATCCATAAAGTAATGTGCGGCCGCGGGCGCAGTGGCGCTCCCGTGGCGCTCGTAGATTTCCGTGGCGTGCGTGAGATGCTTTTCCGCGGCGTCGCGCAAGTTTTGTGGCTCATCCAAGAAGACGATTGGCTTGAGCGAGCTTTCAGACAATTCGAAGAGCGAACTCTGGCCACTTTGCTCGGAAGGGCCGAAGAAGGAGGTTTCTTCCCAGGATGGAGCCGCCGACTGTGTAGCACCGACAAGCGTGGCTACGTTCCATTCTGTGAGAGGCAATAGAGTGGTGCGCTGTACCGGTGCGATCGAGCGCTGCGTGCGCGGGTCAAATTCGCGCACGGATTCAACGGTGTCTCCCAATAGCTCAATTCTCACTGGCCGGGGAGCCTCTGCGGAAAAGACGTCCACGATCCCGCCGCGCATCGCGAATTGCCCCGGCAGTTCGACCATTTCCGTGCGCGTGTAGCCAACGCCCGCAAGATGCGCGATGAATTCTTCGAGAGGAACTTCCGCGTCTTTGGTGAGCGTTCGCGCCAGCGACAAATAGAGCGTGGCGTCCTGAAAACGCCAGAGTGCTGCTTGCACTGGTGCGATGACGAGCGAAACTTGTCCATCGGTCAGTCGAAAAAGCGTTGCCGCGCGGCGCTCGAGAATGTCCGGGTGCGGGCTCTGCGATTCCCATGGGAGCGTATCGAAAGCCGGGAGCGTCGCTACTCCGCCGCTTACGCCGGGAAAAATGCTTGCGAAAAAACGAACCGTTTCCGCGAGAGCTTCGGCGCGGCGATTCGAATCGGTGATGAAAAAGGCAGGACGCCGTAGCTCATGAGTCAGGTACGCGGCAACAAGAGCTTTGGCAACGTCATGCAGCCCAGAAAGCGAGATGTGCTGCGCGCCATCGCGCAGAGCGCCGAGCGCGCCTTCCACCGACGGGTGGCGAAGCACAGCATCCAATCGTTCGCGAACGGCAGGAAGAATCATGCGGGCGCGTCAGGCTTCCACGCGAGAGGTGGTAGCGCCTTCGCGGATCTTTTGGAGAATTGCGGTGGTGGAGTAGCCTGGGACAACTGGGATCGAAACGACGCGGCCCCCTGCGGCTTCCACTTCTTCGCGTCCGACAATTTGATCGCCGGGCCAGTCGCCGCCCTTTACCAGCACATCCGGAAGTAGACGCGCGATGACTTCGCGTGGGGTAGGCTCATCAAAAATCACCACTGCGTCCACGCATTCGAGCGCCGCTAGAATTTCGGCACGCTCGCGTTCCGGCAAGACCGGGCGTCCGGCGCCTTTCAACTGGCGGACGCTGGCATCACTGTTGAGGCCGACGATGAGCGCGTCGCCAAGGGCGCGCGCTTGCTCCAGACTGCCGATGTGCCCCGGATGCAGCAGATCGAAGCAGCCGTTGGTGAAGACGACGCGGAGGCCGTTGCGTTTCTCGCGGCCAAACCGCAGAATCGCTTCGTCGAGAGTCAGAATCTCCGGCTTCAAAGGAACTCCATGAAGGCCCACTCAAAAATAGCCCTGGCGTTAGGTGAGGAGCTAGTTTATCACGCGCGGGTGGCGCAACGCTTTCGCGCCTGGCGCCGCGCATGAAACTGAATAAAACGCTCCGCGCAGCGGCTGGCGTCGGACTTTGCGTCCTGGGCCTGTTGCTAGGGCTCGCGGTGCCTTACCAATCGCATACCTTTCGCATTGACGCCGGCGGATGCCGCCTAGTAACGGACATCGTTGAGCCTGCCGGCCCGCCGGAAGGCAACACCCCGAAAGGCTACGTTGTTCTTCTTCATGGGCTATCTGCAAATAAGCGCATCATGTCGTACATCACGGCGGGATTCGCTTCCCAAGGCTTGCGCGTTTTTGTGCCGGATTTCCCGGGGCACGGACGGACAGACGGTCCTTTTTTTTACGAACGATCCGATCAGTGCAGCGAAAACCTAGTTCGCGAACTGGTCGCACGCGGGCTGCTCGATCCGGAACGTACAATTCTGGCGGGACATTCTTTGGGCGGAGCCATCGCGTTGCGCGTTGCTACGCGTGTGCCGGTCGCCGGAGTGATTGCGATTTCCCCGGCCCCCATGCGGCTGATTCCCGGAGTATCGCCGGAGATGATGCCCTTTCATGATTTCGGCGCTCTCCCGGCTCACTCTCTACTAATGAGCGCAGCTTGGGAGCCGGAAAGAATCCGCACCGCGGTGAAAAGTTTGTTGCGGACTCCGCGCGATGGAACGAGCGAATATGTCGTGATCCCGCGCTCGACCCACGTCAGCATCCTGTTCGACGGAACAGCCATGTCCGACGCGCAAAACTGGGCAGCTCGCGTTCTGCACTTGGAATCACAATCAACTCTACCCTCACACCGCGGGCTTCTCGGATTCTTCGCGGGATTTACAGGGATACTTTTGCTGGCGGGACCCTTTCTCCGTGAAACCTTGCAAAACAAAAAGTCGGCAGCCCCAACCGTCGAAACCGCCGCCGCGGTCGTTAAAGGCCGCGTTTTCCTTGAATATGCAATCGTTGCTCTGGGAACAGTCGGGCTTCTCTCCTATTCGAATCCGCTCCGCGCGCTGCATCTCTTCGAAGGCGATTACTTCGCGGGCTTTCTTCTCATTCTCGGCGTCATCCTTCTCGTTTTACACTGGAATCTGCTGCAAAATCTATTCGGCACCGGCACAAGCGGCGACCAGCCTGCCAGGCCGCTGCACTTTACACTTCTCGTCGCGCTATTCGCGGCGTTTCTCCTGCACTTCCTGGTCACCGCCTGGATCGATTTGACGTTTAGCGAGGCCTGGCTGACCGCAGCGCGCTGGGCGCGCTTTGTACCGCTGCTCATTGCCGTGCTTCCCTATCACGCCGCCGAAGAATTGCTGCTTGGTCCAGTATTGCCCGGCAAAGGATCGCGACGATTGTTCACTGCACTTTTGCTTCGCATGGTGGCATGGGGCGCCATCGTCGCCGGCATCTTCGTTTTGCAAAGCGGCGAAGTGCTGCTGGTTCTACTGGCACCGTCCTTCGCGCTATTTTGCCTCCTGCAGGCTTGGGGCATGAAGGTTGTCCGGGAAGTTACGGCTTCGCCCGCGGCAAGCGCCCTTTTCGGTGCTATACTTATCGCCGGGTTTTGCCTGGTGGTCTTCCCCACCACTTGATGGGGCCCGTTACCGAGAAAATTGATAGCCAAACCCAGCCGCCGCCTGTAGGTTTCCTCGTCCAGGGACGGAATTCAAGGCCATCAGCGAGATAGGACCATGGCAGAGATAGCGATCGTCGGCGGCGGACCTTCCGGCGCGATGTGCGGTGAGCAGCTCGCGCGCGCGGGACATAAAGTCAAAATTTTTGATGAGCGCCTCGCCTGGGAAAAACCCTGCGGCGGAGGCTTAACCCACAAAGCCGTCCAGTGCTTCCCTTTCCTGCTCGACAATCCTTATCCCAAAAAATTGGTGCGCTCCGTCGAACTGATCAGCAGCAACGATCAGCGCGCCAATCTCGAAATGACCCACCCCATCGTGATTTATTCGCGAAGGGTGCTGAACGGAATGTTGCTGGACCGCGCCAAGGCGGCCGGCTGCGATGTACAGCAAGCGCATGTTCTTGGTGTGGACACAAGCGCGACCAAGCCCCGCTACTCGGTCGATGGCGAATGGCGCAGCGCTGATTTCCTCGTGCTGGCGGCAGGTGCGCGCAATCAAATCGCGCCCGAAACTCGTCCGCTGCAGCGCGACGAATTGGAAATGACGCAAGGATATTTTGTTCCACAGACCGCTGACTCCATCACCGTGAAATTCCTTCCGCACTTCGAGGGCTACATCTGGTCCTTCCCGCGCTGCGATCATCTTTCCGTCGGGATTTGTGGAAGCATGGCCGCGCATACTAGTGCGGAGCTCAAAACCCATCTGAACGCTTTCGTCGAGAAGCACGGAATTCCTACCGATGGCGCAAAGTTTTACAGCCACGTTCTGCCATCGCCGAGAGAGAGCACGCTTTCGGATCGCACGGTTTTGGGGAAGAATTGGGCGCTTGTCGGCGATGCCGCCGCTTGGGTCGATCCGCTTACGGGCGAAGGACTTTTCTATGCGATGCGCTCCGGCGAATTGCTCGGCCGCTCGCTCGCGGAAGGCTGCCCGGAAAAATACACCGCATGGGTCAAGGCCGCATTTTCTTCCGAGCTGGAATTCGCTGCGCGCATCGTGCGCCGGTTCTACCGCGGGTCGTTCCTCGGCTCGGCGGTCACTACCCGCATGGTTCAATTCATGAACCGCAGTGCGGTTTTCCGCCAACTGATGAGCGATCTCTTCAGCGGCACGCAGGACTACACCAGCCTCAAGCGCCGCGTCTGGGGCCACCTGGGAATCACCGTAAGCGAGTTCATCTCCAGCGTCTTGAATCTGGAGCGTCCAGCCGCAGCACAAGTTCCGCGCGGTGGCGCCGCCGCTGATTAGTCGCGGCCGCAACCAACGTCCCTCGTTTCCAATACGTAGATCGTCTTCAGCTATCGTCCGCCGCTAACCGCAAGAATTGCTCCTGTCGTGTAAGACGCCGCTGGCGAGAGCAGCCACAGAACTGCCTCCGCGATCTCTTCCGGTGTCCCCGCGCGTCCCATGGGAATAGTGGGAGCCAGACGCGTCATCCTCTCCGGGTCGCCGCTAGCTGCATGCAACTCCGTAAGCACATGCCCCGGAGCCACAGCATTCACGCGAATGCCTTCAGCCGCAACTTCTCGAGCAAGGCCGAGAGTAAACGTATCGAGCGCGCCTTTTGACGCCGCATAATGCACCCACTCTCCCGCCCCGCCAATCTCCGCCGCACGCGAAGAAATATTCACGATCACGCCGCCATGTCCTCCATGGCGCGTCGACATGCGCCGCACGGATTCGCGAGCGCAAAGCATCGCCCCGATTACATTCACAGCGAAAACCTGCTTGAGCATGGTGCTCGTTACAGCTTCGACGCGCGCGAATCCCCCTGTTATTCCGGCGTTGTTCACAAGACCTGTGATCGGCCCCAACTCGCGTTCCGCGGAGTCAAAAAGTCTCACGATTTCGTTTTCGCGAGAAACATCGGCCTGGATGACGCTGGCGTGTCCGCCCGATGACGCGATATGCCGTGCCACGTCCGCGGCAGCTTGGCCATTCTGCGTATAGTTCACGGCGACGCAATAACCGCGCTGCCCCGCCAGCTTTGCTACGGCGGCTCCAATTCCACGGCCCGCCCCGGTTACGATTAACGTCCCTCGCGCAGATTGTTTGTCACTCTCAGGCATAACCCATCCTTGTTCCAACCATGATTGAAATGTACTCTACCTTCTTCCATGCGCATCCAAGAAAGACGCTCGATCCGGCCTCCAACTATGACATCTGAAACCAATTCGGCTACTGCCGCGAAGTCTCCCAAGAAAAAGAACGCCTGGAAAGCGCTGCCCGACGTTTGGGCCCTGATCCATCCGCGCCGCGGCTTGCTCGCTCTCGGGTTCGGCCTAATGGCCATCAACCGCGTTTGCGGGCTTGTCCTCCCTGCTTCGACAAAGTATTTCGTCGATAACGTCGCGATAAAGCACCAGGTTTATTTGCTGACGCCGATCGTCTTGGGAGTTCTTGCTGCAACAATTATCCAGGGCCTGACTTCTTTCACGCTCACGCAACTTCTGTCCAAATCCGCGCAAAAGATGATCACTGAGTTGCGCCGCCAGGTGCAAGCGCACATCGGCCGATTGCCGATCTCCTTTTACGATTCGAACAAAACAGGCGTCCTCGTCTCGCGCATCATGAGCGACGTTGAAGGCGTGCGCAATCTCGTAGGCACGGGCCTCGTCGAATTTGTCGGCGGGCTGATGACGGCCGTCTTCGCGTTGGTGTATCTGATACACGCTAGTCTGTTGCTGACCGGCGTGGCGTTCTCGATTTTGCTCGTATTCGGGTTCGGCATTAGCAAAGCCTTCTCGACGATTCGGCCGATTTTTCGCGCGCGGCCAAAAATCACGGCCGAAGTGACCGGCCGGCTCACCGAATCGCTCGGCGGCGTGCGCGTGGTGAAGGGCTATCACGCGGAGGAGCGCGAAGAGGGGATTTTTGCCGCGGGCGTCCAGCGGCTGCTCGACAATGTTTTGAAAACGCTCACAGCTACCTCGTTGATGAGTCTCTCCGGCGCAACACTCCTCGGAGTCGTCAGCGCTCTCATGCTGGAGCTTGGCGGCCACAAAATTCTGAGTGGAAGCATGACGTTGGGCGACTGGTTTGCGTTCAATCTTTTCCTCGGCTTCCTGATTGCTCCCGTTTTCCAAATCGTCGCGATTGGCACGCAAATCACCGAAGCCATCACCGGCCTCGAACGCACGCGTGAAATTCTAAATGAAAAGAAAGAAGACGAAGATCCGCACCGAACCGTCACCATGGAGCGCATCACTGGCCAAATCATCTTGGAAAACGTCAGCTTTTCGTACGAATCCAGCAAGGAAGTTCTTCACGAGGTGAGCTTCGAATCGCAACCCGGAACGGTCACCGCGCTGGTCGGCCCATCCGGCGCCGGCAAATCCACCATCATCGGCTTAATCGCCGCATTTTACGTCCCGTCCGCCGGCCGCGTCCTCGTCGACGGCATCGATCTCGCCACGGTGAAACTGAACTCCTACCGCACGCAGCTCGGCGTCGTCCTGCAGGAGACTTTCCTTTTTGACGGCACCATCCGCGAAAACGTGGCCTTCGCGCGCCCCGAAGCCACCGAGGAAGAGATCCTCGCAGCCTGCCACATCGCACGCGTCGACGAATTTGCTGAAGCCTTTGAGAAAAAGTACGACACCCTTGTCGGCGAGCGCGGCGTCAAACTCTCCGGCGGCCAAAAGCAGCGCGTCTCCATCGCCCGCGCAATCCTCGCCGATCCGCGTATCCTGATACTCGACGAAGCGACTTCCAGCCTCGATTCCGAATCCGAGGCGCTCATCCAAGAAGGTCTTCGCTACTTAATGCGTGGCCGCACGACGTTTGTGATCGCCCATCGCCTCTCGACTATTCGTCGCGCCGAGCAAATTCTGGTGGTCGAGGCCGGCCGCATCATCGAACGCGGCAATCATGCGTCGCTCTACGCCGCCGGCGGCCGCTACTATGACCTCTACACAAAGCAACACGAAGTCGAGAGCAATCTCTTCCTCGCGCCGGGCGAAGGCTCGATCGATCCTGAAGATGCCGATGCCGCCCGCGCATCAGCCGTTGGACGCGCGGGAGCCGCGATTCCCGACGCGATCCGCCTGATCCGCGGACAAAACAACTAAATACACACAATTAAAGTATTGGAAGAATGGCGCGGATCGCTCGCGCGAGTGCTTCTATATTGCAAGCATGCGGCGGGGCTTGGCGGTACGCTCGGAGAATTTATACGGTGGTCGCGCGCCGAATGACCAATTTTTTCGTCGTCGGCGGCGGAATCAACGTTGCCATCTTGCGGATCATCGCCAGGACCAACCGCTTATCTCCGTCCGAAAGCGTGGTGCTGAATCTCTTGATCTCCGCCAGAAACCGAATCTCGTCCTGCGAAAGCTCGCCCAGCATTTTTTGCGTTTCGCGGTCGCGCGGCGTCTCGGTCCCCGGGAAAAAATCCGCAAGCGAGATATCCATGGCTTCCGCAATCTTGGCAAGCGTTTCGAGCGACGGCACAGTGTGGCCGTTCTCAACGCGCGAGAGGTAGCAGCGCAATAGCCCGGTGCGGCGCTCGATGTCTCCTTGCGACAGGCCCCTCTGGCTGCGATATGACTTGATGACTTCTCCGATGTTTACGCGTGGTTTTTCTTTTGGCACGATGACTCTCCAGGGTCGAGGGGGTAGCTTAGTCACTAACAGTAGGAGAAGCAAGGGGGAATTTGGGGGCGATGCTTCCAATCCGTTAACGTTTTGTCTCCGCATGTGGAAAACTCCGCCCGCTGTATTCCTTAGATTTCTTTAGATTTGTGCGTCTAACGCTGCGTCGGCGTAACCATGGCCGGCTGCTGCAGACGGAATTCCAGCAACGTTTCGCTAGGTACTTTCACCTTTTCTCCCTTCGTGAACACCTGCACTCCTGCCCCTGCCGCGGATCCTGCGCCCGCTCCAATCGCAGCGCCTTTTCCGCCGGCAGCAATCGCTCCAATGATGGCTCCGACGATGGCGCCTCCGCCCACTTTCTTGGCAGTGTCGGAGCCTCGGCCTGGCCCTTTCAAGCTGTAGTCACTGCTGACCAGCGGATAATCGCGCCCGTCAATCACAATGCGCATCAGCTCCAGCTGCAACTCCGCGCTGCCCGACAGCTTACCCGCTTCTTTCACGTTTCCAAGACGGCCGTAAACGTCAGCGCCTTTGCGCGCCAGGACAGTGTTGTTGACGTAAAGGTCAGTTTCGAGGCTGGCATGGAAAACGTCTCCGACATTGTTTTTGGAGGAATCCACTCCATCAATCATGCGGACCAGAAGCACTTGTCCGGCCGGAATGGTGACCTCGCCATATTGAGCTGCGGGGTCCTGCGCCGGAGGAGTCTGCGAAGCCACGGAAGTTGGTTTCGCGGTGGGAGGTGGAGGTGGCGGAACATCCTGCGAAGTAACGGGCGGCTGTGAAGCATCTGGAGGAGCAGCTGAAGCAGCTGAAGCAGCCGAAGTATCTGGAGGTGCAGTAGCTGGCGGAGGCGGACCCTGAGGAGGTGGCGCATCGGCAGGCGGCGCAACCGCCGGAGCGCTCGTCTTGCCCGAATTGCCAGTGAACGTAATCGCTACAGCGTCCGTCACGTTGAATGCCTGGACTTCGCCATTAATCTCAAATCGCAGCACCGCCTGCGTACCGCCCAGGTAGCGGCCCTGGAGCACTCGCCCGTCCTTGAGCTCCAGCGTATCGGCCGCCGCGGCGCCCGCAAAAAATAATCCCAGAACCACTGCGGCAATCGCTCGTCCTCGACCGTTCATCGTGTTGCCTCTCTTTACCGGCGCTCTTCCGGGACATTTCGCGCCGCGCCGGCCCACTCTTCGCACTCGGCCCTTCATCTTAGCCTATTGCGTTGGATGAGGTGGTCCGGCACAGGGTTGTGCAAAGGGCGGCTCTCCTGCCAAGCCTCTATTTCCTGGCCCCTATTGCGTAGCTTGGTAAAGCTGGCGCGTGATATCGGCCATCAGCGCCGCGCTGTCCTTGGTGTCGGCAAGTCCGCGAACGAGAATCACCAGCACGAAAGTCTTCGGGGCGAAAACAATCGCCGCATCATGATGAATCTTGGTGATCTCGCCCGTTTTATGCGCCACGCGAGTGCCGGGAGGCAGACCGGCGGGGATGCCTTCGTTGAATTTTTGTCGCTCAAGGATTTCAATCATCTGCCGTGAAGCTTCCTGATCGACAGCCTCTCCACGAGCAATCGCATCCATAAGTTGCTGGAGCCCGCGCGCAGTGGTCGTGTTATTCAGGCCCTTTGCGAACGCTTTGCCGTCTTCGACGCCACGCAAAACATTCATGCCATCGGCATGCAATGAATGAACAGTGGCGCGAATGTTCTCAACGCCAAGTTTCTCGATCAACAGATTCGTCGCAAGATTGCTGCTAACAGTGATCATCAGCTCGCAAAGCTGCCGCAGTGTCCGCGTCTGCCCGGCAGCTTTATACAAATCCGTCTCCGAATCATCCGCCGGATCAAGCGTGTAGATCGAGCCATCCGCCAAACTGTGAAATTCATTTTTTACAAGGAGGGGCTCGTCGAGCTTTAGCTTGCCTTCGCGGACTTGGTGGAATAGCTCGATCAAAACAGGAATCTTCATTGTGCTGGCCGCGTGAAACGGCTCATCCGCGCGAAGGAACCATTCCGCTTTGCCATCCAATGTGCGGAACGCCACCCCCACGTCCGCCCCGCTCTTCCGTATCGACTCCAGAATCCCCGGAATCGCCGCCACCAATTTCGAATCCTGCCCCGCCGCGCATCGCACAAAGCCAAATGCGCAAAGCGCAATCACGCACCACGCTGACAACGTAAGAAACGACGGAACCCGCAGTTGGCTCATAGAGTGGCTGGGGACACGTTCCATCCATCAAGCTCCACAACTGCCTCTTTGCCATCCATAGAGCTTTGATCAAACTTCGCCATGACAGTTCGGCTTTCCCCAGGCAAGAGCGAAAAATAATTGTCTTCCCAAAAGATAGGAGTAAGGTCTTCCCCGTCCTTGCCGCGAGTGACCCGCAGATGAACCATAAACGCGAGCGCGTTACTCGGGTTCGACACAGTCACCTGAACCGTTCCATTCCCTGAAATTGTGCTCGCGTTTAACTTTACCTGCGGCAGCGAATTAAGCCCGGTGAGATCGCCAAACTCCGCCTGCGGCGTGTACACCGTGTCCTGCTGCTTTGCCCAGTTGAGAGTGTCCGCCTTGGTCGATAGCCAGTAGAAATTGTCGCTCAGCTGTTTTCCTCCGGCATCGCTCAACTGCAACCGCAGAAAGTAAGTCTTCGATAGCCCATCCACTTTCGGCAGATCGAACGCCTTGGTGCTGCTATCGGCAGCCAAGTCCAGCGTTACATCGTGCGAACCTTTTTCTGTGGCGTCGATATTGTAGATTTTCGCGCTGACTTTCGTTCCCTTCAGCTCTTCGTACGTGCTGTTGACCACGGCAACCGAATTGTCGTCATACGAATACTGCACGTGCACCGGCTCCATCGCCTTCTTCGTCCCAAAATATCCGCCCGCAGGCACCAAGTAATAATCGTAAAGATGCCAGATCAACGATGGCCAGCTATTGTTCAGCATCCACTGAATCACACCGGTCGACGTGTACTTGTTCCGCCCATAAGCCTCGAACATCGCGCGCTGCCCGTCGTACGTCATGGCCTGCGCTTTGCGTTCGTAGTCGTCCAGCGAAGTAGCCGCTCCATAGCGCTTGGTCAAACCATCCGTGAAAACGTTCACCGTCGTGAAGCGTTCCCCGCCCGAGTGGTAATTCCACACATCATCGATCGGCCATAAATGCTCCTTAGGAATAAATCGCTCGAGCGATTCGCGCGGCGGAATCGCCGGCCCAGGGCTCGTCTCCGTGTTGTAACCGTACGCTCCGCCCGCAATCTTATCGGCGAGCCAGTAAACCGGCGGCACATACTCATAAGGCCCGGTCATCTTTACGCCCGATTTTCCCGTGACAGTCGTCTTTTCCGCGGAAGCCGAAGAAATAGTCGGATTCGGCCAGCCCAGGTCTTTTTCGATTCCCAAATACATTTTCTCAACATCCGCAGGCGGCGGCCCATCGCTGCCATTGAGCCACACCATCACGCTGGGATGATTGCGCAACCGCGTTATCTGGCTCGTCAAAGAAGCAGCTGCAACCGCGCGCTGGTCTCCCTTCCAGTCCTTCCAACGCTCCCACGCGTCGCAGCACGACCAGCCTGGCATCACCAAAATCCCCAGCCGATCCGTTTTCTCAAAAAACTCGTCGCGGTCCAGATGGCCTTCCAACCGAATCGTATTCAGCCCCATATCGCGCACGTAAGCCAGGTCAGCATCCAGCCGTTCTGACGACCACCGCAGCAACATGTCTTCCGCCCATGCCGCGCCGCGAATGAGCAGCTTGCGCCCATTGATTTTGAACAGCCGGTACCCTTTTTCCGTCAGCTCCGAAGTCACTTCGCGGATCCCAAATGTGACCCCCTCGGAGTCGGACATTTTCCCGTCGACCTCGAACCAAAACCTCGCGTTGTGCAGATTTGGCTCCCCCATTTGATAAGGCCACCACAGCCTCGGATGAGATAGCTTCAATTGCGGAAATTGTTCCGGTGCAAAACGGACGATCTTCGTTTCCGAAGGTCCTAGAGTCACCGGCTGCGAAAGCTGTTTTACCTCGCCATAGATATCCGCGTAAAGAACGCCTGTAACCGCGTGCTCGGAAACGTTGTACACACTGGCGCTCAGCGTAAGCGAAGCATTCTCGTAATCCTTATCCAGTTTCGACGCCACAAACCCGCCGCGCACCGCCACGTCGCCGCACCTCGCCAAAAAAACCTCTTTCCAGATGCCCATCAATTTGTCCGGTGGCGTCGGGTTCCAATCCACCCACGTAATCTCGAGATCGTCTTTCTTCGGCGCAAACACTTCCACCGCAATCACGTTTAATTTCCCCACTTGAATGAACTTGCTCACGTTAAATTCAAACGTGCGATACGCCCCGGCCACATCTTTCGCATCTGCCACTTTCTGCCCGTTAATCCAAATATTCGCGCGGTAATTGATCCCCAGAAAATTCAGCCATGCCGCTTGTTGCTCGAATTCCACCGGGACCACGAACTCCGCCCGGTACCACCACGAGCAAAGAAACGGACTGTCCTTCGGTAATTCGCGATTAGCAAAAAGGATTTTGTTTGATGGATACATTCCCGGAAACGAATGCAGGTTGGTAGCGTAGAAAGGATCAGGATAAGTCTTGTCTCCAACGAGCGCGCCCACCACAGTGGTCGGAACCTTGGCAGCATGCCACCCGCTCGCGTCAAACCCAGGCGCAGAAATCTGCTCCCCCGTTGCCTTAGCCATGCATGACGACTGAATCCGCCATTCCCCACGCAGATACACACGCTTGTTGAGCGGCAGCGTCGTCAGCGTCTGCGCCGCATAAGCGTGGCCTTCCGCGGACGCTTCCGGCTTGCCGGCAACCGTGGCGACCTCCTGTCCGCCGGCAACGAAAGTTAGCGCTGCCATGAGCACAGCCGGAAGAATTCCCAAAACACACGCACGTTTAAATCGGAGCATGTTTTCCTCACAGGATTAAAAGGAACTGGTTACGGAAGCCAATCTTAAACCGATTCAATGCTCGTAGTCTCGATTTTTCCACGTCGCGCGCGCACAAGTTGCCATTCGATGATTCGTCTGAAGGAAAACACGCGCATTGCAAATCGCGGCGATTGCGGAGAAGGACAAGGAAAAAATGCGGAGATTACTTAGAGATGGTCCCGGAGGAGGGGGTCGAACCCACACGGCCTTGCGGCCACCGGATTTTGAGTCCGGCGCGTCTGCCAGTTCCGCCACTCCGGGCCAGCAACTAAAAATATCATGCCGCCGTCCCGCACTCAAGAAGCCTTACGCAGCCATCCCAACTTGGAGTGCGGCAACTCTGCTGCCGCTTTTTTCAACGACTCGCACGACTCTATATCTGACGAGGCTCACTAAGCAGAATCGCGTCGCTGCCACGGCGGAGGCACCTTCACCGAAGCCATCCCCGCCGCCGTCGCCGCCTGAATCCCCATTTCCGTATCTTCAAAAACGAGACAGTTCTCCGGCGCCACGCCGAGCCTCGAAGCCGCCAGCAAGAACGCCTCGGGGTCGGGCTTACTCTTTTCATACTCCCCAGCACAAACCAAAGTGTCGAATCTGTCGAGCAGCTTCAGCCTTTCTAGAGACGCCGTCACCGAGTCCCTCGCGCTTCCCGACACCACCGCAAACGGTATCCGTCCATGCTGCGCCTCGATATGCTCCAACACTTCAGGGACGACTTTGAGCTCAGGCAGCAGTTCGAAATAAAACTCCTCTTTCCTCAGAGCCACATTCTCCACAGGCATTTTCAATCCATGCTTTTCGTTTAAAGTGGAGATGATCTCCGCCGTGGGCCTCCCACCCCAAGCGTAGAAAAGCTCTTCAGCAAACTCACAGTTCCACTCGCCGAGCGCCTTCCTCCACGCAACGTAATGCAGCGGCATCGAATCCACAATCGTCCCGTCGCAATCGAATAAATACGCGCCAAACGCCCCCGGAGGCAATTTCAGTTTCATTCCTTTTCCAATCTCCTACTCAACATTCTAAGCGAGTGGCAGTTGCCGTGCTAACCGAGCGCTTGCCCGCAGTCCGGCGAGCCGATAAACTCCGCCCTCCAGACCGCCCTCAGAGACGCGGGTAGCCGGTCGCGAACCTCAGCCGGGCCCCTTGAATCTGCATGCCCTTTACCCGCAGGCCCTCGACTGGACTGGGCTGCGGCCGAGAGATACTCTATAGCCCCCGTTCGCCAGGGGCTCCGGTTGGACCGGAGCAGACGAACGGTTTTCGAGGTCGAGGTATTCGATGGCTACGGCGTTGACCGCTTCGCGGTCACCCCTTTCATTGATCGCTCCGCGGTCACCTTTTGCGGTAACGTCACCCGCCGGTTCGCGGCCTGAATACCGCGGTCTGTCCCACTCGATGAATCGCGTTCTGGAAGAGCTTGCGAGTCTGCAATCCTCGCCTGATTCGGAAACGGTGCACGATCTTCGCGTCGCGATTCGCCGCTGCCGCTCTCTGGCGGCCGTGATGGAAGAAATCGACGCCGACCCCGCGTGGCCGGATATGCGCAAAGTCGCACGCAAGCTATTTCGGGGTCTCGGCGCTGTGCGCGACGCTCAAGTGATGGAGGAATGGATCAAAAAGCTCGGCCCGGAGAATGATCCTCTGCGAGTACAGCTACTCGCCTCGCTCGGAACAGACGAGAAACAGCGCTCGGCCGATGCGCTGCACGTGGCTGCAAAATTTAGCGTCAAGGAATGGACAAGTCTCGATCAACGGCTTCGCCGGCGCGTGCGTCTCGTGCCCGTGGGAGGCCTCGCCGCCGAATGCCTGGCTCTGGAGCGCTTCGAGGAAGCAAAGGAGCTGCACAACCGCGCGTTGCGGACGGAAAAACCGAAGCCGTGGCACGCTCGCCGTATCGGCTTAAAAAGATTCCGCTATACGCTTGAAAGTTTTCTGCCGGATCACTCTGCCGCCTGGGGCGAAAACCTGAAGCGGCTGCAGGACCTTCTCGGTGATGTCCACGATTTGGATGTGCTTTCAGCAGCGATCGAGGACATGGAAGTCGCAGGGGCCTCGGAATCTGCGAAAACGTGGCAAGAAAAAATCCTTCAAGAACGCCACAAGCGAGTCGAAACCTACCGTCAGCTCACTCTTGGGAAGACCAGCCTCTGGCAGGAGTGGCGGCACAATCTGCCGCATGGCCGGCGTTTGGAAGCCGCGGCCATGGCCCGGCTTCGCGCCACGGCACGTGCCGCCGATCCCCGCATGCGGAGGACTGGACAGGTCTCGCGCATCGCCCTGCGAGTATTCGATGTTTTGCGCCGCGTAGACGCCGCGGCGTTGTTTCACGAAGCAACGATGCGCCGGCTGCTGCAAGCGGCTGCCAAGTTGCACGGTGTCAGTTCCGTTGGCGGCACTAACCTCTCCCAAAAAGCGGTTCGCAAGTACTTGCTCGGATTGACGATTCCGCCCAACTGGACTTCGGAGGAATGGAATTCAATGGCATGGGCCATTCGCTTTCACCGTGGGCCGGAACCCAAGCAGAAGAATGGCTTCGCAAAACTTTCCGAAGAGCAGCAACTCACGGTTCGAGCGCTGGCAGGTGTCTTGCGCCTGGCGCGCTCCCTCAGAAAATCCGGCCTGGAAAGCGCCGTTGGCCTTCGCTGCGAAAAATCCGCCGACGCCGTCGTCCTAAGCGTCCCTGGCTTGCTCGACACCGCTGAAATCGCAGCTCGCCTCGCCGCCGCCAAACATCTTCTTGAATCCGTCTTGGACAAACCGCTCATCCTCAAAGCCGTGCCGAAGCCCGAAAAACCCGCGGCGCCCATCGCGCAGCCGGCCGAGTCACCGCACGCCTCCGACGTTCCCGCCACCGCCTAGCGCAATACCGCGCCTTCCAGGAATCCGTTCGCGCAAGTCATCGCAAATCCTAATAGTGATAGTGGGTCAATCGGAAGCTTGACCCTTTATGTCCGGGAACCGGCCTTCCCCAGAGTTAGTGCCTCCTATCCATAAAATTCCACAAACTGTATAAAAGTGAGCAGTACGCCACCTCGATAGCCTCTAGGCTACAAGGCCAGAGTTCTAATCGGAAATTCCGAGTTAATTGCTAACCCCGGGCTAATGCTCGACAAAATTCGGAAGGCAAAGGATGGAAAAAACGCATGTTCCACTTGATCTGGTATCTTCTTATTGGGCTAATCTCGGGGTTTATCGCGAAAGATGTCATGCACGTGCACATAACGATTTTCTGGACGGTCGTGCTCGGCATCATCGGATCGATCATCGGTGGCGGCGTTGCCCACATGTTTTCGCGCCCAACAAATGTACGATATCACCCGGCAGGCCTCATTTTATCCACCCTGGGCGCGATTCTGGTTCTGTTCATTTGCTATAAGTTGAATATCCATTTTCCTGCGGTCTAACCCAACAGAAGCGACCCGCGTTATCGGAAAAGTGGAATTAGACCACAGCAGCTAGGGAATTTACCGCAGCGTGCGTTCAGCTTTGTAAACTCTGCGTACCTTGTTTCCTTGCAAATTCCCTTGTCCCAGTTTCAGATTCCTATCCTCGATCGGAATGAAACGAACTGCGCTAGCTAGGCACTATCTATCCGTAGGTACGGCAGCCCCGGTCAGTAGGAAAATTATGAAATCGCCATCCCTCTTCGATTGGTACTTCATCCTGCGAGCCCACCATCAGTGGACAATGTTCCAGGCGATTCGCTATGCCCTGTGGCTTGCTCGTTAGGAAGCCAAAAGCACTTGATTTCATAACAATGCTGGCTCCCCCGACCCGAGTAGACTTTGGTTGACGACCAAGGCCCGGGAGGAAGGAGCCAGACATGATGATTATAGGCGTAGATTACCACCCGAGCTTTCAGGCGGTTGCATTTTTAATGGAAGAGACTGGTGAGTGTGGCGAACAGGAACTGAACCACAGTGACGGGCAAGCAGAGAGATTCTAGTGCGCCGGGATAAACCGGCATGAAGTAGAGAATGCAAGAGTCTTACGGGAAAGGAATAGCGATCCGCCCGGCCCCGAGTTTTGCGTTGCGGTACCGCGAGGTGCACAGCGAAGCGTAAACAGGGGCATAGGTGGGCTGGGTATTGAGCTCCGAAAACTCTAAAATCAGGACGCCGACGTTCTTAGAATAAACGGAAGGCAACATGGCCGGGGGCGCAAGCGCGAGCCACTGGACAGTCCTGCGTAGTCAGAGACCCCAGACACGCCTAGAAACTTCATGCACGAGAACCGGGAGACCTCGAAGGCACCTGCTGCGAAATACTGCAGCAGGACGGCGGGAGAAGGCCATGGCCGTACGGCCCGCATGCACGCCTTCGAGGAATCGGACAGCGGAATAATACCTATGAATCATTCGAACAAGGACGGGAAACCGTACGCGGAGAGTGAGGAGGGAAGGCCGCTGATCAAGGAGAACACTCGTCAACCTAACACGTATCCGACACAGAGCGAGAAACGCGTGTCACAGGGGCTGGCGGGTGTGCGCAATGCAGCGAGGGAGAATAAGAAGATGAAGTTCACCGCCTTGCTCCACCATCTGACCGTCGATCTGCTGCGGGAAAGCTTTTATTCGTTGAAACGAAAAGCTGCACCCGGAGTGGACGGTGTAACGTGGCAGGAGTATGAGGCTGGGCGAGAAGATCGACTTGTCGATCTTCACAGCCAAGTCCATCGCGGGGCGTACCGAGCGATGCCATCGAGAAGAGTGTACATAGAGAAAGAAGACGGGCGGAAACGCCCGCTGGGGGTCGCGGCGCTGGAGGACAAGATCGTTCAGCAGGCTGTGGTCACCATCCTCAACCAGATCTACGAGGAAGACTTTCTCGGCTTCTCGTACGGATTTCGCCCGGGGCGTAGCCAGCATCAAGCGCTGGACGCGCTGTCGTATGCGCTTCTGCGGAAGAAGGTGAATTACGTTCTGGACGCCGACATTCGAGGATTTTTCGATAATCTCGACAAAAGTTGGCTGATCAAGTTCGTCGAGCATCGCGTAGCCGACCGCCGGATCCTACGGCTTATCCAGAAATGGCTAACCGCCGGGGTGATGGAGGAAGGCAAATGGTCGGAAACGAAGACAGGTACTCCGCAAGGGTCGGTGATTTCGCCGACGCTTGCCAATATCTATCTGCATTACGTTTTCGATCTCTGGGTGGACGTTTGGCGTGCGAAATGTGCGCAAGGCGAAGTGGTGGTCGTCCGCTACGCGGACGACACCGTCCTAGGGT
>Ga0210409_10003008_pt1 | contig 19406 bp, 16 predicted proteins | sample IncBWH17MmetaG_FD_161649 | JGI IMG/M metagenome (GOLD analysis project Ga0210409, IMG submission 161649) | Forest soil microbial communities from Barre Woods Harvard Forest LTER site, Petersham, Massachusetts, United States - Inc-BW-H-17-M | ecosystem: Environmental > Terrestrial > Soil >... | reverse complement strand
GGGCCGCGATCCTCAAAGCGTGGACTACATCGAGAAGAGCGATCAAATCATGCGTGCCCTTGTGGCTTCAGCCCCGGAGAACAAGCAGCAACAGGGCTATTTCGCGGCTATTGTCTCCACGAATGGAGTTACCTTCGGCAACCTTGGCAAGCTCGATGCGGCGCTCAAGGATCTAAATGAGGCTCGCGCGTCTTTTGAGTCCCTAGGGAAGTCAGATTCGCATGATCATGGAATCTCGGTACGCGCCCTAAGTTGCACGGAAAAAATGGGTGAAGCGGCCTCGCGAGCAGGCAATTCGAAACTCGCCACAGACTATTTTCATCAGGTTCTGAAAGAAGTTGAACCTGAGCTTGCAAAGAAGAATGCTGATGCCGGTGTGCCGTACCTGGCGGCGGACTCCTATTCTGGCCTAGGCGACCTTGAATTGCGCGAGGCTCGCCAATCTCGTGGAACCGCGGCGATACAAAAAGCTAGGTGGACGCAGGCTCGCGTTTGGTATCTCAAGAGCTTACAGGCTTGGCGCCGCGTCGATCATCCCCTCCCCGTGGCACCCTCCGGCTTCGACGCCGGTGATCCCGCCAAAGTCGAGGCGAAATTGCAATTGTGCGAAGCCGCTCTGGCAAAGCTCGGCGCGCAGCTTCAGTAAACGCCTCTCTGCCTGCTTTGGTTTCTTTCCGCAAAGTAGTGTCTTGGACAGTCGATCCTATGGAAACCGTCTATGTTCCGAACAAAGGCGTTGGAACACACTGCCCGCTGTCCGAGTTCTGAGTTGGTACAGCAACTCAACGTGTTAGTTGTGAGTTAGGCGTGCTCGCGTTATGGCTTGGGTCAGAGAGTTGCCGCCTATCTCCCATTCGGACCAGAAGACGGGCAATCTGGAAGTAATCAGCTCGTCGGTCGGATTAGTACCGAGAAACGCGCAAGTGTTGACCAATCCGATCAACACCCGGTTAGTCGGCAACTCGGATGCTATCCAGAAACGTCATTCTAGGAAGTCGGCAAATGACTGTGCGAGCTTAGGGGTTCACCCCAAAAGTTGGGAACAACTTGGGAACAACTGCTGCCGAAATAGAGCTATAACCGGCTATCAAGAGAATGCTAAGGCACGGCAAACCAACAAGATAACTGCTCTTAGGTAGGACTCATAATCCGTTGGTCCTAGGTTCAAATCCTAGCGGGCCCACCAACCGGCTTGTAGGTCCTGATTTCAGAATCAGTTGATTTTTCCTCTGTTCGCGCTGTCGTCCGACTCGAGAAACATCTGAGAACAAGGCTTCGCGACTCGCTCCACAGCGCGACGTTGCGAGTCGCCGATTGTCGACGAGAACAGCGGATTGCGCCGTGGCATATCGCCGCGACCGATTTGCATGGGTCTCAGTTGAAACACGATAAGCCCTCACTGATAATGGCGGAGCCGCGAACGCGAAGTGAGTTTCAGAAGGATAAATGGCCACGTATATCGGACTCATCGGTGGCGGAAACATTTCCGAGACGCATGCGCGCGCAGCGCGTGCGGTGCCGGGAGTTGAGATTGCCGCCATCTATGGACCGAACGCGGAAAAGGTCGGGCGATTGTCCCGCGAGCATGGCGGCAAGCCTTACTCTGATTTCGACCAGTTTCTGGACCACCGTCCCATGGATCTGGTGGCGATCGGCAGTCCTTCGGCAATGCATGCCGCTCAGGGCATCGCGGCGGCGAGGCACGGCCTTCACGTACTGACGGAAAAACCAATCGACATCACGACCGAGAGGGCTGATGCCCTTATTTCCGAGGCCGAGAAAGCGGGAATCAAGCTGGGAGTTTTTTTTCAAGACCGTTGTAAGCCAGATATTCTCCGCGTGAAAAAGGCTGTGTACGAAGGTGTGTTGGGACGGCCGATACTTGCGGATGCGCGGGTGAAGTGGTACCGCCCGCCGGAGTACTATGCGAAGTCGCGCTGGCGTGGAACCCGGGCTCTGGACGGCGGAGGTGCGCTGATCAATCAGGCAGTGCACACGGTAGACCTGATGTTGTGGTTGTTCGGCGATGTCGAGAGTGTCCAGGCCAGTAGCAAGACAGCGTTGCATCCCATAGAAGTGGAGGACACTCTGGTCGCACTCTTGGAGTTTGCGAACGGGGCGCTCGGCGTGCTGCAAGCCGCTACCTCGGTGTATCCGGGCTACCCTCGCCGGCTGGAACTCACCGGCACCGAGGGAACATTGATTGTCGAGCAGGATCGACTGCTCGCCGCGGACTTGCGAAATCCAACGGAGGTTTTGCTGCGCGGCGGGAATGCGGACCTGAACCGCAGCGCAGACTCGCCGATCGTCAGTGACGCGCGAGGACACCAAGCTGTTTTGGAGGATTTCCTCGAGTCGATCCAGTCAAACACAAAGCCGCGCTGTGATGGGCGTGAAGGCCGACGTAGCCTGGCCCTCGTGGAAGCCCTTTATGAAGCCTGTCGGACTGGGAAGCAAGTACGTTGCAATTGAGTGGGCGACGGCCTGGTTTCTGTTCCGCTAGATTTTTCCTTCACTACTCCGAATTGACTCACACAATCTTCCCCATTAGAGTTACTCGCCGAAACGCGAGAAAATGCCCAAGGGGAGAGACCACGGAGTGATCGTAAGGGTCTTTGAAGACAAGATCTCTCTCAGCGTGTCTGCCGCCGAACAGGCGGCGAGTTCTGTGCGCCGAGCAATCCTCGATTGCGGACGGGCGCGTATTATCGTCGCAACGGGAACGTCCCAGTTGGATTTTCTGGATGCGGTGATCAAGGCGGAAAACATCGACTGGCAGAGAGTCGAGATGTTTCACCTCGATGAGTATGTCGGGCTGCCCGTCACTCACCCGGCCAGCTTTCGCAAGTATCTTCTTGAGCGGCTGATTCAAAAGACCGGAATTACGGATTATCACTTGCTTGACGGCAACGGTGAGCCTAGCAAGGTTGTCTGTCGCGTCGGGAAAATCCTTCAATCGGCGCCAGTGGATCTTGCCTTCGCCGGTATGGGAGAGAATGGCCACCTCGCTTTTAACGACCCTCCTGCCGATTTCCAAACCGAAGAGCCATATCTCATCGTAAATTTGGATGAAGCCTGCCGCCGCCAGCAGGTGGGCGAAGGATGGTTTGCGGATCTTTCGGAAGTTCCCTTGCAGGCGATCTCCATGTCTGTACGCCAGATTCTAAAGGCGAAAGAAATAATTTCGGTCGTACCTGATGCGCGGAAAGCACTGGCAGTCAAGCGGTGTGTCGAGGGGGAAATCAGTCCAATGGCGCCGGCTTCCATATTACGCACTCACCCCAACGCTACGATTTATCTGGACAGAGATTCCGCACGACTTCTCAGCCCAGCAACGCTTGTTGCCCTTGCCGCCGGCGGATAATTCGTGATCGCATTCGATTCAATCCGCAGTGAGAGCACATCTGCCGTTAAGCGAGTCTCATGGCGGTAAGCGTGCCAATCGGCTCGATCCGGCATGGCGCAATTCCTTCATTGCGCTGGTGGATTGGCGGGATTCTGTTCGCTTCGACGGTGATCAACTATATTGACCGTCAGACGCTTTCCATCCTCGCGCCATATCTCAAACAGGAATATCACTGGACCAACGCGGACTACGCCAACATCGCGATTGCTTTTCGCGCGGCGTACTCCATCGGACAAACGGCTTGCGGTCGGCAGATTGATCGCCTGGGCACCAAGCTAGGCCTGACGATCAGCGTGACGTGGTATTCGATTGTTTCGTTGTTGACCTCTTTGGCGCGTGGTTTTGCCAGCTTCGCAGTGTTCCGGTTCCTGCTGGGAGCGGGGGAGTCTGCGAATTGGCCTGGTGCAAGCAAGGCGGTCTCGGAATGGTTCCCGAACCGCGAACGCGGATTGGCGGCCGCGTTGTACGACAGCGGCTCATCCGTGGGAGGCGCGATCGCACCATTTCTTATATTGCCGGTGTATTTGCGGTGGGGATGGCGCGTGGCATTTGTGATTCCGGGGCTGCTTGGATTTTTGTGGCTGATCGCCTGGCGGCGGATGTATTACCTGCCGCAAGAGCACCCGCGGATCAGTGAGGCAGAGCGCCAAATGATTCTCGCCGACAGAGCGGAGACCGAATCAGCGGGAAAACCGCTGCCACGATGGCGTGATCTTTTGAAGCTGCCGCAGACCTGGGGAGTGATTGTCTCAAAAAGTCTGACTGATCCTGTCTGGTTCTTTGTCACCGACTGGTTCCCGATCTACCTGATTGCCAAGGGCTTTTCACAGCATAGTAGCCTGATAGCGATGTGGATTCCGTTCCTAGCGGCGGACTTGGGAAATTTCTTCGGCGGAGGAGTGTCTGGTTACCTAATCCGCCGCGGATGGTCACTGGGTGCGGCACGCAAAGCACTGGTTGTGTTTGGAGGTTTCGGTGTAATGCTTCTGATCCCGACAATCTTCACGGTGAAACTGTATTTGATCATCCTGCTTTTCGGTCTGGCTACTTTTTCGTACGCATCGTTTTCGACGATAGCAAACGTATTGCCCACTGACCTTTACTCCAACGAGGCAGTCGCTTCGGTGAGCGGCATGAGTGGAACCGGGGCGGGGATCGGGACCATCATCGCGTTCGAACTGATCGGGCACTTTTCCGATGCGCGCCAGGCGGCGGCCACGCATTCTTTTGATCCGATTGTGATTGTGGCCGGACTCATTCCGTTCATTGGCACGATGCTGGTATTGTTGCTGGTGCGCAACACACGCGCCACCGATCAGGGGCTGGTAAAACGAATCTAGGACGGACGTAGAGGCGGATCCGTGACGATCCTCAACGAAGATAGACTCTTCGCAGCTGACCCAACCACACGCTCCGTCGCACGGCGGCTTTATAGCGGCGTGCGCGACTTGCCAATCATCAGCCCGCACGGCCACACGGACCCTCGTTGGTTTGCCGAAGACAAACCATTTTCGGATCCGGCTACCCTATTTGTCATTCCAGACCACTACATCTTTCGCATGCTTTACAGCCAGGGTGTTTCGCTTGAGCAACTGGGGGTTGGATCAAAATCTCTTGAGGATCCCAGGCGCGTCTGGCGCATTTTCGCGGAGCATTACTATCTTTTCCGCGGAACGCCGACGAGACTGTGGCTGGATTTCGCTTTCCAGGAGCTCTTTGGCTTGAATGCGCGTCTTACTCCTGAAAACGCCGATGAGTATTACGACGCAATCGTGGAGAAGCTGAAGACGCCGGCATTTCGTCCTCGATCGCTCTTCGAACGATTTCGACTTGAGGTATTGGCGACGACGGATTCACCGCTTGATTCGCTTTCTCATCACAAAGCGATCCGCGCATCGGGTTTCAAGGGACGCATTATTCCGACGTTTCGTCCTGATCCCGTGGTTGATCCTGATTTTCCAAACTTTGTGGAGAATCTTGTGGCTTTCGGGCAGTTGATGCGGGCGGATATAGCCAGTTGGCAGGTTTATCTTTCGGCTTTGCGGCAAAGGCGGATGGAATTCAGGGCGCTCGGCTGCACGGCGACGGACCACGGCCACCCTACGGCCGCGACCGCCGACCTGAAACCTGATTCGGCGGCTCGGCTTTATCAAAAAATAGCTTCCGGCACCGGCGATCCCGACGAGCGCGAACTGTTCCGCGCTCAAATGCTGACGGAAATGGCGACCATGAGCCTCGATGACGGACTGGTCATGCAAATTCACCCGGGTAGCTTCCGCAACCACAACACGTCGGTTTTCAAAAGCTTCGGACGAGATGCCGGCGCTGACATTCCGATGCCCACCAATTATGTGCACGCACTGAGACCATTGCTAAACCGCTTCGGCAACGAATCACGTCTTACACTCATCGTGTTCACCCTCGATGAATCGACTTACAGCCGCGAACTCGCTCCACTCGCTGGACACTACCCCTGCCTTCGGTTAGGGCCAGCCTGGTGGTTCCATGACAGTCCCGAAGGCATGATGCGCTTTCGCGAATACACGACAGAAACCGCCGGCTTCTACAACACCGTCGGTTTCAATGATGACACTCGCGCGTTTTTCTCCATTCCCGCCAGACACGATGTGGCACGTCGCGTCGACTGCTCCTTTCTTGCGCGCCTGGTTACGGAGCATCGGCTGGACGAGGATGAAGCGTGCGAGGTCGCTTCCGACCTGGCGTACGGTCTTGCGCGAAAGGCGTACAGGCTCTAGAAGCGGAAGCGGGCTTTGCGATTTCGGAGATTCGTCCGACAGAAGACGTGCGGTACTCATTCATGCTCGAAGACGGACACATGTCGCAATGAACAACTCAGGTTCTCCCTTGACCAGGGTGCGCTGGACGATTTGCGCCATGCTTTTCTTTGCGACATCCATCAACTATGTGGATCGTCAGGTGCTCGGTCTGCTGGCGCCCACCCTTCAGAACTCCATCGGCTGGACGGAAGCACAATACGGATACATTGTGGGCGCGTTCCAGTTTGCCTACGCCATTGGGCTGGTGGCTGCCGGTCGAATGGTCGATCGGCTCGGCTGCCGCATCGGCTTTGCCATCATCATGGGATTCTGGAGTCTGGCCTCCATGGGACATGCGCTTGCGGCCTCCGCGCTAGGTTTTGGAATCGCCCGTTTTTTCCTCGGTCTTGGCGAGGCCGGCAGCTTCCCGGCGGCCATCAAGGCGACGGCGGAATGGTTTCCGCAACGAGAGCGTTCGCTGGCCACGGGGATCTTCAATTCCGGAGCGAACGTCGGGGCGATTTTCGCGCCGGCTCTCGTCCCGTGGATTACCCTAGTATTTGGCTGGCGTTCTGCTTTCCTGGCTACGGGTATCTTAGGCGCGATCTGGATCGCCTGGTGGCTTACTCAGTATCGCGGCCCCACGCGTCATCCGCGCGTCAGCCCCGCGGAGCTCAAGCATATTCAGGAAGATCCCGCGGAGCCGATGGAACAAATTCCGTGGAAGAAGCTTCTGGCTTACAAGCAGACGTGGGCTTACGCTGCCGCGAAATTTCTTACGGATCCGATCTGGTATTTTTATCTGTACTGGCTGCCGAAGTTTTTTGATGACCGATACCATCTCGGACTCAGCCACATCGGTCTGCCCCTCATCGTCGTGTACAACGTGTCGGCCGTTGGAAGCATTGGCGGGGGATGGCTGCCGTCGGCTTTTAACAAAGCGGGAATGCCGCTGGCCAAAGCTCGGCTATTCGCCATGTTCGTATGCGCATGTCTCATCCTGCCAATCTTCTTTGCGAGCCGGGTTTCTTCTCTATGGGCCGCGGTTGGCATCTTAAGCCTCGCGACGGCGGCACACCAAGGATGGTCCGCGAATCTGTTTACAACCGCATCGGATATGTTCCCGCGAAGCGCAGTGGGCAGCGTGGTCGGGATAGGCGGAATGGCGGGCTCGATAGGTTCTGTGTTGTTTTCCCTCAGTACCGGATGGGTCTTGCAGCTCACGCACAGCTACACTCCCCTCTTCGCAATTGCAGCTTCCGCATATCTCGTTGGGCTGCTGTTCCTGCACGTAATTGCCCCGGGCCTGCCGCGAATCGATGCCACGCTGGGCCAAGGAGCCAATTGACGAGCGTGCTTCACGTGGATATTGTCATTAACTGCGGAGAATGAACTGATTTCTTCATGAGCCTTTTCCTCGAGATCGGAAGCGAGCAATCGAGTCTCTCTTCAGTTGAGCTGCGGACAGGTCTGTTCCACGCCTTGCAAGCGCTTGGCCGGCGCGATCGCGTGCTGGCCATTCCTCCCGACTTCACTCGATTCCACTCAGGGGCCGGCGAACTGACCAGATGCGCGCATGGCTTTTACGGAGAACGGCTTAGTGCGATATTGCCGGCGCTCGGTACGCATGCTCCCATGACACCGGGCCAGGTCACCAAAATGTTCGGTGACATACCGTTCAGCTTGTTTCACGCGCACAACTGGCGAAAGGACACTGTCACACTCGGAGAAGTGCCCTCCGACTATGTGCGCGAACAGTCCGAAGGCAAGCTGGACTATACCTGGCCGGTGCAAATTAACCGGATGTTGGTCGAAGGCGGCTTCGATCTGATCCTTTCCATCGGACAAGTTGTCCCTCATGAAGTGATCGGAATGGCAAACTACAATAAGAACATTCTTGTGGGCACGGGCGGGCCCGACAGTATCAACCGCAGCCATTACCTCGGCGCTGTATACGGCATGGAACGGATCATGGGCCGAGCGGACAATCCGGTTCGGCGCGTCCTGAACTATGCTTCGAACCATTTCATCCAACACTTGCCAATTGTGTACGCGCTAACGGTGGTGGGGAGAAAAGAAGACGGGAGCCTGGCAATACGGGGACTCTTCGTAGGGGATGATGACGAATGTTTTCATAAAGCGGCTGAACTCAGTCTCAAAGTCAACTTTGTCATGCTTGACGCTGAAATCCGAAAGGCGGTCGTCTACCTGGACCCAGAAGAATTGAAGAGCACGTGGCTGGGCAATAAAGCGATCTACCGAACTCGCATGGCGCTTGCAGACGGCGCCGAACTGATTGTCCTGGCTCCAGGGGTACAGGACTTCGGGGAGGATGCCAAGATTGATCGGCTAATCCGCAGGCACGGATATTTTGGCACACCGGCAACCCTCGCGGCTGTCGCGAAAGACCAGGAACTCGCCGCCAATCTCAGTGCGGCCGCTCATCTCATCCACGGATCTTCCGAGGGGCGCTTTACAATTACGTATTGCCCGGGGGGACTCAGCCGGAAAGAAATATGCGATGCGGGTTTCGGGTATGCGGATCTTGAAAGCATGATGAAGAAGTACGACCCTCAGAAGCTGAAGTACGGCTACAACCAGGTGGATGGTGAGGAGATCTTCTTTGTCCCAAACCCTGGCCTGGGACTCTGGGCCTACAGTGGACGCTTTAGGGATTAGCAGGCGTCGTTGATGCAGCTGCGGCTTGAAATAATTTGATCGAATGACTTGCACATCGCGTTATGCCGAGAAGTGGTTTCAGCGCAGCTGAGCGCAAGCGAAAAGGATGACGAATCTGATGAATCCGCCTACGTTAGGGCTTTCCGACAGGACCGCCGCTGTAATTGGTGGGACGTCTGGCATTGGCCGCATGCTTGCTCTCGGACTAGCTGCTGCTGGAGCGGACGTCGTGGCCTCTTCCCGGCGAATGGAGCAAGTGGAATCGACGGCCCGAGAAATAGAATCGGTGGGACGCCAAACCTTGCGAATTGCCTGTGATGTGTCTGATCGCAGTTCCTTGGAGAATCTGCTGGCGAAAATGCTAGAAAGATTCGGCAAAGTGGACATTCTGGTGAACTGCGCCGGCAAAACGAAGCGCGCTCCCACGGTCGATTTCCCGGAAGAATCGTGGCGCGACATTCTGGAAACGAATCTTACCGGCACGCTCAGAGGCTGCCAGATATTTGGCAAGCACATGTTGGAGCGGGGATACGGACGGATCATCAATATTGCCTCAATCGCTACGTTCGTTTCCTTGATGGAAGTCGCTGCCTATTCCGCCAGCAAAGCGGCCGTGGGAGCTCTCACGAAATCCTTGGCTTTGGAATGGTCCAGCCGCGGAGTGATGGTAAACGCCATCGCACCGGGCGTCTTCCGCACGGCTCTTAACGCCGAACTGCTCGATGGCACAAATCGGGGCCGCGAGCTGCTGGCTCGTACTCCCATTGGCCGGTTTGGAAAGCCGGAAGAATTGGTGGGAGCTGCCGTGTACCTCGCCTCGGATGCCGCCTCCTTCACCACTGGCCAAATCTTGGTGGTAGACGGAGGGTTCTTAGCAAGCGGCGTAAATCAGTAGGCGGCTGCGAATCGATTTATCGGCCAGTGGGCCACCAGAGGTTTCAACCGTGGCTCGCATACCCCAGGCCTGCCAGGACGCCTCGCATATAAGCAAAGCTGCTGATCACGCCCGGCATCGGATCGTCGGGATGAATCTCATACTCCAGATCGACGAAGCCCTTGTACTTGATCGCGACAAGGGCTTCAAATATCTTACGCACCGGCATGATGCCGTCTCCCACCGCGACCTGGCTCTCCTTGCTCTGAAAATCCGTGAGGTCCTTCATGTGCACGTTATGCAGCTTCGGGCCTGCCTCGCGGATTGCCTGAACCACGTCCGTGCCCGCGCGAACCGTATGCCCTACATCAATGCAGCACCCCATGCGCGGATCCATCCCGCTTACCGCCTTCAGGACATCCAGCGGCGAATGCCATAGCTTATCTTCCGGGCCGTGATTGTGAATCGCGAAGCGGATGTCGTACTCCTTTACGAATTTTTCAATCCGCGGAAGAGTTTCCACCGCGGGATCCCCGGCCACGATGACGCCAATACCTGCGCGCTTGCAGTACTCGAATTTGGCGCGGATGTCCGCATCTTCATTTTTCTCGAAATAGATGGTTCCAGCGGCGTGAAGCTTGATGCCCGCCGCGGCATAGTCGGCAATCGCAGCCGCTTCTTCCTGCGCAACCGCCGGGAGATGATCTTTGACGTCCTTCGCATTCAGTTCGAACACCTTGAGCTGCTTCAGGAAGGCGATCATCTGCGTCCGGCTGAAGTTGCGGAACGTGTAGCTGGCTAGGCCCAGACGAATGGACGCTGCCTCGTCAGCAGATAGCTTTTCGTGAACCCCTGCGAGGATGTCACTTGAAGCCGCGAACGCTGCAGCAACCATTGAGCCGGAGCAAACGAAATTACGACGGGAAATCGCCTTTGTCATGAGCAACTCATTCCTGGACTCATTATTGCTCTCTCACTGACAACTGAAACCGGGCGACATCTTCATGCACGCGGCGCCCAGCCCGCTTCGTACTCGCGCCCCCACATTTTCATCGCTTCCGCATCGTTCTGGATCCGACCGTCTTTTGTGTCGAGATGCAACTCCCGGTTAACTTCCCACGCGATGTTGGATACCTGCAGCATCGTAACCGCGACGTTGCCCACCTCAATAGGCGCGTTGAGCTTCTCGCCCTTGCGGATTCCTTCGATGAAGTTTGCGAAATGCGCATCGGTCATCGAATCGCGGCCGACCAAATCCGAAGACGAAGTTGCACTGCCAACTTTGAATTCGCCCGTCTTTTTCCCTTTGATGTCGTATATCTCGTACCCATCGCGATCGACCAGCACCGTCCCGGTGGTTCCCATGATTGCCGAACCACGATCGCGCCCATAATACTTCATTCCCTCGCAGCTCTTGCCTTCCCACGTCAGCATCTTGTCTTCGTATTCGAAGCTGGTCACCAGCGTGTCATAAAATTGCCAGTCGTCTTTGAAGTGGTATCTTCCGCCCGATGCCGTCACTCGCCTCGGATAATCGACGCCTAGCGCCCAGCGGCAGACATCTACCTCATGCGTGCCGTTATTCAGTGTTTCGCCGGTGCCATAATTTCGGAACCAGTGCCAGTTGTAAGGATGCACGTTGTCTTGATAAGGCCGTCGCGGCGCTGGGCCCTGCCACAAGTCCCAATCCAACTGCGCCGGCACGGGCGCTTCTTTGCCTGAGCCAATGGACTTCCTCACATTGCTATACCAGGCTTTCGCGAAGTACGGCCTCCCAATGCTTCCGGCGTGAATCTTTTCCACAATCTCGATGGTGTGTCGCGAAGACCGCTGTTGCGTTCCCATCTGCACCAGCTTTTGATACTTCTGCTGCGCCCGCACAAGCATCTCGCCCTCTGCCGGATTGTGGCTGCACGGCTTTTCCAAATACACGTGCTTTCCCGCTTGCAACCCCGCGATGGCCATCGGTGTATGCCAATGGTCGGGAGTAGCGATGGAGATGGCGTCCACATCCTTCTGCTCAAGAATCGCGCGAAAGTCTTTGACTGCGGCTGGGGCTTCGCCCATCTGCTGCCGTGTACTGTCAGCAAACTTTTTCAGGATTTCGCTGTCCACGTCGCAGACATGCGAGATACGCGCGGCGCTCTTGTTCGCCTTGAGCGACGAGAGATGCGCATAACCGCGCCCATTCAGTCCGATCACTGCAAAGTTGAGGCGATCATTGGAACCTAAGATCCGACCATAGCTTTTGGCGTTAGTTCCCACCGCCAGCCCCGCCGCGCCCGCTGCCAGGGCATCGAGAAACTCACGACGTGTAATCATCATTCTCCTCACAATGGACGGCCGTTGCACCTCTGTCGGCAGCTGATAGGATAGCTCGTAATCAGTTTTAGGTCACAACCTTCATCCGCGAGCTACTGAGTTCGTCCATGCTGATGCGTGTGGAGCTTCAGATTCCGTGCAGCTGCTTCCCTCGGGGCTTGGCGTGCTTATAAAGCGGAGGAAACCGAAGTGCCGGCGGCGGCGAAGACTGGGGACATTTCTGCTTCCGCAAAGGAAAGGAACGAGCGGACAACCACAGGGTCAAACTGAGTGCCACTGGCCTCGTTGAGCCGTCTTACGGCTTCCTGGAATGGCAAGCCCTTGCGATAGGGGCGGGACGAAACCATGGCGTCGAACGCATCGATGACGCAGACGATGCGCGAAACGATCGGAATTTCCGCTTCCTTCAATCCTGCAGGATAACCCTTGCCATCGAAGGACTCGTGATGGTGAAGAATGTCGAGAGCCGCGCGTTCAAACCCAGGCAGCATGCGCAATACGGCCCACCCATATTCCGGGTGCTTTTTCATTAGCGCATATTCTTCCGGATCGAGCCGTCCGGGCTTTCGAAGAATGGCATCCGGAATTCCCACCTTGCCGATATCGTGCAGCAGCGCGGCGACTTCCAGATTTTGAAGCTCGGCTTCTTCCAGGCCCAGTTCCTGTCCGACGCGCATACCCCATTCCGCAAGACGCGTGCTATGAACGCCGGTGTTGAGATCTTTCAGGTCCAGTAGTTGGTTGAAAGCGCAGATCACTGAATTGCGAAGCGCGGAAGTCTGTTCTTCGAGCTGCTTGATGCGCAGCAACTCCGGCGCCTTCAACGAGAGTGAGCCCCTGGTGGGCGCCGGAGATGCACAGATGGACATGGCTATTACCAGGTGTTGACCCAGGCCGAAATCGCCTGGTAGACGTTCAGGCGGCCATGGTTCAGGTCGGGAGTAAGTTGCTGCGCGTTCGAGAGGGCCTTGGAAGCCTGCGATTGGTTGACGGACTGCTGTTTTGCGCTGAGCATCAAAGACACTGTGCCGGCGACGATCGGCGAACTGAAGGATGTGCCTGACGCGCTCGCATAGGTCCCGCCCGGGAAGGTGCTAACGATGTTTTCTCCCGGAGCAGCGATCCACACGTCCACGGCGCCGTAGTTGGAGAAGGTAGACCGGCTGTCCCAATTCGTCGTTGAGGCAATGCCCACGACGTAGCTATTCAATGCAGCGGGGTAGACCGCAGCGTTGGTGCTTTCGTTCCCAGCTGCGGCAACCAGAACCACTCCTGCCTTATTCGCATAGGCCACCGCTTGATTCAGCGAAGGCGAAGAAGAGGCCAGGTCGAAGCTCATGTTCACGACGTTTGCTTTGTGTTGAACAGCGTAATAGAGAGCCGCGACGATGTTCGAAAGATAGCCAGTGCCATCGGACGAGAAGGCTTTGAGGGGAAGGATCTTGGCCCTGGGTGCCACGAGGTGAATCAGTCCGGAGGTCATCGTCCCGTGGCCGAAAGCTGTATAGTCTTTACCATCCAGAACGGCCGCGGTGGATTGATCCAGAACCGCAGCGGTGGACTGCTGCACGTAACATGGCTGCTGATCCTGCGTGTTGGTATCGATATAGCCGTTCTGCAAACCGGACACATCGAGCCATTCGGAAGCGCCTGGCTGATTCCGCGTAAAGTCATAGCCCGGCAAGAGTACCGGGTAGAGAACAGGGTGATTGACGTCCACACCCGTGTCAATTACAGCCACAATGCCTGTGCCGCCAATTCGAAAGCCATTCTGGGCATCTGCAAGACGAATGATCTGAGTCGCGGGCTGTGCCACGTAACCGTGCCAAGCGATCGTCCCGTAATAGTTGACCGGGGCCGTGTCGTACAGGCCCGACGGAATGTTGGGAAGCGGCGCCTGCGGGATAGGCAGGATGCGGTCGGCCTCAATGCTCACGATTCCCAGCAACGATTCCACGAAATTGAGAGCGCCGTTCACCAGGTTTCCGAGCAGGTTGTTGGAGGAGGTCACCAGAAAGGTCTGGCCAACCTGGCCATCCAACCCACCCTGCACCTGGCATTTCAGGAGATTGCAAAGATTGAGGACGGAGGACAACCCGCCGTTGGTACGCACGATGTAGCGGTTCTGAGCGGCCGCTGGCTTTGCAGCGCCGAGGGTGAGAACGATCATCGCGGCAATGAGTGTGATGCGTTTCATAGTTTCAACCCCTTTGGGGTTCTCCCACAATTGAATTACTCAGCCATTGGCGCAGTACTTTGCCCTCTTATTTTCAGAGAGCAGATGTGCCGCGCAAATAGTACGAGTGTGCCTTCCTGTCTAAACAAACTTCCCAGCGGACCTGGTACTTTCGTACCAAAGCATCGACGCCCTGCAAGCGCATGAAAACACAGGCTTTCATGCCATCTCCTCGGGTAGACGCCCCAGCGCTTCCCGGAGCGAAATCACGATCGGTTGGCCCCCGGGGTTCGTAAACGTCATCTGCAGGTCTCCGCTATTTTCAATCTCTCCGCTAAACTCCCCGAACTGATTCGCGGCCGTGTGCACCACCTGTCCCCGCATGTTGGAAAGAAGAATGCGGGTGTCGCCCGCGATGATTCCCGGATTGCTCAGGTCCAGCATCTGGCCGGTTACCACAATGCGGCTGCTGCCAGGCTTGGCCTCTACCTGAACATCGATCTGAAATGGGTCCGCGCGATAGAGCATTTGTCTTGTGCCGACTCCTGCCGATCGAGCTCCTTCGAAAACCGGCTGCAGAAAACTGTCGAAGAGCACTTTGACCTGGCTGCCCGCTCCCTTTCTTTGACCCGCCAACCCGGCTCCTGCAAACGCGGCCTTGGCGAGTCTGACGGCACCCTCGGGTGGCTGGTAATTCGCTTCCGAACCTGCCGATTGCCGAACTTTCTGCCATATCGAAACTGTTTTCATACAGCGTTTGCAACCTTGCTCCAGGTGTTGCTTCATCAGCTGGCTCTCGTTTGAGCCCACGGCCTGATTCACGAAATCGACCCACTTCTCAGTCGTAAAGTGTTCCATCTCTTCCCCCCAGATTCCTTTCTGCGCCCCAGCCACTCCCCAGTGGATGGGACGATCTATCACCCTCGTGGCATAAGGGGAGGCAGGCCGTGAATAAATATAGGAGCTTGGAAGATTAGTTAAGTCTTGCGGAATCAGTGAGTTTGCCGACCAGGACGAAGGGTGCCCAGAAATAAGGGTGAGGATGTTGGCGCCGAAGTTCCTGCATTGTGTGCTGCAGCGCTCCAGCCATGTGGCCCGTTCGCATATATTCCTGGTAGAAGCGCTGCATCAACTGCGAAGTGCTTTGATCATGGACATCCCACAAAGACAGCAACAACGTCGTCGCCCCGGCGCAGAAGAGACCTCGTTGCAGTCCCAGTAATTCGTCGCCGGCAGCAACAAAATTCATTCCCGTGGCGCACCCGCTCAGGGTTACCAGCTTTGCGTTCAATCTCATTTGGTAAAGGTCGTACAGATTCAAATATCCGTCGCCCAGCCGGATCCCTGAAAACATCGGGTTATCCTGCCTGTAGATTCCGTGCGTGGCGATATGCACCACCCCGCAGTTCGCGCCTTTTTCGCGAAGCACGGAAGACGTGGCTTGCTCTCCAAGGTGAAGGGATGACTGTGGCAGAAGCTTTGCCACGGATTCGGCTTCCTGCAGGATCCGGGGAGCTCGCTCGTCGGCGATTCCAAAAATGAGAGAACTCGTATTCTCGCTTGCCGGTTTTTCCTGGCACGCGGAGAAAACCGTTGCGCTGGGAGCGTAGGAAATTGTGAAGGCATCGCACAAATACTCTTCCCCATTCCGCAATGCGTGGAACGGCAGGAAATGGAGCGGCCCGTGGGGCACGATAATGAGGTGCTTTCCCTGCAAGAGCGGCCGCAGCGGCGCAATGAGCTCGCTGTAAAGGGATTCCAGGTGGCTGTGTGTGGCACGCAAAAGTGGCTCTTCAAAACGCAGGATGTATTCGCTTCCCATGCGAAACTTCGAGAGTTGAAATCGTAACAATTGCAGAAAATGAGCGACCCGGGAAAGCACCGTAACGGGCAGGATCTGGATTTCCTTCCGCGTAACGACGGCGGCGACGATTCGGTCACCCGCCGAAAAGTATTCAATCAGGGTTGCGTCCCGCGGGAGATCCGCTTGCAGTTTCTCAAGAGAAAAATCCGCGGGAGCTTCCAGCGTGGCGTTTTCCCGCTCATGGGCCGGAAGCTCGCGCAAGGTTCGTAGCAGCTCTTTCTCATGCAACTGTGCCTTTTCCTGGAGAGTTTCGAGCCTTTGGTGGGTTTTCTCTTCGGGTCGAAGCTGTTCGAGCTCGATGCGGTGATAGTACCAATTCAGTTCTTCGCGCAGGTCCCTGATTCTGCGGACAAGGTCGCTCTGCCCCGCATCGCCCAGCGGAAGACTCTGCCCGCTCTGAAAGATCATTTCGATCATGCTGCGCGATTTCGCAGCTTCCATGCAGGCGAGAGCTTCTTCGGTGGATGCGGTCGTTGCGTCTCCCGCAATGTACAAATCCACCAGCGCTTCATAAACCTGCATTCTGTTTTTGAGAAAAGAAATTTTCAGCTCTTCCCCTTGCAGCCGGCTGCGTAGGGCCTCCAGCGCCTTCCGCGCTTCCAGATAGGCCGCGTGTGCCGCCGCGCGGTTGTTGCCTGCTTGTGCGATCTGGCCTTCCAGCAAGTGCGCTTGATAAACCAGGACGGGAGACTGAACGCCTTTCAGCCGCGCGAGAGATTCGCTCGTTTGCTTTAGCGCCTCCGACGGGTCCTCCACTTGCAACGCGATCCGTGCGAGCAACAGGTGCGCCAATACCGCTTTCCCCGCGAGCGCCGATTGATCGAAAAAAGCGGCGGCGGCCGCGCAGAGCCGCCGGGCCTCAAAGTGACGTCCTTCATGGAAGAGCAATAAGCTCTGGTACAAATCAATCAGCCAGGGCCAGACGAGATTTTTTTCCCGGGCAAACATTTCCCGCGCTTTTGTGAAACGCTCTAGTGCCTGGACGGTCTTGCCCTGCTGCCCGTACGCCGTTGCTTCGTTCGCGAGCGTTTTCGCGGCCTCGTAGCCCATCCCCAGCTTCTCGAATCGCAAAAATCCTTCATGGGCCATCTCTCGCGCTTCTTCACTCAGGTTCAGCTCCAGATAGATATCGGAGAGGTCCAAATGGCAGAGCGCAAAGTGGTAAGCGTCGCCCGTGGCTTCGCACGCGCGCCGTGCGGCGTAGAGCGCCTCAATCGCGCGGCTGTACTCCCCGCGCAAGTAGTAGAGGTACGCGATGTTGTAATCCGCCTGCGCCACCAGTAGCGGCATATTGTTTTCCTGGCAGAAGGAGCGCGCCCCTTGGTAGGTGGCCAGAGCGCGGGGGAAATCGTTCAGGCTGATCAGACAAACGGCCATGTTGCTGAGGACAACGGCGATGCCCTCCGTGTCTTTGTAGGGCATTAGGCCGGTATAGGCGCGCTCGTACTGCGCGATGGACTCCTCGAACCGGTCCTGGCGGTGGTAGATGTTGCCGACGTTGATTTCCAGCCGCGCCAGGCGCCAGCGATCGTCGAGGCGCGCAAAAATCTCCCGCGCGCGCTCGGCAGCTTCGAACGCCTTGTCGTATTCGCCCAGAAGGATCATCGGCTGTATCGAGCTGCTCAAGGTTCGCGCGGCTTCATTCCAAATGCCCAGCTTCTCGTAGAGCTGGAAAGCCTGTTGATGGTGCTGGATCGCAGCAGAATTTTCGCCGGAGGAATAGAGAGCATTTGCCTTTGCGCGCAGACTGAGCGCCAGGGCCTCTTTGCGGCGCAGCCGTTTCGCGATTAGCACGGCGGCTTCAGCCAGGTGCAGCGCTTCTTGTGTGCTTACCCTGACCCTTTGCACGACGAGTTTTGCCAGTTGTTCGACAATTTCCTGGCGTATCAAGCTTTTGTGTTTCGCAAGAAATTTGCGGCGTTCCGGTTCGCTGGATAATTGCCCCAGCTCGGCCATCAGCCCATCGTTTGAGTTTTTCGTGAGAATGGCCGGCATCAGCAAAAACCCAGTTCCTCGAGCTGGCGCCGCAGCCGCTCGATGCATTTCTGGCGTGTAAATCCGATGGAGCCCACAGCCAAGCCGAGTTCCGCGGCAACCTCTGTATAGGGCCGCGAGGGTATTTCAAAAAACAGCAGCTCCACCAGCCGCCGGCATTGTGGCGCCAGCGCTGCCACCGCCTCGCGCAGCATCTGTTCTTCCTGGGTCTGCTGAACCAGGCTTTCCGCGATTGCTGGTGTTTCCAGCTCGGGCAAGTCCGGCTCCGCATCCCGGCTCACCACGCGTTGATTCAGCCGCTTCAAACGGTAGCACTCGTGATGAGCCACCTGCATCAGCCACTTGGGCAGCGCGCGGGGTTCCCGCAATTCCGGCAGTCGCACAAGAAGCTCCACGCACGTGGCCTGAAAAACGTCCGCCGCTTCCTGCTGCGTCAGGCTGTATTTCACCGGGATGGAGTAGATGAGCGCTTTGTACTTGTCAATCAGCTGGGACCAGGCCTCTTCATTTCCGGAAAGACACTCTTTCACGAGTCTGGTGTCATTCCACGCGGCCGGCGGCTTCTTCGGCGCCTTGGTCATCACCGGACTCATCGAGTGGCGTTCTCCTGTCCACTCTTGAGGTATAGCTGTTCCACATTCCAAAGTACGTACGGTTCAAGAACGACTGGATGAAAATTACCGACTGAGTTCTTTGCACCCGCCAGGATGTCCGGGCTCGCGAGAAAAATCATTGGCTGGTTCTCCGCGAGAATTTCCTGCGCGCGGTCATAGAGCTTCTTGCGCTGCTCGAACGTGCGCGCGCTCATTTGTGCACCGAATAGGCGGTCGATCTCCGCTTCCCATGCAGTTGCGGGATGTGCCTGCGAAGGATTCCAAAGATGAGTTCCCCCGCTGGAGAGCCATACATTAATGTCGGAATTCGGGTCGGCGTCAAAGCTGGCAATACCCATAACGCAAGCGTCGTATTCCTTCGTTTGGGTAACGCGATCCAACAAAGAGCGAAATTCCAACGGCACAACCTGCACGTGCATTCCAAGCTGCTTAAGGTCGTCCTGGATGAGCGTAGCCATCTTCGCGCGGTCCGCATTGGATGAACTCGTGAGGATGGAGAACTCCACCGGCTTGCGGTCGGAATCCAAAAGAGTGGATTCTCCGTCCTCCCCATTGCTCCAGGAGAATCCCGCCTCCTTGAGTAGCGTGCGCGCCCGTTCCAGCGACCGAAGTGGGTGAGCGAGCCTCTCATTTCCCCACCTGCGGTTCCCTGGCGCGACAAGTCCCCACAGCGGAGTGCCGCGCCGCTGGTAGACGAGA
>Ga0210409_10003007_pt1 | contig 19411 bp, 15 predicted proteins | sample IncBWH17MmetaG_FD_161649 | JGI IMG/M metagenome (GOLD analysis project Ga0210409, IMG submission 161649) | Forest soil microbial communities from Barre Woods Harvard Forest LTER site, Petersham, Massachusetts, United States - Inc-BW-H-17-M | ecosystem: Environmental > Terrestrial > Soil >... | reverse complement strand
GCCCCGATCGCCAGTGCCAACGACAGAATTGCCGCGGCCGAAGTCACTTTCGTCTTCCTGAGTTGCCGCCATCCAGACACGGCATCCGCCCGCAGGGAATCGAGCCAGCTCACGATTCTCGCGTCCCTGCTTTCTTCGCGATGGCGCAGCGCCGACCCCAATGCCCGTCGAGCTTCCGCCGCATCGCGCCCTGAAGCCATCGCTTCCGCAACATGCGCCTCGAGTTCCTCATCGATCTCGCGATTCACCCGCTCCGTCCGAAACACATTTGCGATCCGCGTCCACAGTGACATCTAGCGTCTCCCCGCCGACTTCTTTACTTCCTTGCTTCATTGCTTCGTTACTTCCTATTCCTGCCTCAGCGCGCTCATTGGATCGATCCTGCTCGCTCGTCTTGCCGGCAGATAACTCGCGAACATCGCCGCCAGCACCAGCACAGGAATCGTGACAGCAAATGTCGACAGCTCGATGGGCTGCATTCCTTCCACCAAGTGCTGCAATAGGCGTCCTGCAACCACCGCCGCGCCCGCGCCAACTGCGACTCCGCCAAAAACCATTCCCAGGCTCTGACGCAGCACCAGCCACGTCACTTCCTTTGCGTCTGCCCCCAGGGTCATACGCACGCCAATCTCCGGCACGCGTTGCGTCGTCAAGTACGCCAGCACGCCATAAATCCCGATGCATGCCAGCACCAAGGCCAAACCCGCGAATACGCTGAACAGCAGCAACAGGAATCCTTGGCGCGCCAGCGAATCGTTCATCAATTGCTCCATGGTGTGCACTTCGTAGAGCACTTGATCCCCAGTCGCGCCCCGCACTTCTCGCCGCAGCGGCCCCAGCGCATTCATCGGGCTGATGGTGGTACGCACCGCAACGGACATAAGTTCGGACCAGCGCCGCAGCAGCGGATCCGGCACCTGCGCAAATGGGTAATAAAATTGCGCGCGCAATTGCGATTGGTCGTCTCCCGCCAATCCCCAATGCCGCACGTGCCCGACTACGCCCACCACCCGCACGACATCCGGTTCCGTAGGACCTGTCGAAAATGGACTTCCCGAATCGGGCAACCACAGGCGTTGACCGACGGCTTCCTTGTCGCCGAAAGCCTTTTTCGCCAGCACATCATCGATCACCACAACCAATTCACTGTCTCTGCGGTCATGCTCATCGATGAACCGCCCCTTCAACAGCGGGATTCCCATCACGTTTAAATAATCCGGCGTTACGCTCGTCGCCAAAGCAACGGGCTGCTGGCCTTCTGGGGGTAACGATGGACTTGGCCAGTAGCCAACTTCGTTGTAGCCCTCACGCATCGGCACGGTATCCACAATCGCCGCCGACTCAACACCCGGAACGCGCCGCGCCCGTTCCAGCACGTCTTGCCACGCCGCTCGGATCTGCACCGGGTTCGTGACGATGGCAGGCGCAAGCGCCATCCGCGTTACCAACACGTTGCGCACATTCAATCCCGGATCGAGCGACGAAAGCTTGAGCATCGTCCGCCCCAGCATTCCCGCGGCAACCAACAACACCACCGCCAGCGCAATCTCCGCGATCACAAATCCGCGGTGCAGGCGCCGGGAGCTGCCCACCAGGCTTCGCGCTCCTGCTCGCAGAATCTGTTCCACATTTTTTGTTGGTGCGCGCAACGCCGGAGCCAGCCCGAACAACAATCCACTCAGGAGCGAAATTCCGACGGCAAACGCCAACACTCGCCAATCAACCTGGATTTCTTCCGCCCTCGGCAGGCTCCCGGGCCAAAACGCCACAAACGGCCGGACACCAAGCGCTGCGATTAACACTCCGAGTGTTCCCCCAAAGATCCCCAGCACCGCGCTCTCCGTCAACCCTTGGCGTATCAGCCGGATGCGACCCGCTCCCAACGCCACGCGCATCGCCAGTTCTCGTTCGCGCGAAATTGCGCGGGCCAACAGCAAGCTCGCCACATTCGCGCACGCAATCAACAACACCAGGCTCACTGCGCCCAGCAGCAACCACAGTGTCGGTCCCACATCTCCCACTTCGGGATGCAGCGAATCCACCAGGAAGCTGCGGCCTGCGTTGGACTCCGGGTACTGCTCGGCCAGACGGTGCGCAAGCAATCCCAGTTCCGCTCGCGCTTCCTTCAGCGTCGCGCCGGGACGCAACCTTGCCACCGCGTTGATTCCCGGATGTCGGTCGCGCTTTTGCAAGCTCTCAGAGTTGTCCTGACCCAACAGTGTGAATTCATCCGGCTCCTCACCGTCCAACCGAAAGTTCGCGGGAGCGATTCCAACAACGGTGAACGACTTTCCATCCAAAATTACCGGCTTTCCGATGGCGCTGGGATTTCCTCCGAACCGCCGTTGCCAGAAACTGTGCCCCAGAATCATCACCGGCTCCGCGCCGATCCGGTCCTCCCCTGGGAAAAACGCGCGTCCCTGCGCAGGCGGCACGCCCAGTACAGAAAACAGGTCCGACGTGATCTGCCGTCCAGAAACATATTCCGCTTCGCTCTTTACACTGGCGGTTCCCACGTTGTACCGCCACGCTGCCAGATCCAGAGTTTTGCTGTCGCGCTTGCAATCCTGAAAATTCGGGTACGCAAACGCCCATAAATTTCCATAAATTGTGGACTGCTCCGTCTTTTCCTTCAGGCTCACCAGCCGCGCGGGCTGTGCGTACGGCAGCGGCCTCAGCAGCACACCGTTGATCACCGTGAACATCACCGTGGTCGCTCCGCTGCCTAGCGCCAGCGTCAACAGCGCTACAGCCGCAAATCCTGGTCGCCGCTCCAGTGTGCGCAGAGCATAGCGGACGTCTTGCGCGAAATCCGCCAGCCAAGCCACCAGTCGTGCGTCGCGGCTTTCTTCGCGATGGCGCAGCGGAGAGCCCAGCGCTCTTCGCGCCTCCGTTGCATCGCGCCCCGAGGCCATGGCCTCCGCGACGTGCGCTTCGAGTTCTTCATCGATTTCGCGATTCACTCGCGCTTCTCGAAACACATTCCCCATCCGCGTCCACAGCGACATGTTCATCCTCCACGTGCCGTCCTCTATTCCACCCGCAACATCATTGCCGGATCGATTCGCACCGCCCGGATCACCGGCACCACCGCAGCCACTAACGCCGCCCCCAGAATCGGCAGCGCTGGAAACGCCAGCATGCTCGCATCCGTGGCCTTGACTTGGTAGAACAGCGATTCGATATACCTCACGCTCACTATCCCCAGCACTACTCCCGCTACTGCTCCGGCCATCACCATCGCGAACACTTCTACGGTTACCAGACTCGCGATGTTGCTGCCTTGTGCGCCCACCGCCATGCGAATTCCGATTTCGCGCCGACGCTGCAGCACCGAATAATGCAGCACGCCATACAATCCGATTCCGGCGAGCAACAACGCCACCGCCGAGAAAAACGTGGCGAGCATCGCTAACAGCCTCTCCCGCACGGTGTGGGCATCATTGATCTCCTGCTGTGTGCGCACGCGGCTCACGCGGAATTCCGGCCGCGACCGCGAGATTTCCTGCCGCAGAGTTCCCGCCAGCGCAAGTGGATTCGCACTCGCTGTCCTTACGATGTAAGTTTCTTTGCTGACCGGATGCAATTCGCCGCCTGCGTCGATTGCCTGAAAGGGAACATACGCCGTCGGGGTGATGGGTTCGCGCATGTTCCGGTAGCGCGCATCGCCCACCAGGCCTACGATCTGGAAGTGCGTATGATCAAAGGTTCTTTCGAACGACCGGCCTACGGGATCTTCTCCGTCAAAATAGGCTCTCGCGAATGCTTCGTTGACAATCGCCGTTCCGGGATAGGCATCGCGCTCCAAGAATTCCCGGCCATCGATCAGTCGAATCTTCATCGTATCGATCCAGCCCCGCGAAACTCCCAGGAAATACGCCAACGCTTGGCTCGGCGGACGGCCGTTCACCGCTACGAACCCGTTCCAGCCATTGCCGTCGAGCAGCGGCCAGCCGGACAATGCGGCCGCCTCCACTCCAGGCTGCGCCTTCAAATGCTCGATGACTTGATTCCAGAACACCGGTGACTGAGGCTTCCGCGCTAGCGTGTCGAAAGTGATCACGCGCTCCGCGGAGAATCCGTTGGGCTGATGCGACAGCCGTTCGAACGTGGTCACGAACAATCCCGCGACGAACAACACCAGGAAGCAAAACGCAACCTGCGCCGCGATCAGCGCGTTCATCAATCGCCGCCGCGAGTGCGGGTCTTTGCCGCCCTTCAACGCACTGGCGGGTTTGATCGCCGACGCCCGAAGCGCCGGGATCAATCCAAACAAGAATGTCACTGCCAGCGTCAGCGCCAACGCAAATCCCATCAGTCGCCAATCTGCGGGAAGGGCAATGCGCGCAGGGTTATCCGGCGGATTGATCCGGCCGACCACAAACGGCGCCGACCACCACGCGAACAGGCCCCCGATTCCCGCAGCCAGTACTGCGATCCATGCGCTTTCTACCAGCACCAATTGCACCAGCCGCGCGCGGCCCGCACCCAGCGAAGTTCGCAGCGCCATCTCTCGTGCGCGTGCTGCTGCCTGCGCCGTCATCAGGTTGGCCACGTTCGCGCAAGCAATCAGCAGTACCAGCCCCACCAAAACTCCCAGCGTTATCAGTCCAGGGCGGTTGTCTTTTTGCATCTCTGAAACACCGGCAGTCGCGGCCTGAAGCACGATCTTTTGATTCAGGAAGTTCGCGAGTTTTGCTTTCGGTACCCCCGCAACGTTCTTTGCTTGTTCTTCCTCGAACACTCGAAAGTCTGCTTGTAAGTTCGCTTGCAGCGATTCGCAGGTCACACCAGGTCTCAGGTGCGCCATTACTCGGATCCAACTCCAATCTGTGTGTTTCACTCCTTCGTTCATCATCGTGGGTAGGAAAATATCGGTCACGCTGCCCGGTTCCGTACCTGTGAAAGGTTTTTCGATCACTCCGACGATCTCGTACAGCGTATCCCCCATGCGAAACGTGCGACCGACCACGTTCGGGGCCTTGCCAAATCGGCTTGCCCAATAATCGTAAGAGAGCACCGCGTACGGATGCCCTTCCGGCTTATCGTCGTCGCTTTCGGTCAGCAGCCGACCCGCCGCGGGCCGCAACCCGAATGCGCCAAACATCTGCCCCGAAACGTACTGCAGGTGGGCTTTCTCCATCTCTTCATCTGTCCCGTAGGTCAAATCCACCCGCGCGTTATACGACAACGCGATCAATTCGGCCTGGTCTCTTACCGTGACTCTCATTTGTTGGTACAGCGGATATTCTGTGCCGTCGAATGTTCCCGGCGTGCCGTCCATGCTGAGCCCGTGGCGAGCGACGAGATATAAGCGCTCCGCTCCCGTCACTGGCAACGGCCGCAGCAGCAGTGCATCGATCAGCCGGAACGCCGCCGTGCACGCGCCGATGGCCAGCGCCAACGAAAGAACTGCCGCCGCTGATGTGATCTTGTTTTTCTTGAGCTGGCGCCAGCCAAATCCAGTGTCGGCCAGCAGGGAATCGAGCCAGGCCAGGATCCGTACGTCGCGGCTTTCTTCGCGATGGCGGAGCGGCGAACCCAGCGCTCTGCGCGCTTCTTCCGCATCGCGCCCCGAAGCCATCGCTTCTTCCACGTGCGCTTCGAGTTCCTCGTCAATCTCGTGATTCACCCGCTCGCCGCGAAATGCATTCGCTATGCGCGTCAAGATCGACATCTTACGCCTCCCGCAGCACCCGGTTGATGGCTGCCGCCACCGACTGCCATCGCGACTCTTCCTCGCCGAGTTGCTTTTTCCCCAAGGCCGTCAATTCATAGATTCGCGTCCGCCGCCCGTTTTCCTTGGTGATCCACTCGGCCCGGATCCATCCAGCCTCCTCCATGCGGTGCAGCGCCGGGTACAGCGACCCCTCCTCCACGCGCAGCACCTCGCCGGAAATATTCTGAATCGCCGTCATGATGGCGTACCCGTGCAGCCGCGAGCGCCGCGACAGGATCTTCAGGACCAGTAGATCGATCGTGCCTTGCAAGGACTCTGCTTTACCCATACTCAGACCTCTCAGTACATAGACGTCTGATGGTACGGAAAGTTAGGTCCACTTTCCACTGCAATTTGCCTACCGGCCCAAGGCAGTCTGGTCTATTTGGGGTTCACAACGGTGGGATCGTCTCAGTAGGGAGGGGGTCGGGGATGAAATCCAGCGCAAGGCTACCGAAAGGAGCAACGACCTAACACCTAAAGCAACAGCAGTACCGCTGAAGGAAGCAGTGAGCTAAGTGCGCAACCAGTGGCCGAACCCGTGCCACCGATCCTCAACGCCGCTTAGTGGGCCGCGGTGGCAGTGACGGCTACGCCTAGCTCTTTGAGCTTGGCGCGGGCGCGGCGTTCTTCTTCGGTGCCAGGGTAGCGCTTAACGACTTCACGGAGTTCCTTGACGCCGGGATTTTTCTGGCCGAGTTCGAGCAGCGCCATACCCTTCTTGAGGCGAGCGGGAGCAAGCTTGAAGCTCTTGGGATAAGTGCTGAGGACCTTGTCGTATTCCTGAACCGCGACGTCGTATTGATGTTGCGAGTAAGCAATCTCGCCGAGGTAGAACTGCGCGTTCGAGGCGAGATCGGTGTCGCTGTAGTAGCGGAGATAGTCTTGAAACTCGTTGCGCGCCAGGTCGTATTTGCCGCTGGTGATATCGCGCAGGCCGTTGGAATAGAGCGTGTCTGCGGAAGGGGGCGGGCCGGAGGGAGCGGATGAGCCCGACGTCGGCTGCAACGAAGAACCACCCCCGTAGTTGGCGGCAGAGCCATTGGGAGAAGGCGAGCCGGTGGACGGGGAACCGACAGGAGCGCCACCGGAAATGCGCGCGTCGATGCTCTGAACGGAGTTCTGGAGGTCGACGAGTTGCTGATTAACCTTGCCAAGCCGGGATTTAATTTCTTCGAGATTGTCGGACAGGCCTTGCACCTGGGTGGACATGGTGTCGAGCCGCGCGCCGGAGTTGGCCTGCACGTCCTGGACGGATTTTTCGAGCGAGCTCATGGTTGCATTGAGCTTGGAGATGCTGCCGGAAGATTGCTCGATGAGGGTCTTCTGGACAGTGTGGTCCTGGGTCATCTGGGTCTGGAGATCTTTTTGACCCTGGAGAATAGCGCTGACGTCGCGCTGGAGTTCGATAATTTCGCGGGCGACGGCCAGGGCGGGCCGGGGTCCAACCAGGCTGCCAGCCAGGGCGCTGGCAAACATGGCGCCAGAAAAGATAAGAATGTTACGCGTACGCATGATGAATCCTCCACGGAAAACGCAAAAAACGAAAATAGCAGTGCCAACCTTCCAATTTACTGGGAGATGAGCGGGGGAGCAAGTGGTTGTATGGGGATGTTTGAGGAGAGTGTCCAATGGCGGTGAGTCGGAAAAGTGGCGCCGAGGCGCTGGCAGAACCGGTGACGCGCCAGTACTGACTGCAGAAAGACAGATCCCTCGCTTCCCTCGGGATGACAACTAAGAACGAACCAAAAGCCATGGCAAGAGCAGCCCCGTCCTTGGCAAAAAGCGCCAGGGACGGGGCACCCTCAACTTGAGTTCTTATTTGGCTTGCACGAAGTGGCCGCGACGGTTCTTGGCGTAGCAGGCTTCGGTGGCTTCCATGCAGAAGGGCTTTTCTTTGCCCCAACTGGTGGCGTTCAGGCGATTCTCTGGAATGCCGAGGCTGACGAGGAACTGCATGACGGCGTTGGCGCGGCGCTGGCCGAGAGCGAGGTTGTACTCGGTGGAACCGCGCTCGTCGCAATGGCCCTCAATGGTGATGCGCATGGTGGGATACTGCTTAAAGAAGGCGGCATCTTTCTGGATGGCTTGCCGGGCGTCGGGGCGCAGTTCCGCGGAATCGTAATCGAAGTAGGCGTCGGCCACTTCCTGGAGGAAAAGTTCGTCGAGGGAGGAAGTCTTGGGCGCTTCGGCCACAGGCGGAGGCGTGTTGACCGCGATGCGGACCGTGGCGTCGGCATTCCCGCCGGGGCCTGAGGCAGTGATGGTGTAGGCGGTGGAAGTGGCGGGAGTGACCGTGGTGGTGCCTTGAGCAGTGACCGCGCCGACTTCCGGAGCAATGGACACGTTGTTGGCATCGGTGGAAGTCCATGTGAGCTTGGCGGATTCACCGGGATTGATAGTGGTTTTGTCCGCGGAGAGAGAGACGGTGGGCTTCACAGCGGCAGGAGGGGGCGTATAGGTGCTGGGCTGAGCCTTCGGCGGTTTCTTACAGCCGGCGACGATGAGCGCAAGCGCGCAAGCCGAGATCAAGAGTTTGTGGAAATAGGGGCGGTACGGCTGAATCATGCGTGTCCTCCTCGACACTGGGTTATCCCGTGCTGGGCCAACCGGAATGCATAAGAGTAGCACCGACTGGGTTGAACGGGTGGATATGTCGTAACACGATATATTGTATAAGTAAGCAGGAGCGAGTGGTGCGGGAAAAGTGGTGTGTGTGCCGTGAGCGGCACAGGCTGAACGAGACGCCGCACTCAAGGGCGTTCGTCATTTGCTTCAGGCGTGGCCTGCTGATCGCTGATCCCTGATATCTGATATCACGCTCCCCACTCGTCATTTCGTCGACCAATTCGGCGATTCGTTGTGGCCGCTGGTGGTGAGCTGGCGAGGCTCGGAGCCGTCGGCGAGCATCACCCAGATCTGGCGAGAGCCGCCACGCGTGGATTCGAAAACAATGTGGCGGCCATCAGGAGCCCAGCTGGGACGCTCGTTGCGGCCGGAATCACGCGTGATTTCGCGCAGGCTGCCGGAAGCGACATCCATGATGTAGAGGTCGTAGTTGCCGGAAGGACGGCGCCAGGAGAAGGCGAGGAGTGTTCCATTGGGGTTCCAAGCGGGATCGATAACGTAGCCCATGTCGGGAAGGTCGAGTTTGCGGGTATTGGTGCCGTCAGAATTCATCAGATAGAGCTGAGGCACGCCGCCACGATCGCTGACGAACGCGACAGTCTGGCCAGTTTTGGGATTCCAGGCAGGAGAAGTGTCAGCGCCATTGGCGTTGAGGGTGACGCGCTTGGGGCGGTTGCCGCTGGCGTCGGAAACACAGAGGGCGGGATTGCCTTGCATGGAAGAGGAGAACATGACTTGCGAGCCGTCGGGCGACCAGGTGGGAGAAGAATTGGTGCCCCTATAGCGCGCGAAGGAAACCATCTTGTTGGAATCGAGCGAGTACATGCAGATTTGCGCGCTGACAACGCCGTTGGCGGGCGCGAAGCAGGTGAATGCGATGCGGGAAGCGTCGGGCGACCAGTGAGGAGTGAGCGAGACACTGCCGAGAGACGTGAGTTTGTGCTGGTTCGAGCCGTCGTAGTCCATGACCCAGACTTCTTTGGTGCCGGAACGCGAACTAATGAAGGCGATTTGCGTGGAAGCGATGCTGGGGAGTCCGCCGGAAAGTTTGTTGACGATTTCGTCGGCGAACTGGTGCGCGAATTTGCGGACCTGGGCGTCGGTGGGGTTGCCGCGATAGATTTTGGCGATGACGGGTTGGGAGGAAGGATTGCGAACATCGAACATCCAGGCGGAGATGGAGACTTCGGCGGAGGTTTCGGAGAGATTACCGAAAGCGACGAAGTTGGCGTTGATGGGCATGTTCGTCCAAGTGAGATTTTGCAGTTGGGAGGGATCGGGGAGGGCTTGCGTGGGATAAAAGCTGGGGGAGACAAGGTCGAGAATGCCGGAGAAGGCGAGGTCGTCGCGAACCACCTGGGTGAAGAGCGGGGCGTGAGACTTGGCCGCGTCGGATCGGACCACGAAGTCGGCAACGGCGATGCGGGGCTTTTCGACGCCGAGGCCGGTGCCGGTGCGGAACCAACCTTGTTCTTGCTGGGCCAGGGAGAGGACTGGGGTGAGTAGAAGCAGGACGAAAACGCGAACCGATTTTTTCAACGGCAACGAAGCCTCCGAGTTTTGTCCGCAAATGGGCGGAGGATGATCGAGAAGTATAGGATACGACGAAAGGAGGAAATGTTCAGGGAGAAAACGCAGGGGCGGCAGAAGAATGTGTCTTTTCGCCTTTGTAGGGACCGCCTTCCGAGGCGGTCCGCCACTGCAAAGGCTTGGTTCCATTCCCGCTTTAGAAAGCGGCCGCCACAATGGCAAATGCAAACCAATTCGGCGTAAAGCCGCCGCGACAGAGGGAAAACATGAAGAACGGCGAGCTGCGGATATCCGATCGAACGCAAAAGCGGCTAGCCGCCGCACTCCAAAAAGTTAGTGGTGCTGGGAGAGGTCAAAGTCGAAGGTGACGTCGACCGATTGACCGCGCCAGTCGGAGGGGAGGGCAGGCATTTTATCGATGCCGGAAAGGGCGCGAATGCCGGAATCGTCCATGGAGCGATTGCCACTGGATTGCGCAAGACGAATATTTTTGAGCGTGCCGTCGCGAAGGATGGTGAAGGTAACGATGGCGTGAGCAGTGCGCGCGTTGCGGACCGGAGCGTCGATAGTGTTTTGCATCCAGTTGTCCTGAACGCGCTTGGTGACGCTGGCAACGTACCAAGGATAGCGAGCGGCAAATTCGGCGCCACCCTGGCCGCCGACGGAGATTCCTGCAGCGTTAGACATGGGACCGGGTTCGGAACCATAGCCGGTGGGAACGTTCATGGTGCCGCCCTTGCCGTAGGGGATTGCGTTTGTGGGAGGAGGAGTTTTGTTCTCGAGAGTTTTCGAAGCTTTGCTCGGCGGCGGAGGAGGTTTCAGCTTGTCAAACTTGGGAATTTTCGTGGCGTCGGTCTGCAGTTCGGGAGGCTTGGGAGGCTCTTCTTTGGCGAGGCCCTTGGTGGGATCGACGACGTGGCTGTCAGTGAAGACATTGGGTTGAGGCATGGGCAGGCCGGAACTGGCGACGAGATTCACTTTCACGCCGGAATCGCCGGAGCCGCCAACACCGCCCCAAGGAACAGCGTTGCGCTGAATCCAGATGCCAATCAGAAGAAGGACGGTAAGACCGAAATGCATGAACACCGAGTAGCCGAGGAAAGGCCTGAGATCGAGTTCGTCGGTGTATGGAGCGGGGCGGTACATGAACGTCAGTTGGTGCGAGTGCGGTCGTTGATGGGTTGCGTGACGATGGAAATGTTGGAGATGCCGGACTGGCGAAGAGAATCGATGACGGTGCAGAACGCGCCGAAGGGGACGGTTTCGTCGGCGCGGATGTAGACGACATCGCGCTCGGTCTTGGATTGTTTTTTGATTTTGTCGGCCAGCTGATGGATGTTGACGGCCTCGTTGCCCAAATAGATGAGCTGGTTTTTGTCCATGGTGACGACAAGGCGCTGCTGCGTGATTTCCTTAACAGTGTGCGTTTTGGGGACGTCGACTTCAATGCCGGACTGCAGGATGGGCGCGGTGATCATGAAGATGATGAGGAGAACGAGGACGACGTCGATGAACGGCACCATGTTGATGTCGGAGAGGCTGGTCTGCGTGGATTTGGCTAGTTGTGGCATTGTCAGTTTCTCAGAGATTGTGCCGAAGCATTCCGATATCAGAGATCACCGACCAGCCATCAGGAAGCGAAGAACGGTTTGAGACACGCGACGATTGGTTCCTGATATCGGATATCTGATTACTGATATCGGCAGAATGAGCGCAAAGATCCGGAATAAGCGAAAAGTGACGTGTTGCGTCGAGGTCGCACATATCAAGTAAAAGTTTTTTCGATTTGGGCGGCGAATTCAAGGGCAAAAGTGTCCAGGCGCTGGGCGAGGTCGCGAATGTCCTGAAGGAAGTAGTTGTAGGCGATCAGGGCAGGGATGGCGGCGAAAAGGCCGGCGGCGGTGGTGACCAAGGCTTCGGCGATGCCGGGAGCGACAGCGCGAAGGCTAGCGGAGCCGGAGGTGCCGAGACCGGAGAAGGCGTCAATGATACCCCACACTGTGCCGAAGAGACCGATGAACGGAGTGACGCCAGCGGTGGTGGCGAGCCAAGACATTCCTTTTTCGACACGTCGAACTTCCTCAGAGGAGGCGAGTTGCATGGAGACGGTGACGGCTTGCATGGATTTCAGCCGTTGCGGCGTGGGATTGCCGGTGGTGCCGCTGAGTTGGCTCTGCAGTTCGCGATAGCCTGCGGCGTAGACCGATGAGAACGGAGAGCCCGCGGAAACGAGGCCCTGTGGATTGGCGACGCCCTTCGTAGCACGAAAGATTTTCAGGAATTGATCGCTTTCGCGGCGGATGCGTCCGAAGAGACCGGACTTCTGAAAGATGAGCGCCCAGGAAATCAGGGAGAAGATAAGAAGAAGGGCGAGAACGAAGCGGGCAACCCAGCCGGTTTGCGCAAGAATTTCGAAGATGTTGCCGATGTAGATGGCGGAGAACAAAGAGATGATGTCAACCCCTCAAGAGACGCAGAAATTTGGTGACATAAGCAACGTAGCATAGGCCGTAGAACATGGTCAAAAGGAATGAGATGCGGAGGTAGCGGAAGAGTTTGGGGGCAGAGGCAGTGCAAAGTTAAAAGTTGAGTGTAACTTGAAATGGGAGAGGGCGGATTGGAAAGTCAGAAGGTGAAAGTAACGGGAAGCGCCTGCGATTTGATTGTCAGGTTTGGTCTATGTTGATTGGGCGTGGTCCACCTTCGTTTGTCATCCCGAGCGAAGCGAGGGATCTGCTATTAGCTTCGACTTTTAACTTTCGACTTTCAACTCTCCCGGCCCCCACAAAATACCGCCGAGACGCATTAGGAGGATTTGCGGGACCAGGCCCCGATCAGGGCTGGTGAGAGGATGACTCCTTTGGACGCGGAGACTTCCTGGCGAAGGCGCTGCTCGAAGGTGGGGAGGTCCAATTCGGCGGGGGTGGCGAGATGGAGCTTTTCGATAGTGGGGAGAAGGCTGTGCAGGACGTCGGTGACCAGGGCGAATCCGACGAACTCCGGGCCGCCACCCACGAGGGAATCCATGCGCATGGTAGGCGAGGGAAGTCCAGCATCGAGATAAACCTGGTGGAGTTCGAGGCCAAGTTGCACGCGCGCGCCGGTGGCGAGAAGCGTTTGCCGGATGAGAGCAACGGCGCGATCGAAAGTGGGAGCGGGAGGCAGCGAGCGGCAGTTGGCAATATCAAATTCCTGGAAGACGGTGAGGCCGCCGGGACAGAGGTGTCGTTGGAGTTTGCGAAGCGCGTCGACCGGGTCGGGATAGTACATGAGGATGAGGCGGCCGACGACGGCGTCGAAGGGCTCGTCGAAGGACATTTCGGTGGGATCACCTTCGAGGAAACGAATGTTGCTCATGCTGCGGAATTGCGCGCGGGAGATGGCCCATTGAACCGCGGACGAGACGCGGTCAATGCCGACGACTTCACCGCCGGGGCCAACTAGATCGGCGACTAGGAGAGCGACGTCACCGCCGCCGCAGCCGACATCGAGAACGCGCATGCCGGGAGCAATGCCGGCTTGGAGAAAAAGTTGGCGAGTGAAAGGCTCGTAAGCTTGAGCTTGACGGCTGAGGCGATGGAGTTCCCGCTGGGAGTGGCCGAGAGCGTAAGTGGAGCGTTGTGCGGCGGTGGAGCGCATGGTTCACTCCGCGAATGAGTTGCCATGGGCCTGGGGAAGGAATGATTGTAACCGGAAGAAGGGCGAGAAAGTGAAGGAAAGCGATACAGAATCGGCTATGCTGCCCTCGCGGTGATGCAGAAGGGAGGAGGGAGATGAAATTTGCGAAGGGGGTGTTTTGGGTGGCGGGAATCTGGGGGTTCCTGGTGATCACGCCACTGTATTTTATGTTTGACCTGATCGGGAAGAACGATCCGCCGCCGATTACGCATCCGGGATTTTATTACGGATTTGCGGGCGTGGCTCTGGCGTGGCAGATCGCGTTTCTGGTTATCGGGAGGGATCCGGTGAGGTTCCGACCGATGATGATCCCAAGCGTGGTCGAGAAATTCAGCTGGGCGATCGCGGTGGGGTTGCTGGTAATGCAGGGAAGAATGCACGGGTCGGATCTGGTGTTTGGCGGGACGGACTTTATTTTGGGAGTGTTGTTCGTGATTGCATACTTGAAGACCCCGAAGTAATGAGGTGAGGAAGTAAGGAAGTAACGAACCGGAAGCTCGTCGATTCGGTAGAACTCGTGATTCATGACAGAGGACACAGAGGAATCCAAGCACGAAGGAGAGACGGAGATGAAGAACTGGTGGAGACGGGCGGCGGTGATGGTAGGATGCGCGACTGCTGTGGCCGGGGTGAGCGGGCAGACGACGGAGCGGAAGGAAACCGGGAAGTATGAGGCGACGATTGAGTCGCTGAACAAGCACCCGCTGCCGCAGTGGTACGCGGATGCGAAGCTGGGCATTTTTATTCACTGGGGATTGTATTCGGTACCGGGATGGGCGGTGCTGACGCCGGAGGGCGAAAAGCTTTCGCCGGAAGAGCATTTGAAGAGGAATCCGTACGCGGAGTGGTATTACAACACGATGCGGCTGGAGGGCTCGCCAACGCAGGCGTATCACAAGGAACATTACGGCGCGAACTACAACTACTACAATTTCGCGGAAACGTTCGACAAAGATATACAGAAGTGGAAACCGCAGGAGTGGGCGCAGGTTTTTAAGATGGCCGGGGCCCGGTATGTGGTGCTGACGTCGAAGCATCACGAGGGGTTCACGCTATGGCCGAGCGAGACGCCCAATCCGACGCTGCCGAAAGACCGGCAGCATGCGACGCGAGATCTGGTCGGTGAGTTGACGAACGCGGCGCGGGCCCAGGGATTGAAGATGGGCCTCTACTATTCGGGAGGATACGACTGGACGTTTGTGCCGGGACCGATCACCAGTTGGAAGCAGGCGAAGAGCGTGGAACCGCAAACGGAAGCGTATGGGAAATACGCGGACGCGCACATGCGGGAGTTGATCCGGAAATATCAGCCCTCGGTGCTGTGGAATGATATTGACTATCCGAAGTCTGGGCACGCGCTGGAAATCATCGCGGAATATTACAACGCGATACCGGAAGGAGTGGTGGACGACCGGTTTGGCGTGAAACATTCAGATTTCAGTTCGCCGGAATATGAGACCTTGAGCAAAATCAGCGGCAAGAAGTGGGAAGAGTGCCGTGGGCTGGGGAGGTCGTTTGGCTATAACCGCGCGGAGGGCGAGGCCGACACCATCAAGAAAGATGAATTGATTTATTTGCTGGTGGACATTGTGAGCAAGAACGGCAATTTGTTGCTGGACGTCGGACCAGAGGCCGATGGAACAATTCCCGCAGTGCAGCTGGACCGGCTGAAAGCGCTGGGCGCGTGGTTGGACATGAATGGAGAGGGAATTTACGGGACGAGGCCGTGGAAGAGAGCGGAAGGAGAAACGGCGGACGGGATGAAGGTGAGATTCACGCAGAAGGATGGCGCGATGTACGCGTTTTTGCTGGGTGAGCCGAAGGGGAAGACGGTGACGCTTCGCGATGTGACGCTAAAGGCCGGTACGCCGGTGACGATGCCGGGAACGACGGGGAACTTGAGGTGGACGCAGAAGGGAAATGATGTGCAGGTGCAGTTGCCGGCGAGTTTACCGGGAAAGTATGCATATGCGCTGAAAATGGCGGGGGCGGAATGAGCAGAGGCGCGCCGGAAGCGGTTGACAGGATGTCTCAGATATGGGACACTACAGAAGTCGTTTCCGGTAGAGGTGTGCAAGGATCCGGGAAAAGCCATTTTTGATTTGCAGCGGGGACAGACTTTGGCAATGCCACTTTCGAGGCCCGTGCCTTCGATTGCGCTCGGAGCGGAAGAGCTAAGAATTCGGGATCGTGCCGGAATCTACCGCGTTTTCTGTTACGCGAGGCTGGTGCGGGGCGTGTTGGTGTTTCACGCGTTCACAAGAAAGACGCCAAGCACGCCGAAGAACGAATTAGCAATGGGAAAGAAATGATTGAAGGGGTTGCTTTATGAAGAAGACTAAGGCGGTGGTGGCGTGGAATGCTGGCGAATTGGCGAAGGCGCTCGGGTTGACTCCGGCGGACGGAGCAAAGATTGAACTGCGGAGCGACCTGAATACAAAGATCGCGGAGGTGGTCGCACGGAAGGGACTGACACACCTCGAGGTGGCCAAACTGGCAGGCACATCGCGCACGCGCGTGACAGCGATCTTGAATCGCAATACGAAGGACATTTCGACGGATCTCATGTTGCGAGTGTTGTACGCGTTGGGGTATACGGCAAAGGTACGGTTTAAGAGAGCGGCGGGAGACGTGCTTCAAAAAGGCGTGTGGTAGAGTAAGGGTTATGGGGAATGGGTTTGATTTTAGCGTGGAGAGGCTGACGGGTGCGGATGTGCCTAGGCTGCGGGAGCGGACCGCCTCAGAAGCCGGTCCCTACAATAGCGAAAGCCTCGGAACCGACCTAAAGGTCGGCCACTACAAAAGTGCAGCTGACGGGCTGGCGAGGACGTTTTATCTGGAGACGTTTGGGTGCCAGATGAATGAGCACGACTCGCAGAAGGTCGCCGGGGTGCTGCTGGCGCGGGGATACAAGCAGGTGGAGCGCACGGACGAGGCCAGCGTGATTCTGTACAACACGTGCTCGATCCGGGAGAAGGCGGCGCAGAAAGTCTTTTCGCGGCTGGGAGAGTACCGCACCACACGCAAGGAAGGACAAGTGATTGGCGTGCTCGGTTGCGTGGCGCAGCAGGAAGGCGAAGACATTTTTGAACGCGCGCCGTGGGTAAGCCTAGTGTGCGGAAGCGCGAGTTACCGGAAGCTGCCAGAGTTGTTGGCGCGACTGGAGGCAGGCGGGAAGCGCATCACGGGGCTGGACCTGGACACGGACGAAACGTTTGAGACGGAGATTACGCGGCGCGACAATCCCTGGCGAGCCTATTTGACGATTATCGAGGGATGCGACAAAGCCTGTTCGTATTGCGTGGTGCCGTATACGCGGGGGCCCGAGCGGAGCCGGGCGAGCGCGTCGATCCTGGAAGAAGTGCGGCAGCTGGCGGACATGGGCTACACGGAAGTGCAACTGCTGGGGCAAACGGTGAATTCGTACGCGGACCCGAGCGCGCGACGAGCGCGATTTTCGGAGTTGCTGGCGGCGGTGGCAGAAGTGGCGGGGATACGCCGCGTTCGGTTCACGACCTCGCACCCGCGCGATTTCGGAAAGGACATTGTGGCAGCGATTGAGGCTGTGCCCGAGATTTGCGAGCACGTACACTTGCCGGTGCAGAGCGGGTCGACGAACGTGCTGCGGGCCATGGCGCGCACATATACGCGCGAAGAATACCTGGAAAAAATTGCGCTGCTGCATGGGTCGAAACGACCCATCAGCATTACCACCGATTTGATTGTGGGATTTCCCGGAGAGACAGACAAAGACTTTGAGGAGACACTGAGCCTGCTGGACGCGGTGCAGTATGATGGTGCGTTTTCCTTCAAGTACTCGCCGAGGCCGAATACGCCGTCATTAAAGATGGACGGCGCGATTCCGGAAGAGGAGAAGTCGCGGCGGCTGGCGATCTTAATGGAGAAGCAGCGGGAAATTCAACGAGCCAGGAATGAGCGGCTGGTGGGCGAGACCGTGGAAGTACTGGTGGAAGGGAAGTCCAAGAGAGAGAATCAGTGGTCCGGGCACACGTCGTCAAATAAAGTTATGAATTTCACTTCACCGGAGCAAAAACTTCTGGGACACTACGTGCAGGTAAGGGTGACCGGGGCGAGTCCGAATAGTTTGATTGGGGAACAGAGTAACGCATAGAGCAGTCGGCAGAGGAATGTCGGAGTGAGGAGGGCGCGATGGAAGTTGAAATGAAGATACGCGGCCTGATGATGGACCCAGTGACGCAAATGCCGATTGTGGTGCTGAAGGATGTACAAGGGCAGGCGGTGCTGCCAATCTGGGTGGGGGCGTACGAAGCGAACGCGATTGCGCTGGAAATTGAGAAAGTACAGACGCCGCGGCCGATGACGCATGACCTGTTGAAGAACGTGTTTCTGGGTCTGGACGTGTCGGTGCAGAAGATTGTGGTGAACGATCTGCGCGACGATACGTTTTACGCGTTGATCTGGGTGGAGCATGGCGGGGAGTTGATGAGTATCGATTCGCGACCCAGTGATGCGTTGGCGCTGGCACTGCGGATGGACTGCCCGATTTTCGTGGATGAACAAGTGCTGAAGAATTCGAAGGTTTCGTCGGCGCTGGCGGAGCGGAACACCAATGAACAGTTGAGGAATTATCTGGAAGGGTTGAGCGACGAGGATTTGGGACGCTATAAAATGTAGGGAGCTAGCCCGGGGTTAGGAGTTTTAAGTTGTCAGTTTTAAGTTTTAAGTAAAGAGTCAGAAAGCATCGTGTCGGGGCGCGGCTTTGAGGCGCGCCGTTATTCGCTTTTAGGTTCCCGCCTTCAGGTTGTTCCCGACCACACAACTACCTGGCTACTTTTTCAGGATTCGTGCCAGTCATGCTGGCAGAAACGGCGTCTGGCGGGCTTTCGGGGTCTTCGCGACCTTGCCGCATTTAGGACAGCAGTTTATGTGCAGCTCATCCGAATGAGTGGTCGGCCATGATTCGCTGGGCCGTCCTCCTCGGTCATGAACTGCCGGTAGTAGCGAAGTAAATAGGAAGCTAGATGCGGATCGACTGTGGCCATCCAAAGCCTTTAGCAAAACTCGATACTAGGCCGGAGGGAGGGCTGCGATCACCGCGTCGGTGAATTGTTGGGTAGAGGCAGTGCCGCCTACGTCGCGGGTGATGTGCTTGCCTTCTTTGTAGACTTTGATCAGGGCTTGCTCGATTCTGTCGGCGGCCGATTTTTCTCCCAGGTGCTGGAGCATCAGGATGGCGCTCATCAGCAACGCGGTGGGATTCGCCAGCCCTTTGCCTGCTATATCTGGTGCCGTTCCATGGACCGCCTCGAAAATCGCCGCTTCCTCGCCAATATTCCCGCTTGGCACTACGCCCAGGCCGCCCACCAAGCCAGCCGCTAGATCGCTCATCACGTCGCCGTAGAGATTCGGGAGCAGCAGCACATCGAACTGGTCGGGATTGATGACGATTTGCATGCAGGCGTTATCGACGATCAATTCCTTGTACGCGATTTCGGGAAACCGCTCTGCGACGGCGCGGCAAGAGCGCAAGAATAAACCATCGCCCAGTTTCATGATGTTGGCTTTGTGGATGGCGTGGATTTTCTTGCGGCCGTTCTTCTCGGCATAGTCAAAGGCGAAGCGCGCGATGCGCGTTGAGGCCTTTTCGGTGATGATCTTCAGGCTCTCGACTACGCCCGGGACGACTTCGTGCTCCAGGCCTGAGTACAAATCTTCGGTATTTTCGCGGACGATCACCACGTCCACGCCGTCAAAGTGCGATTTCACTCCCGGCAAGTTTTTCACGGGACGCAAATTGGCGTACAAGTCGAGACTTTTGCGTAGCGCCACGTTTACGCTGGGCGCGCCGCCGGCAATTGCGGTGGCCATGGGGCC
>Ga0210409_10003006_pt1 | contig 19411 bp, 11 predicted proteins | sample IncBWH17MmetaG_FD_161649 | JGI IMG/M metagenome (GOLD analysis project Ga0210409, IMG submission 161649) | Forest soil microbial communities from Barre Woods Harvard Forest LTER site, Petersham, Massachusetts, United States - Inc-BW-H-17-M | ecosystem: Environmental > Terrestrial > Soil >... | reverse complement strand
CCACAGCCTCCGGGAGTGCCGACCTATCCGGGCATCCAGGGAGGAACGAACTGGTATTCGCCTTCCTACAGCCCGCGCACCGGGCTCTTCTATGTTTCTACTTGGGAAGATTACGGCACGATTTTCACCGGAGTGCAGGCGGAATATAAGGAAGGCACACGGTTTACAGGCGGCGCCAACACTGCCCCTATTCCCGGTGCTGATAACCCCGGAGGCATCCGCCAGGGTCCCGTGAATACTTACACGGAAGCTCTAGCCACTGGCGGCGTCGTCGCCCTTGATCCGCAAACCGGGCAAAAAAAGTGGAAGTTTGCCATGCACGACGTCAACACCAGCGGAATTCTGACCACCGCTACGGACCTGCTCTTTGTCGGCGGCCGGGAAGGATATTTTCAGGCGCTCGACGCGCGTACCGGAGCGCTGCTTTGGAAGGAAAATCTCGGCGGGGATATTATTGCAGGGCCGATCAGCTTTCAGGTCGACGGCAAGCAGTACATCACGATCGCGGCCGGGAACAGCCTTTTCGCGTTCGCGCTCAGGGAATGATCTTTGTAGGACGGGCTTCAGCCTGTCTGCCGTTCTGAAATCTCAAAATCAAAACCAGACAGGCTGAAGCCCGTCCTACCGGTTTTTCGAGGAGACATTCTCCGTCGCTGAGGATAGGACGGCCGCAGGGACAGTTTTCTTTTTGCGAGATTTGGGCACAGATGGCTCAGCCGCAGGAGAATCCTGCATCGGCAGGCTGAACCGACGAATCCCGTCATAGGAATGCAGAGCGGCAGCCACAGCGCCCGCCGTAGGAACCAAACCGATTTCGCCGGCTCCCTTTGCTCCGTATCCGCCGACTTCGTCCGGAACTTCAATCAGGATCACATCAATTTTCGGTGTCTGCTTGGCTCCCAGGATGCCGCAATCGCGCAGGAGCAGGGAATCGGGCACTCCATTCGTGGAAGTGAAATTTTCAGAGAGCGCGTAGCCGAGTCCCATGTGCACGCCGCCTTCGATCTGCCCGGCGCATGCCTTAGGATTGATGGCGTGGCCGACGTCGTGAGCCGCGACGACGCGCTCCATGCGCCCGTTGTCGTCGAGAATTACGAGCTGGCAGGCGTAGCTGAACGTCATGTGCGTCGTCGGATTTTTCAACGCCTCGGGAGTGCCCGGCCTGGTTGTGAAGTCGCAGACATATTCCCCGCGGTACTCACGGCCGACCAGTTTTTCGAGCGGAAGCTCTTTCAAGTCGGCAGCAAGCTTCTGTGCGGCGCGCTGCGCCGCGGCGCAACTGAGCGTGGTGGCGCGCGACGCCCAGGCCTCCCCGCACTTGGCGCCCATTTCCCTGTCCCAGCGCACCGTCATGATGTCCGGCGATAGCCCGGTCTCTTCGTATACCGCCTGCCGAACGGTCGTGAAAACGCCCTGGCCCATTTCCGTGTATCCGTTGAGGATCTCCACGCGGGGGCCTTCGACTACGCGGATGACAATGTGGCCGCTTTCGACCGCGCCATTCCCGATTCCGGTGCTCTTGATGCCGCAGCCCAAGCCGGCGTATTTCGCATTCTTGTAAATGTCCTTCACGGACTCAAGCGCCACGCGCATGCCGCGCACGCTCTCGCGCATGATCTGGCCGGTGGCGAACGCATCGCCGGGATTCAGAATATTTCGCATGCGAATTTCCCAACCATCGACGCCCACTTTTTCCGCGAGAATATCCATGACGCCTTCCATCGCGAACTGGGCCTGGTTGCTGCCAAATCCGCGCATGGCGCCGCTGGTCGGATTGTTGGTGAATACGGCCTTGGAATTTACATCCACGTTGGGAACGCGATAGACGCCGCAGGAATGGCACGCCGCGCGCAGCAAGCATTTTCCGCCAGTGCCCGCATAACCCCCGGTATCGCCCACGATGCGGACGCGCACCGCGAGTAGATGGCCTTCTGTATCCGCGCCGACCTTATATTTCAGAACCATCGGATGGCGCTTCACGTGATGCTGCGTCGATTGCTTGCGCGTGAGAACGGTCTTCACTGGGCGCTGAAGCAAAAACGCTGCCAGCGCGGTCTGTCCCTGGATCGTGAGTTCTTCTTTTGCGCCAAAAGCGCCGCCGCTCGCGGCCAGCTCGACATTCACTTTTTCGAGCGGCAGCTTCAGGATGTCGGAAATCATCTTCTGATCGTACGTCGAACCCTGGCTCTGCGAGTGGACCTTGATTCCGTCCCCTTCCGGCATCGCCAGGCAAGCTTCCGGCTCGAGAAACGCGGGTTCGACCGGCTGCGTGGTCCACGTCTGCTCGATGATGTGCGCAGACTGGGCGAAGGCAGCTTCCAAATCGCCCCGTGAAAAGGCGGTGGTGTCGAGGACATTGTCATGCACCCACAAATTGCCGGGGGGATGCACTTGCGGTGCGCCGGGCTCCATCGCGGCAAATGGGTCGGTGACCGGTTCGAGCACTGTGTAATCAACTTTTACTTTGTCGGCTGCCTGGCGCGCGTGAAACGCCGTGTCCGCGACCACCATGGCGAGAAAATCTCCAACGCAGCAGGTGGTTTCGCCGATCGCCACAAAAATCGGCAAGTCAGGATAATTCAGGCCCGTGCCGCGTTCTCCAGGAACGTCGGCGGCCGTGAAGATCCTCACGACTCCCGGCATGGCTTGCGCGGCAGACAGATCAATCGCATTCACTTTGGCGCGCGGGTGCTCGCTGAGCACCATTCCGCCGTGAAGCATGCCCGGCACGGTCATGTCGTCGACGAAAGGCCTCTCGCCGAGCGCCTGCTCGAAGCCGCGATAGCGGGAAGGGGAGTCGCCGATTCCAAATCCGTTTCCATTTCGCTTGCCGTTGCTATGGCCATTTCCGTTATGCCCTTTTGCATAGGCCGGGTTGCGGCTCAATCCGAAATCTTCACCGAAATAGGAGTGGCGGCGGGGTTCATTGCGCGGCAGCTTTCCGCCGTTCTTCCAGGCGTCACCCGCGGTCTGGACGGCATCCAGAATCCGCGCATAACCGGTGCAGCGGCAGAGATGCCCGACCAGCCCCTGCTTTACCGCCTCGCGGTCGTCCGTACATCCTTGCCGCAACATCGAAGAAGCGCGAACCACAATGCCAGGGATACAGAAGCCGCACTGCACTCCGCCTTCGAGCACGAATGCTTCGCCCAACACTTCTCGCATGTCTTCCGGGACGCCTTCGAGCGTGACCACGTCGTGGCCTTCCATTTGTTCCGGTTTCCGCAGGCAGGACAGCGCAGGCCGCCCATCGACCAGGATCGCGCAGCACCCGCAGGTACCCTCGGGGGCGCAGCCATTCTTCGGAGACACAATGCCGCATTCCTCGCGCAAAACTTCGAGGAAGTGCATCCCAGCCTCATAGTTGCACGTGGTGCGTTTTCCGTTCAGCGTAAAGCTGAGCTTTGGCATGGGTTCGGTCGCTACTCCAAGAGAACAGGCTAGGCCACTTCATCAATTATACATTGCTTCCGCCTCGGAACAAACCGCTCCCTTGTCTCATGGCGGGAACAAAAATAGGGAAGTCTTCCCATGGTTCTTTATGGCTAAGTGATTCATTTCTAAGGGAAAGAGGGTGGCGAGACGCGGCCTTTGGTCGCATGTTCAAAGCTATAGGCGAGTTCAATTAATTTGGGCTCGCTACACGCGGTACCCGTGAACGCCACACCTAAAGGAGCGGGCTTAGCATCGAACCCCGATGGAAACGGAACGGTGGGGGCATTCGGCGAGGTTCCGAACGGGACAATTACGGTTGGATATCCTGCTTTGGCCGCTATGGCAGCCCCGCTTGCGCCCGGAAAGACGAGCGCATCCAGATTGTATTTTTTCAGAGCGCCGTCAATTCCCTCGACTCCTGCCAATCTTAAATCCTTTGCCCGGTCAGCTTCGTACCGCGCACGGTCGGCTTGGAGATCCATCTCGTCGGAGATGTCGAGTTGCGATTGGCCATACTTGATCGCGCCGGCATTCACATGAGCCAGGTTGAAATTACGAAGTTCGGTGAGTGACTTTAACGGGGCCGCAGTACCCAGCGACCCAAGCCACTTGTTGAAGTCGCGCTTCATTCCATATTTAAGGACCACGGAGCAGTCCGCATCCTTGCCCTTGGCGTTTTCGAGCCCGGAACAGGTGCTCCACTTCAATAGATTATTCAGTGGATCTGTTGCAATGACGCTCGCTATGTCCGCCGGATCGACAACTACAGCGCCTTCCTTCTTCAGCGCCACGATCGCCTCGTCCATCACTTTTTTCTGATCAGGATTGAGGCCGTCTCGAGGTTCTTTCTCGCCGGGCGGAGTGATTGAGTCGTAGTAAAACGCTCGCGGTATTCCGATTCGGGATCCTTTAAGGCCGTCTGCCTTGAGAAATTGACGATAGTCTCGACCGGGTGGCGGAGCGCACTTCGCGGTGGCTGGATCGTTCGGATCTGGAGTAGCGCTTTCGAGAACGCCCAACAGAATGGCTGCGTCGGTGACAGTCCTGGCCATCGGACCAGCCGTATCCTGATCCGCAGTAATCGGAATAATGCCGTACCGGCTGATGCGGCCCACGGTCGGCTTAATGCCAACAAGCATGTTTTGATTGGATGGGCTCAGAATGGAGCCGGACGTTTCGCTTCCCACATTTGCAGCCCAGAAATTTGCGGCTGTGCCGACCCCTGAACTCGATCCACCGGTTGCAAGAGCCGGGCGGCCGTCGAACGTGGCATCGCGGGGGTCACGACGTGGATCGTAAGGATTCATGCTAAATCCGATGAGCGCGTTGTAACCGCCGGGCATCTGCGTCGGGCCGCCCGCGACCCAATTTGCAAGTTCCGTCATTGTTGTTTTGGCGATGATGATCGCGCCTGCCTCTCGCAAATTTTTCGTAAGCGTGGCTTCGTAGGGCGGGGTAAGCCGGCGAAAAGCCAGCGCGCCGCCGGTCGTGGGCAAATCGACCGTGTGCATGTTGTCTTTGAGCGCGATGGGAATGCCGTGCAGCGGCCCGCGCGCCTTGCCTTCCGCTCGCTCTCGATCGCGCGCGTCCGCTTCTTTAAGGGCGTTGGGGTTTACGGTGATGACTGCGTCGAGCCTGCTGTTATAGAGCGCGATACGCAGCAGGTATTGGGTCACGAGCTCTCGCGATGTGACCCGCCCCGCTTTCATAGCCGCTTGCATTTCGGGGATTGTAGCTTCCACGACGCTAAAGGATTGTCGACGCTTCGGCGTCTCCACCCCTCGAGCCCGCGTCTGTGAGTACAAAGCGGTGGCAGCAGAAAATAAAAACACTACGGCAATGGATCGCTTCATATTGGGCCGATTCTAGCTCAATCAAGCACGAAACTGTTTCCACCCTACGTGCAGGGCAGCAGCTGGGCTTCAATTTGCCGCACGTGTTGGCGGGGAAGCAATCGAGGGTGCAAGCAGTGGCTCCGAGAATCGAATTGGAATTCCGAAATTCGAGCCTCCGAAACCTTTCAGGATCGCAAATGTGACGCCGATAACCTTCCCCTGATGGTTGAAAAGAGGTCCGCCGGAGCCTCCCGAAGTGGTTTGCGCATCGAACACGATTTTGTCGGGCAAGATGTCTCCAATATGACCCTGAGTAATAATCGGATGGATTAGATTGCGGCGGGCTAATTCCGACATGACTTTCGAAACGTCGCCGCCACTCTGAGTCAATATCTGCTCCGCCGTGCCTTCGTCGGTGCGCGCAAGGATGCCGGCAAGCCCCGTCGCATAGCCCATCAATACGACGGGCTCGCCAGTTACCGCGGCTCCCTTGCCTGAGTCAATCGAAAGGAGCGGGCGCTTCAAGTCTTGAACGTCGATGTGCATCGTAGCTAGGTCCGTGTCCTTCGAAATTTCTTGAATCCCGCCCGTGAACGCGCGGGGATCGCCCGGGAAATAAGCGTGAATGGAGGAAATTTCAGCCAAAAAACCCTGAGTTGCCATCTGATTCAGCTCGTCGTTATTCCACCAAGGTTCGGCAACGTGCCGGTTGGTGACGATGCGTCCGGAATCGCCCACCGGGAAGCCCGTGCCGAATATGTCCACCTTCACGTCGGGGCCGCTGCCCCCGACAGTGAGTATCGGATTGCCATCGCTATCCTGCAGAGGCTCGCCTTTCTGGTTCATGCCGGCATAGCGCAACCGCTGGCCGTTCTGCTGATTCCGAAATGCGACCGCAATATGGAGCAGACAAACGCTCTGCACGTCGTCCCGAATCAACTTCTGCGCGGAGTCGCCTTCCTGTTCGATGCGCATCAGGCGAGCATTTGTATCGTCCAATTGCTTTTGCAGCGTGGCTCCCTCGTCGGAACCGGCCTTTGCCATTTTGCCCTTTAGATCTTGTGCCTGCTTTTGTAACTCGTCTTTCCCCAGGGGACCGAGGGCGGTTTCATCGGCGCCTTGTTCTGCGTGCAGCCTCCGCGCGTCCGCAATCAAGCCTTGTTGATGCAGAATTCCGCCTTCGAGACGGACAATCGTGCTTGTAGTACTTTTGAGATCTTTCTGAGCCGTGCGGGCAAAAAGGAAATAAATCCCAGCCATCACGACGACCGTTACAAGACCCGCTGCAAGCCCGATTTTCAGACGCTTATCCACCGAGTCCGCGTTGCTAACCATTCGCTCGGTGACCGCAAGGGCATCAAATGCCGTGTACGCGATCTTCTGGCCTTCGGTGGCGATGCGCATTTGTTCCAAAAGCTGCTTGTCGGCTCGCAGGGCGCGCAATTGCACTCGCGCGCGAGCCAAAAGTTCCGTCGCATCCCACGGGCGTGAGACGGCGTCGTCGGCCCCGAGGTCCAGGCCCACAGCGCGATTGTCAGCCCCGGAGCATACGAGGACGATGACGCGAACCGCGGCTGTGCGGGCGGAACCGCGGATCGTCGACAGTGTTTCACGAGCGCTCAGCGTGCCCGCGCACAATAAGTCCAAATCCAGCAATAGCAAATCTGCGCCGCCCTGTTGCAAGGCATCGAGGCCCTCGCGAGCCGTGGGAAAGGCAGTGACTTCGTAGCCTCCGCTTTCCATTATGGCGACCAATGAAGCGCGGCTAGCTTCGTCCGCTTCTACGATGACGATTTTTTCGCGAATGTTATCCATAAAGATCCAAGGCCTTCGCAGATTTCAGTCGAAATCTTCTATCGGTCTCGACCGGGGCACGCCGGATGAAAACCCGAATTCCCGATTTGAACCCCGAGATTTGGGCATCCTACTATTCCTTCGCCCTTCACACAATGAGTTGCGTGCACTCCGGGGCTCAGCGGGGGAGCAAAGTCATGGGGGCCAAAAGTTATTGTCAGCACATGGCCTTCGTGCATTGCTGAAAGGATTGGACTTACGAAGGTGATGTATACTCCCATGGAGCGAAAACTCCAACTCAAACCTTCAGCATTCGTTGTGAACAAAAGGGGATGGATCATGAGAATGAGGACATGGGTCGCCGTGATGCCTGCAACGTTTGTTGCGTTCTTTGGGATCTGTTTTGGAGTGCGGGCGCAGAGCCACGCCGCCGGCGCGCCGCCTCCATCCATCCACACATTTTCCACTGAAGACATTGCGAGCACTGGCTTCTTTTATGTGGGCGGACAATATGTCGGAATGCCAGGCAAAGAAGTCATGGACGGCGCCGAATACGTGGAAGTGATGGTGCCGAAAAAAATCCGCCATCCCTATCCGATCGTTTTCTTTCACGGAGCGGGGCAGACCGCAACGGATTGGCTCCAGACTCCTGATGGGCGACCGGGATGGGCGTATTTTTTCATCAAGCAGGGATATACGGTGTACATGGTCGATTATCCCGCGCGCGGACGTTCTCCGTACAATCCCAATCCGGATGGTGATGGAACGTTGACCACGCGGACCGCTCTTCAGCTGGAGCAAGCTTTCACGGACATCGGCGCGCAAGGGAATTGGCCACAGGCCAAAAAATTCATGCAGTGGCCGGGGGAAGGCCCCAACAAGGGCAAGATGGGCGATCCGATTTTCGACGATTTTGCCAGGACGCAAGTCCAATTTCTGGCGGGCGGGAAACAGGCCAAGCTGAATCTTGATGCTCACATTGCGCTGCTCGACCGGATCGGAACTCCTGTCATCGTGATCACCCACTCGCAGGGTGGGGAATTTGGCTGGCAGATCGCGGACGCGCGGCCAAAGCTGGTGAAAGCGATCATTACTGCCGAACCGGGCGGTCCGCCGATCAAGAATGTGGACATTTCCAAGATCGCCTATGGCGCGGCGAGCAGCTACGCCTGGGGCGTGACATCGCTTCCGCTCCACTACGATCCGCCGATCAGCGATCCTGCCGAATTGCAGCCCGTTCTCGAAGAGAAAGCCGATGACCCGGATACTGTACCCTGTTATCTGCAAAAGGAACCCGCGCACAAGCTTGTGAGCATGAAGGATATTCCGGTGCTGGACGTTTCAACTCAGGCGAGCTACCACCGCGTGTTTGATTCCTGCATTCCTAAATGGCTCAATCAGGCGGGCGTGAAAACGCAATACGTAAAGCTAGAAGATGTGGGAATCGCCGGCAACGAGCACGAATTGATGCTCGACAAAAACAGCGACGAGATCGCCAAATTTTTTGCGCAATGGCTCGATAAAAATGTGCGATAGGTTTTTGTAGGACAGGCTTCGGCCTGTCTCTTTTGCGCGAAGCGGGACATCGCAAAAAAACAGACAAAAACCAGACAGGCTGAAGCCCGTCCTACTGCTCCTTACCTGCCTTCTTCAGATCATTAAACGTAATGTTATCTTCGCAGATCATTTCCGTCAGCTTCCAGCCCGGTTCAAGCTGGTAGATTCGCTCGCCTTCCCACGTTTTGGTATACGTTTTCGGGTCGTCGATGGTGATGTGTACAACCAGGGTGTCATGTTTGGGGCGCGTAATTCGTTCGATGACGTGGAGTTGGTCGGAATGAGGCAAGCCTGCGCGGTCCAGCCACGTTTTTTCATTGAATCCGACTGAGTCGACCACCAGCGTATCTCCCTCCCACCAGCCAACCGCGTCGCCCATCCAGGTGGGGTCCAGATCCTTGGCATGTTCGTGAGCGCCGTTCGTGTAAACCTGCCGGACGAAGTGGTTAAATTCGAACAGTTGGACGACGCGGCCGGGAATTTGAATAATTTCCATCGGGAAAGGGTGCACATAAATTCGCGGAACTCCGGTGGGGAAGCATCCGATTTCATTGCCTGTCGTCGGATTGACGAGGTCGGTGGAATCGACGACGGCGCGTTCACCCCAGGACGGCTTGGTCTGTTCGTACTGGGCTCTGCCCCAGGGCGTCATCTCCGGAATAATTCCTGTAAATGAATATCCGGCATACTTGCGGGCGCTGGGCGGCATGTGCCCCTCCCAAACGCCGGAGAAATCCGGCACGCCGTCTGCCGTCCTGGGAAGTGCTTGCGGCGCTGCTGCTTTGTCATTTTTTGCGTCGGTCTTCGGCGAAGTCTGAGCGCACAGTCCGGACGAGAAGATCAATGCCGCCAAAAGTGCAAATGTCTGGCTCACCCAATATGTTTTCATTTCTGGAAATCCTCCTGTCGTTCGGATCAATTCAAAGAATTACGGAGCACGCAGCGGTGCCGCTCACTGCATGAGGGGAGTCGCGGCACAGTGATTCGCAGGGCCACTGGATCCCTTACTGGCCGGGTTCCGGAGGCGGACCCAGAGGAATCACTTCGCCGTTGGCCCAGGAGATTTTCCGGAGATTCAAAACTTTCAAGCCGTTTTTTGAAGGAGCGCCGACTACGGTGATCTGGTCACCCGCCTTTAGCTTGTGTCCATTCCAGCCATAATGGACCAGATGATTCGGCGCGGTCATTTCGACGGACCATTCCGTGACGGCGCCCTGGTCATCCTTCACTTCGAGAGTGATGAGCGGGTGCGGCTGGATGAACAGAAATTCCTTGACGGTTCCCGTCATGGTCATCGGGTGAGTTGTGTCGTAAGCCCCGCCGCCGTGATGCGCGATCGCAGGCCCTGAAAACACGAGCAAAAACATACCCACAAACACAGCTCCGAGCAGCGCATTCCTCATGGTTGAACACCTCCCGTTGGCGTGGACTATCCCACTGTTTGAATAGACGTGTCAATCGGAATGCCCGTTTCATGCGCGTGAATTGTGCATGTTCCTTTCGCAAAACAATGTCCGGCGCGAAGGTAATCGTTAAGTTGTCTATCGGGAAAAATAGAACGATAAGGCATGGAAACCTCAGCTTGACAGGCAAGAGGGCCTGCCATATCGTTCTAACAAAATAGCTCCATTTCCGTGTTGCGCCATGCGGTTTTCCGGCGGGACGCCGGCTGAAAATGCCTGAAACCAATACACCTGCAAGCACAGTCTTACTGCTCATGACTCGGCAGAGTGAATGGGGCCCTTTCTCGGTATTGAAATCTGCTCGATAAATGGAGGCGTGATCATGGATTCTTTGCTGAACGTAAGCCGTAGGGGTTTGGTCAAGTGGGGCCTGGCGGCTGCCGGTCTTCCCATGCTGACCAGGGCATTAGGGTCGAGCGCGCTGGCCCAGGATCTTGGCAGCGAAGGCGGGAAGAAAGGCGCGGTCGGCGGTAGGGCGGAAGAGGAACTCTACACCGGCAAGGGATTGCAGGGCGGAGGGCAGCTGGAGATCCGCTTGACACAATCCATTTACACCAGCGACCCGGACGCGCTCGAAGTCGCGCAGCGCATGAAGCCGTTCGACCTGGAGTCCTGGATCGTGGAATGGACGCGCGTCGCGGAGAAGAACGAAGTGCTTGCCGATAAGTTCGCCGCGGAAGGCTACAAAGTCACGGCCAACGAATACTATCTCAAGGCATCCGGATTTTACCGGGAAGCTTGCTGGCCGCAGCCGGTCGACGAGCCGCGCATGCTGACGACGTATAAAAAAATGCGGGAAACTTACGACAAGGCCTGGAAGCTGACGCGGCCGCCCTTCGAGCGCGTGCAGATTAGCTATGAAGGTAAAATGTTGGATGGTTATTTCCGGAAGCCGAACGGCGCCCCACAAGGGAAGAAGTTTCCCGTTGTGATTCCATTCCAGGGCGCTGACACGATGGCTGAAGCGACCATCCTGGGCGGAGGCGCTTACACTGCCCGTGGCATGGCGTATCTGGCTGTCGATTTCCCAGGCCAGGGCGGAGCGATGCGTCTGCACGATCTGCACCTTCCGCCGGATACCGACCGAGTAGTGAAAGCCATGATCGACTATCTCGAGACGCGACCGGATGTGGATGCCACCCGCGTCGGGTTGCAAGGCATCAGCATGGGCGGATACGGCGTGCCGCGAGCTGCCAGCGGCGAGAAGAGAGTCAAGGCTGCGTTCATGAGCAGCGGCTCCTACGACCTGAAATCCGATCTGTTCGACTACTACCCGCCAATTCAGGAACGCGTGCGCTGGATCATTGGAGCGAAGGATCTGGCCGATGCAAAGAAGAAACTTGGCGACTATAACCTGGCAGAGGGAAGAGCAGAAAAGATCGAAGCTCCCATGATGATCGGCTACAGCAAGGACGACCGGATCATGGACCCGGCCGGCGCCTTGCGGCTCTACGAGGCTGCCAAAAACTCCAAGCGCGATATGGTCGAAGGCACCGGACACGTTCAAGCCTCCAATGCAGGCGGACCTCGATCGTCGCGGCCCGTCGTGTTTCCAGACTGGGCGGCAAAGACACTTGGGGCGGATGTGTAGCTTCAAGTAGGACAGGCTTCAAGCCTGTCGAGTTTTGCGTCTTAACGAGAATTAAAAGCAGACAGGCTTGAAGCCTGTCCTACGAGGGCGGCCCTTTTTCATTTCTGTCAGACTAAGTCTTATTTACCACTTCTTCAATACTCGTACCGAAATCCTTGAGCATCACCATGGCGGCGTTTCGCCCCGGCGCACCGGTTACCGATCCTCCGGGATAAGTGCACGCGCCGGTTTGATACAAGCCGGGTATCGGCATCCGGTATTGCGCCCACCCCGGCATCGGCCGCATGTTGCCCGACTGCGAGGGTTCCCCCGAACCGGCATGAACGCTGCCGTGCCACATGTGCGGATTCCTGCGCTCGATATCCAGCGGGCTGACCACAAACTTGCCGAGGATTTTATCGTCGGTCAGGTTGGGAGCAAAGCGCCGCAGATATTTCAAATTGGATTCGGCGACCTCATCCTTGATTGCGTCCCAGTGCTTCGGGCCTTCTTTCAGATCGTAAGGTTGCAAGCCGATGACTTTGATGGTGTGCATGCCCGCGGGCGCTCGAGAAGGATCGGCAACGGTGCTGGAGAAAATAGTCAATGGCGGATCGTCGAGCCCAACGATTGAGTTGGGATAGTCATATGCATATCGGAGCAGCCGAGCGGAGGAAACCAGAATGGCCGATTCGCAAACCGCAAGTGTGCCGCCCTTGACCGGATACTTCGGCGGCTCCTTCGACGCATAATGCGCCACGATTTCGGAGATTTCGCCCTCCCATGTGTCCACTCCATCGAGGAAGTCATGGCCCCACAAATCCTTGGGCGCCATGTCAACCAGTTGTTTGACATGGATGGTCGACAGCACGGCCTTGTCGGCGCGGTAAGAACTGCCATCGGCGCATTCGACGCCCGCGCATTTTCCGTTTTCAATGATCAGCCGCGTGACCGCCTTGTTAGTGAGGACTACTCCATTGTGCGCCTCGATGAATTTGGCCAGGGCCTGCGTCAATATCCCCGACCCTCCTTTCGGAATGGGGCGGCTCGTGCGGATCGCCGAATAGGCGCTGCGGCCGGACATCGGATACTGCGGCGGAGACATGCTCGGCGGCGTGCCCATCATAAACGCGCGGCAATGGTCGTCTTCAAAATTATCGCGGAGAATCTCCCACTGCGACATGGCCAAGCGGCGCTGCCATATTTTTCCCTGGGGGTGTTCCGCCAGACGCTCGGCGACCGACTTGCCGCCAAATCCGGGAGGCGTCATACCGTTGCCGTCGAAGACGGACCTTACGGCTTCATTTTCGTCATGCATGCGGCGGTAGGCAGCCGCGTCTTTCTTGGAAAACTTGGCAAATTCCTCGCAGGTGCGGTCGAGATCGCGCCACTGCGTGATGTAGCTGCCGTCGGGGAAGGGCATGTGGTAGATCGGATCGGCCTGGATATACTCGATCCCGTAATCGCGGATCAGATGGAGTTCGTCGTTGCGCATGACCGGATTCGCTTGAATGCCGCCATGCGCGGTCGAGCAGGTGTCATGTTTGAATCCAGGCAGAGTAACCTCTTCGGTCTTCACCCCTCCGCCGACTTCAGGGCGGTACTCCAGCACGACAACTCGATAGCCTGCTTTGGCCAGGTATGCCGCTGTGACCAGGCTGTTATGTCCGGCGCCGGCAACGACGATATCAAACTTGTCGGAGGGAGCCGTCTGCGCAGTGAGGCTGAAGGGCGCGAACGCCAGCGGCGCTAAGGCCGCCCCTTTTGCGAACGTACGCCTTGTCATTTCGCTCATTTCATCTTCTCCTTCCGGGGACCTTCTACTAAGTTACCGCCGGGGAACAAGTTTGCGGAGCCTTACGGCTCCTGCACTTGGGTTGGCTTCTCCGTCGTGCCGGCTCGCTGCTCGGCGCCCTGCCACAAGAGAGAGACGGACAGGGATTTGCGCGAGTCCTCGAATTTGAATTCGTGCACCTGGCCTCCCGCGTCCACCTTCATGAGCTTGCTGGGCATCGGCTTGCCGTCAAAGCGGTCCTTGAACCACTCCGCGATGAATGTGCCGGTGCTCGGCCCGTTGGTCGTGGCGGGGGAACCGCTGACGCTGTGGAGGGCGCCTTCATACAGGAGCATCTGCTTGGGCGCGGTGAGCAGGTCCATCAGTTGCAGGCCGTACTCGACGGGAGAGAGCTGGTCGTCTTCGCCGCCAACCAGCAGGTAGGGGCACTTGACCTTTTCGGCCACGCCGTGCAGCGACCAGGATTGCAGGAATTTGTCCAGCTCCGCCTCTGTTTGCAATCCAGTATAATACATGAACCGTAACTTAAACGACGGAGACGCGGTTTCAAAGGCCGTATGCATCGTCGGCTCGACCGCCATGGCCTGAAGCGCGGCCCCTCGCAAGCGGGAGTCGATCGAGGCGACCTGCGTCCCCAGGTACGATCCCAGGCTCGCGCCGCGCAGCGCGATGCGGTCCGGATCGATTTCCTTTTGCGAGCGCAGCCATTCCAGAACCACGCGGCCCGCTTCCTGCCAATTTGTTTGCGTGAGGTAGATTTCACGAATTGCGCATTCGTTCTGGCCAGGGCCTTCGAGAGCCAGCGTGGCGATGCCGCGTTCGCGCAGCGGGTCGCCGTAGATGCCGGCGCCGCCTTCTTTGTTGCTGTCCAGGCCGGAGATGGACCACACGCAAGGCACGCGGCCAGACCGATTGGGGGGCAGGTGCAAGTATCCGGGCAAGGTTTTGTTGCCGCCGCCAAACGGCACTTCGACGCGGCGAATTTCGTGGTCCGCAAACTGAATGTATTTGGCATAACAGGCGTTCTTTTTGTCGTTGAGCGCGATGTTATCGGGCGTGTTCTCGAAGATCGGCCACTGCGCCCCGGCATAGAGATGCGCGGCGAGGAAATAACTTTCGCGCGCGGGGACCGTGCGTTCATCCTTCTCGTATTGCCGCGCCTCTCTCTCCCGGCGCACCGCGGCGCGCGTAAATTCGCGCGAAATATCGTTGAATTTGTGGATGCGCCCGCGCAGCGCGCCGGCATCGGCGGCGCCGCCCGGAATATTGGCCAGGCCGCCCAGGCGGCCCTGATCCCACTCCGGGCCGAGCGCTGCGATCACCGCGTCCAACAGCCACCGCTGGTCCTGCCAGCGCGCGAGCTTGCGCTCCACGTCGGGAGTCATGGCGGGCGGCGCGGGCTCGGGAGGAAGCGCGGCGCTGGCCGTGCTCTCCAGCAAGGATGATCCGGCGCCGCCGACCAGGGAAGCTCCGGCCAATGTCGCCGCGCCGCTAAGAAAATCGCGCCGCTGAACTAAATTGCTTTTTGCTGGAACTGGAATTTTTTCGCCTGGCATTTTCGTATTTCCTGCCTTTCTTGAGCGGAGGGGATGCTCCTTACATATTCGTGTATCGCAAATCCTAGCACGTCTTCCAAATAAAAAAAGGGCCGGAATTGAATCCAGCCCCTTTTCTTTTTCAGCCGATCCATGAGGATCGGGTTAGAAGAGAATCTTCAAGCCCAACTGCATCGCTCGCGCTCCACCGGAACCAAGTACCGGATTGGAGCTGAGTACGTCGGGCGTTGTGGGGCGAAAGCCGAAACTTGCGCCCGCGTCTCCACTTGGATCGGTGTATGTATTGTCGCCCCCCGGGCCTCCGAACGGATTGGAAAGGTTGGGGTGGTTGAATATGTTGAAGAACTCGGCCCGGAACTGGAACGTCAGGCGCTCCTTGACCTTGAAAATCTTGGTCACGTTCAGGTCCACGTTGTAATACGGGAACCCCCGGAACATGTTAGGAGCGGTGGTGCCGAGGCTGCCAAAGGCAGGTGGAATCAATACTGACTTCCCATTTAGCGATACATAGCAGCCCAGATTTAACAAAGATGCATATCCAAGCGTCCCGGGAGCCCCGGACCGCGCCGTACAAGTCGGGTTGTTAATTGCGAAGGCAGGGTCGGTGGGCCCCAGAGGATCGCTTGGATCCGGTGTCCCGGGCTGGAAGAAAGGAATGCCACCAGCGCCGCCGTTAGTGTTTATGAACGCCTTGGTCGTCCTGAAGTCCATGGGGTTGCCGAAAAAGTCCCATTGCTCTCCATTCGGAGAATTGGAATTAATCTCGTTGGTTCCGCTGAAGTCTGTCGAGAGATCATTGACACCCCAAGGCGTAGCGCTCTCGAGAGTTACGATGGAATTCAGCGACCAACCCTTGAGGAGTTGGCCCATGCCGTCCTTGCCGGGGAGGTTGTAAGTCGTCGAAAACGTGAAGCGATGTGTGACATCGAATTGGGTCGTTCCGTAGATTTCCCGCGGATTGGCGCCGTTGATCGGGCTGAGAAAGCTCCAGTTGTCAGGAGACTCCCCAAGAGCGTGTGCAAAGGTATAACCGAGCACGAAAGAGAACCCGTGCGTTTCCCGCTGTGTCATGGAAACTTGGAGGCTGTTGTAGTTGGAAAGATTGCTGTTCGACAACCAATAGATGTAATTCAAATACGGGAACTGTCCATGGTAGGGCTGCGCATTCACTTCAGCAACAGGATCTGGTGCGCAGTTGCCGTCGGCCGGGTTCGGATCAGCGAGGCAAGCGGCCTTCACTGCTGCAGTCCACCCTGACCCCACGGGCGGCTGATTCAAATCGTCCAGTCCTACCAGCTTCGTGGCGTGATTGCCAACGTAGGTGACGTCAAGGGAAAGGCTATTGGTCAGTGCGCGCTGGATCCCCAAACTCCAGGTACTAACATAAGGCGTGCGCAGGTTATGGTTGACACCCAAGACGCTGCATGGCGCCGGCGTCGTGCCGGAAAGTGAGCCGTTGCCGGCGGGGACGATTGTATTTCCGTCGCCGCAGACGGGCGTGGGCGAGTAAAGGGGATTGCTGACAGAATTGTTTGCCCAGTTCGTTATGATTGGTCCGAGGTTCCCGCCAGTGTAATCGACTTCTCCAACGTCGATCGTGCCACCTAGGGTCGCCCCCGCACTAGTCGCTGTCCAGATGGGCACACCTGTTGGCTCTGTGCGCAACCCAAGCAGATTGCCAACCGCCATCAACGAGTCAAAGCTGCCTTGTTCGTACAGGATCCCGGCGCCGCCACGGACCACGGTCTTGCTATTGCCGCCGATATCCCACGCAAACCCGACCCGTGGCGAGAAGTTGTTATGGTCGCCGTTAAAAACATTGGAGTACCCTCCAACCCCGACTTGTTGCGGACCTTTGACTGGATCGAAATTGCCCATCAAGTTATTTTGTTCTTTCAGCACCGTGTTCAGTTCATATCGGACACCCAGGTTCAGAGTGAGCCTCGGATTCACTCGCCAGTCATCCTGCAAGAAGAGCGCGTATCCCTCGTTTTGCAAGTGGCGCAACAGATCTCCAGAGGTAAACCGCGCCCGGTTCATGTTTCCCTCGAAGAAGTTTGTCAAATCATGGAACCGGACAGGACCTTTGGTATTCGCGGTAACGTTGTTCGTGCTTTTGAGCACCAGAATCTCGCCACCAAATTTGAATGAGTGGTTCCCCCGCAAATAAGAAACGCTATCGGTAAACTGCATTATGCTATCGGGGCCGACAGTCTTGGGCCAACTTGCCCCCAAAAAATAAGCGTTGCCATTCCATTGGATTTCCGGCAGTCCAAACCGGTTCGGATTCGTCTGGCCTGTGTATAGGTTGTAGGTGGAACCGTTATAGGAATAACTGGCAGGGTTCTGGGTGCTATCCGCACTCACGAACGTTTGAAAGTAATGGGAATAGCCAAACCGGAAAGAATTTACCCATGAGGAATTCGGTATGTAGTTCCAGCCCACTGACCCCACCATTGAACGCGCATGTTGAACTGTCAGCCATTGCTGCGAGACTTGGTGAGGTGGGTCGTCAACAAAGGTTCCGTCTCCCGGGCTGATGAAATACATCCCGCTAAACGAATTCTTACCGTTAAGGTGATAGTCAATTTTTGCCACACCCGAGTAGATTTTGTTGTCGCTCGTTAACGCGGTGTCAAAGGTCGTTGTGGTCCCGTTATTGGCTGGGAATAAGCCCGGGAAATTCGATAGCGGGGTGCACGTGGCATCGAGGCCCGCCAATTGCAGACTGAGCGCAGTTGTTCCGCTCCCCCCGTTCGCTGGTAAGGCCTTCAGGCAGGCGCCAATTAGACTCGATGTGTTTAGGAGTGATGCGGGTCCGCCCGCGCCCGTGACGGCAGCCGAAGTATTCGCGATTGGAATGCCGGTGTGCTCAACTGGATTCCCTACGTCATACCGTTGCCCCTCGAAATTTGCGAAGTAGAAGAGCTTGTCCTTTTTGATCGCCCCTCCTACGCTCGCGCCGTATTGTTCCAATGCGACTGGCGTTTTGGTGCAAGGAAAGGGATCAGAGATGCAAGAGGCATTACTATGTGCGTCGTTATTGAAGTAGTTACGCGCGTCGAATGCATCGCTGCGCCCGTACGCGTATGCGGAGCCATGAATTGTATTGGTTCCCGACTTCACGCCGACGTTGACGATGGCGCCAGGCTTCCAGCCGTATTCCGCGCGCGGATTTTGCTGGGTCTTGAATTCGTCGATGGCGTCGATGGGCAACATGGTTCCAGCATCTCCTGCCGCCATGACCGCATTCATCATGCTCTGCGCCATCCAGGGATCATTGCTGTTCACACCCTCGACCATAAAGAAGTTGTCATGGGGACGAAGGCCGTTGGAACTCTGCGTCCATCCGGAGTTGCCCACATATTTGGTGACACCGGGGCGCAAGTTTAGAAGGTTCTCGAAGTTCCGGCCGTTCAAGGGCAGGTCATTGATGACTTGATTCTGAATCGTTCCGCCGAGTTCGGCGTTGGTCGTCTCGATGAGGGGGATTTCTTCCGTGACGGTGATTGTCTGTGCCTGTTCCCCCGGCTGAAGTGAAAGGTCGATGCGAAGTTCCTGACCCACTTCCAGGACAATGTTCTGGCGTTCGGTTGTCTTAAAGCCTTTGAACTCGGCGCGCACTTTGTAATTTCCAGGGAGCAGATTAGGCGCGTTGAACGCCCCCGATTCATCCGTGGTCAGGGGCCGCGAAGTGCCTCGATCCACATCCAGAATGGTAACGGTGGCGCCGGTGACCGCGCCGCCATTCGCATCCGTTATGGTTCCTACGATGCGGCCGGCGCTCCCTTGAGAGAACAGCGGAGCCCAACCCAAGAACAACAATCCTACTGTTAGAAAGAAAACGGCGGCAGTAATTCTCCATTTCGCGGAAAATAAAAGTACGAGCTTCATAGGACTCACCCTCCTCGGTTCGTTTTGCAGCCATTGCGAATGCGGGATCGCGAGCCATACCAAAAGGCTGCGCCTTTACCTGGCCAAGCAGAATGGCCGGGATTCGCAATGATCTGCCACCCATCGAGACGCAAAAAATCAAAATGCCGGCGTAAGAGAGATATAAACTTGGGCAAAAAAAGCCCTGACAACACCCTCAATTGCGCGATCGTCGTTCATATAAAATTAAATGTCAAGTTAAGTTTCGATTTTTTTTCCAAAAACCCCGGAGGAAAGTGGAAACACTTTTCCCTCGTCAATTCGTCCGGCGCCACCGGCAGCAAAGGGTATCCATCCTTTTCTTTCGGAAGACATTCCGAACCGGTTGCCGAGCACAGACACTCAGAAATTAGAAAGCGGAAGCGATGGTTCCGGGCGAAGATCGGCGCCGGGTGTTACGCGGGATCGGATGCTAGAAGCGCGCTGCAAGCGTGGCATGCCGGGGGCGGCAAGACCTGACTGGCCCTTTGCCG
>Ga0210409_10003005_pt1 | contig 19413 bp, 18 predicted proteins | sample IncBWH17MmetaG_FD_161649 | JGI IMG/M metagenome (GOLD analysis project Ga0210409, IMG submission 161649) | Forest soil microbial communities from Barre Woods Harvard Forest LTER site, Petersham, Massachusetts, United States - Inc-BW-H-17-M | ecosystem: Environmental > Terrestrial > Soil >... | reverse complement strand
CCAACTCGCCTGGGAAACGAAACGGGCGTCCCAGGTGCTTCTCGATTGCCGACCGGGTCACGACACAGCATTGCGGAACCAGCACTCTTACATAGGCGCCACGGTCCACGACCATAACGTCCTGGTTCAGATCCTTAATCGCTGCAATAATGGCAGTCGCCACGGTTCCCGCCTGCAGAACAGGACCGACTCGGTCATAAACTCCCGCTACCTCTTCGGTCATCGTTCCTTCTCTCCGTCCACACCAACTTCTAAAGTCCTAACCTCGTCTATGTCGACAAGAATGTTCTCTCCGTCGACCCTACTCGGAAATAGCTTCAGACAGGCGTTCCGGGGGTTCAAACCAGATCCGCTGCAAACATCGAATTCCCAGTGATGCCTCCCACAACGGAGAATCTTGTCCGACAGAGTGCCTTCGCTTAGGCGACTCTTTTGATGAGGACAGATATCGGCGTAGGCGTAAATGCGGTTATCAACGTTGACCAGCAAAACACGCTCACCACTCACCTCCAGTCCCATCATTTCACCGCTCCAGAGGTCTGATATTTTGGCCACCCATTGAAACGCCATCACTTCTATCCTGAAAGCACGTCAAACCGATCCAATGCCTCGAACCCAGCCTGCGCGACTGTCATTGATGGGGCCATAATCTTATCGTTGTAAACCACCCGAACCGGGTGTCTGGCTGCGACCCGAAGGCTAGCTGCAGCTTGCAGTTTTTGTGCCAAGGCTTCGAGCGTGTCCCCGTCTTCGGCCAGAATCAGAAGACCGACCGTGTCACCTTGCAGGAAACCATAAAGAGGAACGGGCATAAGCGTCAGTCCAGCATGCTAAGCGGCAGAGTCTTTTGGAGCTCTGAGCCACTCGTAATCACCACCATGAACGTCTTTGCCCCAAGTATCAGGGGTTAGGTTGAAATACTCCGTCAGCAAATTGGGAAGCTGAGCGGGGGCCTCTCCCGACAGGACACGCTTCACGATATCCGTGTGGCTGGCATATCTTTCGGGCTCATGTAAAAAAATCCACTGGCACGGCTCCGAGCAGAAAATGTACTTGCGCCCGTCGTGGACGAGGACCCTAGCGGTATTCTTGCGTGGCGTACCCGCGCTTAGTGGCAACTGACACAAATCGCAAAAAGTTGGCAGTGCAGTTCCGTGCACGGCCAATTCATTTGCCGGTCCGGGCCCCACGGTTCTCCAACGTTCGCTGATTTGTTCCCACACGGCATCCATTTCATCCCAATATTTAGGATATTTGTGGCGCAGCCATTTCCTCTCTGAAGGACCTGGTATGACGAAATTGAACCATAAGGTCGCACGGTAACTGTAGGCACTCGCATAGATCATGTGATGGTAGATATCAAGTTCGTCCATGAGAAGGTCCCAATACCATGGTTTCTCGAGGCCAAACTCGTCCAAGGTGCGCAAAAACTGATCGATAATCCACTCTTCCATGAACTCTTTGAAGGAATACGGGCGTTGATCCAAAGCGGTCAAATAATCGATCGAGAGTCCCGTCAAAATCGAAAAGAGACGCCAGTTTCGCCAGAACCATTTGTCGACCAGGTACTGAGCGTACTTCGGGTCGTGCTTCATGACGGTAGCCAGAACCGGGTGCCCAATCTGGGCATGCCGGGCTTCGTCCGTCTGAATGCTGGTGACCATCCTCTCGAACATGTGGTCACTCGATTCGCGAGCGAGCGACGCCAGGCCGACGAATTGCAAATTCGTGAAACCAGTTTCGAGCACGACATTGGTGGCAATATGGAATTCAATCGCGTTTTGTCCAACCGTTAACTCATCGAAGAAATGTCGCGCGGCAACTGCGAACCAATTGTTGGTGTGGTAGAACTTGTGCGCCCAATCGAACTGGGAGTCCAAGCGCAGCAATGGATGAAACAAGAGCAATGGAATTTGAGTATGGCGATATTCATCGAGGGCTCCAAAAGTAGCCATGGTTCGCCAGGCGCTGTCGCGACCAAACCTCGCCCCCCGCAGATTTCCTATGACGCCGGTGAACTCCGCCAGTGGCAAAGCCGCTGCGTGTACTTTCAGACTGTTCAACCAAGGCAGGGCCAACTTCTGAACATTTTCTATCCGCCCTACCGCATCGTGCACGGCCTGCACAGCCATATCTTTTTCGTACTGGTTGTCGACGTATTCGCGATAGGAAGTCTTGAATGATTCTTCCCAGTCCTTCCACTCTGAATGAGGTAACCAAGGACGCCCGCTGATCACCTCGGGGAAGACTTCGTCTTCTCGCACATAGGAGTAGTCCCAATCCAGCTTGCGGGCGAGAGGCAACCACTCCTCTCTATTGAGCATGTGTCCTCCTTCCTCACGAACGCGAGGTCGGCCGCCGGACGGTTCTTGAAGTGGAATAAAACCGCGATTGGAAATGAATCAAGTTTGCGGTAGCATACGCTTGTCGCGCCAAGCAGGTCAATAGAGTCAGCCACTTCGAACGAACGACATCGTGTCCTCAGTTCTGCCAATCTAACAACTGCGGTCATATGGGAGGACAACCTGTGGAACCCTCGCAACCCAATGTTCCTGCGACTCCCGGCCAACTGGGCAGGCCGATCCAGCTGCGGCAATCATCTACGCCAATTCCGGGCAGTGCAGAAATAGGGGACGACCTGTTTGAGCAGACTCCGGAAGCCGTTGCTGTTCTAAGCACCGATGACCGCATCGTTCGCGTCAACAAGGAATTCACGCGCATGTTCGGTTATGAACCTGATGAAGTTTTGCAACGCCCAATCAATGACCTTATCGTGCCTGAGGCTCAGATTGGGGGCTCGCGAGCACAGACGCGCCTGCTGAAGCAGGGTGGCCGAGTAGAGGTCGAGACTGTTCGAAGACGCAAAGATGGAACTGAAATTGACGTGTCTCTTCTCGCTATTTCGGTGAGAACGACTTCCGGCGAGCACGTCCGGAATTACGCTATATACCGCGATATCACTGAACGGAAGCGCGCTGAGGAACGCTTGCGTGAGAGCGAGGCACGGTTCCAGGCAATGGCCGATACGGCGCCCGTATTGATATGGATGACCGGAACCGATGCTCTTTGCAACTATTTCAATAAGCCGTGGCTTGAGTTCACCGGCCGAACCATGGAACAGGAAGTAGGCACAGGATGGACCGAAGGGGTGCATCCTGACGATGTGCAAGGTTGCTTCGATTGTTTCCTGCCTGCCTTCCATGCCCGCCAGCCTTTCAGAATGGAATACCGCCTCAGGCGAGCGGATGGCGAATACCGTTGGGTGATTGAAAGTGGTATTCCACGATACACGGGGGCGGGAGAATTCACCGGCTACATCGGTTCAAACATTGACATTACTGACCTTAAGCGCGCAGAAGTAGAGCGCCAGAGATTGCGCCAGCTAGAAGCAGATCTCGCTCACATCAACCGTGTGAGCATGATGGGGGAATTGGCTGCCTCCCTAGCTCATGAGCTCAAACAACCAATCGCTGCTGCCCTAACGAACGCCAAAACCTGCGTGCGCTGGCTACGGCGCGATACGCCTGATATCGCTGAGGGGTGCGAGGCGGCGTTAAGAATGATCAATGATGCAACTCGCGCAGACGAGGTGATCGACCGGGTTCGATCGCTTTACAGGCGAGACACGTCCGACCGGGAGCTGCTTGATGTAAATGAAATCATTCGAGAGATGATTGTTCTGCTGCGCGACAAAGCAGATCGAAATTCCATTTTAATGCGCACCGAACTCGACTCCGAGCTTCCCCTGATCACAGCGGATCGCGTACAACTGCAACAGGTCTTGATGAACCTGATCCTCAATGGTATCGAAGCGATGAAAGATGCGAACGGTGAACTGACTATCACGTCGAAAAGGACCGCCGATGCTCAAGTGCTAGTTTCGGTGAGTGATTCAGGAGCCGGCCTCCCTGCGGGAGAGGTCGATCGCATTTTCGAAACCTTCTTCACCACCAAGGTGCAGGGCACCGGCATGGGTCTGTCCATCAGTCGGAGGATTATCGAGTCTCACGGAGGGTCATTGTGGGCGTGTGCCAATCCGGGACGTGGCGCGACACTTCACTTCACATTACCCACCGACGTGGCGGCCTCGTCCTCACCATCAGCCGCGTAACATTGGGGTAGTCTCGATGTTCTTGTTCGTCATCAGACACTGGCACGGTCACCACTGCGTACACCTACAAGAGCCTCGGTGAACTGCTAACGATGACCGACCCGCTCGGCAACGTCACCATCAGTACGTACGATGCCTACGATGACACCGCCTGGCATCGGTGACCTTGATCAAGAAATTATATCCGGTTCAATCTTGGCCCACGTTTCGGAATCGTGACGCCCTCCAAAGCTACATTGCGCAGCTTGAAAATCAAGACAAACTGATCTCACGAACGCGAGTGAGAAGTCGGCGCCGGAAATATTCTTAACTCTTCAAGACGGTTTTGAGCAGCGCTTCGGTTCCGTTCCAGGTGATCTGCACTCCGATACATAAAAGTACGAAGGCGATGACGCGCAAGATGCCATGCGCAGTCTGGGGCGAGATGCGCTCGGTGATTTTGGGCGCATAGGCATAACAGAGATAGACGCTGAAGCTGAGAGCGATAATGGCGAGCAGAATGCCGATGTGGCCACTGATGTCGTTGGCAATGCCGTGGACGGAGGCGTGGGCGCTTAGTGTGAGGGTAATGACGATGCAGCCCGGACCGGCAGTGACGGGAAAGGTGAGCGGGTAAAAGGTTTTTTGTTCGAGATCGCCGTACGCGTCTTCGGTGACTTCCCCCGGTGCCCGATTGGCGGACGCGTCCTGCTGATTGAGGAGGGCCCAGCCCATAGTGGCGAGGACGAGGCCTCCTGCGACTTGAACGACTGGAAGGGAGATGCCAAAGAAGGCGAGTAGTGCAGTTCCGACCACCTCGACGATAAAGAGGAAGATGGTTGTGCTAATCGCGATCTTGAAGGCGAGTTTCTTGTAGACCGAGGCGGGTGCGTTCCCGACCAGACCGAGGAAGACGAGCGCCGAGCCGAGAGGATTGATGACGGGCAGCAGGGCGCTGAAGGCGAGTCCAAAGAACTTGGCAAGGGTGGAGAGGGTAAGCATGCGGCGGAAGGATAGCACTCGCCACGGAAACGCGGGCGAAGACGCCTCGCCACGCGGATGCCGTCTCTGCGGGAATCGGGCACCAGTTGCGGATCACATTTGCTGAGCAGCGCTCCGCCGGGCGGACGAGGCGTCTACACACACACGCAGTCTCTGCGGCGGAGGACGAATCCCAATTGCAGTGGGCGTGCAACCGGGAATCTCTTCAATAGGAACTCACGCCGCCTTGGAAGCGGCTTCCTGCAGGCGTGCGATGTCGATCTTGTCCATTTGCAGCATGGCTTTCATCACGCTCTGCGATTTGCGCGGGTCTTTGTCTCCGAGTAATTCGCCGAGGGCTTTCGGGATTATCTGCCATGAGAGGCCGAACTTGTCTTTGAGCCAGCCACATTGTGATTTCTGGCCGCCGGCCGAGAGTTTGTCCCAGAGTTCGTCGACTTCCTGCTGGGTATCGACGCTAACGAACAAAGAGATGGCTTCGGTGAATTTGAAGTGCGGGCCTCCGTTGAGGGCCATGAAGGGCTGGCCCTCGATTTCGAAGGTGGCCGACATCACGGAGCCTTTGGGGCCGGGGCCGGCGTCGCCGTAGCGGGCGACGCTTCCCACTTTCGAGTTCTGGAAGATCGAGGTGTAGAACTGGATGGCTTCCTCGGCGTTGTTGTCGAACCACAGGAACGGCGTGATTTTCGGCATAGGACTTCCTTTCTTCCAAAAAGTTCGAACTTCAAACAACCGGCGACGAGGCGTCGATTTCGTTCAGGCGCTGCGCTGCGATTTTTCGTTCGCTAGCTGTGATTTCAGCAGCTCGGCGAGTTGGTTGTAGCTGATGGTGACGCCACCCTCCATCGGGCTCTTGAGGACGATGTCGCGGGCTTCGCGCGATTCGTAGACGATGGTTTGGGTGAGGGTGGTCTTGCCACTCTGTTCGGTGAAGACAACCGTGCCGACGGCTTCTCCCGGATACCAGGCCTGATCGAATTTCTCGGTGCCAACGATGCGTTCGGGCGGAGTGATCTCGCGGAAGACGCCGCGCATCCCCATTTCTTCACCGCCCGGACCGCGCCAGAGATAACGGAGGGAGCCGCCGACGCGAAGGTCGACTTCGCAAACCGCGAGCGACCAGCCGGGCGCGCCCGTGAGCCAGCGTTTGAGTAACTCGGGCTTGGTGAAGGCTTCGAAGACGAGGTGGCGGGGAGCGTCGAAAATGCGGGTCATGACGATTTCGCGGTCGCCACGTGCTTCTACTTTAAGGGTGGGGTTGCTCATCGGTGATCTCCTGTGCGTTTTGGGGGTCGGCGTTTCTTTGTCTTTGTTTGCATTACCTGGAGCAGGGCATCGAGGCGCTGGAAGTTACCCTCCCAGAATTCGCGGTACCGCTCCAGCCATTCGCTGGCCTCGGCGAGAGGCCGCGCTTCGAGGCGCCGGGGACGACGTTGCGCGTCGCGTCCACGGGAGATAAGCCCGGCGCGCTCGAGGACTTTGAGATGCTTCGAGATCGCCGGCTGGCTCACGGAGAACGGTTCGGCCAGTTCGTTGACGGTGGCTTCTCCGCTGGCGAGACGGGCGAGGATGGCGCGGCGAGTGGGGTCGGCCAGGGCCGCGAAGGTGGCGTCGAGTTGTCCATAACCACTCGGTTGCATAACCAATAAGTTATATAAGCAGCTGTCATGTGTCAAGCAGATTGTTAAAGATTTCTCAGGATGCCGCCACCGGGGAATGATCAGTGCATCAGGAGTTCGAGGGCTTCTTCTTCCTCTTCCGTGCATGGCTCTCTTTCTTTTTCGGTATCGGCAGAGGCGGGCTCCGGGTAGGCCTCGAGTTGAGAGACAGGACTTGTTTTGGATTTCATCTGATGTTGCGGCCGGCGCAGAAGCAGGAGGCAGGGAAGCATCGCGAGGAAGATCAGGGCCATCATCCAGAAGGCTTCGACGAAGGTGAGCATCGTGGCGTGACGCTGGACCATGCCGTAAAGAGCGGCGAATGCTTTGCGCTGAGACGCGACGGTGTCGAATCCCTTGGCGTGAAACGTAGATTGCAAACCGGCGAGGGCGGTGCGCGTCTTCAGATCACCGACGGTGAGATGCGCGGAGAGCGAAGTCTGGTGAAACTGGTTCCGGCGCGCGAGAAAAGTGGTCATGATGGCGATGCCGAAGCTACCGCCGATGTTGCGCATGAGGTTGAAGATGCTAGTCGCGTTGCCCATCTTTTCTTTCGGAATCCGCGACATGGCGAGCGTCATGAGTGGAATGAAGAGCAGCGCCAGCGCGACGCCTTGAAAGACCTGGGGCCAGAAGATGTCCCAGTATCCGGCGTTCAGGTTCAGGTGGGAGAGGTTGAACCTTGTCATGGCGGCGAGGATGAGGCCCACAACGAGCAGGCGGCGCGGATCGATTTTGCTGGTGAGGTATCCGGTGATCGGCATCCTGAGCAGCGACCCGATGCCGCGTGGAGAGAGCGCGAGTCCGGCGTTGTAGGCGGGATAGCCGAGGAGCGTCTGCAGGTAGATCGGTAGCAGGACAAGGCTGGCGTAGAGAACAAAGCCGAGCTTCGTAATGCCGAGCTTCGTAATAAGGAAGACACCGGTTGCGAAAGAGCGGTCGGTAAGAGCACGGAGGTCGACGACAGGATCGCGAGCTTTCAGTTCGCGGATGATTAGCCCGACGAGCGCGCCGCAGAGAACCGTGTAGATGCGAATATGGGTGGATGCGAGCCAGTCATTTTTCTGCCCGGTGTCGAGAACAATTTGCAGGGTACCCAGGCCCAATGCGAGAAAGCCGATCCCCCAGAGATCGATGCGCCCGGCGGCGTCGTTGCGGATGTAGTGGGGGTCGAAGACAAAGCGCGACACCATGACAACGAGAGGATGCCGACCGGAAGATTGAGATAGAAGATCCGGCGCCAGGAGTAGTTGTCGGTGATCCAACCGCCGAGCGTGGGGCCGAGGATGGGGGCGAGCAGGATACCGATCCCGAAGGCTGCCATGGCCTGCCCGTGTTTCTGGCGTGGGAAGGTTTCAAGACGGATGGCTTGCGCGAGCGGCTGGAGGCCGCTTCCGGTCAGGCCGTGCAGGACGCGGAAGATAATGAAGCTGGACAGGCTGTTGGCCGTCCCACATAAGAATCCGCATACAAGGTCTGGGAGCAGCTCGTGGCGCCGAGTGTTGGGGGGGAGGTAACGGTGGAAAAACACTCCCATTTGAGAACAATGAGTCATCTTTTCAATCATTTACAGAAGAATTAGTGTCCTCCGCTCAATGCACGAATCCACCACTAAACCCTGTTTTTTGCCCTTTTATTGGGTTCCTGCTGCCAGAATCGCCCTGCTCCCTTAGCCTAAAGTCCGAGAACGTGTAGCCGGTTGCCGGCTCATTTTTCCCAAGGTTCACCCAGGATCCTACTGGCTAATTGTTTGAACAAGCGTCCAGTTGGACACTGAAGCCTAGGTTTGCGCACCCGCGAAAGCCTAGAGCCTGATTTGGAAAGCGAGAGGATGATGCACAAACCCGTGAAGTATGTAGAAAAGGCCGTGACCGTTGCTGCGACGGGCGTATGGGCCATTTTCGAGCGTCTCAACCGCATCAAGCCGAATCCATCTCCAACTCCAAAGTGGTCGGATCAGCCGCTGTTGAAGTCGTATGAGAAGTCGAAGCCGCCGCTCGGCTGGCCGCGCTCAACCGATTCGCTGTGCCCGAAGTGTGTGCCGGAGATCCGCCAGCAGATTCTTGATGGTGAACTGCCCCACGAGATTTTGCTGAATGAGAAGGTCGGCGAGATCAAGGCCACCATTATCGAGCGCGACGGCAAGATCCTGATGGTGAAAGATTGCCCCAAGCACGGTCACTTCGAAGACGTCATGTCGATTGACCCCGAGTTCTCGCAGCACCTTGAAGAAGTTTTTCCTGGCCGCGACATCAAGGCCCACAACGACGAGAAGCTGCACAACCACGGTTCCTCTACCGTAAAGTACGGCCGCGGATCGGTGCTCACCGTTGACCTCACCAATCGTTGCAACATGATGTGCGATCCATGCTTCATGGACGCAAACCAGGTTGGTTTCGTGCATGAATTGAGCTGGGAAGACATCAAGACAGTTCTCGACAACGCCGTAACCATCAAGCCGCGCCGCCAGATGTCGGTGCAGTTCTCGGGTGGCGAGCCCACGCTGTCACCGTACTTCCTGGACGCGATCCGCTACGCCCGCAAGGTTGGTTACAACTCCGTGCAAGCGGCTACTAACGGAATCGAGTTCGCCAAGAGCCTGGAGTTCGCGCAGCAAGCGGTCGAAGCTGGACTCCGTTACGCCTACCTGCAGTTCGACGGCATCGGCAACGCGGCGAATTCGCATCGTGCCGTTGGCAACCTTTTCGACGTAAAACTAAAAGCCATCGACAATCTCCACGCCGCCGGCTGCGAGATTGTTCCAGTGGTCACGATCGTGAACGGCATCAACAACGAGCAGGTCGGCAACATCATCAAGTTCGCGCTCGATAATCCCAAGAAGATCGGGTTCCTCTCCTTCCAGCCGGTCAGCTTTACCGGACGTGACGAAGCCGTTACCGACGAGCGTCGCCAGGCTCAGCGCTATACCCTGAGCCACCTCGCACACGACGTAAAGAATCAGACTGGCCTCGGCGAGCCTTCGCGCGATTGGTTCCCCATCAGCTTTATGGGCACCTTTAGCGACTGGGCCGATGTCATGCACGCCAATGATGCCAACAATGATTGGGGCCAGCTCTCCTGTGGCTGCCATCCGAACTGCGGCACCGGAATGGCCGTCATGATCGACAAGGAAACGAAAGAAGCTGTCCCAGTCACCGCGTTCCTTAAAGGCGACCAGTTGGCGAAAGACATCGCAAAGGTGAACGATGCGGCTCGCAGCAAGTTCTGGAGCGGCGTCGGCATGGCGCTGTGCCTGATGAAGAACTACGATTCGTTCCAGTCGCCGACGCACTTCAAGTTGATGGACCTGTTGCAGAAGTTCGACAAGAACTACAACGTGACGGGGCGCAACTACGGCAAGGTCGGTCCAGAGCGCACCATCGACGACGTCATGAAGCGCCGGAAAGATCGCTGGAACTTCCTATTCATCGCCGGCATGTGGTTCCAGGATCTATTCAACTACGACTTCCGCCGCACCGAGCAGTGCATCATTCCGTATGCCACGCAGGAGGGCGAAATTTCCTTCTGCGCGTACAACACCGGTGTGGGCTGGAGAAACATAATCGAGAAGATGCACATGACGGCCACACTCACGAAGTGGTACGAAGAGCATGGTCGCCACGAGATCTTTGCGGGTGGCAAGAAAGTCAAACTGGAAAGCACCGAGCACTCGCTGGTGCTGAAAGATGAAATCGTTGCCAAAGATGTGCAGCACGATCTCGACAAGCTCGGCATCGCGAAAACTGCGCGGGAAGAGAAGGTCCGCGCCCGCGACCAGAAACAGAAGAACGATCCTGCTTACAACGCACGCATGGCGGCGCTGTATCGCGAGGTCGTGCTGAAGGAAAAGACCCCGACCTCGGAAGACGGATTTATTCCGCTGGCCGCATTGAATAAGGCCAATGGCGGGATCGCTCCGGCGCCACAAGCACCTCGAGAACAGGGCGAGCCTGTGCTGGGAGACTGAGAAACGGGTGTCCGGTCTCAGGTATTAGGTATCAAGGAGCTTAGTTTGTAGTCAGGGAAGGGGCCGCTGAATATAGCGGCCCTATTTTTTTTCGAACGGGTGGCGGGTTTCAAGGTCGAACGGCCGAAATCGCTCGGACATCAGGCAAAGGGCTTGTGCAGCTAAGGTCGCAAAGAAGCTTCACTTCGTCTCCGGGAGGAAGGCAAGAAGGACGTTGCCGCCCATGGCGTTGTTATAGCCGGCATTGACGTACACCATCCCACTGACAATGGTGGCACCGGCGCCGTTCAACGAGCCGCCGTGAGCGGGAACGCCGTCGACCGTCTGAAAATCGCGATCGGTATCGAAATCCCAAACTACGGTGCCGTCGGTGGCATCGTAGGCGCGCAGGTGGCCGTCCAGAGAGCCGGCGAAGACGATGCCGGGAATTGTGGTTGGAGGCGCCATTTGCGCGGCGCTGCAGCCGAACTGACCGAGGCAGGAAGGGTTTGGGGGTGCAGCGAACCAGGCTTGCTCGCCGTTTTCTAGCTTGAGCGCGAAGAGCCCGCCACCCGCATGAGGATTCGAGTCGTCCCAATCCGAGAGCGGGTAATAGGCGTAACGCTCGTCGGCAGTGCCGCCCCATTGAATGCCGCCGAGAGGACCACCGTGGCCGAGCCGTTTTTGCCAAATCGTTTTCCCGCGACGATCGGGATCGAGGCCGTAAACTACGCCCGATTTCTGGGCGACGAGGAGAACGTCTTTTCCGCTCGCCGTGCGGCGAAGAAGAGGGGGGGCTCCGAAGTCGAAGTCGTCTCCGCGGCTGTCAGGACAGTTGTCCTTCTGTTCGGCGACACAGCCGATGTTCCATAGATCGTTGGCGGTAAATTGGCGCGACCATAACAATTTTCCTGTGTCCATGTTCATGGCTAGGATGGCGTCGGATGTCTGCGTCGGCGGATCGGAGTAGTTGTTTCCAGTGGCGACATAGACCACTCGGCGTGCGAGATCGGCGGTTGGGCTGGACCACACGGCGGCGCCGGACGGTCCCCAAAATTGGACGCCGGAAGCCCCTTTGCGTGTCTGCTGGGGCGTCTGCAGGATGGTGTAGGACTTCCAGATTTGGCTTCCGGAAACGACGTCGAGAGCGACGACGCTTCCGCGGAAGGTGCAGCAAGCATATTTTGGATCAGCGGCAGCGCCCTCTTCCCCGGAGGAAACAGGCACGTAGAGGCGCGAGCCGACCAGCAGAGGCGAACCAGTAATGCGTGCGGCTCCATGATTCTCGGGGTGGGCTTTCCAGATCAGAGTGCCGTCAGCGACGGCGACCGAGTAGACGTTGCCGTTGGTGTCGCCGAACAAGGCCGCTTGTCCGTGATTGCCAATGGAGACGGCAGTCTTGACCGTAGCTTGCGCCTTGAATGTCCACCACGTGCAACCGGTGGCCGCGTCGAGAGCGTAGACAGTGCCGTCTTCGCTACCAACGAAAAGCTTTCCCGCAAAGGACGTGGGTTGTCCGTAGGTCGCGGAAGCTCCCGGGTATCCAAATGCCCACTTCAGCTTAAGAGTCTTCACCTGATCGACGGTCAAGACGGCGGCGCTGGCAGGCTGAAAGCGAGTGTTATGTGTATCAGCGCCCCAGCCGGTCCAAACCGGCGGATCGGGAGGAGGATCAAGATCACGGGGACAGGATCCGCTCACTTTATAAGAAGCAGAGAGGCTCGGCGACGCTAGGTAGTCGGCCACGGAGTCGCGCTGCTGCTTGGTAAGAAGCCGCCCTTCCCATTTCATGCGTCCGTTTTCGAGAGCGGCCAGAATTGAAGCCTTCGACATTTGGCGCAAGGCATCGGGTAGTGGGGCCTTGGAATTGCTGTCGGGGCGATGGCAGGCGGCACACTCCTTGGTGAAGATCAGCGCGCCATCGGGAGCCGGAGCGGACTGTCGCTTGGAACAAGCCGAGAACAGCGCGAGACAAAAAAAGAGCAGGGCACAGCATAGATGTCGATTCGAGCGCACGGTGCCGAGATCTCCCGCGTAGACAAAATGCCTTTCGTAGATGGGATGGCATTGAGGGTAATTACGGACGTAAAAATCTGGTCGGCGGCGAGTAAAGTTTCGTCAAGCCAGTATTAATTTTTTCGCGGCTAAGGGAACCACTGCATTGTGGGTTGTATAGCGGCTCGGGCGTGCGAACGGAGAATCAGGACGAGGTAACAGAATTCGGAACTGGTATCGCGGCCTCCTTGGAGTCGAGCGAGAGAGCAGCGTTTTCGAGAAGTTCGGCAGCAGCGAGATCCTCGAGTGCATTGCCGACACTTTTGAACAGGGTAATGTCGCTTGGGCTGGTGCGAATTTTCCTATTGCCCTTAGTCAACTCATGAAGATCGGCGAGAAGATTTTCGCGTTTGATGACTCCCGCTTTGAGAGGAATGAGCAGGTCGCCGGCTTCGGCAAGAGCGCCATCATAGGTGTCGACCACGATGCGGGAGTGTCGGACGGTGAAGTCGTCGATTTCCCGCGTGGTTGGTTGAAAGCTGCCAACCGCGTTGACGTGCGCTCCCTTCCGCAGCATCTTGCCGTCAAAGAGCGGGCTCTTGGTGGTCGTGCAGGTGCACAGGACGTCGGATTCGTTAGCGCAGGTTCGAGAATAGACGGCCTCAACCTTCATCCCAAGTTCATGTTCCATCTGCTCGGCAAAGTGACGGGTGCGGGCGGTTTCGCGACCACATACCAGAGCGCGCTCGAAGTTGCGTACGTGACGCAAGACGCGCAGGTGAGCGCGAGCCTGGCGTCCGGTGCCGAAGACACCGAGGACACGCGCGTCTTCACGCGCCAGCAGGCGTGTTGCGACGGCGCTGGTGGCAGCAGTTCGCATGTCGGTGAGGTAGTTGGCGGGGATGACAAGCCTGGCGCAGCCAGTGTCAGCGTCCAGCAGGATGTAAGTGGCCTGGAGGCGGTCCTCGGGATTGCGAGGGTTTTCGTTGAACTTCACGAGTTTCATGCCAAGACCTCGCCCAAGGCGATCATGGCAGGGCATGATGAGAAAGATCCCATCCGCCAACTTCATTTGGGTACGGGTCGGCATGAGGGCCGACGGAAAGCGCGAGCGGAAAGCTTCCTCGATAGCAGGAATGAGGGCACGCGGGTCGAGCAGACGGTGAACTTCCACTTCGGTCAGAAGGTGCACAGGATGACCTCGGAAACATATTAGCTAAAGTTCAACAATCTGGGGTTCACCGTGCCCCAACTCTCCCAAATTCGGGCGGCAGTCGATCGAAAGCCTTCGCGATTCCATCTCCCGCGTCTACTCGGCGGCCGGGACAGAGCGGGGAGGTGTACTGTTAGCGCAATAACCACCGGGTACATACGTTAAGGACTGGATACGAAACGTAAGCAAGATGGGCCGAACGTTAAGGCAGTTCATGCCGTCCGCAAACTTCTCGCACTCATGGAGTTGGGCTGCCGGAAGGGGCGTGAAGTCTAACTGAAAATGTTAAACTGGTGTTGGTCGCTCCCCCACCGGGTGCCGGGGACCAAAGCCCGATATCCTCGAATGACTCTACCCACGAAAGTCAAGCCAGTATTCGTGTCGGCCATTTTTCTGCTTTGCCTGTGTTCAGTTGCCTCCTACCTGTCATTTTTCTATTTTCGACGAAGTGAGAAGTGGGTTTCGCACACGCAAGAGGTTCGCGTGGCCAATGCGGACGTGGATTCGGCGATCAATAGCGCCGCCCGCGAGAGAATGACCTACATGTTGCAGGGAACCGCCGGCAGCCTTGATCAGTATCGCTCGCAGGTGGCGCAAATCAAGGAGCGGATCCAGACGTTGAAGAATCTGGTGGCAGACAATCCGACGCAGACCGCGAACGTGAATGAACTGGAACAAGCCACGCAGGACCGCTTGCAAGTCTGGGAGGATTCGATCGCCAAAAAGCAGCGTGGACAGGCGACCGACCCGGTTCAGCTGATGACTCAGAATTTCGACCTGGCGCGGCGATGCGCGGCGGCCTCCGCCGAGATTCAAAAAGAAGAAGCACAACTGCTGGCGGAGAGAAGCAGCACCGCACACCGGCGTTTTCTGGCGGCGAGCGTCATTGTCGTCGGAAGCTTTGTCATCGCTATCCTGCTTTTATTGTTCTACTACGGGCTGCTCAACGAGGAGCTGCGCTTGCGGGAAGCGGCAGAACGGACCGCGAATGAAGCGTTCGCACGGGAGGCGGCTCTGCGGCAAGAGGAGCAGAGATTCCGGCTATTTATCCATGCCGTCAAGGATTATGCGATCTTCACACTCGATACACAGGGGCGGGTCAGCAGCTGGAACGAAGGCGCGGCGCGCCTGCTTGGCTACGAAGTTGCGGAGGTCACCGGAAGACATTTTAGTTGCTTTTTCCCCAGCGAAGACAACGCCGCACAAAAGCCAGAAGCGGAACTTGAGTTGGCTGGAAGGGAAGGCCGTCTGGAGAATGAAGGCTGGCGTGTTCGCAAGGATGGGTCGCAGTTTTGGGCGAACGTAGTGCTGACCGCCATTCGCAACGCTGCCGGGGATTTGATTGGCTTTGCGAAAATTACCCGTGATTTTACGGACCGGATGAAAGCTCAGGAAGATCTGCGGCGCGCGAACACGGAGCTGATGAAAGAAGTGATGGAGAGGAAAATCGCGGAGATTAAACTGGCGAGCTCGGAGAAATCGTTGCGCGAGCTCTCGCGTCATCTCCTGAGAAGCCAGGATGAAGAGCGAAGGAGGATCGGGAGAGACTTGCACGACAGTCTGGGGCAGTCGTTGGCGGTGCTGAAGATGAATCTCGATTCGTTGCAAATGTCACTGGCCGGCAAGAAGGAAGGGGTGGCGGCGCAGATGCTCGAACCGTGCGTGCTGCTCGCCGAAGAAACATTGCGTGAGGTGAGAACGATCTCCTATTTGCTCTATCCGCCGATGCTGGAAGAGATGGGATTGAAGTCGGCGATTCCGTGGTACTTGGAAGGATTCTCGAAGAGAAGCGGCATTCAGACGACTCTTCATGTGGAACCGAACTTCGACCGGATGCCGCCAGAGACTGAACTGGCATTTTTCCGGATCTTGCAAGAGGCCCTGACGAACGTCCATCGTCATTCCGGCAGCACGACTGCAAACATACGATTGGCGGTGAACAACGGGGATGCGGTGATGGAAGTTCGTGATGAGGGCAAAGGCGTTCCGGCGAATCTGCTAGAGCAGTCGGGTGAAGACTGGATGGGGTCGTTGGGCGTGGGACTGCGAGGCATGAACGAGCGCATGCGGCAATTAGGCGGGAAACTCGACGTGACCTCGACGGAAAAGGGTACCAGGGTGACGGCCAGTGTCCCCGTGGAGCGCGCCGATTCGAAATTGAATCGGACAGCGTAAGCCAGGAAAGGGAGCGAATGTTGAGCCGGCGGAAAGGGGAGCAGAATGACGCGCATTTTGGTGGCGGATGATCATGAAATCGTTCGAGAAGGCATTCGCGGTCTGGTGGGAAGAGCGGACCGAGATTGGGAAATATGCGGCGAGGCGCGGAACGGGAAAGATGCTGTGCAGATGGTGCGGAGCCTGAAGCCGGACGTAGTGGTGTTGGATGTCACGATGCCCGTGATGAGCGGACTGCAGGCGGCGAAGGAGATCGTGCGGTCTGGAGTGAATACGAGAATTTTGATTTTCACGATGCACGAATCAGAGCGCCTCGGGGAAGAAGTGCAACAGACCGGAGCTCATGGCTACGTGTTGAAATCGCAGGCCGCGAGAGATCTGGTGCGTGCGATTGATTGTCTGCTGTCGGGAACTACGTTCTACGGCGCGCCTGAAGTGAAAGAGTTGCGCCCAACGAAAGCGAAGAACGGGCCTCTGTTTTGCCAAGCGCTGGCATTTGCGTGAGACATTGAGTATCGACTGCTGAATAGCTAGTACTAATACAGCGCGTGTACCCGTGAAGAACTTCTGCCGAGAGATTCGTGAAGAGCACCGAGCCGTCCACACCGGAATAAACAGGTCAGGCATAGAACCGCACTTCGACTAGCCGGGTCACGGCCTCACAACGGCAATCGTAGTCCTCCTCATCGATGAGTCCATGTGACTAGCGCTGGTCATTGACTGGCTGAGATATGGCGTGCGTTCACCTCTTCGTGTGTGTAGTGACCTGAGTCGTTAATTGACACTCTAGGGCGTGGATAGTAGGGTGACGCGGGGTTCGTGTCCAAATCGAAGCTTGCGAATGGAGTTGCCAATGATTTCCAAAGGAGGACTATGCATCGCACTAATCGGGATAGGCATGCAAGTGGGACTCAGTGTGGATACGATGGCGCAGGATCCAACGAAAGTTGAACCGAAGCATTACAAACTGGATTTCGAAAATGACAAGGTGCAGGTGGTTTCGGTTCACTACGGGGCACACGAGAAATCTTCGTTGCACGAGCACCCAGGTGGCGTAGTCGTAGTGATCACCGCTGGGCATTTGAAGTTCACCGACGAAAAGGGCAAAGTGACGGAAGTATTCGCGAAACCGGGCGAAGCGCGCTGGTTCAGCCCGTTCAAACACACCGTGGAGAATGTAGGGGACAGTTCCTACAACGCAGTCTACGTCGGCATCAAAAGCAAATCGAACTTGATTACCAAGGACGGCGAAGCCCTCAGCACAGACGAAGTAAGCAGGGTGCTTGCGGATGCGTTGAGGTAGGACGGTTTGCTCTGTGTGTTTCTTGCATTGAGCAGAGAGGGGTTAAGGCTCGGGCGGAAAAATTGCGTCTTTCCAGCCCGGTGTGCCGATGAGCACGACCAGATCTGCCGGAGACGGTGGGGGACAGCTGGAGGCGGAATAGAACTTCAGGAGATCCTTAGCTATTCGGACGGCTGCGGGCGAGAAATAAAAATCATGGGTCAACGTGTCGACGCCGGAAAACATGGCGGCGTCGCTGGGCCAACGATGCGCGAGGAAGATCGTCTCAAAGGCCTGCTGCAACTCCATGTGCTTGCGGGCAATCACGTCTTCGTCTGAGAGAATGATGCGCTGCCAGGAGGTCACAAGTTGGCAGATTATACGCTGAACGTAATGGTCGAGTGACCAAAGAACGTTCGGGAGCATGTTGTTAGCGAAAGATTACCGCGAGCCGGCAGTACCATCGGGCTAGTAGATTTGGGAAAACGGAACCGCGATCAAATCGATCGATAGTGCAGCAGTTTAGCCACAAAAGCGCCACTGACTTCTGTTAAGGCATTGGAAGAGCGAGATTGCAGTGAGCCCGTGATCCTTTCAGGGGCTTTTCTATTTGCGGAGGAAGAGATTTCGCACAGAGGCGAGTGAGGCCGGTGGCCCGCCGGCCCATCCCGCAAACGCGAATGTCGGGCTAGTTTTCGACGACAGTCGCGGATTTTTTGACGACGTTGTGCTCTTGTCTGAGCGTACGTGCCACATCACCAAGGGGTACCTCAACTTTTTTGGGAGCCACTTCCCACAGAGGGCGCTCGCCCTGTGCGGACGTAAAGGTCGAGGTATTGAGCAGGCTTTGCTCCGTGAGCATAGGTTGTTGGCTGGCATGCCCAGGATGATCGGGAACGACGATACGTACAGGCTCATTGCTGAGCGCGCCAGTGACCGCGCCCACATTTTGGGCGAAAGCGGCGGAAGCAGAAAGCACACAGAACAGGCAGACGGCGGTCTTCATGGGAGCTTCTCCAATGAGGGGCGAGGAAAGCTATGAATTTGTGCTAGCTCCATCCGCCGGCCTGCGGTTTGGAGGTTCACGCTTCCGGGCTACCGAACCGACAGTCGCTAGCCGCACACCTCAGCCGTGAGGAGTGCAAAATCTGTGCCAAAGGTCAGACAGAGAACCGCGCCCTTTTCTGTGCATCCGAGATTTGCCTGAGCAACACTTTGCACAAATGTGGTTCGCAGTGGAAGGGAACGTCGTCGATGTTACTCGGGTTACTTCCGATGTGGTTACTGTCCTAAGCAGTTCTCAATGCGCGTTTCGGCACTAAGGAGAAGTTCAGACTTCACTCAGCTCATTCGTCCGCTTGTTCCCAACGATGCCAATGGAATGGGGCACCTTCGCCCTTGACGGTGTATCGAATGCCGATGGGGGATTTTTTTCGTACCAGGATGGGAGCGCCAGAGGTTTGCGAGCGGAACGGCGGTCGTTAAAAGATGACGAACGAGGCTGGCGAATGCCGTGTCAGATCCAGCGCGTATCCGAGAAAGCGGTCGCGACTTTCTTCTTGTAGAGTTGGTACCCACGGGGTGTAAGTCGAACGACTCCTCGAACTTCCTCTTCGACGTAGCCTTCGTTCCGTAGCTCGGCTACCATTTGGCGAGCCGCGGAAGAGTCGATCGTTGGTTGAGGCAACTGAACGAATTGTCGGGGGTTCTCCTCGTAGCGTTCGGCCAGATCAACGATGAGTCCCTCACACAACATGGTCTCTAACATAAGTGGCTCCGACGACACAGTGGATGCTAAGGGAGAAGGGGCGGCGGCGGAATGGCTCTTCGGTGGTAGGAAGTGCATTACCACGGTACATGTCCGGAGTCTTGATGTCGAAAGTTACGCTTTATTTTCTGCAGGTTGCCGAAAAACTCGCTTTCGACGCCAGGGATGACGTGTGGCCGGAGCTGATTGGTCCAGCCCCGGAGAGCTCCCGCGCTACACATGCCGTTAGGCCCAGCTGTTTTAGTTGGTCCCGGCAGCCGTTCTTTGAGGCTTCTGCTTTTCTG
>Ga0210409_10003004_pt1 | contig 19420 bp, 13 predicted proteins | sample IncBWH17MmetaG_FD_161649 | JGI IMG/M metagenome (GOLD analysis project Ga0210409, IMG submission 161649) | Forest soil microbial communities from Barre Woods Harvard Forest LTER site, Petersham, Massachusetts, United States - Inc-BW-H-17-M | ecosystem: Environmental > Terrestrial > Soil >... | reverse complement strand
TTGCAGATCCCGCCCCTGCTTTGTGATGATGTTGATGACTCCGAGGAAGGCGCTGGCGACATACAGGGAGGAATTTGGCCCGCGGATGACTTCGACGCGGTCAATGAGGTCGACGTCCAAGGGGAACTCTGTTCCAAGCAGGGCGCCGTCAAAGATGTTGTCGTTGAGCCGGTGGCCGTCAATCATCAAGGTGATGCGACTGTTGTAATCTCCAGGAAGTCCATAGCCGCGCACTCCCAAATAGCTGTAATTCCGGTCGTTACTGACATAAAAGCCGCGGACGTTTCTCAAAATGTCGGCCAACGTCCGGTAGCCGAATTTTTGGATCTCGTCGTAGGTGATGATCGTGACGGAGGCGGGCGCTTCGGTGACCTTCTGCTTGAACCCTGAGGCGCCATATACGGAATCAATCTCAATGGACATCAAGTCCTCAAGACTCATGTCCAACAAGTTTGGAGTGTCGCCCCTATTCTGGGCCGGCGCGGGCGTCGAGTTGAGGAAGGATAGAAGAGAGAGCATTGCCAAGCTAAGGGCTCGCAGAACCGCGGGCCAGCATGATGGGTACGAACAGCCCGCGCTGAGACCTATTGGTTGGCGCTCGGCTTGCGGGGACGATCCAAGGGATGAGATCGCTGCGACTATCCAAAGCTTGCTCGGCCAAAAGCCATTCCTTCTCTTGTTCACAACACGCCTCGGAGCGGTCGCGGCCTCTACCTTGCAGAGGCTGCTGAAAGCGTCGACCAATCAGTGGGTGTTGGAATGCAAATGAGGAGCCGTCGCGGGGACGGCGAAACCTCTCGTAAGTGACTGATCTGATTGGTGCGAACAGCGCAACGCTTGTTGCTCCCATTCCTAAAAGAGTACTGTGCGTTGGCCGTGGACCTAAATTGGCTCTAGCTCCGCTCGGAGAAGGAGCGTTCAGGTGAGGAAATACTGTTTGCGTTCTCAGAATGGGACGCATTTGTGCTCACCCTCAGAATGCGACACCAATTCTGGTTATCTTTGCCGTTGAGAAATTCAGCGACGAAATCGCGAAGTCTGCGTTTGAGCCAAGATGCTCGCGTAAGGGACCGGGCCCCAAAATAGCCGACGCCACCAGCCATCACCAAGAGGGGAAAATTGGCTGGGGCGGAAGGATTCGAAAAGCTAACCTACCGTCTGGAAGCAGGTTCGGTTCGGCTCGTCGCTTGGCGACGAGCTGCACCAAGCAATCCTTAGAACACCAGCCGCAATGCGAACTGCATAAACCGAGGCGTGGTAAGCGTCGAATGATATCTGCCGAACTGTGTCGGGTCGTAGGAGAGCGAGGGCTGAGCGGCGCGCACGTCGTAGCGTACCGAGTTGGAAGCGTTGAACGCTTGCCAGCTGAACTCCAGACGCCTCTCCTCACCCAGAGAGAAAGCTTTGCTTACGCCAGTATCGATGTTGAACATGCCATCGCCGATGACGTTGTTGCGAGCCCCGGATTCGCCTGGCCACTCGGGGCGGAAAGCCGCCTCCGCTGCCGTCGGATCAGCGAAGATGTTAGGGCCGCCCACGCCATTGACGATAACGTTTTTGGGATTGGAGGCCACAGGAGGCGGCCCGTTGCGCATGGCATCGCCCTCGATGTTCCAGTTGGTTGCCCAGGTGAAACCGTTGTTGATGGTGATGGGGAAACCGGTTGTCCAGCGGAAGATGCCCGAGACCGTCCAGCCGCCAATTAAGGCATTCAGCAGCCGGCCCGGGTTCGGAGCCAGCATCTGGCCTTTGCCTAATGGGAGGTGATAAACCAGGTTAGCGTTAATTTGGTGGAAGGCGTTGAAATCGGAGAGACCGCGCAGAGAAAGCGGATCCCATGAATTGATGACAATACCACCGCCGTTCAAGTCGTTCCCGGTTCCACCGGTCCCTTCGTAAGGACCGACTCTCTCGGCCGCCGAGGCTTCGTCTAATGATTTTGAAAAGGTGTAGTTAAACTGCCCCTGGAGGTTTGCACTCCAGCGGACGTTGTAGGATACCTGCAGCGCGTTGTAGTCGGACGTGCCGATGTTGCGCCAGGCATAGAGCGAGCTGAACTGATCATGGAAGAACGCGTAAGGTCCGAACTTGCTGTTTGGAATGTTTTTACCGGTAATGGAGCTGGGCAAATCCATCTGGAACAGGGCGAAAGTTTCGTTGTGCGGATAACAATTCCAGATTTCATAGATGGCTTGTGTGGCGCTGGGATTGGCAGGAAAGTTGCCCGGGGCGCAAGCGAGTCCTTGGCTGCTGAGCTGGTTCTGGGTCACGCTGGCCCAGCCAGGAAAAACACTTTCGAAGAATGGTATGGGTTGGATCGAATTGACATCCGTGTTGGCAGCAGCGGCCTTCGAGAGCAGCGTGGCCGCGTTAAAATACTTCATGCCGCTGGTAGGATCGGTCAAATTCGTCGGCATGGCAAGATCCACCTGCATGGGCAGGCGTCGACCAATGGTACCCACATAGGCGACCTGGAGGGAGGAATGCGACGTGATTTGGCGAGACACCGAGAGATTGTAGACGTGCGCGTAAGGGGTCTTTAGAGTTTGGTCCAGCCCCCAGTTGATGGCAAACGCGGTATTGCCTGGAGTGTAGGGGAAACCGCCAGTCGGCGCAGGACCGAACAGGCAGCCAGGGCCGTTTATCGACGGGCATGGCGGAGGCAAGCAGGACTGGCTGGACGACCCAGGAATAAGGCAAGTGAAGCGCGGAGCATTCGAAGGCGACACGACACCGGCGGGATTTCCAAGAACGGTTGAGAGGCCGAAAGAGCCGTGCTGGTCAAAGCTATTCACGATCGGAATGCCGAAGTGGTCGTACATAATGCTGTACCCGCCGCGGATCGAGAACTCGTCTTTCTTGCCAAAAATCTTTGAGAGCCACCCCTGGCCGGTGTTTGGCGCCCAAGCCACGGCCACGCGCGGCGAGAAGTTTTTGTGGTCCCAGTTCCACAGGCCAGGAGCGTGATTCTGGGGTCCGCCAAGAGTGAAAGAAAGCTCTCCCGCGCTGTTGGCCGGCAGGCCCTGCGCGGCTAATTGGGCGCTATGGTTGAACCAGTCGGCGACGTTTTGCTTGGTGCAGCCGCCGCCGGCAGCCTCCACGCAAGGGGCGACCTGATACCCATTCGTTTCGTATGGGGGAGCTTCGAGCACCCAGCGCAGACCATAAGTAAGGGTCAAGTTCGACCTGATCCGCCAGGCATCCTGGCCAAAGAACTCGTAGTCATTGATTGCGTAACGGCGCTTGATCGGCGCGCCTTGGGGGAGGGCGGTGCCGTTTCGCGCGAAATTATAGATGCCGTCACCCTCGGGGAAAATGCCCATAACGACCGTTGTCGCGCTGTCGTAGTTCGGACCGAAGCTCTTGTCCACAGTCGGATAAGGTTGGTTTGTGGCTGGATTTATGTTGTTGGCCGGATCCAGGGGGCTGGAAGTGTTGGCGATTCCCCCGGTGTTGAGATAGACCGCATTGGTCTGAACGTCAGAGAACGAGTTACCGTAGCTGGTGTGGTTGTTGCGAATAAGAAATAAATCGGTGCCGAGCTGAAGGGTGTGATTTCCGCGGGTCCAGCTCACCGTATCGCTGAACTGGTGGACGGGCACTATGAAAATCGTGGAGCGGGTGAAAGGAATAAGGTTGTCGATGCCATTCAGAAATACACCCGGATTTTGGGAGACGCCGGCGTTCTGTCCACCTTGGCGGACAAAACCCCAGTGAAATTCGTTGGTCAGCTTAGGGGATATGACCGAAGTAAGTCCGACGGTCAAACCCTTGCTGTCGTCCAGCACTGTCGTAATAGCCGCAGACTGCCCGGGAAACTCTTGTGTTCCCGGCTGCTTGATATTTTGCGTCTGTCCGCGCAAAAACAAGGTTTCCGAGCCGTTGGCCGTAAGACGGTAATCGAGCCGAGTAATGTATGTATTGAAACTGGAGTCAGCGTTCGAGGAAAACCGATAGCTTAGAGTGTTCGATCCATCGCCTCCATTTTCATTGGCGGTTGGGTACTGTTGGAGAACGCTCTGGACCGCTTGATTCACGCCGATTCCCAGAGGGTCAATCTGCTGGATTTGGGTTGGCCCAAGGGCATAATACCCCGGCTGCACACCGCTTACTCCATTGACGGTACCTCCGGGACAACTCGTTGTGTCCAGGCTGCCGTTCGCCAGCCGTTTACATAAGTACACGAGATCGCCCGCGCGCAAGGTTGCGCTCGGCACGGTACGCAATACGCTGCTGCCCTGGGCGTCGCGCCGCCCCTCATAGTTGGCAAAGAAGAAGAGGCGGTTCTTCTTAATTGGCCCTCCGGCCGTGGCGCCGAATACATTGCGCAACAGCTTCGGAGCCTTATTGGACTGGCCACTGCTTAACTGGTCTGCTTTTAAGAACGGATTGTTGGCGCTAAAAATGGTATTGCGATTGTACTCGTAGGCCGAGCCGTGAAAGCTGTTGGTGCCACCCTTGGTTACTAGCGCCACCTGAGCGCCGCTGGAATAGCCGGAGTCGGCATTGGCGTTAGCGGTGGTGACCCGGAATTCCTGGACTGAGTCGGGCGGCACATTCAAAACGCTGGTAAAGGCGTAACCATTATTTTGGTCGTTGACCCCGATGCCGTCGAGCGTGATGTTGGATTGGTCGCTGCGCGTGCCATTTACTGCCCCGCTCCGTGTGTCTGTCGTGGGATTCAGCTGATTCCCCAGGTAAGCCACGCCCGGCTGCAGGCTCAGCAACTGAACCACGTTGCGGTCGGCAATTGGCAATTCCGCGAGCTGGTCTTGCTGGATAGTGTTACCGAGCGAAGCGTCGGTATGATTGATGAGTGGCGCAAGGCTTTCCACCGTTACCGCTGTCGCGACACCTGCAATCTGAAAGTGAATGTTTACACTGGAGGGCGTCTTGACAACGAGGGTGATATTCGACACCACCAAGGATGCAAAACCGGAGGCGGTGGCCTCCAGCCGATAGTCGCCCGGAGGCATATCCAGGAACTGGTACAGGCCTGCCGCGTTGCTGGTGGTAGTCCGCTGTAACCCTGTAGCCGTGTCGGTCAAAGTAATCATTGCACCAGCGACACTGGCACCGGACGGGTCAGCAACGCTGCCATTCAATTGGCTCGTTGATTGCGCCGTCGCCATCGGGGCCAAGAGCGCCACCACTGCGAACACCCAAATCGCGCGCCTCGCTCCCTGCTTGCATCGCACAGCAAACAGTTGCCACAATATCCGTTTACGGCTGAACTGTTGACGGATTTGCATCGTCGACATGGCATCCTCCCCAGAAATGCAGGCCGGGCAAAACCGACGAAGAAGAAGTGGATATGTGCGTTCGTTCCCCGATTTCATCCCGCACTTGCTTGGGTCTCCACCCGAATGTCTATTATTGTTACCTTGACTGGAATCTCTTTTTTGACCCACCCTAGGCCGGAAACCTAGCACTACCGCTCCGACGTGTCAATCACGAGTCACACCAGTTGTCAAAGCTCTTTGGCGTTTGGGGTCGGAAACCGGGAAATCGGCCCGGAGACAAAGGTAGTGCAATCGGTGTAACAACAGCCGACCCACGGGGCCGCCGTGTGTCGAAGGGAAACCTCCAAAATTTACGGGCACTAGAATCGGTATTAAGTTCACCGAGTCCAATTTCGCGGCGATTCTAGAGGGGAAATTGGCTGGGGCGGAAGGATTCGAACCTTCACCGTCCTCATTAACAGTGAGGTGTCCTACCAGTTGGACCACGCCCCAGCAGGCAGACTTCGCCCTCCTTTGCCCGGGCGAAACGCAGTTCCCATTCCATTATTGGGAAGGCTCCGCCGCAAAAAGAGCCACGAAGGGTAGATCTAAGATACCACGACCCTGCCCCAAGCTGATGCCCGAGCAAAAAACTAATTAAAAAAGTTTGCATCTCTCGATTCGCTCCAGCATCACATTCCGTGACAGGAGGGGGTGCAGACGAAGACGAGTTGCAGTGGATAGCGGCCGGTTCGTCTTCACTTATTTCACCGTTCGGGGTGAAACAAGGAAGCGGAGAAGTGGTTCGAAAGTTCCGAAGAGAATGGAAAGAAAGTTGTTAGAAAAGGTTTAAAGATAAGTCGGCCCAAAGGTTGCATTCCAGAATGTTTTGTTGGACACTATCGCGTCAAGTACGACCCGGGCTTGCACTTCCCGGCTAACTCGTGGGGCGCCCTGACCGCAGCTCCCTTCCGGAGCGTTCCCTCGCATCGTGCTGAACGGACATGGCCCAGATTTTTCATCGCAGTACGAATTTTATCGCGCGATTCAGTGTGTTTTCGACCCTCTTTTTGGTCGGACTGGCGCTCGTGGCCGTCCTCGCGGTGGCGCGCTCGCCCTATCTGACGCGGCAGAACATTACCCGTGAGCAGCCGGTGCAATTCAGCCACAAGCATCACGTTGGCGATGACGGCATCGACTGCCGCTACTGTCATACCGGTGTGGAAACTTCCGCAGTTGCCGGCATTCCGCCGACGAAAACTTGCATGAACTGCCATTCGGTGCTTTATAACACTTCCGCGTACCTCGAGCCGGTTCGCGAAAGCTATCGAAGCGACAAATCCATCGAGTGGGTCAAGGTTCATCGCCTGGCCGATTTTGCCTATTTCAATCACAGCATTCATATCAATAAGGGCGTGGGCTGTTCGACGTGCCATGGGCAGGTCAATCAGATGCCGCTGGTGTTCCAGGCCAACACGCTTTTGATGCAATGGTGCGTGGAATGCCATCGCAACCCCGAGCCGGTACTTCGCCCGAAGGATCAGGTTTTCAATATGGACTGGATAGCCCCGGACGATCAGGCACGAATTGGCGCTGATCTGAGAAAGTCTTACAACCTTAGGACCACAGCCGAGCTAACGAGTTGCTCGACGTGTCATCGCTAATGGACGGTATGCGCGAGAACGAACAACACGAGCACCTCGACGGCCAGCACCAACACCACGACCCGGCCGGAGAAGCGAAGTTGCACGAAGGCCCCATGGATTTGGCCACGGTACGCGCCAAGCTCCAATCGAAAACCGGCAAGCAGTATTGGCGCACACTCGAAGAACTCGCCGGCGATCCGGAATTTACAGAGTTGCTGCACCGCGAATTTCCCCGGCAGGCGCCTTCTGAATGGGACGACGGCGTCGACCGGCGTGATTTCCTGAAGCTAATGGCGGCGTCGCTGGCGTTAGCGGGGCTCGGCGGTTGCGGCCGCACGCCCGAGCAGGTTGTCGTGCCGTACGTCAAGCAGCCCGAAGGGATGATCCTCGGCAGGCCACAGTTTTTTGCCACGGCTATGCCGTTTGGCGCGGATGCCATCGGCTTGCTCGTGGAAAGCCACGAAGGGCGGCCCACGAAAATCGAAGGCAATCCCGACCATCCGTCCAGCCTTGGCGCGACGAATGTGTTCGCGCAGGCTTCGGTCTTGAATCTTTACGACCCAGATCGCGCCCAGACCGTGACGAAGTACGGCGAAATCCAAACGTGGTCGTTGTTTATCGAAAGTGCGCAGACTATCGCGACCGGGATGAAAACCACGAACGGCGCTGGTTTCCGCATCCTGACCGGCCTCATCACTTCGCCGACACTCGCCGCGCAAATCCAGTCAATTCTGACACTTTTCCCGAAGGCCAAATGGCACCAGTGGGAGCCGGCTGTCGGCGATGGCACGCGCGAGGGCGCGAAGCTCGCCTTCGGCAGCTACCTCAACACGGTTTACCGGCCGGAAAAGGCCGACGTCATCCTTTCGCTCGATTCCGATTTTCTCGGCAGTGGCCCGGGGCACATTCGCTACGCAAGAGAATTTTCGCGCCGCCGCAAACTGAATGGCCCGGATGACACCATGAACCGCCTCTACGTAGTCGAGCCGACGCCAAGCGTCACCGGCGCGACCGCGGATCATCGTTGGCCCTTGCGGAGTTCAGAAGTGGAGATCTTCGCGCGTGCCTTGGCTGGTAAGCTCGGGCTCGGCGGCTCGGCGGCAACTCCTCAGGGTGCGGAAAAATGGCTCGACGCCGTCGCGAAAGATCTGCAGAAACATAAGGGGACATCGCTGGTCGTCGCGGGCGAACAGCAACCCGCGGAAATCCACGCGCTGGCGCACGCCATCAACGCCACTCTCGGCAATGTGGGAACTACGCTGTACTACACGGAGACCGTGGAAGCGCACGCGGTGAACCATCTCGACTCGCTGCGCGAACTGTGCGCCGATATCGAGGCCGATAAAGTCGAAACCCTTCTGATTCTGGGCGTCAACCCGGTTTACACCTCGCCGCATGATTTTGACTTCGCGTCAAAGCTCAAGTTCGACGAAGAAAAAAAACAGAAGAAAATCAAGAACGTCATTCATGTCAGCTCGCACTTCGACGAGACTTCGGAACTCTGCGATTGGCACGTTGCCGAATCGCACTACCTTGAAACCTGGGGCGACGCGCGCGCGTTCAATGGCACGCTCAGCGTGATTCAGCCGCTGATCGCGCCGCTCTACCACACCCATTCCGCGCGGGAAGTGCTTGCCGCTTTTGGCGACAAACCAGGTATCTCGGATTACGACGTGGTTCGCGACCACCTCAAGACGGCGAATCCCTCTGCCGAGTTCGAAAAGTTCTGGCGGAAAACGTTGAACGACGGGCTCGTAGCCGGCTCGGCCTTCGCGCCCGTCAATGCTTCCTTGAAATTTAGCGCGGCCAGTTTGACCGCGGCGAAACCCGCGCCAGCAGATGAAATCGAGTTCATCTTCCGCTCCGATCCTTGCGTCTACGATGGCCGCTTCGCCAATAACGGCTGGCTGCAGGAATTACCGAAGCCGGTCACAAAGCTCACCTGGGATAACGCTGCGTTGATCAGCCCCAAGACTGCCGAGAAACTGGAGTTGGTGCACAATGTCGCCTGGCGCGGCGGCGAGCACGGCAAGGTTTATTCGAACGTCATCGACATTTCGCTTTCGAACAGCAAAGTCACCGCTGCCGCCTGGAGAGTGCCCGGCCAGGCCGATGGCGTAGTGGTCCTTCCACTGGGATACGGCCGCAAGAAAGCTGGCTACACCGGCACGAACAAAGGCTTCAGCGCTTACGCCGTACGCACTTCCGGCGCGCTCTGGACGGCTTCCGCACCCGCCAGCGCCATCAAGAAAACTGGCGAAGATTATCCGCTCGCCTGCACGCAGTATCACTTCAACATGGAAGGCCGGCAGATTTTAATGACCGGCACGCTCGAGGAGTATCGCAAGAATCCGAATTTTGCCAATGAACTTGCCCCACTGCCGGCCCAGGATTTCTCTCTTTACAAAGGCAAGGAGGAATATCCCTACGACCGCGACAAGTGGGCCATGGCCATTGACTTGAACAAGTGCAATGGCTGCAACGCTTGCGTGGTCGCTTGCCAGTCGGAGAACAACATTTCCGTGGTCGGCAAGGACCAAGTCATGCGCGGCCGTGAAATGCACTGGATCCGCATCGACCGCTATTACGAAACACCGGTCCAGTCCACGGCGCACGATCCGGCCAGTTACGATGATTCGCTTTTCAATCCGCAAACATTTTTCCAGCCGGTTCCGTGCCAGCAGTGCGAGAACGCCCCTTGCGAGCAGGTTTGCCCCGTCGGCGCTACCGTTCACAGCGCGGAAGGCTTGAACGACATGGTCTATAACCGCTGCGTAGGAACGCGCTACTGCTCGAACAACTGCCCTTACAAAGTTCGCCGCTTCAATTTCTTGCGCTTCCAGGATTGGGAGACTCCGCAACTCAAGCTCTTGCGCAACCCGGAAGTCACCGTGCGCAGCCGCGGCGTCATGGAAAAGTGCACCTATTGCGTGCAGCGCATCAATAACGCGCGTATCGAGTCAGAAAAGTTGAACGCTCCGATTCACGACGGCGCAATCGTTACCGCGTGCGAACAGGCTTGCCCGACCGAAGCCATCGTCTTCGGCAACGCCAATGACAAGGACAGCCGTGTCGCCAAATTGAAAGCGCTGCAGCGCAACTACACGCTCCTCGGCGAACTGAACGCCCGTCCACGCACCACGTACCTCGCAGCGGTGCGCAATCCGAATCCGGAATTGGAGTCGGCATGAGCGCCGGCCAACCGCCAATCGATTCTCCTGAAATCCGCCGCCTGACCCCGGTGATCGGGCCCGGCCACACGTACGGTTCGGTCACGGACAAAATCAGCGCGATTGTCCTGACGCGTCCAACTTCCCTCGGCTGGTACATTGGATTTCTGATCGCCTTCAGCGTCATGGGCATGATGACCGTCGCCATCGGCTGGCTGATCATCAAAGGCACAGGCATCTGGGGTATCAATATCCCCATCGGCTGGGGCTTCGCGATCGTCAATTTCGTCTGGTGGATCGGTATCGGCCACGCGGGAACGCTGATCTCCGCGATTCTGTTCCTCCTGAATCAAAAGTGGCGCACTTCCATCAACCGTTTTGCGGAGGCCATGACCCTTTTCGCCGTGGCTTGCGCGGGCATTTTTCCGCTGATCCACACCGGCCGGCCGTGGATGGCCTTTTACATGTTTCCCTATCCCAGCACCATGGGCCTCTGGCCGCAGTTCCGCAGCCCGTTGATTTGGGACGTCTTTGCGGTTTCGACCTACGGCACGGTTTCCCTGATGTTCTGGTTCGTGGGTCTTATCCCGGACCTGGCGACATTGAGAGATCGTTCTGTGCAAAAGCCGAAGAAGATCATTTACGGAATGCTCGCCTTAGGCTGGCGCGGTTCCGCGCGTCACTGGCATCGCTATCAGTCGGCCTATTTGCTTCTCGCCGGCCTGGCCACGCCGCTGGTTCTTTCCGTGCATACCGTCGTTAGCTTCGACTTTGCGATCGCCATCGTTCCAGGCTGGCACACCACGATTTTTCCTCCCTACTTCGTCGCCGGCGCCATCTATTCCGGGTTCGCCATGGTTTTGACCATCGCCATTCCGCTACGCAAGGTCTATGGCCTGGAAGACTTCATCACCATGCGCCACCTGGACAACATGGCCAAGGTCATGCTCGCCACCGGGCTCATCGTCGCGTATGGCTACTTCATTGAATTTTTCATGGCCTCTTACAGCGGCAACAAGTTCGATGTTTTCCTGGTCCAGCAGCGTCTTCACGGTCCCTATGCACCCTTTTACTACGCGCTGATTCTCTGCAACATCCTGACGCCGCAGCTGCTCTGGTTCTACAAGATGCGGCACAACGTCGCGGTGCTATTCATCATGTCCATCGTCGTGAATATTGGCATGTGGCTGGAGCGTTTCGTCATCGTGGTCATCAGTCTGACCCGCGATTTCGTGCCTTCCGCCTGGGGCCGCTACATGCCGACGTTCTGGGATTGGGCCACGTTTATCGGCACCATGGGTATGTTCGTTACTCTCATTTTCCTGTTCGTGCGTGTTCTACCGGCAATTTCCATTGCCGAAATGCGTGAATTGGTGGCGGAGACTTCCGAGGAAAAGAAATAATGCAGCACCGTTCAGACATATACGGTGTGATTGGCGAGTTCGGCACGCCTGACGAACTCCTCCATGCCGTGGAGAAAGTGCGCGAGGCAGGCTACACCCGCTTCGATGCCTTTGCTCCCTTTCCTGTCGAAGGTCTCTCGGAGGCCCTCGGTCTCAAGCGCAACCTGGTGCCCGCAATTACACTACTCGGCGGCCTGACGGGGGGCATCGGAGGTTTCTTTTTTCAGTATTGGGCCGCGGCCATCACCTACCCGTTGAACATCGGCGGCCGCCCGCTGAATAGTTGGCCCGCTTTTATTCCCGTCACCTTTGAGCTGACCATTCTTGGGGCGTCGCTCGCCGCGGTTTTCGGTATGCTCGCCCTGAACAAACTTCCCCAGCCGAATCATCCGGTTTTCAACGTCACACGTTTCACGCACGCTTCATCGGACCGTTTTTTTGTTTGCATCGAGGCCAAGGACCCGAACTTCCAACTGGAAAAATGCGCCCGGCTCCTCCAGGAAGTTCACGCGCACCATGTCAATGAGGTGGCCCTTGACTATTTTTAACAACTCGCGCTTCCTCGCTGCTGCTTGCGCTGTTGCTTCCCTGGTTTTTGGTGGCGGCTGCGAATATCTTCGGCAGGACATGGCCAACCAGCCGAAAAACCGGCCGCTTTCGCCCTCCGAATTCTTTGGCGATGGCCGCTCGGAGCGTCCGCCAGTCGAAAATACGGTCGCACGGGGTTCGATTGTCGACGACGAACTCTTCGTGCCGAAGGAATCGAATAACTTCCCGCTGACTGTGGACCTCAAGCTTCTCGAACGCGGGGAAGAGCGTTACAGAATTTTCTGCTCGCCCTGCCACGGTTTGCAGGGTGACGGCAACGGCATGGTGGCCATGCGCGGCATGAAGCAACCGCCCAGCTATCATCAGGACCGCCTTCGCCAGGCGCCTAACGGCTATTTCTACGACAACATCACCAACGGTTTCGGCCAGATGCTGGGTTACTCCGCGCAGATTCCTCCGCGCGATCGCTGGGCCATCGTCGCGTATATCCGCGCGCTACAGCTCAGCCGCAATGCCAAAGTTGCTGACCTTCCCGCGGAGCTCCGCGAGAAGCTGAATCAAAACGCAGTTCCGGCCGCGAAACCCAGCGGCACGAAGGATTCGACAGGAGGCAGTTTCTAATGCCTGCGCAGGAATATCAGGCGCCGGAGGGCGTCAGCCGCCTTCAACAGCGGGCATGTCTCGTCGGTGGCATCGCTCTGCTGCTCTCCATTTTTGGCGCCGTGCGCGCTCCCGAACTTTTCTTCCCATCGTACTTGATGAGTTTTCTCCTGATTCTAGGCCTTACCGTCGGCTCGCTGGGCCTTCTAATGTTGCAGCATCTCACCGGCGGTCATTGGGGCATTATCATCCGCCGTCCTCTCGAATCAGCCACGCGCGCGCTCCCGTTGATGGGCATCGCCTTTCTGCCCATTGCGATTTTTGGAATGAAGTATCTCTATTCGGGCCACGGAGACGAAAAAGGCTGGCTCAACGCCCCGTCTGCAGGCGAAGGCGCGCTCTCGGATTTTCAGAAACGCTACCTCACTCAGACAGGCTTTCATACTCGCTGGGTGATTTATTTCGCCATCTGGCTTGCTCTGATGTTCATCTTCAATATTTTGTCGAAGCAGCAGGACACCAACCGTGAAGACCGCGCCCTACGCCGCCGCCTGAAGATGCTGGCCGGCCCGGGCATCATTCTCTACGTATTTGTCATGACGTTTGCGTCCATCGATTGGGTGATGTCTCTGTCGCCGCACTGGGCTTCCACCATTTACGGATTTCTCTTCGTAGCGGGGCAATTGATTTCCTCGATGGCCCTCATGATCGCGGTCGTCGTGCTATTGGCGCGCACCGAGCCTTTCGCCAGCGTCTTGCAGAAACGCCACCTGCATGACTTGGGAAAATTTCTTCTTGCTTTCGTGATGCTCTGGGCCTATTTCGATTTCTCGCAGCTCCTGATCATCTGGTCAGGAAACCAGCCGGAAGAAATTACCTTCTATCGCACGCGGCTCTACGGTGGCTGGGGTGTCGTCGCGGTCATCGTGCTGGTGTTCCATTTCTTTGTGCCTTTTTTCCTGCTCCTCTCTCAGGATGTGAAGCGCAATGCAAAGGTGCTTCCGAGGATCGCTATCTGGCTTATCTTCATGCGTCTTGTGGATCTGTTCTGGATGACGCGCCCCGAATTCACTTCTCGCGCCATGCCCACATGGCTGGATATTGTTGTGCCCATCGCGCTCGGCGGATTATGGCTCGGCTTCTTTGCGTTTAACTTGAAGCAGTGCCCGCTTCTCCCGCTCGGCGACCCGGATCTCGCGGAGGCCATTGAGCACCATGAGCACTGAGTCTCACAACACGGGACACGAGCCGCGCCACACGGACGTCTCGTTCGAAGAACGCGATGTCCAGGCCGGCGTGATCTATAAATATCTTTTTGCCCTAGGCCTTGCTGTCGTTGGCTCCTTGTTCATTTGTATTTTTATTCTCCGTTTCACCACCACTTTTACGGCTAGGACCGATACGCCTCCGCCGCCATCGCGGGAGACTCATCAGAGAGAATTGCCGCCTGAGCCGCGCCTGCAGGGCGTGCCGGGCCATCAAACTGATCCGCAAGCTGACTTGCGCAAGAAGAATCAAGAAGACAGCGAGGCCAATGAAAAGCTGGAATGGATCGATCGATCCAGCGGCATCGTGCAGATTCCCGTCAAGGACGCCATGAAGATTGTTGCTGAAAAGGGATTGCCAATAGCGCCGGCACCGTCGGGGGAGAAAAAGAAATAGCGTGATGAAAAAAGTCCGCCATATCGCCGGGATTGCCGCACTTACGCTGGTGGCCTGCGTTCTGCGCGCGCAGGCGGTCCCCAGCACTACCGGCCCATCGGCTTCGACCTTGCCGCGGGCTTTGCAAAATGTGGGCTTCGAACCGCCGCTCGACGGGCCCATGCCGCTGGACCTACCGTTCCGCGACGAAACCGGCCGCAGCGTCCAGCTCCGTGAATATTTCGGACAGCAAAAGCCAGTCGTCCTCGCTTTCGTCTATTATGGCTGCCCCATGCTTTGCGATCAGGTCCAGCAGGGTGTCGTCGGCGTCTTGCGCATGCTCTCCTTCAATCCTGGCCGCGACTACAATGTTGTTTTCGTCAGCTTCGATTCCCGCGAAACTCCGGACATGGCCGCCGAGAAGAAAAAGAAGGCTTTGGCCCATTTCCGCCGCCCGGAAACCGATTCCGGCTGGCACTTCCTTACCGGCTCGAAAGAATCCATCGCGGTCGCGACCAAAGCCGCAAACTTTCGTTTCTCCTTCGACGCGAAAAACAATCTCTTCGCCCACGCCAGCGGCGTTTTGCTGCTCACCCCCGACGGCCACATTTCCCGTTACTTTTACGGTGTTGAATATCCCGGTCGCGACATGCGCCTCGGACTGGTGGATGCCTCCGCCGGCAAAATCGGCTCGCCCATCGATCACGTTTTGCTGTTTTGCTATCACTACGATCCAACCGCCGCCGTCTATAGCGCTTCGATTCTTAAGATCATCCGTCTCGGCGGGGTTCTGACCATTCTCTGCATTGTCGGGGGCATTCTGATCTCCCGCCGCCGCGAAACGCTGGCGGCGGCCAAGAATTTGCGCCACCCGCTTCCGAGTGGCCTGGAACGAGGAGCTCACTAAGCCGTGCAGTCGCAATTGCCAATTTATCCGGAGCAAGCGTCCAACTTTGCGCCGCAAGTGGACGCGCTGATGCTTTTCATCACCGGTATCTGCGTGTTTTTTGCGGCCGCTATCACCATCGCAATCATCGTTTTCTTTTTTAAGTATCATCGCAAATCGCCGGATGCCATTGGTGTTCCCACTCACGAGGATTCGCGGCTCGAAGCCTTGTGGATGGTCGTTCCCCTGATTCTGGCTCTCGCCATGTTCGGCTGGGGCGCGGTCGTCTACGTTGACTATCGCGACACTCCGCACGATACCCTCGACGTCTACGTCATTGGCAAGCAGTGGATGTGGAAGGCGCAGCAACCCAATGGACTGAAAGAAATTAACGAATTGCACGTTCCCGTGGGCCGCAATATTCGCCTCATCCTCGCCAGCGAGGACGTCATTCACGATTTCTTCGTTCCCGCCTTCCGCGTCAAGATGGACGTCGTTCCTGGTCACTACAACACCATGTGGTTCCGCCCCACCAGGCCCGGCCGCTATCACTTTTTCTGCTCGCAGTATTGCGGCACCAACCATGCGCTGATGGGCGGTTGGGTTACCGTCATGGAGCCTTCCGACTACGCTGCGTGGCTTTCCGGCTCTTCTGGCGGGAGCACCAACCCCGTCGTTGCCGGCGAAAAACTATTTGTCGAAAAGGCATGCAGCACTTGTCATGTCGCCGATGGCACGGGACGTTCTCCCTCGCTCAACGGCTTGTATGGCGCGCAAGTTCTCCTGGCGGATGGTTCCACCGTCACCGCCGACGATGCCTATCTCCGCGAATCCATTCTTCAACCAAACGCAAAAATTGTGGCCGGGTATCAGCCGTTGATGCCCACTTTCCAGGGACAGTTGACGGAGGAGCAGATTTTCGCTCTCACCGCCTACATCAAGTCTCTGCAGTCGCAGCCGGTGCCCCTGAAAGGCTCTGGAATTGCGCCGCCCACAGGGAAGAAATAATTCATGAGCAACATGCCGCCAACTCCAGACCTCGAATTGCCGGACAAGCATTATTTGAACGCCACCTACGGCTCCGGCCTCCGTTCGTGGCTGCTCACCACCGATCACAAGCGTATCGCCTTGCTTTATCTCGCCTCGGTCACGGTTTTCTTTTTCATCGGCGGCGTCCTCGCCACGATGATTCGCATCCATCTTTTGACCCCCGGCGGAGCGCTGGTCACGCCGGAGACCTACAACAAGCTCTTCACCATGCACGGCGTGGCGATGATTTTCTTCTTCCTCATCCCCTCGATCCCCGCGGTGTTTGGCAATTTCCTCATTCCCCTTATGATTGGCGCGAAGGATCTGGCCTTCCCGAAGATCAATCTTTTGAGCTGGTACATCTACCTCATCGGTGGTGGCTTCGTTCTGTATTCCTTCAGCACCGGCGGGCTGGATACCGGTTGGACGTTTTACACCCCGCTCAGCAGCGTGTATTCGAATTCCGCGGTCACCCCGGCGGTCATCGGTATTTTCATCAACGGGTTCTCCTCGATTCTCACGGGTCTCAACTTCATCGTCACCATCCACACCATGCGCGCCCCGGGAATGACCTGGTTCCGGATGCCGCTCTTCGTTTGGGCCCACTACGCTACCAGCCTGGTGATGATTCTAGGCACGCCTGTCATCGCCATCACACTGCTGCTCGCCGGCCTCGAACGCATGTTTCATCTGGGCTTCTTCAATCCCGCGCTGGGTGGCGACCCGATTCTCTTCCAGCACCTTTTCTGGTTCTATTCGCATCCCGCCGTGTACATCATGATTCTTCCGGCAATGGGCGTGGTCAGTGAAATCATTCCGACTTTTGCGCGCAAACCTATCTTCGGTTATGCCTTTATCGCGGGATCGAGCATCGCCATTGCCGTCATCGGGTTTCTCGTTTGGGCGCACCACATGTTCGTTACCGGTGAGTCCACCTACGCCGCGCTCACCTTTTCTTTCCTCAGCTACTTGGTGGCTATCCCTTCGGCGGTGAAAGTTTTTAACTGGACTTCGACGCTCTACAAAGGCTCGATTTCCTGGGATCCGCCGATGGTGTATGCCCTCGGCTTTATTGGCTTGTTCGTGATCGGCGGCCTCACGGGGCTCTTCCTCGCATGCCTCGGCCTGGACATTCACATCCATGATACCTACTTCGTCGTGGCCCACTTCCACTACATCATGGTCGGCGGCGCGGTAATGGGATACGTCGGCGCCCTGCACTTCTGGTGGCCCAAGATTACCGGCAGGCTCTATCCGAGCTCTCTCTCGCGGTTTGCCGCAGTGATTCTCTTCGTCGGCTTCAACCTGACCTTCTTTCCACAATTCATTCTGGGGTATCTCGGCATGCCGCGCCGCTATCACACCTATCCGCCCGAATTTCAGGTGCTCAATGTGTTGTCCACCGCGGGCGCTTCGATTCTTGCGCTGGGCTACCTGCTACCCATGAGCTATCTGACCTGGTCCATGCGTTACGGCAAAGTCGCAGGGCCAAATCCCTGGCCTGCTACCGGCCTCGAATGGAAAACGGATTCGCCGCCATTGACGGAAAATTTCGAGGTCACGCCAGAAGTAACCTGGGAGCCGTACGACTTTAAGAACCGGCCCGATCTCGGCCTGGCAGCGGGAGCGCCACTGCCCGCCCCGGCCCATGGAGACGATTAGCTTGTTGTCTTGATTTGTACCGGTGGGGCTTGTTTACCCTGAGCTCAAAGAAGGGCCCCACCCGATGGCGACGATAAACTGATTTTGTAGGGTTGGGGCTTGCCCCACCCACGCTTTGAGCAACTAGTGGCCATCCCCTGGATGGCCAAGAGGAGTACCGAGTGCATCGCACCGGAGAGCTGTACGGACATTTCGAAACGCTCGAGCAGCAGAAGGAATCCTCCACCCTCGGCATGTGGATTTTCCTGGTCACCGAAGTCCTGTTCTTCGGGGGCATGTTCCTCGCTTACACCATCAATCGCAGCGCGTTCAGCACCGCCTTTGGCATCGGCAGCAACACGCTCGACATCAAACTCGGGGCAGGCAACACCGTCGTCCTCATCATGAGCAGCTTGACCATGGCTATGGCCGTATGGTCTGCGCAAGTCGGCAAAAAGAAGCTCGTCAGCATTTTCCTCATCGCCACGCTCGGACTCGGCACCGTCTTTCTCGGCGTCAAAGCCATTGAATACAAGCAGAAATACGACCACCACCTCATCCCTGGCCACGGCTTCGACATGCGCTACCACTCCGCGCATCCCCTGCCCGGCGATGACCTGAAGGAATTGGCTCTGGAAAAAGAGGAAGTCGAAACTGCTATCAAGAGCGATCCTGACATCAACTTCCACAGCCAGCTTTATTTCTCTTTGTATTTCGGAATGACCGGCCTCCACGCCCTGCACATGATCATTGGCGCTGGCCTGCTCCTCTGGCTCATCAAGGGATCGTTCGCCGGCCGTTATACGCCGCAGTACAATACGCCCGTGGAAATCGTGGGCTTGTACTGGCACTTCGTCGATATTGTGTGGATCTATCTGTTCCCGTTGTTATATCTGATTGACAGGCACCGGTAGGAGAGCAAGGGAGAATCGCGCGTGTCCGAGCATATTGTTTCACCAAAAATTTACGCCGTCATTTTCACGTCACTGATGATCGGCACCGGAATCACCGTCTGGGCCGCATTCCAGAACTTCGGCAAATTGAACATCGTCATTGCTCTCGTTATCGCTACGATCAAGGCTTCGCTTGTCGTGCTCTACTTCATGCATGCTCGCTATAGCTCCAAGCGCACCCAGTTGGTCATTGTCTGCTCGGTCTTCTGGCTGGCCATCATGCTGGCTCTCACGCTATCGGATTACAACACGCGCTCTCACGAAATGCAGCCCGGGGTAAGCCGTCTCGCCCAGCCCGCGTCTTCCCGTACCTTCCCGGTCTGATTCGCGGTTCGTCCTGAACAAGCAAGCCACGAGCGCGCGTACTCCGCTTTCGCTGGTCTCTTGAATATGCGTTGGGGTAAGTGCGTGTGGGTGACGTCTAGAAGGAATTCCCGCCAGCTGTGTACCAAAAACAAAAAAAGGGGGGAGTAACGAACCGGCCCAGCCCTCAATCCCCTAAAGGGATCCTCGGCTCGTCTCCCCCACTGGCTTAGGAAGTGCAAGCCCCAGGCCAATCCTAAATTCTTTATTTTCAATAGGCTGCCGCATAAACCTGAGTAAAAAAGCTCTACCTCCGCCGCAAATTTACCTGCCCATCAGCAGGACCATCGGAGCCAAATTCTCGGTGTCGGCCGGCT
>Ga0210409_10003003_pt1 | contig 19420 bp, 16 predicted proteins | sample IncBWH17MmetaG_FD_161649 | JGI IMG/M metagenome (GOLD analysis project Ga0210409, IMG submission 161649) | Forest soil microbial communities from Barre Woods Harvard Forest LTER site, Petersham, Massachusetts, United States - Inc-BW-H-17-M | ecosystem: Environmental > Terrestrial > Soil >... | reverse complement strand
GTTGCAGCAAACTGCGGACTGTTTCCCGGTCGCAGATATCACCATGCGCAAAGTGGTATCGAGAATCAGAAGAAACCGGCAACAAGTTATGGGGATTGCCGGCGTAAGTGAGCTTGTCGAGATTGACTATTGGAGTCCCTTCCTGCGCAATCCATTGTAGGACGAAATTGGAGCCGATGAACCCGGACCCTCCAGTAACCAGAATTGTTTTTTCCATGTGGATCGCCGGTTTAGGCAGTGGACAGAGATCAGCCGATTACCGGCGCCTCTGATTGTAATAAAAAATGGCCGGAATGATGGTGCCACCGCAGGCTTTAGTAACCGGCCGGGAACTCGTGATCGGGTAGCGCCAACCAGCTGTCATCAGCGCTTAGGGTTTGCGCTTGGCGCTGTTGCCCAGGGCCACCAGGAAAATAGCGCTCTTGCCTTCAGCATGAGGAGAGAAAAAACGGACCACGTCATCGTCGTAAAATGTCAGGCCGGTGGCGCCCAGATGTTGGGCATATGCTCCGAGGTATAGCTTCCCGCCCAGTATGCCGGCTTCCAGTTGCACAGTTCGATAGCCTCGATTGCCGAAGCGCTGCAAAATCGGTTGCAGGTCCGCCAGAAAAAAGACGTCCGCCGCGGCATCGCCAGGTAACGCTTGCTCCAATCCGAGGTAAGCAGCCTGGGAACGGAAATCTCCCTGTTTCAGACACTCGAGAACTCCACGAGTGCAGTGGAAGACGTAGGCGCCGGAATTCAGGCCTTCGACAGCGTTCACAATCAGATAGAGATCGTTCAGTTGCGATCCCATTGGATCGAGAAAATCGGCGGGTATGCCACGGGTAGCTCGGTCGAGCATGGTGGAGAGTTGCGCCAGGCTGATCGGCGTCCGTGCAAAGTTGCGGGTGGAACCGCGCCGCAGGATGACCTGTTCGATAGGGTCGCGAGGTATCTCCGCGTCAGATAGTGGATGGAGCTGAACCGCTGGCACGCTCGGTGGCGGGGAGCTGCTCGGTGGAACTCCTCCGCGCCACGCGGCAACCTCGTCAGGCGAATGTAGCGAAGAGGCAGCATGCATTTCTCGCATGATGGGATAGTCAACCTCGCTCCGGGAAAGCGGGACAGTCTCGAGTCCGAGAGGTAATACCTTAGCGGGAGATTGCGGCGGGATGGCCGGATTGTAGCCTAGAGCCACCATGGAGAAAGCCACCTCGCGTTGGATGTCAACATCGAGCACAGCGTTCACCTCATCGTCCACAAAGCCACAGACCACTTTGGCGGGCAAGCCTAAGGCCGTTGCGACGGCCAGCAGATTGCCGAGCATGGTACCGTTGTCCCAGCCAAAATGGCGGTAGGTGCGGGCTTGATATTTCCAAGCATTACGCCAATAAGTGCCAGTGCAAATGATGGTCAGCGGCGCATGCGCGATGGCGGACTCGGCTGGGGTAGCTTCGACCAGGACATTGCGATAGTCTCCAGCGCGCAGCCTGCGCAGGCCGAACTCAGCTGCTGCGAAATGATAGACGCCAGCCTGAAGATTGACGAGATCGCCGCAGACCAGGTACAGCTCGACCTCATAGAGCGCTCCGGTGCAAGCGGCGGCGCGAAAGTAGATTTCTCCGCCTGGATATTTTCTGTGTCGGGTGATGCCAGCGGAAAGGTATAGCAGTTGGGCTATAGCCTCCAGATCCGGCGCAACGTTGGTTTGCGCGGGGACGGTCTCGGAAATAGCAGAGAGCGCGGCGACACCAGTCTGCCGCACCTCTGCGGGCAGGGGCGAAGGATCGAGGGAAGGGTAGATTTTGAACGGCAGGGGCTGATTGGCGAAATCCAGAAAGTGTGGGTTGCTGCGGATGCTGGCGTAGGAGTGCTTGGTCGCTTGGTGATAGTTCGTGGCGACTTGAGTATCGCGGTTGTCGGGCATGATGGCTCGGGGGACGGCCATCAGCATACTAATACACAGGAAATGCGCAGGTCCCGAGGAGACCAGCGATTTCAATAAACTTAGCGACCGGTCAAGCTGCGCGCTCGCGCTGCTTTTCTCGGGAGTTCGCTAATGTTGTCGTAACTTGGCCCATCTGGTTAGTGGAATTGCATCCAGCTAGACGTGAGTACACCCGCTGGATGTCAGTAGCGATCTGGGGCCACAAGTAATGCTCCCAAACCCTCTCCTGGGCTTTGTAGCCCGCAGCTTCGCGGACCTGTGGGTCCATCAGTAGTAACCGCAACATGCGCTCCAGGTCACGCACATCGCCGCGCTGGAAGGTGAATCCGGCATCCTCAACTACTTCGCGGTTTTCCGGTATGTCGCTGGTAAGTGCGCAGATTCCTGCACCCATTGCATCGAGCAGCGCCAGTGAGAGACCCTCCAGGTCAGAAGGTAGAACGAATAATAAAGCATTGGTAAGCAACTCTTCCAGCGCGTCGCCCGAGACCCAATCGAGCACGCGGACCTGGTCACTTTGGTGTCGACGCAATTCGCTGACGTAAGCGTCGGAGTGACTCGATCCTCCCGCCAGCACGAGCTTCACTGGTGTTTCTATCTTCTCGTAAGCCTCAATCAGGAGGTGGCAGTTCTTCTCAGGGGAAAACCGACCCATGAAGAGGATGTAGCCACCCGGCTCTAACCCCCATTTGCGAAGCTGAGATATGGGATGCCTTTTCCGAAGCATTGTTCCATTGGGCACGTATATCGGTTCGACGCGATGTTGGTCTCGGTAATGCTGCTGAAGTGTTCGTGACACAACCATAGTGGCGGTCGGAAGTTTCACCGATGCCTGCTCTGCCAACCGTAGGACCATCGAGGCAATTCGTCCCCACTTCTTCCGTTGCCAATCCAGTCCCTGTACCGTAACCACGGTTTTCTTCCCGACCAGGCGCGGAAAAACGGAGAACAACGCCGGCCCCAGAGCGTGGTAGTGCACGACGTCACAGCGGCTGAACATCACATGAAGGGTACTGAGAATCGTGTGAACCAGGGTGTCGTTGGGCCACCAGTTCACGCCCGGCCGTGCCCATTTTCGCCGTCAACTCCGGCCGCTCCGACAGAAACGAAATCACCCTCGCTAATTGGTCGACACTACCGGCACGGAACAACAGTCCGGTTTCACCTTCGTGCACCAATTCGCGGCGTGAACCCAGGTCGGAGGCCACTACGGGACGTCCCCATGCGTATGACTCCAGAATGCTTTTGCCTAGCGTTTCGTAAGCCCGCGAAGGCAGCACGGTAAACTTCGATGAACAGATCAGCTGATCCAAGTCTGCACCTCCCACATGTCCAACGAATTCCACGTTCGTCACACCCAAATCAGCGACCAGGCTTTCCAGTTCAGCCCGCTGGGGTCCGTCGCCGGCAACCCGCAGCCGGATTCGTGGCAAGCGTTGCATGGCATGCATCAGTTCAATGAGTCCCTTCTCTGGTGAGAGTCGTCCGAAATAGAGGATCGGTGCGTTGGGAGCCGGATCGATTGGCGCCTGGGCAGGCAGTCTCTGAAAATGCGAAATTACATCAATTTTCTTTGTGTGCCAGCCGTTCTCCGCGAGTTTGTCTTTCACGAACTGGCTGGGGGCCACAAAGCGGTCGATGCAGCTTTCATAGGTTCGCAACCATTTGTGGATGTAGGCTTCAGCCGCCAAGAGGGTTGCCGAGCCCCGTGGCCCTGCATAGCAACCTTCCGCGATTACGTGCCAGAATTTCCCTCCATGGCAGCGCTCGCAGGCGTGGCCATGGGCCACCATGTTGTAGCTGGGACAGAGGAGCTTGAAATCGTTGAGGTGATAGACCACAGGCACGCCCTGGGCTTTCAGTTCCCACAAAATCGCGGGCGAAAGGTGGTGATAGATATTACGAACGTGTGCCACATCGGGCCGGAAAGCCGCGATCATGCGTCCTAGCCTCTGTCGTGCATCACGCGAATAGATTGCATTTGTTGCCAGCTTGGTATTTCCAAAGAATCCGCGGCCTCTGGCTTTGAAATCTATATGGGGCACAAAATGCTGATCGTATTTCGTGGGCTGGCCCCGCGGATCCGCCATGGAGAAAAGAGCGACTTCATGCCCGTGCGCGCGCATCAGATCCATCAGTTCGAACAGATAGACTTCGGTGCCGCTGAAGGGAAAGTTATATTTGTTGCAGTAAAGGATCCTCATGAGAGTGCTCCAAGGTCGTTGCGTTGATCTGGCGGAGAAAGAAATCGCCGAAAGACTGCAGGTTTTTAGTCCGGTCGAAGTGCTCGAGTACATGCTGGCGGGCGGCACGGCGCAGCGGATTTAGCGCTGACTGCGAGCTGCGGATCATCCCCACTTGACCCACGAAGTCTTCCAGTGATCCCGCGCGATACAAAAATCCAGTCTCGCCATCTCTCACGAGTTCTGGAATGCCCGTGATTGCCGGCGCCAGCACGATTTTGCTGCGTACCATCGCCTCCATCAGGACCAGTGGGATACCTTCACTACGACTGGTGAGCACGAACAGATCGCATCGGGCGTAGCAGACATTGAGTTGCTCACGAGAGAGATGACCGAGAAGCTTCACGCATTCCGCGAGGCCGAAATCTTGAATGAGTCGCTCGAGAGCAGGCCGTTCTGGTCCCTCACCGGCGATTAGACAAACAAAACGGACACCTCGCTCCTTCAAGACGCGGCAAACTCGCACTAGAAAATCATGATTTTCACTGGGTGTAGTCGGCCTGCGGTCAGAATGATCATGCAATCGGACGCGCCGTCAGTATCGGTAATCAGCATGGGGCTATAAACCAGAGAACCGCGATGAATTGGGCCGTCAGTTCGATCGACTCCGATGTGCTGAACCATTACTTTGTCAGGATCGATACCAGGATGATGCTCAAGAAGGTGTTGCCGGTTGAACTCTGAAATAGTCAAACAAAACTGGCAGTTTTGCAGCTTTGTATCCAGATAGGCACGATGTAAGAGCAGGTCGGAGCCATGCAGCGTCATGCTGAAGCTAATCCCCAACAACCGCGCTGCCACCATCGCCACCCAGGAAGCGAAAAAGCCGTGGTGCACGTGAATATGCACCACAGCGCGTCCATCGAGCTGAACCGCATAGTACGCGCCCAGCCAAGTGTGAATCAGCGCTCGCATTCGACGGCTTGGCGATTCGCCCCCCTGAACTAGCGCCTGCTTCAGCAAATCCGCCAGGAGACTGAATCGGCGCAGATACAACCACGAAGCCCGTATTACGAAACCGATCCGGATCGGTTGCAAATACAGCGTTTCGGCAATGAGCCGTTTCGTTTCGTCGTCCCGGGCATCATCTTCAACTCGACGAACGCTGCATGGCACAACCACAACTCCGCGCTGGCGCAGCTCCCGAATTTCTTCAACCACATAAGGCTCGACTGGCGAAGGAAATTGGTTGGTGATGTAGGCAACTACAGGCAATGGCGTACAGAAAGAATTGCGATAAAAATTGCAACCCAGGGCACAAGTTTGCGATAAGAAATTACTGTAGATTCCGCCAAGCCGGTGTGTATGAGGTAGTAGGCCGCGCAAGCCAGTAACTCAGACCATCCATAACCCACGATTCCGAAGCGAGGCACCAGCAACAGAGCGCCCATGGCGAGCAGGATCACGTGGGCTCCATAAGAACGCATCACCGTCCACTGCCGACCAGTTACAAACAAAGCCGACGCTTGCAGGTTGTAAACCGAATTCACCAGGACACCGACTGCCACGAAGGGATATATCGTCAGGCTTGGTGTCCATCGCATGCCGATCACATGCCGGACGATGAATGGTCCGAGTAGAGAAAAGGCGCAAAGCAGCGGGCCCAGAGTAATGACCTGCCAATAGAGCGCTCCCTCCAGGACACCGCGAAATTTGTCAGGCTGATTCCGCAGCCGAGACAAAGCTGCGATCGCCATTCGTCCCGCTGCCAAGCGGAACGCACCCAGAGCTTCCGTGATGCGCAACGCGAGCGCCACGAACGCCACTCCTTCAGCGCCCACGAATCTTCCGACCAGCAGTGGGTTTACCAGGGTTCGCAACTGCCAGATCCGCAGTGACGCAGTTAGCCCCACGCCGAACAACAGCATCTCCCGTACTTGGCTGGCGTCGAATCGGAAGCGTGGCACGATTCGCGCGGAGGCGCAGGCTGCGATCAACACGTGAGCCTGCCACGCCAGCTGCCCAGCCACCGGCGCCCAAACTCCCGGTCTCGACCAGGCGAACAAAGCGGACATGGCTAATCCCAACGTTTGGCCTCCGAGTTCGATTCCTGCCACGCTGCCGAAGTTGAGTGTCCGTTCCAGCTTCGCCATCGGGATGCCGGTGAGTCCCGTGACCGGCACCGTAAGAAGTAGGATCAGGTAAGGCCGCACAAACTCGCGGTTGCCATACCAGCGGACGAGCATGGGAGTCACTGTCGCGCCGGTGAGCATCAGTGCAATTGAAATACAGAGAATCACCGTGCCTGCGACCTCGTACATGTGCGCATCGGGAGTTTCTTCACGACGCACCAGGTAAATATCCACTCCGGCCCGAGCCATAGTGGACAGGAACGCAACCAAGCCGATTGCAGTTCCGAACAACCCGTAGGCATGCGGCCCGATCCACCGGGTCATGACCAGCATGTTTCCCGTGCTCACGGCCACGCCTAACCCGTAGCGCGCCGCCAGGTAGGCACCTCCACGGACAGTTTGTGACGAAAAGGTTTCGCTAAGGCCAGATTTCGGCCGTCGCTCGCTGACAAGGGGGGCGGAGGATTCGAGCAGGCTTCCCAAATTGGCCTTGTCTGGCGCAACGGTGGCTTCAGCTTCGAACGACATCGAAACCCGCCTCCGCCGTGCGGTTCTGGGCAGCCAGCAATCCTGCCAGCGTAAAAAGTAGCCCATTTACAAACTGGTAATTCATGACGACGAAGCTGGCGTTTACCAGATAAACGGCAACCAGAACCGGCCACAAGAAACGAAATCCTTCATCAAGAAAAGTCCCAGCGGGAAACGGCAGATGGGGACGGCATCTCCCACCGAGCCGAAGAAGATCGATAACCAACCATAAGTACAAAGACAGGCCGACTGCACCGTGCTCGACCGCAATCTCGAGATAGGTGTTGTGAAAGAAAAATGCTCTTTGATGAAAATCGTGGACGCGCTTGGCCAATTCCGCCTGCACGTCTTGCGTACCCCAGCCGAGGAATGGTTTTTCCAAGAACATCTCCAGACCCGCCCGGTACATTACGACCCGGAATTCGACGGGGCTCCGTTCCTCCAGGCGAGCATTGAACGAATTATTCGTATTTTCAAAACTGAGCGCCGCCAGGGCTGCGAAACCGGCGGCCACCGTCAGCCAGAGGCAGGCCCGGCGCACTCGCGGACTGGGAGAGAAGAAGATCAACACTAGCGCGGACCCGGCAAAAGATAACCACACTGCCCGGGTTTGTGTCGCCAAGACGGCCAGTGGTAAGCCGATCGCAAACAATAGCGCGAGCAACCCCCGCAATCGCCGTCGTCGAAAAGAGTCCAGCGCGATTAATCCCAGCAGATTGAGGGTGACGCCGTTGGCCACCGCCTGCAGGAACGGGCCGCGCGCCCGGTCAGCGTGGATTCCGAGACTTTCGTCCAGGATGTAGCGCGGGAAAATCAAATCCTTCGCGTCGAAGAGAAACAGAATGGTTATCAGGCTCAGATACCCCAAAACGATGATTGCAAAGATCTCAAGTTTCCGTGACGAGGCGTCATCAAATGCGAATCCCGACAAGTGGTAAAGAATGAATGGCACTGCCCACTTGGCCGCGAACACGCTCCAATTCTGGGGCTCGTAAGGCTGGGCCAGGAGAGAAAAGAGGGCGAGCAATAACAGGCCCAGCATGGGCCAGGTAACAGCTCCAGCCACCTTCAATGATTGGCGTAACACCAATGCTCGCAACAGCACCACAAACACCAACAACAGCAGAGCAATGCGATCCAGCCAGTAGAGTTGAATGTCCGGCGCGCGAAAGAGCATCACCGTCATAGTGGCTAGAAACAATAGCGACGGCGCCACAATCAGTGCATGCAATGACCTGGAAACCGCGACAAGAGTCCACCGGCCTGCTTCCGGCAATGATCGCGCAAAAGCTTGACCGCCAGCCGACATCTTAGGCACCGCTGCCGTTGAGCACTGCAGAAATTGTTCTCCACAAAATCCGCAAATCAAACCAAAGATTCCAGCACTCGATGTATTCGAGGTCGAGGGCCATATTGCGCTGGAACGATGGATCGCGCCTGGCCGTGACCTGCCACAGGCCGGTAATTCCGGGCGTAACATCCAGCCGACGCAAATCCTGGAGATCGTAGCGTTTGAAGTCGTCGAGAGGATGCGGCCGTGGCCCCACCAGACTCATCTCACCGGTAAATACGTTTCCCAGTTGAGGCAGCTCATCGAGGCTGTAGCGGCGCAAAAACCGGCCCACTCGCGTGACCCGCGAGTCATGGAAAATTTTGAAGAACGTCCCGTCACGCTGGTTTAGGCTGCGCAAACTCTCTTTTGACTTGTCAGCATCCACAACCATGGTGCGAAACTTGTAACAGGCAAAGTTTCTGCCTTTCCTGCCTACCCGCGGCGCACAGTAGCAAACAGGACCAGGTGAATCCAGCTTAATTGCTAGAGCGATGATCGCCAGCAGCGGCGCCGATAACACTAGTCCCGCCATAGAGCACACCAGGTCGAATGCGCGCTTTGCGGAGAGGCTCAGGACCGGCATTCGTTCCTGGTGCACAGTGAGGACTGGGAGATTTCCGAAATTCTCCAGGACCACCGAATCTGGCTCGCATCCGCAGAGATCGGGGACAATTCTGACGTCAAGCCGATTGCGTCGTGCTTCCCGGATTACGCGCCGGGATAGTTCGGGCTGGCGTGGAGTGGCCACGATAATCTCGTCAGCGAATTCTGTTCGAGCGATTCGGGCGAGATCCTCCACTCTGCCGTGGACATCACCCCCCAATGGTTGGTTTTCATCGAGAAACCCCAAGACGACCCGACCATCGATGTGGCTCCGATCCAATTGGTTGGCGACCTCCTGGCCGACCCTACCAGCTCCGACAATCAGCACATTCCGCGCACTGCGTCCGGTGGCGATCTTTCGCGCGGCCACCATCCGCCACCAGTCTCTCCAACCAAGCATAGCGAGATAATCAAGCAATGCTCCGGCCGCAAGCACACCGATTGAAATCTCACGAACGCCCAACTGGTGGATGGCTGCGCTAATCAGAAGCATCGCCCACGCTGTCGCCTTTCCTAGAATGAGTCGCTCATCCCATGGTGCTCGAATTACGTCGGTGCGATAGAGGCCATCCGAGTGTCCCAACACCGTGACCAACACGCCGTAAAGCAACAGCATGCCTCCGCTTGAAACCGGGAATTGTCGCGGTCGCAGAAGCGCGGTGAAGTCGCGCTGTATCGCGAATTGCAGCAGTACGCCTACCTGACTGATCGCGGCGAAGCTCAGCCAGAGAAGGACGAAGTCTGCGAACACGCTGCGGGCGAGTCTCCAACGCTGTTCAGGCACGAAGGGGCCCGGCAGCACCGCTCGCGCGATGGCCTGGAAGGCGTCTTGTTTATGAGCCGACCGTGGGGTTACCGGATCTTCTCCGGCCCAGAACTGTCCGCCGACGGTGACCGACTGTGGCCGCTTGCGGGGAATGCCGCCCGTGGTTGATCGCAACCCCGGAATCAAGCGGGAGGCAGGCGCAACTGGGCCGTTCGAGGTTTCAGACTTGATGGCAGCAGGTGAGGACACTTCAGACTAGCTCTAACTCGTACCCTTCGATCTTGATGGCCACGGAACGCTGCATGGACTCGATGGAGATCACAAGATTTTTCTGTCCGCTCTGTTCGAGGATGCCCTCAAGGCCGTCCAGGGACCCACCTCGAATCCTCACTTGTTGTCCAATCTTTAGGAAGGCATGCAGGGCGCATGGCATCTTCTGCAACAAAAGCATCCGCAAGTTGTCGATTTGCGCGGAAGGTACGGGAGTTATTGCCCCACCGAAGGTGACAAATCGGATCACCCCTGAGTGCACAACACTTGCATTCGTGAGATGGCAGACAAGTCCACATGTACAAATCCATAGCCTGAGAAAAGAGGAATATCGATGGCCTTTTGGCGATCGCTCCAGTGATGGATTTCTTCGAGCAGGGGGAGGAAAGTTTCCACGCCTTTGTTCTGGAGAAGAGCGATCGCTTTTTGTTCGGCGCGATAGCGCGTCTGAATGGCGTACCATCGTGCTGCTTCAAGAGTCGGCGGCTGCAATCGGTCTGAAACAACTATCATCGGACTGAATCTGCGCCGAACAAAGCTCTGCTATTTGAGTCCCAAATTGCGTTTTTCCAGTTTAGTTGTAAAATTCGTGCGTCTCAGTTTCCGGCCAGTCGGGAATAGGACCTCGCGGCAGCAGCGCGTGCTCTCGATGCTTACAGCTTCCTATAAATTCTCTCGGGGATCGGAAATGTTCGGTTGTTCAGCACGGTTCCCAGCAAGCGGGCATTTCCCGCATGCAATTTCTGTATTGCCTTTTGCGCCGCTACCCGCCGGGTGGAGTTTGCTTCCAACACCAGGACGACCCCGTCGGTCAACTGGCCGAGCAGAGCAGTCTCGCTGTACTGCCCGGCGGGCGGGCCATGGAAAAGTGTGTAGTCGAAATCGAGGCGGAGTTCTCGAAGTGCGGCGCGCACCCAATCCGCTGAAAGGTTGTCCTCGCTATGGCTCAAAAAGATGTCGATCGGAATTCTCCACATGGCTCAAAAAGATGTCGATCGGAATTCTCCACAACGTGCTGGAAATCTGCTGCGCCGAATTTCGCAGACGCCCAAACTCCCCAGAGTCCTGTTGCGGGCGATTCCTAAGGCCTCTCAACTCCCAGGCTCGCAGGTTGGCCTCGACCACACAAACGCTTCCCTGGCTCTGCGCAGACAGGGCATCTCCGACGCGTAGACAAAAACCCGCAATATCTTTGTCGTCAAGCGGGCAAAAGACAACTTGCCGTGCAGGTTTAAGCTGAGCAAAGAATACCTGCCGAACCAAACCGCGAATCTGTTCCTGGGCGAAGTGTTCCGGATCCCAAGGGCCGGGCTGCGGAAGCGCAGCGGCCTCGCAGTCTGCGACTGCCGCCTCGAAAATATCAGCCTCCGGCGATTGCTGCAGCAAATCCACCAGCGTGCTCATGGTTGTTTCCTCGCCGGGCCAGCGTTTGAAACACCGAAGGCCCGGATTGTGCGATGTGTCTCCGGTTCGAGATCCCGGGAAACGATTATTTCCACGACAGTCATAGTTCCTTCGGGTTCTTCTGGGGTAGAGATGCCAGCACGGGAGCGCCCAGGTAAGCCACTACCTCATCAGGAGTTCGGAAGCTCGGATTCAGAGAGTCAGCGCCAAATGCAAGGCCCGTGCTGACGCCGCCGCCAAGCAAAGCGCCGATGAGTCCAAACATCCATTCTGAACGCGCCGGGAGTGCTGGCACGGTCGCTTCTTCCGCAATGGTTACATTGAGAATGCCACCCTGGTCCAGAGCATCTCCGATCCTCGCTTCCTCGCGCTTATTTACATAGAGGAGGTACTTCTCCCCGGCTACCTTCAGTTCGCGCTGCAATTCTTCCTGCTGGATGGCGTGATCCCCCAATTGCTGGGCGATTTCGCGGTAACCCGCCACCTGGATGCCGGTAGCCTGAGCGTGGGCCTCCAGGGTGCTAAGTTCGACTTGTGTCTTGAGTGTCTCCGCCTTTACCCATTCGTGGTTGACATCCAGATCGGTAGTCTGTTCGCGGACCGGTGCCTGGTTCTCCGCCGCAATAGATGTATTGGTTTCATCGATCTCCTGGTCGACTTCCTGTACCAACCGATAGGAGGGAGCGAACTTAGTCAGCAGTTCGGTACGCTTCAACTCTAAGTCCAGCAGACGGGACTTCATCATCTGGAGGAGGTGGGGATTATCCGAGTTGCGGATCAAAGTAGTGGTCCGCTCGGGCAACCCCTGTAGCTTTGACTCCAGAGTGTGAAGCCGTTGCGCGGTCTCGGCAAGGGCCACTCGGGTTTGAGTGTCATTGGCGTAGGCGTCGCTCAATTTCTGCAGAGCCATATCGCGCTCCAGACTGGCTGAGACCACGCCTCGGTCTCGAGAGAATTCGATCAGCCGCAACTCGGCTGCTTCCAGTCCCTGGCGCGATTGCATCATTTGGCGTTCAAAAAAATTGAATTCACCCGAGGGCGGCCGCACCCGCAAACCCCTTTCCAGGTAGGCTGCGGCGAGGCAGCGGAGCACCTTTGCAGCTTGCGCTGGATCAGACGACGAATACGTCACGTTAATTAAATTGGTCTTCCGAACCGGTTCGACTTTTAGCCGTCGGGCTGTCCTCCGCACTTCTCGTGCCAGCCGCATCTCTGCGCTGTTTCCTCCCAGTTTCCACAGCCAGAATTCGTCTTGCCGAGCCAGGCCAGATGTTTGCACCACAGTACGCAGGATCTCCTGGTCGCTGAGCAGCTCCACTTCGGAGTTCAGTTCCTCTTCCGTCACTTCGCGCTGAAACAATGGCGACTCGGTTGGTGTCGGCGTTGCCACCGGATCGATTCGGCTCCGGCGCACCAGCACTCTCATCTGCGCTTCATATGAGGGTGCAACCACGCCGTAGAGAAGAGCTACCAGGAAGATCGCGGTAAAAGAGACGAGCATAAGGCGGCGTTGCCGGAACGCTATGGCGAGAAGATCGCGCGGGGTGGGAGACGGCACTGACGCCGGCCTTCGGATGATGCTGAGTTCTTCGGCCATACAGAACTTCTTACGGTTTGACGCGCGCTCCGTTTCTACAGCAGGGACTCGACGATCCTGGGACAAAGGTACCGTTAGCCCGGAAGGGCCTGCGTCCTTCAAACGCTCTGCGGTTCCGCAATCGTTCTGTTAGCTACCTCAAAACTGGCCTGGATTCACATAAGTGCCGAAGTTCGAAGTCGGCAAATAGCGCCGAATTTTCGAAATCGTGTTTTGTGGCACGAACAACATATCTCCGGGCTTGAGATAAATATCTTCGCCGAGATTCCGCGACTTCAACATCTGTTTCACGTCCAGCAATCGGGTCTCTACCTGCTCCCCGGAAACTCGCCGAAATAACACTACCTGGGAGTGCTTAGCCTGTTCGGTAAATCCTCCGGCAATGGCCACCCCATCGGTCACGGTCGTGTCGCCCCGCAGTTCGTATTTGCCCGGCCGGGTTACCTGGCCGCCAGCGATGAAGTACGGTTTGTCGAACTCCTTGAGGACGATGGTGACTACGGGGTCATGCAGAATGCCCGCATATGCCTCCCGGACCGATTCACGTAGTTCGAGCACCGTCTTGTCCTCCGCATACAGCTCGTCCAATCCTTTTAGCGTGATAAAGCCATCAGGCTGGACACTCAACGTCTGATCGAACTCCGGCGAGAAAGTAAAGCTGATCTCCAGGACATCGCTTTTACAGAGCCGGTAGAGCGGATGGCGTTCCCCCGTCAGGGCTGGACTCCAGACCCCATCCGCTATCCCGGGTTTCGTGGTCTTTGCCGGCCCAGCGCTTTCGGTGACTACCCTTGGCCACTGTTGCTGGGCGACCGCAACCACCAAAACCTGCTGCACCAGGCAACAGGCAAAACCGACGGCCGCGTATCTCAAGACCCGTGTCATTTTTCTTCTGCGCACGCGCTTTAAGGGGCGGCACAATATTCGGTTATCGTCAACGCTGTACGCACCTTATCCCCAGCTCTTCCAGGAGGCAAGACATGGGAAGTGTTGTCCACGAAGGTAGGCAATTCAACGGCTCCGGTTCGCAGGACGCCTAAACCTGGTAAGTTGCTGTGGGCCACAATGGTGTAGAGAGACTAAGGGGATTAGCGGATCCGTGCTCCGACTGTTTCTTGCAACCGCCGGAGGTGCCTACCAAAGTGGACTTGTCAGTTTGTCGTGCATCTGCTCCAGAAGCACGGCCATTTTCAGCCGCTGAGGGACTACCCCTTTCCCCCATCAACTAGTTAGACCGCAGGCGTGAATCATCGGCGCCCGCCGCGACCTGCCCATTTTGGGAGAGTTTTCCACAAAAACTATTCGCATTGCGATGTAGATATGTCACAGAACTGGGTGCGGCCGTTCGCCTAAAATCAGCCAACAAAGTTCATCTCGTGCCACGAGGGTCGAATGGGATTAGGATGTGCCGCTCCTACAAATGCGGTTGGCGTACTGGTCGCTGACGCCAATCAGATGCAATGCCAGCTCCTGGTAAGCGCGCTGCGACGACGGCAGGAATTCCAGGTAACCTTTTGCGGCGTTGATATGGACGCCATCTTCCGCTCCGTCGCCTCCATGCGCGTACAGGTTGCAGTCATTAATGCTGATCATCCCAAGGACGGCTGGCCGGACATGACCATCGTGCGTCGACTACATTTGGCCCATCCCGAAATCAGCAAGGTGCTATTGCTTGACTCTTACGATCGCCAGGTGGTCGTCAACGCCTTCCGCTCCGGCGTCAAAGGCCTGTTCTGTTTCTCTGAGTATCCGTTTCGGCTCTTGTGCAAGTGCATCCAGAGTGTCCATCGCGGACAAGTGTGGGCTAACAGCGAGCAACTGCAATACCTGATCGAAGGCATCACCCAGGTCCCCTCATTGCGGATGGTGAATGCCATGGGAATTAGGTTACTCACCCCACGAGAGGAGCAGGTCGTGGCCCTCGTGGCTGAAGGACTGAGCAACCGCGAGGTTGCTCATGAACTCAGCCTGAGCGAGCACGCCATCAAGAAATATCTCTTCCGTATCTTCGATAAACTCGGAATTTCCAGCCGCGTGGAACTGGTCCTATACGCGGTGAGTCATGGCGGGTCTCGGCAAGCGGAATGGATTGCCGGTGCTGGAGCCTGACTGGAAGTCTTCAGTTCATATCGTGGCTATTACGAGATCCCATGTACGCATGACAAGGACCCGGTCGGGGCTAGCGGGAAAACTACGACAGGGCAAGAACAACCGCTCACTTTTTTTCGAAAAATTAAACGGGTGAGACGTCCCCCAACGCCCCACCCGTGCTCGGGCAAACCTGCCGAGCGGTGAAGTTTTACTTGAAGATAATCACTCCGAAGGTACCGGCGAAATTGTTGCTGGGACCGGCGGTGAAGAATAAGTGGTTCTTGCCACCATTATTTGGCGTTCCTCCGCCGAACTCAATTCCCCAAAGCTGGTCGATGTGGATCACCTTCCCGTTAGTGTCCTTGATCGCACCGACGAACTTACCGGTGACGGCGTTGAATGCGTTAATCGTACCGCTATTGGTGTTGTTCGATACCAGCAACGTGTTGCTAAGTGGGCCAAAGTTATTCGGAGCCACGGTTAGACCCCAAGGTTGGTTCAGCGGTGCGCCTTGCGCGAGGTGCTGCACCAAGACTCCATTTTCTCGAAAGATATCGATGAACCCACCGGAACCACCCGTCTGACTGGAAAATGCGACGTAGACCAGACCGTTAATGTCCTGGATGCCAAAAGGGGCGAATCCTGCAGGGAGGGTAGTGTCGGTAAACGACTTTACCAGTTTGAAGTTATCATCATACATGTCTACCTTATTGTGTGCCTGGTCAGCAGCGTACAGAAAATTGGCGGTGGGTTTGTTGGTGATTGCCAGGCCGGTGTAGACGGCGCCTGACTTCGAGTTGTCGACTGCGATGATCGCATTGTTGACGTCAGACTGCGGTGCCCAACCGCTGATGGTTCCGTCCAGAGTGGCAAAGAGGAAGATCGACGCCCATCCCTGTACCTGGAACTCCTTCGCGTCTGGAGAAGCGTTGAAGACGATGCCGGTGGGCGAGCCAGTCCCCGCGCCGCTCGCGGTAGGAATCTCCACCTCTAAGGACTGCTTGACTCCGTTGCCGTTGTAGAGTGTGGACCAGCCCGAGTTGTTATCACTGATCCAGAATGGGCTGCCGGGAGTATGGACCAGGCCCCAGGCATTCACCAACAGCGGATCGTCGTGGTGCGCCTGTCCTACCTGATTGGAAACCAAATTCGTGAGTTGATATTGGGCCAGGGCTACGCTGGAAATTGACAGCAGCGCGAGCCCAAGGCAAGCGGCCAAAACGATTGTACGACGCATGAGGGATTCTCCTTTTATACGGCTTATACGGCGAGTTTCGAGGCGGTCAGCGCTCGATGTTATTTTGCAGGCGAGAAGCATTCTCGTTCACCCGCGAACTCATGCTAGGTGCGACGCAACCAGGCGGTTGTCAAAGAACTGTCATGTGTTTGTTAAATCGTGTCATTGCCGATCGTTGGGGACTGGCTCTCTTTGGGACAGCCCGGGATGAATTCGCCACAAATCTCGGTTTCGAGCGGGAATCTTTCTACGCACTTTCCTTCCGGGCAACAGGTGGAGAGAATACTTTCTGGCCCGCAACCGGCCGCCAGGAAGGAACCCTTGGAGAACCTGTTTTGTCTGCGCTGCAATCGCGAGATCGAGCCAGGACACAAGTCGGTTGCTGTATACATGTTTGCCCAGACCGTGGGAGTGAGACCGCGGCAAAAATCAGCAGCCAAGCGAATTTGTTTTTGCCCACAGTGTTCAGTTTCTCTGGCGATGGGGCCTCCTCCGGAGGGCGCGCTCAACATTGCGGCGTGGAAGATGATTCGCGAACTGGTCGGAGCAGATCCAGCCCTGAACCAGGCGGCGTGGGAGAGCCTGCGCGGAATTGTCGGGTTGCTGCCGGCCAGTGAGAGCGATGCCCGTCCTCGTCCAACCGGCACTGATGGGTACTTCGAGTTCTGAACCGAGCCAACCGAACCTGGCAAGCTGGCTAATCTGACCCGCGATTTCACAAACATTACCAAGCTGCCGCCGAAGGAAATCTCCCCGATCCGCGCGCAAGAGATATTTGTTGACGGAAAGCCCGTTTGCGTTGCCGGTCCGTCAATAAAAAAGTGGGAATAAAAAAAGCGGATGCGCCTAGACGCATCCGCCACGAGGGAACACGCGGCAACTAGAAGATGATCTTCGCTGCCAACTGCATGTTGAACGGCTCACCCGGACCGATCCCAGGGGCACCATTAGCGTCGCCGATAGTGTCACGGATGGAGCCGTCACTCCCAATCGCCCCGGCTCCAGAGTTCAAGTTCTTATAGTTGAAGAGGTTGAACATGTCCGCACGGAGCTGCACCCTGAATCTCTCGGTCACCGAAATGTTCTTGATCACCGACAGATCGACATCGGAGAAGCCAGGACCGTAGAACTGATTACGTCTGACGTCTCCGGGACCAGTAACTGCGACGAACGCGTTCGGGTTAACCCACTGCTCTCCCGGAGTACCACCAGGCCCGCCAAGCGATTTGGAGAAGCTATGCGAGACACCCGCGTATGGATCTGCAACCTGGTCCAATCCCGGGCGTTGTGTGCCAGAGGTGTTGGGACCAGGGAAGTTGAAAGGCTGACCGCTATGGAAGCTCAGTACGCTGCTGAGCTGCCAGCCGTGGGTCAGAATCTTCGGGCCATGCGATGAGCCCGGGATATCGTAGGTCAAGAAGGCATTGAAGTTATGCCGCGTGTCAAAGTCCCCATTTCCGTACTCATTCCGCAAGTTGAAGCTGTCCAACGGAATCTTGCCGCGATACTCCGTCATGTCGTCCAGAGCATGCGCCCAGGTATACGCGAACTGTGCAGTCAGGCCACGCCACGACCGCATCCTGAGGGTAGACTGGAGGGAGTGGTAGTTGGAGTTACCAATGCTATTCTCCTGCAGGATTGAGCCTACGTTAGGAAACAGAGCATTGAAAGTGTTGTTCTGATTGAGGTTCAACATCACAGCCTGCTTGTGTGACGCGCTACCCACATAGCCTACCTGCAGGACGGCGGCACTACCGAGACTGTGCTCCAGTTGCAAGTTATAGTTGTAGAAATAAGGCGTGCGGAAATTCTGGTTAACGGCGTAAACGTTGTAGATGTTGACACCGCAGCCGCTAAGAGTAGGGCATATTGTTGCCCCGGAAAAGACCGCTTGGCCGCCCGCCTGGATCAGGTCCCAGTTGTATGCCGTATTGCCTAGTCGATTAGTGCTGTAGCTATCAACCGGGTGCGGGCCGATCGGGTTGTCCTGCAAACCATCCGCCCCGCTGATTGGCGGTCGGAAATCCAGGAACGGATTCATATTGATTTGATCGTAGAAGACGCCGAACCCTCCGCGTATCACCAGTTGGCCATTCTCCTTTGGCTGATAAGCAAAACCAAATCGCGGCGCGAAGTTATTCCTATCAGGCGGGAAGATGGAATCGATGCCGTTACCCTGAATCTTGAGTCCCTGACCCTGAACAAAGACCGCCAAGTCTTTGTTGGTGCTGTGGAGGGGACCGTAGTAGTCGTATCTCAAACCGAAATTCAAGTTCAGTTTGCGGGTCACCTGCCAGGCATCCTGGCCGAAGAAATCCACGCCGTTGGACCTGACCTTTCGTTCTGCATCTCCCACGGCAATTGAGGAACTCGAAACATCGCCGACCAGGAAGTCGGCAAGGGCGCACGTAGGATCGGAACTTTTGCAAGTGTTGGCCCACGGATTCGGAATGCCGGTCACAGGATCCGTATAATTCCCCGTGAAGTTGAAGGCACCCAGCGAACGGCGGAAGTAGAACTCGTCAACTCGCCCTTGTCGGATCTCACCTCCTAAGCGGAATTGGTGCTTCCCCATAGTGTAGGAGACGATATCAGTCAAATGCCCGGTGATGTCATTGCGGCCTTCGGGAGGCGTAATTCCGACCTGATCAAACCCCGAAATTGCGATGTTTGAAGCGCCGTGAATTGGTTTGCCATTGATACGTGCGTCTGGGCTGAGGTTCAACCCCAGGGCGGCCATGTCGAAGCTATTGTTCGCGTCAGAGAAGACCTGATTAAAGTAGCTCACGCCAAACAGCACCTGGTTAGTCAACCTGGGCGTGAAAACCGAGTTCAAAATCAAAGAATAATTTTGAACATGGATGGGAGCTTTTTCGAAGTAGTCTCCGAGGTTCGAGCTCGCGGTCGCCAATGCCAGACTGGCGCCAGGCGGCTGTATTTGGTCACCTTGTCCTGCGAACCAGTGAAAAGACAAATGTTCATTCGCGGTGAAGTTGTGATCCAGCTTGACTACTCCGTTGTAGCTGTAACCGGTAGCGGGCACGGTGGCGAAATAGTTATTGGGAATTGCTGGAAGGGGCCGGATCACGCTTGGCCACAGGGTGTTAAGCAAATTTGCCGAAAGAGCGCTTAGGGGCCTGGAATTGCCTATCAAGGCCTGCGCCTTCGCGACCCACAATTGCGACGGTTCGGTTGCCAAGCCCGTCAAGCCAAAGATGTAGTCTTGCTTCTCGAAGCCCAGGAAAAAGAAGGTCTTGTCTTTGATGATCGGTCCGCCGAAGGTAAACCCCGTGTTGTAATTGCGAAGCCTCGGCGGCTTAGGAAAGTCCGGTTTCGCGACAAAGAA
>Ga0210409_10003000_pt1 | contig 19426 bp, 12 predicted proteins | sample IncBWH17MmetaG_FD_161649 | JGI IMG/M metagenome (GOLD analysis project Ga0210409, IMG submission 161649) | Forest soil microbial communities from Barre Woods Harvard Forest LTER site, Petersham, Massachusetts, United States - Inc-BW-H-17-M | ecosystem: Environmental > Terrestrial > Soil >... | reverse complement strand
GGGATTGGTGTGGTGACTTCCTCGAGCAATTCGAACGTCGCCGAATATGCCGCTTTGGTTGGCGGCACGACGCAGCGCGGCGGCACGGGAGATAATTTTGGACCTACGCCCGCTGCGCCCGGCGTGGTTTTCATCGGTGGAATCGCGCTGCCCTTTGTGGAACAAACTTCGCGCCCCGCCGGTTTTTCCGCTGGGCCCGTTGCGGGCGTCGGAAGTTTTTTGGTGGCGCCCGCAAACAGCCAGGGACAGCCACCGGAAGGCGATTTGATCCCGCCAGCGGCAGGGCCGGTGGGTGGCCTGAGCGCGGCAGACGTGACGCAGATTTTGAACAATGCGGAAGCCACGGCAAACACCACGCGCGCCGCGATTCGCTTGCCGCTCGGTTCGAAAACTCGCATGGTGATTGCGGTGGCAGATCTCGATGGAAGCATCATCGGACTGCGGCGCATGCAGGATTCGACGGTCTTCAGCATCGACGTCGCCGCGAGCAAGGCGCGCAACATGGTGTACTTCAACAGTACGGTTCGAACCGCCGCGGATTTGAACGGCGTGCCGATGGGAACTGCCGTTACCAACCGCACCATCAGTTTTGGCGCTCAGCCGCTCTACCCGTCGGGAATCGATGGTTCGAACGCCGGTCCGTTCTTCAATCTCTACACCATGGACCTCGCAAATCCGTGCACGCAGGGATTTCAATCCGGCGGGGCCAATTCGAACAAAAGCGGAATCGTTTTTTTCCCCGGCAGCGCGGGCTTGTACCGCAACGGTACGCTCGTCGGCGGATTAGGCGTCAGCGGCGACGGCGTGGACCAGGACGACTACGTGACCAATGGGGGAACGGCCGGATTCGAAGCGCCCGCAAATATTCGCGCCGACCAAATCATGGATCAAGGCGTACGGCTGCCCTATTTCAAATTTCCTAGAAACCCCACAAACTAGTTCCTGAATATTACGGACGGCGCTTGCGCTTCTTCCCCTTGGCGATTTCTGTGAGGCCCTGCACGTACGCTTCAATTGTTTTGGAAACGGCCTGGCTGTAGACGAACTGGCCTTCCCGGTGGCACGCGATTAGTCCAGCTTGGTTAAGAATTTTTAAGTGATGCGAAACGGTCGCCGGCGTGACTCCGCGCATAGACACGATCTCGCCGCAATTCATGTGTTCGCTGGCGGAAATGGCCTCAAAAATCTTGAGGCGCGTGGCGTCGGCCAGAGCTTTCGATATTTTTTCAATCTGAACGCGGTCCATTGGTTCTGGCCCAGTGTAACGGACATGCCGCCGTGCCGCCACCGGGAACTATCCCCGGGAAAATAGCTCTCCAACGAAGATGCAACCGATTACTTCGATGGTCATCTAAGTATCGAACTTCCAAAAGCCGGGATAACGGCGCTGGAATCGCGGTGGCGGAGACACTCTCCGGGCCGCCGCGGCAAAATGGGAGACATCATGAAACGACTCGAAGGAAAAGTAGCGCTGGTAACCGGCGGAAACAGCGGCATCGGGCTGGCTACCGCCAAGCGGCTTTACGAGGAGGGCGCGCGCATGGTGATTTCAGGGCGCAACCAGAAAACGCTGGACAACGCGGTGAAGCAAATCGGCAAGGGCGTGCTCGCTGTGCGCGCGGACGTCTCGAAAGCAGACGACCTCGACAAACTCTACGCAACCATCGCACAGAAACTCGGCAAGATCGACGTATTGTTCGCGAATGCGGGGATTTACAAATTCGCGCCGCTGGCAGCGACGACAGAAGGACTGTACGACGAACTTTTCGACATCAATGCGAAGGGCGTGTATTTCACGATCCAGAAGGCGCTGCCGCTACTGAATGACGGCGCCTCGATCATCATCAATACGTCCGTGGCCAGCGAAATCGGATTGGTGAATGGTTCGGTGTACGCGGCGACGAAGTCGGCGCTGCGTTCCTTCACGCGTTCGCTGGCGGCGGAATTAGCCGAGCGCGGAATTCGCGTAAATGCCGTGAGCCCGGGCCCGATTGAAACGCCGGAGGGTTTTGCGCGCACCGGATTGCCGAAGGAACAGATCGACCAATTCGTACGTGACGTGGTAGCCAAAGTGCCGATGAAGCGAATCGGACAGCCTTCGGAGATCGCTGGTGCGGTTGCATTCCTGGCCTCGGCGGATGCTTCGTTCATGACCGGCTCGGAAGTGACCGTGGATGGCGGGTACGCGCAAATCTAATTCTTGCTCCAGCGCAAAAGCGAAGAGGCGGATGTGATTCCGCCTCTTTTTGTTTTTTGGATGCTCATAATTTTGCAGCGCCGGAAGGATCGGGAGAATTTGCCACGTTCATGTCGAGGAACCATGTGTGAGCCGCATCGCCGGGCGCGTAGCAGTGGCCGTTTGTAGCGTAGCCAGAGCAATGAACGGCGGATTCTTTGTCGCGCGGGGAACGAACGAATTGCCAGATCTGCGCGTAGGAGATTCCGCTTTGCGAAGGCGGGGGAGGGTTTTGCGGGATAACGCAACCCGGCGATGGGGCGCAGGCATCGTTGTACACCCAGAAGGTGATGTCGTGTGATTTTACGTGACTACGAATGTTTTCGGCGGTAGTGATGGTGACGCCCGGCTTGTCCTCCACGGGCATACCAGAGCAATAAACTCCGGGATGATAGCCGGCGCGCTGAAGTTCTTCAAACCACTTCAAAACATAGACGAGGTAGTTGGCGGGTAAACGGCCACCTTCTTCGACATCGATGAAAATAGTGATGCCGGAGGCAAAGCCTTCGGACTTCGCTGCGACGGCGGCCTCTTTGCCGTCTTTTATTCCAGCCTCCATGGCCGCGCCAGATGTTTTGACCTCACTACTCTTGCGCCCTCGGAACAAAACCAAGAAGCCGAATCCCTGCTTGCGCAGGAGTTCGCGTTTGCCGGACCAGGTGTTTGTTCTCTCGCCGGGAGGAGGGCTGAGCCAGTAGCTCGAAAACGAGAAGGCCTTGCGAAGCATTGCCAACGTTTCGTCGCCGGGATAAATGTTGCGGTCGAAGCCGAGGTAGGCGTGCGTGCTATCGGGCGTGGCTTGAGGGCTTAAGTGCGCGTGGGAAACAGCGAGGGATAAACGAAACGCAGAGACACAGAGAGCGCAGAACAGGAGTGAGAAGAGAAGAATGGATCGCATGTCTAGCCTTCGCGGAGTTTGTGGCCGGCTAGATTGCCGAGGCCGTCGTAGGCGGCGTATTTGTAGAGTTCGCTGAGCGTCGGGTAGTTGAAGACTTGTTCTATAAATTCGTCGATGGTAAGGCCGTTATCGAGGACCATCATGCCGATGTGGATGAGTTCGGTGGCGTTTTCGCCGATGATGCTGACGCCGAGGAGTTTTCGATCGGCGCGGGCGAAAATTAACTTGAGCATTCCGGCGGTGTCGCCAGCGATGTGGCCGCGGGCGTTATTTTCGTAGAGAGCGCGGCCAACAATGTAGTCGAGCTTTTTCTCCTTACAGGATTCCTCGGTTTCTCCGGCAGCGGAAATCTCTGGAATGGTGTAGATGCCCATGGGCAAAAGCGAGGCGACGCGCTCTTTGTACTTCAGATGAAAGGCGTGGCAGACGGCGACGCGGCCTTGTTCCATCGAAGTGGAAGCGAGCGCGGGGAAACCGATGACGTCGCCTGCGGCGTAAATGTGCGGGACGGCGGTGCGATAGTGCTCATCAACGGCGATGTAGCCGCGGTCGTTGATGGCAAGGCCGGCTTTTTCGAGGGCAAGACCATCCACGGCGGCTCGGCGTCCAGCGGCGAAGAGCGCAGCATCGGTTGCGAGGATTTTGCCGCTCTTCATCGTGAGGCGAACTCCGCTTGAAGAGTTTTCAGTTTTGACGGGGCGTTCGTTGAACCAGAAATGCATGCCGAGAGCGGCCAGGCGATCGCGGAGACGATCGGAGACTTCCCCGTCGAGAAATGGAAGAAGGCGATCTCGGCCGTCGACGAGAGTGACATCGACGCCGAGGGCTTTGAAGATGGAGGCATATTCGCAGCCGATGACGCCGCCGCCGATGACGGCGAGGCTTTTGGGGATGCGGTCCATCTGCAGAAAAGTGTCCGAATCGAACGTGTGAATGTCGTCGAAGGCGATTTCCGAAGGGCGATGCGGCTTGGAACCGGTGGAGATGAGAATGACTTCGCCTTTGATGTGGCGCGCGCCGGTTGGCACTGCGACGGCCACGGTGTGCGCGTCTTCGAAGGAAGCCTGGCCGCGGAGGAGCTCGATCTTGTGGAGAGCAAGATTTTTCAGGATACGCCGGCGCTCCATGTCCACGACTTCGCGCTCGTGGTGCATGAAATCGTGGACGGTGAGGTTTTCTTTCAGCGAATAATCGATGCCGTGGAGGCCGCGCTGATTGAGTCCGGAGAAATAGAGGGCGGATTCGCGAAGGGTCTTGCTGGGAACGGTGCCCGTGTTGATGCAGCTCCCGCCCATGTGCTCGGCGCGTTCGATGACGGCGACGCGTTTGCCGAAGTAGGCGGCCTGGGCGCCGCCTTTTTCGCCGGCAGGGCCGCAGCCGATGACGATGAGGTCGAAAGTGTCGCTCCAAGTCACAAATTCCTCCGAAGAGTTCTCATGAACAAACCTGTGCCAGCATCCGGGAGGATTGTAGGAGAAGTGGAGGGTGGGTGCAGAAATTTCTTGCCGCCGCGTATTGGAAGAGTTCCCGGTGGGAAGAGTCCAGCCAAGCAAAGATCGGCGCGCTCCGTAACGTGCTCCCTAACGCGAGGCACGTACGCGTGAGATACAAGTGTCCTGTTTAGGACAGCGGAGAGAGAGGTTCGGGTCGTATCGTTCACCGGCCGGGGGACTGAGATTGGCGACGAAGAAGAACTGACTCAGGGCAAAAGAGTCGAAAGAACCAAATCAAGAATCGTTGACATTCAAAAAACAGATGGCTATACTCGCGGCCCAACAGGGTAGTTAACCGATTTAGCAGAGGGTGCTGGGCCTTTCGCATATTCTCGTTGGGGTGAAGGAGCAAGTCATGAGCGTATCCAAACTCTCAATTCGAGTGGTCGTGGTGCTAGCCTTGGCGGCGGTTTTCTCGGTTGCGGCGCACGCGCAGTTTCATGCGGCCATTCAAGGCACGGTGATGGATTCGAAAGGCGGGGCGATTGCAGGCGCAAAGGTGACGGCAACCAATCTCGGAACCGGCGCGGCGCGTGAGACGGTGACATCCGCCGAAGGCTTTTACCGGATCAACGAATTGCCGCCCGGGAAGTACACAGTGGATGTTGAAGCGGCCAGCTTCAAGAAGTCCAGCTCGAAAGAGGTAGAAGTACAAGCTGAAGAGCCACGCGGACTGGATATCACGCTGCAGGTCGGCGAAGTAAGCGAGCAGGTGACAGTCAACGGAGACACGCTCGCAACACTTCAGACGGAAGACGCCAGCCTCTCCTCGACCATAACCTCCCAGCAGTTCGAACGACTCCCCCAAACCGGCCGCGATCCTTACGAGTTATTGCGTCTGGCCCCCGGCGTCTTTGGTGATGGGGCTCGCGCTGCGAACGGCAGCGCCGCGAATTTGCCCAACTCCGGCGGGCCGGGGGGTTCCAACTCTTCAATCTTTTCCGTGGAAAACCAGGTGCAGGTTACAGCCAACGGCCAGCGGAACAGCGGCAATAATTTTACGATTGACGGCACGAGCGTCAACAGCCTGACATGGGGCGGTGCGGCCATTCTGACGCCCAATCAAGAGTCGATCCAGGAACTGACCATCGTCGCGAACAGTTATACCGCGGAAGACGGGCGAAATACCGGAGCGCAAGTCAAGGTAGTCTCCAAGAACGGCACGAACCAATTTCACGGCAGCGGCTTTTTCAAGGACGACTCTCCCGGCTTGAACGCCTTCAATAAGTGGGGAGGCCCCGACGGTCAGTCGCCTCTAAAGGTCCGGCAAAACCTCCGGCAATTTGGAGGTAGCATTGGCGGGCCGATCATGAAGGAAAAGTTGTTCTTCTTCTTTTCGTACGAAGGAAATCGCTCCACCGACTCGCAGTTTTCAGGAGCTCAGTATGTGGAGACGGCGGCCTTGCAGCAATGGATGGCCACGAATCGGAGCGGCACGGTGGTGGGCGATTTGATCACGGCAAAAGGATGGCAGCCACGAATTGCGCAGGTGTTGACTCCGAGTTGCACAGACTTCAACGCGGTAGGGCTCGGCTCGGCCGCCGATTGCCAGGTGGTTTCAGGAGGAGTAGACCTGGGTTCAGCGGCGAGGGGCGGCTGCACTATGAGTTACGGCCAGTATGCGAACATCTACGCGGGAGATCCGACGGCTTGCGGGCTCGACGGCGTGGCGGATCTTCAGAAAGTCATCACGGAAGCTCCCACGCGGTCCAGCGGCAACCAATACAACGCTCGCGTGGACTACGTTCGCGCCAAAGATTTGTTTGCGGTCAGCTTCTACATCACGCCTCTGAACAGCGTGGGCGGCGACCTGGGTGCCAATGGCCGGCCAATGGCGGACCTGACCTTCGACCCGCGGAACAAGTATGTGGCGCTGATCTGGAACCACACGCTATCCTCGACGATGATGAATGAGGCACGGCTAAATTGGACGCGCTTCTTTGGGAATCAACTGGCCAGCAACCCGAACGTGGCATGGAATTTGCCACGTTTCCAAATCGAAGACATGCCTGGGGATCGCATCACTTATGGCGCAAACCAGGGGACAAACTCGCCGGGCATCTTCGCGCAGAATCAGTACGAATTCCGTGACACGATCAGCAAACAACATGGACGTCATGGGTTCAAAGCCGGATTTGTCGCCACACTAAACCAGGATAACAACGACTACGAATTTGGAGCCGCGCGCCCCATATACGTCGCTCACGGACTATGGAACTTTGTGGATGGTACGCCCGTCTACGAAGGGATCAACGTCGATCCACGGACGGGCAACCCGACCGACGTACACAAGTATTATCGCCAGCACGACTATTCCGGCTTCGGCCAGGACGATATCAAGTTGAGGCCAAATCTCACCATCAATGTGGGATTGCGCTATGAATACTTTGCCCCTCTCACGGAGAAATTCGGCCGCCAAAGCAATCTTATCCTGGGTTCCGGTTCCAATCCCCTGCAAACCGCGACGCTGAAGGTGGGCGGGCCGCTTTACCCTGCGGACAGGAATAACTTTGCGCCGCGTCTAGGGTTTGCGTGGACGCCATCGAAGTTCATGAATAAGACCGTGGTTCGGGGCGGATTCGGCGTGGCCTACAACCGCATTACAGATACGATGACGGGGATCAGCCGCGTGAATCCTCCCTTCCTGTTCCGTGAGGGATTTTGCTGCGCGATGAGCGCAAGTGATTTCGCGGCGAACTCTTGGGCTGCTCCCCCGTATGATAATGGCTTCATCGTTGTAACCGAGGGCAAGAGCAACAATCCGTTGAGCTGGCCTGGCAATCCGCTCATCGCCACCACCTTCAATCCAGCCACGGGGCTGCCGCTCGGCGGCACGGTCGAGATTTGGGGCGCTCCTCAAAGCAATCGCACTCCCTACGTATATCTGTACTCAACGGAAGTGCAGCAAGAACTGCCTTCAGGTTGGCTCTTGACCGCGGGCTACCAGGGCAGCCAGAGCCGTAAGATGCTGAGGATTGTTGGCCTGAACCGGGTTTATCCCCAAGTGAACCCAGTCCTGTCTCCCGTTTATTTCCCAACGACTGACGTGAACGGCCACTTCAATGCGCTGAATATCAGCGCGACGCGTCGTTTTTCTCACGGGTTCCAATTCTTTGGCAAGTACCAGTTGAGCCGCAGCGTGGACGGAGGCTCCTGGGAGGGATCTGGGGGCAATCGCGATCCCTTCTATCCGATCAATCAGACCTATGACTATGGTCCGTCGGATTTCGATGTGACACACAATATGCTATTTACCGCACTATATGACTTGCCCTTACTCCGGAACCGGCACGATCTGGTTGGGAAAGCGTTTGGCGGCTGGCATGTGGATGGAACTTTCCAGTATCACAGTGGTTTTCCCTGGTCGCCAATCGAGAGCAACAATTGCCCTCCGATCCCCGCGGGAGGCACGCTCTGTCCAGCTCTCCCGGCGGCCTACCTCGGCCACGCTGGAAGCGACTACAGCACGGATGGGTTCCGGCAAGTCAATGGCAATTTCCCGGGCATAGTCTCCGGTAGTAATTGCGACCCAACGAAGGGCCCGATCGCGGGAACGCCCTACTTCGATGTCTGCACTACCGGCCCACCCTTCATTCACCGCAATTCGTTCCGCGGCCCGCGCTATCAAGCTGTGGACATGAGTCTGGCGAAATCGACACCGGTGCCCTTTTTCCATGGCGAACAAGCGAAGCTGGACTTGCGCGCCAATTTCTTCAATCTCTTCAACAAGCTTAACCTTATACCGTTCGCGCGTAACGCAAGCAACGTTTCCATCAACGATCCCCACTTTGGCCAGGCCAGCGGTGCGCTAGCGGGCCGGGTGATCGAGTTCCAGGCACGGCTAAGCTTCTAAGGCATAGGTCGAGGAGAAGTAGCAAAAGGCCGCTTTTTCGGGCATAACTGCTGTACTCGAGGTACAGCAGACGCTCCGAAGATGGCGGCCTTTTTTATGATGGGGTGTAGCGGCTTGGGTGCTCAGGCTGTGGAGAAGTGTTTGGTCGCAGCGGGACGGTTGTCGGGCGTTGCGGGGCGGAAGTCTGCTTTGTCCTCAAACACATTGAAACGAGTTGTGGTTTGCTGCATGGGGCTGCTTGTGTTTCGCGGAGCGGCGACATGCCAGTCGCGAACTGTGCAAAGCGCAGGGGAGACGCAGGCGAGTGGTGACGATCTTTCTCGGCGCCTGGAGGTGGCGATGGAGGCGCGTAAGACTGGCGATCTTGGCGGCATCAGCCACGCCAGCGAGCGGGTCATCGCCCTGGGCCTCGTAGAGATGGCCAAGCTCCGGCTGGACGAAAGAGCGTACGAACTGGCCGCAAGGCTCTGCCGGGAGTCCCTGGAGTTCGAGGACACGCCGGAGAGCCGACTTGAGCTGGCGATTGTGAGTCTTTATGCCAAGAAGCCAACTGATGCGGTTGAGCAGGCTTCCCGAGCGACCGAAATGGAGCCGCGAAATGCCCTCGGCTGGAATATCAAGGGCGAAGCTCTGCTGCAGAACAAAGATTATGCTGGCGCCGCTGCGGCACTCGAAAGGTCGCTGGAGTTGAATCCAGACACAGACTCAATCTATGCGCTGGGCATCGCTTATGCCGGACAGGGCGAAAAAGCAAAAGCCGGGGACACCTTCTCGCACCTGCTGGCGCGCAACGGGAATTCCGGCTGGTCCCATGTTCTGGTTGGAAGAGCCTATCAAAAGGGGAGCATGCCGGAGGAAGCAGAGGCGGAATTCGGGAACGCGCTCCGAATCGATCCTCGCACCCCAAATGCTCACTACTTTTGGGCGCTGACCCTCTTGCAGGCCAACAGATGGATTCCCTCCCCGGAAGTCCGGTCGCATCTCCACGAGGAATTGAAAATTGACCCTCGCCATTTCCTGGCCAACTATTGGCTCGGCTACTTCGCCTCGAATGAGAGGAATTACGACGAATCGGACTACTACCTGCGATTGGCGGCGGAGATAAATCCTTCGCAGCCCGAAATCTGGATGTTTCTTGGGCTAAACGCGCAGCGTCGCGGGGCCAACGGGGCCGCCGAGACGTATTTTCGTAAGGCCATTGCGCTGACCAAAAATCGCGACATCAAAGAACATTTGGCGATTCGCAGAGCGTACTTTGCCATCGGCCGAATGCTGATGTCCTCGGGGCGGAAGAAAGAAGGAGAGGAATTTCTGCAAAAGGCGCAGGAACTCGAATTGCTAGTCATGGCCGAAAGTCAAAACAAGCCTGGGGAAGCGAAGGCGAAGGAAGGGGCGGGCATGAGTGGAACGGTTGGACCAGATGTACCCCAGACCGATAACCGCAATGATCTCCTTGCCCCACCTGGCCAGGGCTTGATCGACGGAGAAGACTCACGGCTGCTAGTCGGCCCTGGCGCCAGGTCGCAGCAAGATCCTGACGAGAAAACTGAAAAGCAGCTGCGCACCATTCTGGGTTCTGCCTTCAACGACCTGGCCACCGCGGAGGCTCTGCAGGAGAAATATGTTTTGGCCGCGAAGTATTATCGCGAAGCGGCGAATTGGGATGCGCGCATTCCGGGCCTACAGCGCAATCTGGGTCTTGCGGCGTATTTTGTGGGCGAATATGCGGAAGCGATTGGGCTGCTCGCGAAAGTAGTTCGTGTGGCTCCCGATGACGCCTATGCGCGGGCAGTGCTGGGGCTGGCCTATTTTGCGAGGCAGAATTTCGCAATGGCCACACAAACAATCTCTCCCATTGCGGAGCGCGCGGCGCAAGATCCACAGCTGGGACTCGCGTGGGCCAAATCGCTCGCAAAAACCGGAAATAAAAATGGATCAACCCGCGCGCTGGGAAAGCTGGAGAAGGCCAACCCGAGGATGAGCGTCGAGAACCTTATGCAATCTGGGCAATTGTGGATGGACCTCGGCGAAACAAGGAGGGCGGAGCAAGATTTTCGTCGAGTGCTTTTGACCGACCCCTCGAACGCAGATGCCAAGTGTGCGCTGGGGGCTGCAATGTTGGATCTTTCAAGACCGAAAGAGGCTGCCGAGCTATTGCTTTCCGTACTTGCGGATCACCCGAATCACCCAGAAGCCCTCTTCCTAGTGGGCCGGGCCTCGCTTAAGTTGGGGAATCTTGCAGAGTCAATTCTATATCTGGAGGAGGCTGTGCTGTTGGAGCCAGCGAAACTTTCGGTCCATTTGGAATTGGAAAAAGCGTACAGGAAGGCTGGCAGGACGTCCGATGCGGATCGGGAGCGTACGTTATCCGAATCTCTCAAGAGCGCGCGCACGGCAGGGAGCACGCACTAGACGGGCTAAAAGCCGACCGCTTGCATCGCGGATTGTGCTTCGTGGTTTTTCATGAAGGTATTCCAGACAAATTGGGTGCGCTGATTTTCTGCCATCAAGACGGAAATGCCGACGTCGATGCCGATCACATCGGGGTCGTACCAGCCGGTTAGTGTATTGAAGGCATCGACGTACCCGTAGCGTTGCCAGGCTTGCGGATAATGGCCGCGGACCCAGCGGAGGACGTGGATGGATTGCGCGGAATCAAACGGCAGCGAGCCCGCGGTTGCGCATGGCACGATGGTGCCGTCGATCGGCCCAAGGGCGGGAGGGCCGCCCCAAGCCACGTAACCTTTGGCGGAATCGGAAGAAGAGATGCCCCAAAGGTCGCTGCCGTAGTCGGAGAACTGCGGCGCTAGCGAAAGGCAAAAGAGCCGGTGGGCCATGGTGGCAATGATGGAGTTCTGGAAATAGTCGGCGAAGGCATCCTTCTTGTTCCGGAAATCGAACCAGGCGTGCGAATACTGGTGAGTGAAGAGCGGGGCGCCGGAAGAGATGTAGGTCATGCCTTGATAGGTGAATGTTGGACGCGCCCAGGCGGCCCAGCTCGACGGAGGTATGGGATTGGTGGGTGAGGCGATGGCCAGGAGATACAGCATCATCAGTTCACTGTAGGTGTCCCAACGGTTGGGGAGAAAGCCAGTCTCGGGAGTCCAACCCATGGAGAGAGTCGTTCCGCCGTTCAGCATCCACGCGAAATTCACATTGGCGTAGATCTGCGTCGCAAGATTTGGGATTTGTGCGTCTTGGGAAAAATATTCGCGGCAAGTCAATACGCCGCACAGAAGAATCGCGGTATCAATCGAGGACACCTCGGAAGTAAATGCTCGCGCGCCGGTGGTCATATCGACGAAGTGAAAGAAGAAGCCGTTCTTGCCTTGCGGCTGGAGCTGATTGAGGAGGAAGGAGAGAGTGGTGCGCACGCGGTCGGCAATGTCAGTACTCGGCTGGTAGCCGCGCTGGGCGCCGATGCAGAGGGCAGTCAAGCCAAATCCGGTCGCAGCAATGCTGGAGACAGTTCTCGTGTCGTTGCCAGCCGCCAACGCGCGATCTTTTACCTGGCCGGTCGATGGATCGGCCTGTTCCCAAAAAAAGAGGAAGCCTGCTTTTTCAATTTCCTCGAGGAGTTGATCATCGGTACCAGGGTAGCCGTCTCCGGGTGGTGGCGGCGGCAAGGAGCTTTCTCCCCCACCACAACCGGGCAAGAACAGGGCAAGGCCTCCAACACAAGAAGCTCCAGCAACTTTCGCCAATCTGACGAGGAGCTCGCGTCTGCGAAAATTCGTCGTGAGCCCGCTACGCTCTTGATCCGGATGGAAGTTCATTTCGCCTTGGACTCGTGGCTGCGGCCGTCTTGGCATCGGTTGGATGGAAGCCGGCGAGTTCCATGCCGCGCCTGGCTTCCGGATTTTTCATGAACTGTTCCCACACAAAACCCGTGCGATGGTTCTCGGCCATCAACATGGTGATGCCGAGGTCGATGCCGAGCACGTCGGCGTCATACCAGCCAGTGAGGGGATTGAAAGCGTCGACTAAGCCGTACTTCCGCCAGGCCTTATCCCGGTATCGGCCGCGAAAATTTCGTAGCACTCGGACGCAATCGTCGAAGAGAAATGGGAGAGAACCGCCGGTCGCGCAGGGGACGATGCTTCCGTCGATCGGGCCTTGAGGCGGCGGGCCGCCCCAGGCCGTGTAGCCCTGAACATAATCCGAGGCGCTGATGCCCCAGAGATCTTCGCTATAGTCGGGAAAACGATCGCGCAAGGACAAACAGAAAAGTTTGTGAGCCCTGGTGGCCTTCACGGAATTCTCAAAATAATCGGTGTAGGCATCACGCTTGTTGCGGAAATCAAACCATGCGTGCGAATACTGATGCGTGAAGATCGGGTCATTCCCAGAGATGTATTCAATCCCCTGGTATTGGATTTTCGGGCGCACCCAGGCATTCCAGGAAGACGGCGGAACAGGACGAGTTGGGGAGCCGATGGCCAGCAGGTAGATCATCATGAGTTCGCAGAAGTGCTCCCAGCGCGCGTCCAAAAATCCCGACTCAGGATGCCAGCCCATCGAAAACGTTTTTCCTCCATTCAACATCCATGGCCAATCCACGCGTTCGTAGATTTTCGTGGCAAGGTCTTTGATTTCCTGGTCCGCAAAATATTGCCGGGCTGTCAGCACGCCGCAATAAAGAAGCGATGAATCAATCGAGGAAAGCTCGCACTTCTCCCAGCGCCGGCCGGTGTCCATGTGGATGAAGTGATAGAAAAAACCATGTTCGTGGGGCAAGTCGTTTGCGAGAAACTTCAGCGTCTTGCGCACACGCTCGAGGATTTCCGGAGATTTGCCATAGCCGCGACGGTCGCCGATGCACAAGCTGGTCAAGCCAAATCCTGTTGCGGCGATGCTGGACATGGTCCGCGAATCGTTGCCACTGGCGAGGGCGCGATCCTTTACCTGGCCCGTGTTCGGGCTCGCTTCGTTCCAAAAGAAATTGAAAGCCGCGCGCTGAATTTCATCGAGAAGCTGTTCATCGGTTCCTTCATAGGGCGCGCCATTGGGCTCTGTGTAGGGAGTTGCGGCGCGCTTGCCACAACCAGTCAGCGAGGCTAGCGGCGGAGTAAGAAGGCCAAGGCCGCAGAACCTGATGAGCTCTCTTCGAGAAATGAGGCGGTCGCTAGTCACTTGCGGATCCCCGTTCACTTGGTGATTTGAAGTGTCGCTTCGGAGCCGTGAGCAGAGTCAGGACCCACCCAGAGGGTGATGAGCGCAGACTCGGCGGAGAAGTTGTTTTGATCGTTCCAAAAAGCGAAGGCTTCCGGTCCAAGGACGAACGTCGCTTTTTTTGCTTCGCCGGGAGCAAGCGCAATTCGCTGGAAGCCGCTCAGTGCACGAACAGGGAGTGCGACGCTGGTTCCGCGCAACTGCAAGTAGAGCTGGATGGTTTCCTCTCCCGCTCGAGTACCGGTGTTAGTGATCTCCGTAGAGATTGTCAGGGAAGCGCTCGCGACACGCCCGCCGGCGTGAATATCGTCATTCAACGACTTTGCGCTCAACTGTGTCTTGTCAGTTTGAAGAGTTCCGTAACGATAGTCCGTGTAAGACAAACCAAATCCGAACGGAAACTGTGGACTGTTCTGTTCGTCAATGTAGCGCGAGACGAATTTCTCATCGCTATTTCTTGGAGGATGCGTCATATCGATGTTGCCGGCGGGCCGCCCGGTATTTAACGCATCGTAATACAAGGGCTCCTGTCCGACGCTACGAGGCCAGCTTACAACCAGTTTTCCGCCCGGATTTGCTTCTCCAAACAGCGTGCGCACCAGCGCGGGTCCGGCCTGGACGCCCGGGAACCACACGGCCAGAACCGCGGGAACATGTTCAAAGGCCCAAGGCAGTGTAAGCGGACGTCCGCTAAAAAGGAGAAGAACCACAGGCTTTCCTGTGGCCAAAACTTTTTCCAGGAGCTCTTGCTGGCGTCCCGGCAGGCCAAGGTGCGCGCGCGATGCGGCTTCGCCGGTCATTTGCGGGGCATTTTCCCCTAGAGCGAGAATTACGACATCGGCCTGCTCCGCAGCCGTGACCGCTTCGAGAATCTGGTCATCCGATCCACCGATGATCTCTGTTCCCTTGGCATAGCGAACGCGATCGGAGCCGAGCTTCTGTGTGAGCGCGGAGCGGAGCGTGACCACATCTTCGGCGCGGCCCTGGGCGGTCCAAGAGCCGAGCATATCGTTTTGATCATCTGCCAGCGGCCCGATCAGACTGATCGTTTTGGTATCGTTCGAAAGCGGGAGGATAGGCAGTTTCCCCGAAGGAGCTGCATTCCTCAGAAGCACAAAGGAGCGCTCCGCGGCCGTGCGGGCCAGAGACAAACCCTCCGGCTGGAGCATCGCAGCAGATTCCTTCGACTCGTCGGTGTAGGGATGTTCAAACAAACCCAGTGCGATTTTTACACGCAAGACGCGGCGGACGGCTTCATCAACAAGCGTTATGGGTACTTTGCCAGATTGCACGAGTTGCGCGAGATGGTCGTGGTAAAGACTGCTGGCCATGTCCATGTCCACGCCGGCCAAGAACGCTTTGCGCGCGGCCGCCGCTCCATCGTTCGCGATGCCGTGCGGCACGAGTTCCGCAACGGAAGTCCAGTCGCTGTCGACCATTCCCTGGAAACCCCACTCCTTGCGCAGAATCTGTTTCAGTGTGAAGGGGTTTGCAGAGGCGGGTACGCCATTGAGTGAATTGAAGGCGCTCATCAGAGTGGCGGCGCCGGCATCGATTGCGGCTTTGAATGGAGGCAGGAAGAACTGCCGCAGAGTGTGTTCCGAAAGTTCTACGGTATTGTAATCACGGCCGCCCTCGGCGGCACCGTAGCCAACATAGTGTTTGGGGCAAGCAGCGATACTGTCGCCCGCGTCGAGCCGCGCACCCTGATATCCGCGCACGTAGGCGCTGGCCATTACCGAGCCGAGATAGGGATCCTCCCCAGAGCCTTCGGCCATTCTTCCCCAGCGGGCATCCCTGGAGATATCCACCATGGGGGAAAATGCCCAACGGATGCCACTGGCTGAGGCTTCGCGCGCCGCGACCCGTGCAGCCCTTTCCACAAGCTGGGGATCCCAGGTCGAAGCAAGGCCCAGCGGGATGGGGAATTCCGTTCGAAACCCGTGAATGACATCGAGCCCGAACAAGAGGGGGATGTGCAAGCGAGACTGCTCGACTGCAATGTGCTGGTAGGCATTCACCTCACGAGCAGTGGTGATATTGAAGAGGGCTCCGACTTCGCCTTTGCGGATCATGCTGTCGTAGTCGGTTCGGCCGGTACCCGGTCCCGTTGGTTGTCCCGCGGAATACTGAACAAGCTGTCCAACTTTTTCCTCGAGGGTCATTTTCTGCAGGAGCGCGTCTATTTTTTTTTCGGAGTTTGGATCGTCAAGAGCAGGGTGGGCGCTTGCCTGATGGGGCATGATGGGGCCAAAACGTGTCTGCGCCAAACCGGGCAGACAAGAGAGAAGTGAACTGGCCAGAACGACTGAGCAAAGGACCAGCATATTCACGATTCGAACTCTCCCATGAGTTCCTGGAGCTTGAGGCCGCTAATCGCAAGCGGATCGACCCAGCTCAAATGGTGTTGTGCCACAGTCATTTGCACAAGCAAAAGGGGCAGAGGATCCCCCAAAGGGGTTCTCTCAAGCCAAAGAAAGTCGAGTGTTAGCACCCTGGAGAAGCCCGGAACGCGGGCAGAACCCCAAGATGACAACGATGAGAAGGATAGTAAACCGATTTAGTGCTGCTTACAAGGGGGGAGAGCAGTTCTGGGAAGAATTGACTTGGCGCAATGACTGCTTGTCGCCGTTCGTAGGAATGTGCGAGACTACGAGGCCATACACACCTATGTCTCGGCCAAAATCAGCCGCGAATTCTCACTCGCGGAAACCAGCTAGACAAAGCGTCAGTTTGAAGTCGCTTGCGGAACATCTCGGACTTTCGCAAGCGGCGGTTTCCCTGGTGATCAACCGCGCTCCAGCCGCGAAATCGATCCCTCAGCGCACCCAGGAATTGATCCGTGCCGCTGCCCGGGAACTCAACTACCGGCCTAACCATCTGGCGCGATCGCTGCGGCAACAGCGCAGCTATACCATTGGCGTAGTTGTCCCGGAAATCAGCGAAGGGTACGCGGCGCTGGTGATGTCGGGAATTGAAGATCATCTACTTCAGGAAGGGTATTTCTACTTTGTCGTAAGCCACCGGCATCGCCAGGAACTGATTGAAGAATATCCGCTCTTGCTTCAACAGCGAGCGGTGGAAGGGTTGATTGCAGTAGACACGGCGTTTGATGAAGGCGTGCAGGTACCGCTGGTCGCGGTGTCCGGTCACCGCGATGTGCCGGGCGTGACGAACATCGTCTTGAATCATGCGCTGGCAGCCACACTCGCCCTCGAACATCTCACGAAGCTGGGGCACCGCAAGATGGCATTTATTAAGGGGCAGGAATTCAGCTCGGATACGGCCGTGCGTTGGGACTCCGTGCGCCGGGCCGCGGTTGAACTGGGCATCGAGATCAAAGATCCATTGGTAGTACAGCTTGAAGGCGAATCGTCTTCGCCGGAACTCGGCTACCAGGTAACACAAAAGCTTGTCGGTTTGGGCGAACCGTTTACAGCGCTATTTGCCTTCAATGATATTTCAGCGATTGGCGCGATTCAGGCGCTCCGGGAATCGGGCCGGCGCGTACCCGAAGATGTGTCCGTTGTGGGTTTTGATGACATTCAAAGTGCGGCGTTCCAGAATCCCGCGCTGACAACAGTTCGGCAACCGCTTAGGGAGATGGGAGTGATCGCGGCGGAAACGCTGCTTCGCCGCATTACTGCGGCTCCGAATGCGCCGTACCCAAAGGAAATCGTTGTTGAACCCGAGTTGGTTGTCCGCGCCAGTACTGAGAAGGCTCCCAGGGCATCCTAGGAGTTTTGCTCGTAGCAGAACCTGTATCGCCACGAGCATCTCTTCATTCCTGACTAAATTGGTTTTGAATCGAGATGACAAAAAGGCGAGAGAAACTCATCTGTGCGTTTGATAACCAACACAGGATCAAAACCTCAGGAAAATATTTCAAAAAATGGTGCCCGGGGTGGGAGTCGAACCCACATGAGGAAAAATCCCCGGAGGATTTTAAGTCCTCAGCGTCTGCCATTCCGCCACCCGGGCGACTGGCAATACAAAGTTAACGAATTCAGGTATTTCCTGCAACTTCACCACTCGGACGGCCTTGCGTTGCTGCCATTGAACTACTGGGGTTTGTAGTTCGGGGACAATTCAGCACCATAGTGCCCCGCAACTAACGCCGCGATGCGGGCGATTGCGTCATGCAGCGTTTCCGTTTCGCCACGATGATGTCCCGTAAAAACCACCAGCACAATCGGCTGACTCTTGACGAAGAGGATGCCCGCATCATTGGCGATGAAAGGTTGACCATCGCCGGTTTTGTGCGCTACAAGCACGCCGCGGAGGTATTTGGGAAAGCGATTGTTGACTTGTTGCTTCTCCAAGGTCGCAAGCATGAATTCGCTGGAGGATTTCGATACCAGCTTGTTTTGTTGAATCATTTCAAGCAAGTGACCGATTTCCCGCGCCGTGCTGTGGCCGAAGTAAATTCCTGCATTGTAGATGGTATGGCCAAACGCGGACTGGATTTGCTCTTCAGAATACTTGCCAAACGGGAATTGGATGGTCTTGTCTCCGGTGGCATTCTTATAGCTCGGATCGAGTGTTCCAAGCCAAATGCGGTCCCAATCCAAGTCTGAGAACTTGATCGATGTGTCTTTTAGGCCAAGTTCGTGCATGTAGCCAGTTATGTTGATGCGCCCGACTTTGTCGGCCAGCAGATCCGTGGCGACATTGTCGCTGATAATGATCATCAGCGTGATCAGATCGCGGATCGTCGGGTTCAGGCCTGGCTGCATGGTGTAAAGCAAACCAGATGGAAGGCGTTCATCCGCCGCCTTCAAGGCAATACGATCGTCAAGAGAGAACTTCCCTGCTTCTGCCTGACGCAGGACTGTCGCCATAATGGGAATTTTGATGACGCTGAAAGTTTCGTAAATCGAATCAGCGTCGATGGCAATCTCTTCCCCGGTTTTCAGGTTTTTCATGTATACGGCCATGTCCCCGGGGAACGCCTGGCGGATGTTCTGGATTTGCGATTTCAGTTGTTCTACTTCGACACTGGAAGCAGGCTTGGACTGAGCGTGCGCAGAAGAACACAACAGTACCAGCGACAACCCAGTGGCGACTGCGTGTGAAACAACTCTCATACGGTTCCCACCTCAATTTCAAAGGAACATTGCGTACTGTTAGAAGAGTCTGGCCCTTCGACTCTCGTTACTCATTATAGCCGGTAGGAATCTTTCAAATTGTCCTTGTCTCTGCTAGCCTCACGTGAGCAAGGCGTTTCATTTTAGCGTAAAATCGCTTGACCCAATCGGTAGCGCGGTGCATCTAAAATCTGTTCGGCGTCAGCGGGAGCCCTCCTACCCGCCACAGGAGCGAATGTGAGCCAGCCGCAAACTCAACTGGACCTCGATCAACTGAGCATCAATACGATTCGAACGCTGGCGATCGACGCCGTGCAGCAGGCGAATTCGGGGCATCCCGGCGCGCCGATGGGGCTGGCGCCGGTGGTTTACGCGCTATGGCAGCGCTACCTGCGATATGACCCAGCAGATCCGACTTGGCCGAACCGCGATCGGTTTGTGCTGTCCGCAGGGCACGCGTCGATGCTGCTGTATGCGACGCTACACTTGACCGGTGTGCGCGCTGTTGATTCGAACGGCAAAGTTACAAGCGATGCGGCCGTGTCGATGGATGAGATCATGCGCTTCCGGCAGATCGGGAGCAAGACGCCGGGGCATCCGGAGTCGCACATCACCTCGGGAGTGGAAACAACGACTGGACCGCTGGGGCAAGGTGCGGGAAACAGCGTGGGGATGGCGATCGCCGGC
>Ga0210409_10002999_pt1 | contig 19426 bp, 18 predicted proteins | sample IncBWH17MmetaG_FD_161649 | JGI IMG/M metagenome (GOLD analysis project Ga0210409, IMG submission 161649) | Forest soil microbial communities from Barre Woods Harvard Forest LTER site, Petersham, Massachusetts, United States - Inc-BW-H-17-M | ecosystem: Environmental > Terrestrial > Soil >... | reverse complement strand
GCATTCTCGCAGGATGTCTCCGCGCTTTCGCATGAAATCGGCGAGTGGGCTGACGATCCGTTGACCGTAAACTTCAACGGGAATAACACGCCGTGCGGCATTCTCGAGGTCGGCGATCCGGAAGAAGGCTTCTCGAACTACGGAGCCTTCCCCTACGTGCTGCACGGGTTCACCTACAACCTCCAGGACCTGGTCACGCTTCCCTACTTCGGAGCCCCGGCCACCACGTCCGTAAATCACTGGTTCAGCTTCCAGGGGAATTCCTCGCTGTTCGTGTGTTCGAACGGATCATAGTTCGTTGTTGGTCCCCCGTGGCAAGCCCGCCTCGCAAGGGGCGGGCTTTTTGGTGCACGAAGGCGAGCTCGGGCCCTCCATTTCCACGCTAGGGGTTTCTGCCTGCCATCGGGTAATATACTTCGGCTGCGCCATGAACCTCGCTGGCGGCGCGTCTGCGCTCGCTCTCATTCATCGATGAATCGCGAATATCACAAAGGCTACAGCCAGGAACTGCACCGCGACATGGAAGCTCTCGTCTTCGGGCATGCCGGGACGCCCCTCCTCGTCTTTCCCACCTCCATGGGAAAGTTCTTTGAATACGAGGACCGCGGCATGATCGGAGCCCTTGCGCCCAAGATCGAGCGCGGAGAGCTCCAGGTGTTCTGCCCCGATGCGGTCGATACCGAAAGCTGGTACAACAAGGGCGTGCATCCGCGAGTGCGGGTCATGCGCCATCTGCAGTACGAGCGCTACCTGCTGCACGAATTCATGCCGTTTCTCCGCTGGAAGAATCCGGCATCGCAATTGGGTGTGACAGGCTGCAGCTTTGGCGGGTACCATTGCGTGAATTTCGCGTTGAAGCATCCTGACGTCGTAACTCACTGTGTCAGCATGAGCGGCGCATTCGACATCCATCAGTTTCTGGACGGCTACTACGACGACGACTGCTACTTCAACAATCCTCCGGACTTCATCCCCAATCTGACCGACGACTGGTTTCTGAGCCGATACCGGAAGATGAAAATTGTGCTCGGATCGGCAGACTGGGACATATGTCTGGACCAGAACGTAAAGTTATCGGCTGCACTGAACGGCAAAGCGATTCCGCATTGGTTGGACATCTGGAATGACAATTCCAAGCATGACTGGCCACTGTGGCTGAGGATGGCAGGGAAGTACTTCTGATTGAGCGACTCTGTCACTCGTCCGAGACCTGTTAGGAAGCGATGATCAGCGAAGACCAACGGAGGCGCGCGCTAGACGAGCTTCGAGAGAACATCTCTCGAAGCGGACAGCACATTTATTACGTTTTCGGTGAAACATCCCCACGTTTCGCCTACACGATCGGGGTCAGTGAGTCAGTCGGCGTCGAGCTCATTTTAGCCGGCGCCGTCTTCTACAAGCGGGACGATGTTGCAAAGATCATCAGTGATACTGCTGCTCACTTAAGAGTGTCCCATGATCGGGAGCTTGTCGAGATCGCCGGACGAGGTTCGTTTACACTTCGCAAGGTCGATAGCAGTTGGGCGAGAGAATTGATGCTAGGCGTGTTCGATTACAACCAGAAGAAGGACATTCCGCCATTTCAGATCGCTCCGGATCAAAACCACTGGACCATTGACGTCCCGAATATGAGTGTGCCCTGGAGTGCAACTCGGGAACGTGTATGGAGGTGGCTGCGCGAACCCTGGACCTATCCGATTCGCCACGATTCGACGGCCATTACCGACCTCGCGGCGCTTCGCGGAGATCGAATCACCGAAGCCTGCCGCTGGGAAGAAGACGAGTGGGAACTCTTCGCCGGTGCAGGACCCGACATCCCCAAAGACGAAATGCGTATGGTTGCTCTTGGAACGCTTCTGGCAGCAGATCCGTCCTTGGAACCGGTCGTGGGTCTGACAATCGGGACCGGACTGTGGCGGCGCGATGCCGCTTCGGAATGGCATCCGTGGGTAAAGAAGGGACAGACTGCGGAGGCCCAGGGTACTCCAGAAAACTAGCCGAGGTAGTCGGCGGATTCAGATTTCTTTTGGGTAGGAGACAGTCGTGAAGAAGATTGGCATTCTGTTTGGCATGGAAAATACCTTCCCGCCCGCGGTCGTCGAGAAGATCAACTCGATGAACGTCGATGGCATCACGGCCGAGTTCGTGAAGGTTGGCGGCATCCGCATGGATGAACCGAAGAAGTATGACGTCGTCATCGACCGTATTTCGCAGGATATCCAGTTCTATCGCGCCTACCTGAAGAACGCCGCACTGCACGGAACGATCGTCGTCAATAACCCGTTCTGGTGGACCGCCGACGACAAGTTCTTCAACTACTCGCTCGCGCACAAGATGGGGGTCGCGATCCCGCCGACGGTGATCCTGCCTCACAATAAGCATCCCGAAGGCACCACTGAGCAGTCGATGCGCAACCTGATCTTCCCCCTGAACTGGCAGGAAATCTTCGAATATATCGGCTTCCCTGCGTTCCTCAAACCCTATTCCGGTGGTGGATGGAAGCACGTTTACAAAGTGCACACGCCGGAGGAGTTTTTCCATCACTACAATCAGACCGGCGATCTCTGCATGACATTGCAGCACGGCGTCGAGTTCGACGAGTACTACCGCTGCTACGTGGTGGGACAGGAAAAAGTCCACATCATGAAGTACGACCCCAAGGCACCTCATCACGAGCGCTATGTGAAGGGAAATCCACCGCCCTCTTCACCGGCTTTGCGCGATCGCATCGAGAAGGATTCTCTAGCCGTATGCCGTGCGTTGGGCTATGACCTTAATACGGTCGAGTTCGCGGTAGAAAATGGCGTGCCCTACGCGATCGACTTCCTGAATCCCGCTCCGGATGCGGAAATTACGTCCGTCGGTCAGGAGAACTTTGACTGGATCGTGGATGCCGTCGCAGAGATGGCCGTCAAAATGGCTGAGAGCGGGATCAGTCCAGTGAAGGAATTGCGATGGGCGGGATTTCTTGCGGGCAACGTTTCCGGACGATCCCCTAAAGCGAAATCCAAGTAGCTTCGCTGCATTTTAGCGTTCAGCAAAGAAAGCGCACTTCGATTTGACTGGGCACTCCAGGCACTTTGGGTTCGTTCGTTTACAGGTTTGCTGACCGTGGGTTTTCAGCAACAGGTAGGCTCGCATGCGGGAGTCAGATTTCTCCGGGACGTCAGCTGCGATGGCACGCTGGGCCTCGCGATAGCTGGCTGAGTAATTCTCTCCCTCCGGCCCCTGCAAGATCCGTATCAGCGCGTGGGTGCAATTCGAGGGTACTGCAGCTAGGGGCGCAATTCCGGCAAAGAGGAGAATACGATCGGCCCCCGGATCGGCGATTCCGGGAAAACTCTTCAGAGTCTTACGCACTTTTGCGAGTGGTCCAGTCAAAGCTGAGCGGAGATCGCCTCCGAACTCATCTTTGACCCGCATCGCAATTTCCTTCAGGCGTTGGGCGCGCAACTCAGGGACCATGCCCCCGGCCTTGAGCGCATCCGCGATTTTCGCTGGACTAGCGGCAAGCAGTCGGTGCGGTTCGATCCCAACCTGCTGCTGCAAGTTGTTCCAACCCTTTTCGCAGGCCGCATCGCTTGCCGGATACCCGCAGTGCCACCAGACAAGAAATTCATAAGGCTCTGTGGGGAAGGCAGGCTCCTGCAGGCCATAGAACTTCTCCAGCCGGTTCAGAAGGTCAAGAACGGACATTCGAGGTTGAGCCACTGCGGACGAGATGTTACTTTGGGTCTCTTTGGAGTGCAAGCTATTCGAGCACTCGACCCGAAACAGATCGCTAGAAAGGGCTACCGCAATGAAATCTGGTGCCGCCGCAAAGACGGTCGATGAATATCTAGCCAACACACCGGAGCCAGCCCGCACCACCCTGAAACACATTCGCGCCGTGATTAAGTCCATCGTGCCCAAAGACGCGACCGAGGTGATCAGCTATCGCATTCCAATGTTCAAATATAAAGGGATGCTTGTCGGCTATGCGGCCTTCGCCAAGCATTGCAGCCTGTTCCCAACTGGTTCTGGCGTTATCGAGAAGTTTGCAAAGGATCTGAAATACTACCGCACATCAAGGGGCACGATTCAGTTCCCGTCGGATAAGCCTTTGCCGGACGCCCTGCTAAAGAAGATCGTGCGGGCGCGGGTGAAGGAAAACCGCGAATGGGACTGATGGATTCTGCCCATGACGCCTTTCGGTCGTTGCTATAATGTTGTGGCCTAGTCTCCCCGATTGACCCCAAATGGGGGGTTTCGGAAGCAACGCACATCATGAATTGAAATTGCGGGCACCAACGCCCGTCACACTTTTATGTTGCCGACGTTCACTATCGGAATCGAAGAAGAGTACCAGACCATAGATCCGGTCACGCGGGACCTGCGCTCGCATATTCACGCCGAGATCCTGGAGAAGGGCAAGATGATTCTTCAGGAGCGTGTGAAGGCGGAGATGCATCAGTCCGTGGTCGAGGTCGGCACGAGTGTCTGCAAGAACATTAAAGAGGCGAGGGCGGAGTTATACACGCTGCGCCGAAATATTATCCGCCTGGCGGGGGAAAATGGCTTGAAGCTGGCGTCGGTGGCGACACATCCATTTTCCGATTGGCGCACGCAGGAGATTCATCCCGACGAGCGTTACAAGAACATCGTCGAGGACCTGCAACTGGTGGCGCGGGCCAACCTGATCTTCGGCCTGCATGTTCACATCGGGATCGAAGATCGCGAAACTGCGATCCACATGATGAATCATGCGCGCTACTTCCTGCCGCACATCCTCGCGCTTTCGACGAATTCGCCTTTCTGGCTGGGAATGAACACCGGCCTGAAATCCTATCGCTGCAAAGTGTTTGACAAGTTTCCACGCACCAATATTCCCGACTATTTTCCGAGCTGGGGCGAGTACGAGAATTTCATCAAACTGTTGATCAAGACCAACTGCATCGACAACGCGAAGAAGATCTGGTGGGACATCCGGCCGCATCCATTCTTCAACACCATCGAGTTCCGAGTCTGCGACATTCCGATGCGCGCGGACGAAACGATCGCCATTGCCGCCTTGATTCAGGCCACGGTGGCGAAACTTTACAAGCTTTATACGGCGAATCAGGGATTCCGTCTCTATCGCCGCGCCCTGATCATGGAAAACAAATGGCGCGCCGCTCGCTATGGACTCGACGGGAAGCTGATCGATTTCGGAAAGCAGAAAGAAGTGCCCGCTCGCGACCTGATACATGAATACCTGGAATTCATCGACGATGTAGTGGATGAGCTGGATTCGCGCGAGGAACTCGAATACATCCACAAGATTCTCGAGACCGGCAGCGGCGCCGACCGGCAATTACGAATCTTCGAGCAAACCGGAGATCTGAAAAAAGTGGTCGATTACATCATTGGGGAGACGGAAGCCGGTCTGGCAGAAAGCGAAGAACCGGCAGCCGTGACGAAAGCAGGGTAATGAGTACTTCTGTACGTCCGAATCACATCAATCTGAACCAACTTCCTTTTGACCCCGAATTCACGCCCGGGGCCCGCAATGCAGTGAATGTCTGCCTGCGGATTCAACCCAGCGAGCGCGTGTGCGTCATCACGGATGAGGCGACGCTGGAGATTGCGGCCGCAATCGTGGCAGAACTCGAGAAGCTTGGCGCACCGTATCACGCATGGGTGATGGAGGAACTGGCAGACCGCCCGCTCAGGGACCTGCCCCGCGAGATTCTTGAAGACCTCGAACAGAGCCGGGTGTCGATCTTTGCCGTACAGGCGCAGCGCAATGAGTTGCGCTCGCGCATTCAGATGACTGACGTTGTGAACCGACGCAAGATCCGTCACGCGCATATGGTCAACATCAACCGCCAGATCATGCTGGAAGGCATGCGTGCCGATTTTCAGCGGGTGGATCGCTTGAGCCAAAGAGTTGTCGAGATGGTTCGCAAGGCTTCGAAGATTCGCGCCACGACCGCCGCCGGCACCGATCTCACAGCCGATTTGAATCCGAACTATAAGTGGCTGAAGACGAGCGGCATTATCTCCCCGGAAAAGTGGGGGAACCTTCCCGGCGGTGAGATCTTTACGACCCCCGGAGAAGTGAATGGGACCTTCGTCATCGACGGAGTCGTCGGCGATTATCTGTGCGCGAAGTTCGGCAACCTGCGGGAGACTCCCCTCACGATCCGCATGAAGGGCAACCGCCTGACCGAAGCCCACTCTGAGAATCGAGAATTGGAAGACGATTTCTGGAAGTACACGCACACCGATGCCAACAGTGATCGCGTCGGTGAATTCGCCATCGGCACGAACATCGACCTGAAAGATGTGATCGGCCAGATCCTGCAAGATGAGAAGTATCCCGGCGTTCACATCGCATTCGGAAATCCCTACGGCGCTCACACCGGCGCGGATTGGGATTCGACCACGCACATCGACGTAGTCGGCCGGAAGTTCAACATCTGGGTCGATGACCAGCAGATCATGCGTGAGGGAAAGTTTTTGGTGGAGGCATAAATCCTTGCCCGTTTCCGGTACCGAGGACAATTCTGCTTCGAAACTGCTGCAAAAAGCGTATGCCGCATTCAACGCCCGCGATATCGACGGCGCATTGGCGACGATGAATCCTGATGTTGTATGGCCCAACGGCATGGAAGGCGGCGCCGTCCACGGTCATGAGGGCGTCCGCGCTTACTGGACTCGCCAATGGGGCATGATTGATCCTCACGTCGAACCGGTCGGCTTCCGTGAAGACGAACCCGGACGAATCACTGTCGACGTCCACCAGGTTGTGCGCGATTTGTCCGGCAATGTGATGTTGGACCGGATGGTCCAGCACGTCTACACCTTGAGAGATGGACTCATCCGAAGCATGGACATTCGCGAGTAACCCGTTCCATACTGCCTCCCTATGATTCCCGCGCTGCGCAGGCAGTTCAATCATAACTTCAGCCCTGAGAAGTACCAGACGTTTCTACGACGTATTGACCAGGAATGCGGAACCCATGTGCAGTTCCGTCTCTCCGAGACCCCGTGCTTCTTCCCGAAGGAATTGCTTGATCGCATGGCACGCGATGGCGAGGCCTTGATCCGACAACTAGTCGATAATCCGCAATATCGCGCCAAGTCCGACGAGGCCGTTCCCCCGGAGTTTAACGTTCCCAATGAAGCTCCCCATCCGATGTTCGTGCAGGTTGATTTCGGACTCGTGCGTGGCGCCAGCGGCGAATTAAAAGCTAAACTGGTCGAACTGCAAGCCTTCCCTTCTCTCTACGCGTACCAGGGACCGTTGGCAGACACCTACATCGACGTATATGGTCTGAAGCCGGACTCCGGCCGACTGAAGTACCTGTTGAGCGGACTGGAAACGGACTCCTACCGCGAACTTCTTCGGCGCGCCATTGTCGGGGCGCATGATCCCGAAAGTGTGATTCTGATGGAAATCGATCCTGCCCACCAGAAGACGCTCCCCGATTTCCTTCTTACCGAAAAAATGTTAGGCGTGCGCGCAGTCAATATTGTCGATATCAAGAAGGACGGGTCGCACCTCTATTACCAGCGCGACGGCAAGCGCTTTCCGATCCAACGGATCTATAACCGGGCCATCGTCGACGAACTGGAACGCAAGAACGTGAAGATGGCATTCGACTGGCGAGACGATCTCAAGGTCGAGTGGGCGGGACACCCGAACTGGTATTTCCGCATCAGCAAATTCTCCATCCCATATCTGAGGCATGAGTCCGTGCCAAAAACCTGGTTCCTCGATCAACTCAAAGAAATCCCCTCCGATCTCGAGAATTACGCCCTGAAGCCGCTCTATTCATTCGCAGGTCTAGGAGTGGTAATTGCGCCGACGAAAGAGGACATCGCCGCGATTCCGGCCGACAAGCGCCCGTACTACATCCTGCAGGAACGTCTGAATTTCGAACCAGTGATCGAAACTCCGTTCGGCGGCACAAAAGCAGAGGTGCGGGTTATGTATATCTGGCTGGAAGAGCTTAAGCCGGTGATGACGATTATCCGCATGGGCCGCGGACTCATGATGGGCGTCGATCACAATAAGAACATGGAATGGGTCGGGGCTTCAGCTGGCTTGTATGTGGAATGAACACGCCTAACCCGTTAACCACGAAGGACACGAAGGCGCACCAAGGAAACCGTTTCTGGAAATCCTTTGTGTAACTTCGTGTCCTTTGTGGTTGATGACTTCCAGCGCGAACTTCCAATTCCACGGAACATCACTTTAGCTTCACAAACAGCAGCACGAAGATCGCCCAGATTCCCACGGTCATCGGGAACTGAACCACAGCGGTGTCCCGAATCAGGCCACCTCTTGGTAATGCGAATGTCAGCAACATCATGGCCAGAGCAGTCAGGACTCCAACAAGAAACTTGCCTTTAGCATTCATTTCTCTCGACCCTTGCCTTTCCTCCCGCCCCCGCGAAAGAGTTGCAGTTCAGATAGCTGGCGATTGTACACCTGTTTTCGCGTTGTCGATGCCCGCCGCTTCCAGACGCCGGCTCCCTAGAAGCCCACCCGCTAGCAGAACTATCGCCAAAATCACAGCGACAGCGATCCATCCCCAATGCTGCATCGGATGCCGCAGCACCCGCAGGAAATGGCGCCCGTAATGGCCGGCGACGAAGGCAATCGTGAAGTATCTCGCTCCCCGGCAAACTGTGACGATTGCCAGAAATCGTCCCAGTGGATAGTCCCCCGCACCTGCAGCGGCGAAAAACAAGGAGGTCGGAGAGGGCAGCGGAATCGCCGTCGAAGCAATCAACGTTCCAGTGCCCCAATGCTGAAACAATTTCAGAAACTTCGCCAGCTTGCCGTGCTTGAATTTCCTATCCAGGTAGGCCGAGCCGGCCGTTCTTGCGAGACGGAAAGTCAGATAAGCCCCGACGACTGATCCCGCGGTTGCCGCGGCAGCATACTCCCACCACAACGGCCGATGACTTGCCGCAAGTAGAGCGGTGAGGATATCCGGACCACCAAATGTGGGGATCGGCGAACTATCGAGGATCGCCAGGAAGAAAAGACCTGCCGCTCCCAGATGGCGCAAAGTTGTGAGCAGTGTCGGATGGCCGCGCGGTTTACGGAGCGGGGCGAGCAGGCTGAGCATGCCAGCAATATATCAATTCCCCTGGAACTCCCTGTGAAGTCTAACGGATCTTTTGCACGATCGTGGTCTCGAGTTCCCTGCCGTTGGGCCGCTTCACGTACATCTTGTCGCCTTTCAGCCGGACGGAGACCGAAGAACCGACGCCGATCTCCCCCGGGACGTAACCGTCCGCCGAGTCTGGGCAATACTCCCCCACATATTGCGATCCATTGACCCTGACCATAATGGCCGCGCGCCGGTTCCCCTTCTCAACCTGCTCCCGCATCTCCCGTTCTGCTTGTGTCCAGTTCTCCACGTCACGGCCTGGAATCCGTCCGCTTTGAACGTAAATCTCTTCCGCACGGCGGCGGATGGCTTCCTGCAAATCTGCCGCAAAACCAGAAATCGGCGAGTCCCTTAAGAGGTCAGTTTCCACGGTGAGACTTCTCCTTGCTGGACCCTTTTCGCTGAACGCTGGTATCCAATCTCAATGTTAGTCCCTCCAAACCATGCTGGCGTCTCCTGGCATCAAACCAACGGACGTAGCGGAAGCCAATTTCAGGAAAGTTGAACCGGCGTTCCAAACAGGGACCACGCTCCGGAAGCCTAACCGTTCTCGTGTCTTGCAGGCGCAATCGAACATGGCAGTTGACCGGAATGGTCGAGCGGCCTAACATTACCGCGACCAACGCCGGGCAGCGTCCAGCGCTCATATGATCGGCCAGCAAGTATCCCACTACCGCATCATCGGCAAGCTCGGGGGAGGGGGTATGGGTGTGGTTTATGAGGCCGAGGACCTGAAACTCGGGCGGCACGTAGCTCTTAAATTCATCCCTGAAAATCTCGCCGGCGACCCTAAGTCTCTGGAGCGGTTCACCCGCGAAGCCCGAGCCGCTTCCCTGCTCAATCACCCCAACATTTGTACGATTCACGGCATAGAAGACAACAACGGCCATCCCTTCATCGTGATGGAAAGGCTCGAGGGCGAGAGCCTGAAGCAGACCATCGCCGGTCATCCCGTGCCGGTCGACAAGGTGCTTGACGTAGGCGTCCAGGTGGCCGAAGCTCTGATGGCATCCCATGCCAAGAACATCGTCCACCGCGACATCAAGCCGGCGAACATCTTTCTGACTCCATCCGGCCAGGTCAAAGTACTCGACTTCGGGCTGGCCAAACTCGTCCATAACCTCGGAACTGAAGATGATGCCGGCGCCGATAATTCACTGACTGCGATCGGCGTCATCCCGGGCACTGCTGTCTACATGTCGCCAGAGCAGGCCCGCAGCGAGACGGTTGACGCCCGCAGCGACCTTTTCTCCTTCGGCGTCGTCCTCTACGAGATGTGCACGGGTAAGAAACCCTTCACCGGTGCCAATTCGCTGGTCACCCTCGATGCCGTGTTGCACGCTAAGCCTACACCTCCGCGCGACTTGAATCCGAAGATTCCCATCGAATTGGAAGGCATCATCGGCAAGGCGATGGAGAAGAACCGCAACCATCGTTACCAGAGCGCGGCCGAGATGAAATCGGACCTGGCACTGCTCAAGCGTGAGAGCGAATCAGGCCAGGTAAAGAGCGCAACAAATACTGCAAGGTTGCGCGCCGCGACCAAGACTTTCGGCCGCAACACACGCCTGCAAACCTATCTGCTGATTGGAACCGCAGCTCTGCTCGTGACGGTGCTAACAGCGGTGGGGGCCTGGTGGTACAAGCATCGTGAACTGGCCAACGCGGAGCAGCGAAATGCCATTGCAGTTCTGCCCTTGCAAAACATGAATGGCGATTTCAACGTCGATTATCTCCGATTCGCTCTGGCCGACGAATTGACCAGCGTGCTGACATATTCTCGGACGCTCGAAGTTCGCCCCTCATCGGTGACTCGGAAGTACATCGCAATCGATCTCGATCCGAAGAAGGTCGGACAGGAAATGCGGGTAGGGAGGATACTCACTGGGTCCTTCCGCAAGCAAGGCGACCAGTTACTGGTCACCTTAGAGGCGATTGACGTTCCCACGGACCGTCTGCTCTGGCAAACGACCGTCGCCGAAAAAAGTGACAACCTGATTGGCTTACAGGAGCAATTGACGACCCAAGTCCAGCACGGTCTGTTGCCAATTTTGGGCGGCGCCGGAGGTGCTGTCGAAGCCGCTGCCTCTCGCCCCAAGAATCAGCAGGCATATGACTTCTATCTGCGCAGCGTTGCTGTCCCCCACGACCCCGCGCCCAACAAGGAAGCGATCAAGATGCTGGAGTGGGCTGTCGGGATCGATCCAACCTACGCGCCCGCGTGGGAAGCCTTAGGCCAGCGATACTACTTCGATTCAACCTACGGTGGCGGCGGCGAGGAAATGTTCCAGCGCTCAAATTCAGCCTACGAGCGCGCGATCTCGCTGGACCCGAACCGAGTCATGGCCGCCAGCAGCCTGATCACCAATCGCGTCGAGCGAGGTGAACTCGGGCGCGCATACGACGCCGCAACCGATCTGGTGAACCGGCGCCCACAAAGCGCCGATGCTCATTTCGCGCTGGCATACGTCCTGCGCTATGCCGGCATCCTCGACAAATCGACTCAGGAATGTAATGCCGCACGGCAACTCGATCCGGGCAACTTCTTTTTCCGCTCGTGCGCATGGTCATTCCTGGAAATGGGTAAAACCGATCGCGCCATGGATTTCGTCCATCTCGATGCCGGATCGGAATGGGCCGCATGGGTCACGCCCTACATCTATTTGGCGGAGGGCAATGTTTCCGAAGCGCACACCGCCGCCAAGAACATGGGCAAAGCCGCCTCGTATCATCGTGAGTTGATGGAGGCCTGCACCGCTTCGCCGCATCCCCCGGATCTGGTGAAAATTGTCCGCGACAACGAATCGTCGGTGATGATCGAGCCCGACGCTGAAAACTGGTACCACGTCGGCGCGCTGATGGCAGCCTGCGGGCAGAATGAACCGGCGATGCGTCTGCTGAAAGCCGCCGTGCAGCAGAACTACTGCGCCTATGGGGCATTGTTAGACGACCCTCTGCTCAAAGACCTCCGCAAGGAAACAGCGTTCAACCAGGTGCTTACACAGGCAAGCAATTGCCAGGCGATGTTGAAGGAAAACCGTCAGTAAACATTTCAATGGGAAACTTCACCCGACGGGCGATTCTCCAATCCTCAGTCATAAGCCTGGCGGCGTCTCGAATTCCGCTGGAAGCGTTCGTTGCCTCCGAGATCACCCGCAAGGGGCGCATTCGCCAGTCGGTCTGTCAGTGGTGCTACCGGCAATTGTCGATCGACCAACTGGCGCAGTCCGCGGCGAGCATTGGCCTGCAAGGGGTCGATCTGTTGCAACCGGACGACTACGAAATCCCCCGCCGCTACGGCCTGGTTTGCACCATGGGGTACGCCGGTGGCGGAGAAATCAACAAGGCCTTGAACCGTACGGAGAATCACGCCGCCATCGAACAGGCCTTTCGGGCGAACATTCTGCGGGCAGCAAAGGCAGGCGTTCCCAACGTCATTACATTCTCAGGTAACCGCGCCGGCCTGTCGGATGAGGAGGGCGCGCGCAACACGATTGCCGGTCTGAATCGTCTCAAGAAGATCGCGGAAGATCACGGCGTGACCATTTGCCTGGAGCTGCTCAACAGCAAGCGGGATCATCACGATTACATGTGCGATCACACCTCCTGGGGGGTGCGCGTGGCGCAGGAAGTCAACTCGCCGAACGTGAAGCTGCTTTACGACATCTATCACATGCAGATCATGGAAGGCGATCTGATCGAAACTATAAGCACCAACATCAAGTGGATTGGACACTTTCACACCGGCGGCGTCCCCGGCCGCCATGAATTGAACGGCACGCAGGAAGTTCAGTGGGACGCGGTGATGCGGGCCATTGCCGACTCGGGCTTCCGCGGGTACGTCGCTCACGAATTCATCCCAACGGCGGACCCGCTGGCTTCGCTGAAAAGTGCTGCCGATTTATGCGACGTCTGAGTCGCCCCGCTAACCGCCTCTTTGCCGACGAGTCTAAGGAAATGTGACAATACAGCCTGAAAGAATTTGCGTCGGAGCGGGGGTAGGCCCCATCCTTGTAACGTGAGACATTCCGGACCCGTCAGCCTGCTGCGGCAATCTCCCCGCAGCGTTCCGGTGAATTTTCAGTGCTTGCACCTCTCCGGGCTCAAGCACGTTTGCCTGCTCACCATCTTCGCTCTGACCGCGCCTGCTCAGGCGCCATCAACTGCGAGCAGCAAGCAAAATGGGCAACGTTCCTCCTCTGCCTTGGCGATCGCTGAGAGATTTGCGCAGCCTCCCGGTCTGCTGTATCAAGGCGTGCCCGCCGATATCCCTCAGGACGAAGGTGTTGCAGGTCTACGCCTCCAACTTCTGCGCCTGGGCACCACTGCCCGGCTGATGCAGGTGGTGGCGCATCCGGACGACGAAGACGGCGGCCTGCTGACCCTCCAGGCTCGCGGTCATGGAGTTACCACACTGCTGATGACGTTGAATCGCGGCGAGGGCGGCCAAAACAAGATCGGCAGCAACCTGTCCGACGTTCTCGGCGTTCTGCGAACCGAGGAACTTCTCGCCTCAGACCAGCATTACGGTGTGCAGGACCGGTTCTCGCGTGTCGCTGATTTCGGATTCTCGAAGAACCCCGACGAGACGTTCGCCAAATGGGGCGGTCACGACGTCGCCCTCGCGGACATGGTTCGCGTGATTCGAACGTTCCGCCCCGACGTGTTGGTCGCGCGTTTCTCGGGCACCGAGCGTGATGGTCATGGAAACCACCAGGCATCAGGCATTCTTACGAAAGAGGCGTTTCGCGCTGCGGCCGATCCCAAGCGTTTTCCCGAACAGATCGCGAAAGGCCTGGAGCCATGGCAACCCAAGAAGCTTTACATCGGTAACGTCTGCCCCTGGGGCTCGATGACCTGCCCCGATCCGGACTGGTCCGTGAAGTTCAACACGGGCCAACGCAACGCAGAACTGGGGATGTCCTACGTTCAGTTCGCGATGAAGGGCCTTCGTCATCAGCTTTCACAAGGCGCAGCCAACTGGACCATCGACGACGGCGACCGATTCACCTTCTACCGGCGCGTGGACTCCGTCTTGCCGGAACAGAAAGCTGGACACGAACAGGATTTCTTCGACGGCATCGATACTTCCTGGCAAGCGCTTGCCTCGCGATTCGACATATCAGAAGCCAAATTCCCCGGGTTTCAATCCCAACTGGCGGAAATCGGAAAGCTGGTGGCCGACGCATCGAAGGTAGCCGGTGGTAGCGATCCGTCACTCGCAGCTCAGCCTCTTACGAAACTTGTCACACAATTGACCAAGCTGAGCGGCCAGATCAGCGGCAGTAACTTACCCCCTGCCACGAAGCTCGATTTGCTGACCCGCATCGCCGAGAAACAGCAGCAGGCCGAGACAGCCCTGAATCTTGCCCTTGGAGTAACAATCACCGCCAATGTCTCTTCCAACGTGGGCCTCAAGGCAGGCATTCCAAAAGAAGACGATGCGCTGACCACCGTCTCTCCCGGACAGGAATTCATGGTCGGCGTGACTCTGCACAACGGCTCGAAGCTGCCGTTGACGATTGATCACATCAAGCTGGAGGTACCCGCGGGATGGAATACGATTGACGGCAAAACGCGTCCCGAGACCGTTGCTCCCGGCAAAGACCTTCACGCCGACTTCCGCCTGCAGGTGCCGAAAGACACGCCCTACACGCGTCCGTACTGGCATCGCGATGATCCCGATACCGACAGCATCCATCACGTAGACGATGAGGAATACGCGACACTTCCCTTTCCGCCGCCTTCTTTACAGGCTCGGATCGAATACTCCGTAGGGGACGCGAAAGAAGGTCGCACACGAAATGGCATCGCTGTTCCGGTGGTTACTCCCTTCATCGATGAAGCTGGGAAAATGCGGTCGCGCCCACTTGCCGTGGTACCCGCATTCTCTGTGGCCCTTGAGCCCGGAACCCAGGTGATCTCCACACATAACGGAAAAACCACCACTGTTACCGTCGGCGTGACCAGCGATCTCACTCACAAGGTCGGTGGCGATTTGCGCTTAGAGCTGCCAGATGGTTGGCGCTCCGAGCCCGCCCAATCCCCGGTGAGCTTGACGCATCGCGGAGAGAAGCAGGAAATCGAATTCAAAGTCTTTCCCGCCGGGTTGCAGCAGCAAGGACGCGCCACCATCCGCGCAGTCCTCGAGTCCGAAGGCGAGAAATATAGCGAGGGCTATACCCTCGTCGCGCGCGAAGACCTCGGCAGCTTCTACTACTATCAGCCGGCACGCCAGCGGGTCAGCATCGTCGAAGTGCAGGTTCTCCACGATCTGAAAGTCGGATACATCATGGGCGCCGGAGATGACATTCCAACCATGCTCAAACAGGTGGGGATGAACGTCACCATGATTCCCGCCGAGCATCTGGCGACGGAAGACCTTGGCAAGTTTGGAACGATTGTCCTCGGCATCCGCGCCTACGACACGCAGAAAGATGTCATTACGAATAACAAGAAATTGCTGGACTTCGTCGAAGCCGGCGGAACACTCGTCGTGCAATACAACACCACTGCCGGAGACTTCAGTGGCAAATTCACGCCGTATCCCGCGGACTTGAGCCGCGCTCGGGTCTCGGTCGAGGATGCTCCCATCGACATCCTTGCACCGGAAGATCCTATCTTTCATTACCCGAACACCATCACCCAGAATGATTTCAACGGATGGGTCCAGGAACGCGGCCTCTACTTCATGAGCAAATGGGACGATCACTTCACGCCGCTGCTGGCCTGTCACGATCCCGGAGAAGAACCGCAGAAGGGCGGCCTGTTGCGCGCGCAATACGGCAAGGGGACCTATATCTACACCGGATATGCCTTCTTCCGGCAGCTCCCTGCAGGCGTTCCAGGAGCCATGCGCCTGTTCATCAACATTCTCAGCGCAGGCAAGCAGTGAACAGAGGCCAGGGTCCAGGGGCTAGCGGAACCGAGAAGCGGCGAGAGCAATGGCGTCCCGTCCTAGATGCAGAAATGAAGAAGTGGAGCGCGAAGTCTTGCGCGGAGCTTGTGCGCCAACTCTCGGATCCGCAAGCCTATCAAGTTGAGTTCCAGGGTAAGCAATATACGATCGAAGTTCAGCTGCTCGAGAATACTGACAAGTATCTGCATGTTGGCGTCGACGTGGATGATGGTAGTATTCCTGCCTCGTTCCACCCCTTGAACTCAAGCTTCATTCGCGATAAGTAACAAACGCACTTGTTCGCGAAAAGGAAAAGTTGGCCTTAAAGACGTAGCTTGCTACGTCTTTCTTCTTCGTGGTGAGAAGACGTTGCGAGCAACGTCTCTACGAATATGGATTCTCCTGCACAAACATCGTCGGGCTCTCCAACTCTCATCCGCGGCATGGGCCTATGGAGCGCCACCGCGATGAACATGATCGACATGATCGGCGTGGGACCGTTCATCACCATGCCGCTGGTGATTGCGGCCATGGGCGGCCCACAGGCGCTTCTGGGGTGGATCGCGGGCGCCTTGCTCGCTGTTTGTGACGGACTGTTAACTGCAGAATTAGGCGCGGCTCTGCCAATGTCCGGCGGGTCGTACCGCTATCTCCGCGAAATATACGGTCCGCAGAAATGGGGCCGCCTGATTTCCTTCCTGTTCATCTGGCAGGTGTCGTTCAGCGCTCCACTCTCAATTGCCACGGGCTGCATCGGGCTGGCAGGCTACGCGGCGTACTACTGGCCGGAACTCGACACCGTGTACGCTCATCACGAAGCAGCGCTCCACTTGCCGTGGGCGGGCACACTGCAAGTGAACTGGATCGTAACTCCGGGAACAGCGGTCGCAGTTGTCATCTGTTTCCTGACCGTATTCCTGCTGTATAGGCAGATCACTGTGATCGGGCGCATGTCGAAGGTGTTGTGGTTCGCCGTGATGGGAACGATCCTGTGGATCATCTTCGCCGGACTCACACACTTCAACGCTGCGCGGGCCTTCGATTTTCCGCCAGGCGCATTCACGCTCTCGCACCATTTCTGGAACGGGCTCGGCCTGGCCCTGCTGGTCGCAGCCTACGATTATTGGGGATACTACAACGTTAGTTTTCTCGGCGACGAGATCGAGGACCCTGGAAAGAATATTCCCCGGGCCCTGCTGCTTTCCATTCTCCTCGTGGCCTGTCTATATCTAATGATGAACCTGTGCATTCTGGCCGTCGTGCCCTGGCGTGAAATGTTGACCGCAGGACAGAACAACACTGGTTTGTATGTTGTGTCACTGTTCATGCAGAGGATTTACGGAAGCTGGGCCGCCCGACTCGTTACAGGACTCGTGATCGCCACCGCTTTTGCCTCGGTTTTTTCGCTCATGCTGGGCTACTCCCGGGTTCCATACGCGGCGGCGAAAGACGGCAACTACTTTCGAGCCTTTGCCAAAGTCCACCCGGTGCATCGATTCCCGCACGTTTCCTTGCTTGCGCTCGGAGTGGTTGCGGCTGCCTTCTGCTTTCTACGGCTCAAGGACGCCATCGCCGCACTAGTCGTCATCCGCCTGATTCTGCAGTTCCTGGTGCAGGCCATTGGTTCGATCGTGCTCAGGATCCGCCGGCCGGAACTTCCCCGGCCGTTTCGCATGTGGTTGTACCCATTACCGGCGTTACTGGCGAGCGCTGGATTTCTTTTCATATTGTTCAAACGGGAAAACTGGCAGAAGGAAATGCGCTACGCGGTTGTGATCCTGTTGTCGGGTGTTCTCATTTACATGATTCGAGCCTGGAAAGATTCGGAGTGGCCGTTTCGTACGGCAAAGACCTGACGATCGAAGGCATGGGCAGAAGTAACGAACGATTGCAACCGTGATAAGGTCAGCCGCAACCGTGGAAGAGCGCCCCTTTAGGGCCGCGTAAATCACGCCCGATTTTTGGGCTTTAGCCGCAGTGAGATCTCTTGGATGAAGAGAGGAAGCATAGTTGGCTGATCACATCACAATCCCTGGTGTAGGAATGCGGCGTCAGCGCCCCGACTCCCCTTGGGCGCCGCTCCGCGAGCCGTTGTTTCGCTCACTGTGGATTGCAGCCGTTGTCTCTTACACGGGCACGTGGATGCAGAACGTGGGCGCCGGCTGGCTCATGACCCAACTTACCACTTCCCCCTTCATGGTAGGCCTGGTGCAGGCCGCTGCCGCGATTCCAGTTTTTCTCGTCGTGCTTCCAGCTGGCGCATTGGCCGACATCGTCGACCGCCGCAGGATTCTTCTATTCACTCAGGGTTGGATGGTTCTTGCCGCCGCAGCTCTGGGCATCTTGACGCTGTCAGGTGCGGTGAATCCATGGGCACTGCTTCTATTCACATCCCTGATGGGCGTCGGCGCAGTAATGAACGATCCCGCCTGGCAGGCGATTACGCCTGAAGTTGTCTCGCCCCAGCGCCATGCATCCGCGGTCGCACTGAACTCGGCGGGATTCAATGTGGCGCGGGCGGCAGGCCCTGCCCTGGGCGGCATCGTGGTTGCTGCTGCCGGATCCGGATGGTCCTTTCTCCTGAATGCCGCGTCCTTCTTCGGAGTAATCCTGTTCTTGTACACGTGGAAACGAACGCCCAATGTGCAGCAGTCTTCTCAGCGGATCAGCGCGGCCATCGCAGAGGGTTTCCGCTACGTCCAGGGAACTCCTCAAGTAAAATCCGTTCTCATACGCACCGGCGCATTCAGCTTAGGCGCGAGTTCGCTGCTGGCGTTGCTTCCGGTCGTCTGTCAACCCCACGGTGCACAGGGGTACGGATTCCTCCTGACCTGCTTCGGGCTTGGAGCGCTTGCAGGAGCTGCGATTCTTCCTCGCCTGCGTGTGCAATATTCAGTTGATGGCCTCGTGGCCGGCGCGACCATCCTGTTCGCGATGATGACCTTCGCCGCCGGACAAGTCCATATCTTTGAATGGCTGTGTCTGGTATTGTTTACGGCTGGAGCCGCGTGGATTGGCATTCTGGCTTGCTTTAATGTAGTGGCTCAGACCATGTGTCCGTCGTGGATGCGGGCACGGGCGCTCTCGATGTATCTGCTGGTTCTGCAGGGAGGCATGGCTATCGGCAGCGCATTATGGGGAGCAGTGGCCGTCCGTCAGGGTGTTCCAGAAGCGCTCGCATGGTCGGCACTGGCGATGGTGGTTGGGCTTTCTACCATCCGCCGGCATCGACTGACAGCCGCAGAGTTGGAGATGGCTCCGGCGGTTGTCAGAGACTAACAGGGGGAATTATGAAAGCAAAAGTGACAGTAATTGCTTTTCTGCTCATCGCATGTATGGCTGGCCAAGCCTCCAAGCCAAAGGAAGAGCGTCGCACTGT
>Ga0210409_10002998_pt1 | contig 19430 bp, 17 predicted proteins | sample IncBWH17MmetaG_FD_161649 | JGI IMG/M metagenome (GOLD analysis project Ga0210409, IMG submission 161649) | Forest soil microbial communities from Barre Woods Harvard Forest LTER site, Petersham, Massachusetts, United States - Inc-BW-H-17-M | ecosystem: Environmental > Terrestrial > Soil >... | reverse complement strand
CGCGATCGTGAACACGGTGTCGTAAAACTCGACACTGGTGTTGTCTTTTGTGATTGGTCCCCCCGACGACTCCTGCTTGCTTTTGTCGTTGCGAGTCAGGTCAGGACTGATTGCGCTCCAGCTTCGGCCATGATCTGCGCTCTTAAACACCATCTCGGCGGACGTATAGAGTACGTCTGCGTTGTGAGGGGAGATCACGATCGGCTGCGTCCAACCAAGACGAAACTTCATGTCTTTGGCGCCGTGGCCCGAGTAATCGACCGGCCAAACAGTGACGTCTTGTGCCTGCATGGTGCGCTTATCCCAACGTGTCACGACTCCGTTCCCCGAACCGGCATACACAACACTAAAATCTCGCGGGTCGGGTACGACGTAACCGCTCTCACCTCCCCCAACGTCGTACCAGTGTTGGCGCCCGATGTACCCATCGTCGGTGCGGCTCGCAATGGCGACGGTGCTGTTGTCCTGCTGCGCGCCGTAGACGTAATAGAGAAATTGGTTGTCAGTAGCAACGTGATAGAACTGTGCGGTCGGCTGATTTTCCTGGGTCGTCCAGGTCTTCCCGCCATCCACCGTGATCGTGGCCCCTCCGTCGTTGCCGTTGATCATGCGCTGCGGGTCATTTGGATCGATCCACAATCCGTGATGATCACCATGCGGCGCAGGCAATAGCTCAAGAGTCTTGCCCGCGTCTTGCGATCGAAACATGCCGGTATTGAGCATGTACACCGTATCCACGCTCTTGGGATCGGCAAAGATGTGGGTGAAGTACCAGGCGCGTTGCGTAAGCCGCTGGTCATCGTTGACTTTCGTCCAGTTCTCGCCGCCATCATCGGAGCGATAGAGGCCACTGGCGTCCTTGGCTTCGATCAAGCTGTAGACGCGGTTCGAGTCCGCGCCGGAAACAGAGATGCCGATCCGTCCGAGTGAGGAAGTTGGCAGACCTTTACCTTCCAGATGCTTCCATGTCGTGCCACCATCCGTGGATTGATAGAGTCCGCTGCCCGGGCCGCCGCTCTCCAGGCTCCAAGGTGTGCGCTGCACTTGGTACAACGCCGCGAACAGCACATTCGGATTGTGTGGATCCATAGCGATATCGATCGCGCCTGTATGGGTATCTTTGAAAAGCACTCTTTCCCAGGTTTTTCCCCCATTGAGGCTGCGGTAGATGCCGCGCTCATCGTTTGGTCCATAGGCATGGCCCAGCGCAGCTACGAAGACGATATCCGGATTGCGGGGATGAACGAGCACGCTCGCAATATGCTGTGTGTCTGTCAGACCGATGTTGAACCAGGTCCGGCCCGCATCCGTGCTCTTATACACTCCGTTCCCATAGGAAATGTTGCCGCGAATGCAGGCCTCCCCTGTACCCACATAGATGACGTTGGGATTTGAATCAGCTACCGCGATTGCTCCGATTGACGCAATCGACTGCTTGTCAAATAAAGGCGTCCAACTCAAACCGGCATTCGTGGTACGCCACACGCCTCCGGCCACGCCACCGAAATAAAAGATATTCGGATCGGTCGGAACCCCGGTTACGGCCAGCACACGGCCACCGCGGTAAGGACCGATCGAACGCCACTTCAACCCCTTTTCTAAACTTTCGCTGAATTGATCGGGAGGCTGCGCGACGATGGGGGGCAGCAGCGGGAAGATGAAGCCAAGCGCGAATGCTGCTTGCAGGAAGCGATTCATAGAGTCTCCAGGAACGGTTAGATGAGGTGCTCATACTATTACTGGCTGGGCTTGGAAGTACAGAGTGGCAATCCGCGCCGGGCAGTTTTGTATGTTCTCGAGCGAATCGGTTCGCCGCTTTGACACGGTAGAGGTCTGGGGTTCGAGTCCCCACGGGCCTACCATCGTTTTCAATAGGTTATAGAGTTTTCTTCGGAATCCAGAGAAACTTCACCTGTAATTCTTCACCTGTAAATTGGTCCCACTTCGCCTTAAGCGCCTCTTGCACGTGTTTGGGAACACCCGCTTCGGTGTTGGCAGCGGCCCTGTAGGGGTGGACACGGCCATCTTCATCTACTTCATCGAAGAACATCCCCAGTTTCTTCCGCTGCTTGAACCCCTTTTCAGAGAAGTGAATTCGGGCCGTAAGGAGTTGGTTACATCGGCGCTAACCTTGCTCGAAGTCTTGGTCGTTCCCTACCGTTCTGGAGACCATCTGCTGGCCGGGAGATATGAAGCTCTTCTTACGCAGAGTCGCGGCGTCCAGGTTGCAGATATTTCTCGTGATCATCTGCGCGCCGCTGCACCGCTAAGAGCCGCAACGGGAGTCAAGACGCCTGATTCTCTGCAGGTTGTGGCGGCATTGGCAGCTGGCTGCACAGCTTTTCTTGCGAATGATCGCGACCTTCCGGCCATACCCGGTCTCCGTATCCTGCAATTGTCATCCTACGTTAGGTGATCCTGTCGGGTGGTTCTGTCGGCCCTGTTGCGTGCCACGGGCTGTGTCGTTTTTCAACCCGATGGCCAACCCGAGATGTGTCCGACTACTGGGTGTTATCAAGTAAACCGCCGCCAAACAAAGGTGACGCGACTGGCATATCGATGGATTGATCTGATTATCTAGGGTGCTGTATCGCGTAACCGTTCGCTTCATGTCGAGCTACTGCCCTTGTACAACCCCAGGAAATCTGAGCGTGTGACAATCAAGTGCGCTAAAGGCGGAAACGGGAGACTGTCACGAAATTGTCACCAAGACTGGCGCAAAACGAGCAAAAACAAAGCGAATCAAAAAACTAAAATCGTCGCTGTCTTACGGCTGGCAAAGGAATTTAGTTAAATTTCTACGAGATGGCGAATCAGCGATTTTATTTTTCAGCACTATCTGGTTCAACCGCTCTGGCCCACGACCCCCCTCTACTGTTCTTGTTCAACATTTTGGCCGTGGTTCTCTGGCGAACGGACACCATACAGACTAACCCTCGGATGGTGCGCCCAAGCCTCTTTGTAATACCAAAGCTCGACACTCTCGAGGACGCGACCTTTACCGCGCAGGTCGATAACGTAGTTTTTTCCTTCGGGTGAAATTCGGTCACTAACCACGAACTCCTCTGAAGTGTCATTGCCGAAATGAATGATCAGACGATCAAAGAAAATCGCGTCACCGCTGACCCGCAACTGAATCGTTTGAAAAAGCCCATGGCGACGAGTGATGTGGATCTCGCCATGATCCTGGCCGCCGTCTACGTGGGTGTAGCCCAAGAAGTCCCAAAACTGCCCGCTGGCAGACAAGGTGCCAGCAAAGCCCAAGGTTAGCAGCACGGAGACAAGGAATGTAAGGCGCTTTCGTGGCATGGTCAGTATGGTCAAAGTAATAGTACGTCTAGAACTATACTGACATCCTATCTGCGTTCCTAACCCCCAAACAATGAGCTTCTAGCTCATCTTCACACAATTAATCATTAATTAACTTAGCACCGGTCTGCCTACCGTAAGGTAAGATGTGCCGTCGTTCCACTGGCACCTCGGGAGCGTCATTAGTTTCGTTGCGCGGCGCCGTTCATGCTGTCAGAATCTCCAGCGCACGGACCCTCAGTGGACGTCAGACTGTGCGCCAACAGTCGGCCCGATATGGACTGAGGGCGTGCCAGAGAGTGTCCAGGAGGTGGTTTTATGAGCGCTCAAAGAATCAAAACCCTATGCCTCGTAGTAGGCGCTACAGTTTTGTTCAGCTCGGTTACGTTTGCGCAAGACGCGAAGCCAGGAAAACTGAAGATGTCGGTAAGCCCAAAGCAGGCCTACACGTTTGTTGATGGCAAAGCGATTGGCCCCGGCAATCGAACGATCAAGCTCAATGTCGGCACCCACCATGTGGTTGTGGCCAACTATGGGTACAAGTTTGTCGAGCAAGATGTCTCGCTGGATTCGGACAAGACGGTACCTGTGGACATAAAGCTGGAACCCGTTGGCGAACCCGTGCCAGGCCCGCGTGGTCGCATCCAGATTGAAGCAGGATGGCACCACGGGGCAACAGCCGCCGCCGTTCTGCTGAACGGCAAGAAGCCCCTGTACTTCGTAGGACACGTGGATGAGTTCGATAACGACTTTAATTGGAAGCAGGAATTGATCGTGCCACCAGGGACGCACCAAGTGACGGTCACAAAGGATGGCAAGGAACTGTGGGCCGGCCCGATCACGGTCGCGGCGGACCAGCGCGTGATTGTGTATATCTCGAATGGAAAAGAAAAGACCAAGCCTTGGGCACGTGGCTCGTCGTGCCCAACATATCGCCCCCAATGCGATATGCCTAAACTCGCGCCACGCTTTAAGGCCGGCATTGCAAGCGCCACCGTCGTTGTGGCGCCTGTCAGCGGGTCGGTCTCTGCCAATCCGTCGAAAATCGATTGCAACCAAAGTACGCAGCTAGCCTGGGATTCCAAAGAAACTGTCGAAGCCGACATGAGCGGCATGAGCCCCGTTCCGACGTCGGGCGAGAAAACAATTTCGCCTCGGCAAACCACCGTGTATCAGCTTACGGCTTCTGGACCAGGTGGCGTGATAACGCCGAGCGCGACGGTGGAGGTCAATCCGGTGGTGCAATCGTCGCTGAGCGCTTCGCCGATGGAAGTTAATTACCGCCGCATCGGCGACAAGACCATGGAACAAGGGAGCACTACGCTGAATTGGTCGTCGTCCAACTCCGATGCGGTCTCGCTGGACCCAGGTGGCTCCGTTGAACCCAGCGGCACGAAATCCATTACCCTCAGCCCAACGCAAAGCGGCACCGGCCCGGTGGACGAAGAGTTCAAATACACTCTGAAGTCGACGAATGTGTGCGGTGGCACGGACACCAAGACGGTAGCGGTACACCTGAAAGGCTCGGTCAACCCCATTCCGACCGTGCTTCTCCACAGCGTTTTTTTCCCGACCGCCTATCCTACTAAGGAGGACCCGACCCTGGGACTCGTTCGCAGTCAGCAGGAAGTATTGACCACCCTCGCCACCGGATTCAAACAGTATCTCGAATACGACCCTGACGCGAAGTTGTCGCTTGGCGGAAACACGGACGACCGCGGCGCGGATAAGTACAACGATTCCTTGTCCGAACTCAGGGTCCAACGCGTCAAGGATTTCCTGGTTTCGCAGGGAATCGCCGCCGAAAAGATCGATACCTCGGCGTACGGCAAGCAGAAACCGCTGGACAAAGCTATGATTAGCGACCTGCAGACGCGCAATCCTAACCAGCCTCCTGAAAAGTGGGTGCGCGATTCTCGGACGACCTGGCTGGCTTACAATCGCCGCGTTGACATCGTGCTCATGCCTGCCAACGCCGAGTCGGTGCCGTTCTATCCCAATCAAGCTCCGGACTCGCAGATTCTTTGGCAGCTTCCCAAACCGGCCCGCAGCACGATTGAAGCGTACGACTAAGCGCTCACGTGAAGTAGCAGGCCAAATGCCTGATAGACGCCGAAGAAACCGATGAGCGGGTTGAAAAATCGAAAAAGTCCGTGCTGGGCACGACCTATGAGTTGCTGACCAAATCCGGATTTAGCGGCGTTAGCGTCGACGAGTATCCCGGCGCTCCGGTGTCGCGAAGACCACCATCTACCGGCACTGGCCGTCGCGTGAGGCGCTGCTGATGGTTGCCTGCTCGCAGCTGTCGTCCAGGCCTCCAGTTCCGGACACCGGAAAACTCAGAACGGATTTAGAGACTCTGGCCGCGGGTGCCGCCATGCGACTGCAACAACCTTGGTCAACGGTGATGCCGTCGATCATCGACGCGGCAGAACGGGATAGGGACCTCGCGCAACTGCAGTCGCAAATTTCACGCACAAATGCGGGGAGCATTCATCACCGCAATCGTCAAGAACGAGGCGAGTTGCCCCGCTCTCAAGATGCGCGAGAGCTGATCGCTTCCATCCTCGGCCCCATTCTGTACCGGCGTTTCTTCTCGCGTGAGCCGCTTGACGAAGCTTTCGCAAAAAAAGGCGGTCGAGCGCGGCCTCCGCAATGCTCACTGATTTGCGGTTGATTGAAGCCGAGCCTGACGGCTACACTTCAAATATGATTTCCAGAGCGGTAGGAGCGCCGAGCGGAAGGCTTGCGGCGCCATACACCAAACGGCTGGGGTTCTTGTCTTTTCCGAAGACGTCTTGCAGCAGCTCCGAAGCACCGTCAGCGACTTTCGGTTGATCGCGGACGTCTCCCGAAGTTGCCACCGAAACGCCGAGCCGGACGATCCGCTTCACTTTATCAAGCGATCCCAAATACTCACGGGCGACAGCGAGGCCGTTGAGTGCCGCGAGACGAGCCGCCGCGCGCCCGGTTTCCACATCCAGTTCCGCTCCGACGCGCCCAATGAATTTCGCCTCGCGACCTTCTGTGGGAAGCATCCCGCTCAGGAAAAGTAGATTCCCTGTCTGCACCGCTTCCACGTAGGTGCCGAACGGTTCCGGGGGCGACGAAAGCTTGATGCCAAGTTCTTTCAACCGCTGCTCGGCGCTGGCGGGCCGAGAGCCTTTGCGGGTTGCCTTTTGCTTTGTCGAATTTGGTTTCATTGATCTTGCTCCTATCGGATTTGCATCGATATTGCCGCGTGTTCCTTGGGAAGCGTGGAATGCTCTGCCGGCTACCAACGTCCCGCGTGAGCACCGCCATCCACGTGGAGTGTTTCTCCGGTTACTTGTTCTGCCTGCGCCAGATAGAGAACAGCGTCGACCACGTCTTTGATCTCCACGATCTTCCCCATTGGCTGGAAGGCCTTAAGAACGTCCTTGGGATCATCCTTGTGCAGTGGGGTGTCCACGACGCCGGGGGCTACCGCGTTGAAGCGAATTCCTTCTTTTGCGTACTCGATGGCGAGACTCCGGGTCACTGCATTCAGGCCGCCCTTCGTGATCATCGAAACGGAGGCCTTTTCACCGACGAACGGCTGATCGACAAGCGACGCGGATATGGTCACAACGTTCCCGGATTTCTGTTTCAGCATCTGTTTCACAGTGAGCTGAGTGATATAGAGAAAGCCCAACAGGTTGGTCGAGACCAAAGCATTGAAGTCCTCGGTCGTAAAGTCCGTAAAGGGTTTGGTGCGGAAGATTCCGGCGTTATTCACAAGCACGTCGATCGTTCCGAAGTGTTTGATCGCTGCGTCGACGGCTTTGCCAGCGGTCTCTTGCTTGCCGATATCGCCATCGACGAGAACCAGGCTGGGTGAGGCACTCAACGATTGACTGACATTGCGAGATGTTCCGACCACGTTATAACCCTGTTTCAGGAACCCATCGACCAAACCCGCTCCAATACCCTGCTGCGCTCCCGTGACGATTGCTGTTTTCTTGTCTGACATACATGCTCCTTGGTTTGACGTCGTAGTCTGCGGCGCGGGGTTCAGCAGCGCGCTTGCATCACGCCGCGTGAGCCAGCCGGTCGTATTCCACGCCGCGCTGATCAGTGAGCAGGACCCACAGCGTGTAGATGCCGAGAGCGGTGCCGAAAGGAGGGTGCAGCAGCGCGACGATGCCGACCACGATCGCCGCCATGCGCGCCCACGGCTGCAGCCTGAGTAATCCCCAGCCCAACAGGATCCCGCACGCGGCCACGATGAACAGCGACCCTCCGATCACCGACAACACCAGCGGCGCAACGAATCGCCCAAGAGTTTCCGTGGCGGGGATTGCAAAGCGCACGAAATTGCTTACGATCACCAGGATGAACGCGGGGATCAGGAAGAGCGCGCCGGCGATGATCCACAGGATGCCCAGAATATGCACGTGCCGATCAAAACGGCCGGGCAGCGATGGGGTCATAGCCGCGGAGATCGGGCGCTGGCAATGGGGGCAAATGCTGTAATGCCACTGAATTTGCGCTCCGCAGGCGCTGCAGAACATACACACCTCCCGGAAATAGGTCTGAGCAAACCAGGTTGCGCTGCGGCAAACAGCTGCCGCAAGGACCTACGGCAGCTAACTACTGGTGCTTTTTTCCGCTAAGCCATCGTCTGCGTTGAAGCGTCGCGCGGCACTAGGCTGTTTGCTGCGCCGCCTTCGCTGGAACGCTTGCCAGCAGCACGTTCAATCCCTCGGCAGTTGTGGGATGCGTGAAGATAGCATCCCGAAGTTTTGTGTATGGCAACCCTGCCAACATGGCTGTTTGAACTGCCGCCAACGGCTCGCTGGCCTCGGCGCCAAATGCCGTGAATCCCAGGATGCGATCGCTTTGTGCGTCGATCAGCATTTTCAGAAAACCGCGTGTCTCCGAAATCGTCTGCATCCGAAGCACAGAGGCCATGGGCAGCTTGACCATGCGATACGCAACCCCGCGACTCTTCGCCTCCGATTCGTTTAACCCCACCCGCGCAAGTTCCGGATCGGTGAAGATGCAGAATGGAATCAGCCGGTCTTTCGTTGTGCGATTTCCTCCGTTCAGGTTGTCTCGAACAATCCGGAAGTCGTCGAACGCCACGTGCGTAAAAAGCGGACTTCCCGCGCAATCGCCCAGCGCCCACACATCGGGCGCGGTCGTCTCCAGTCGTTCATTAACCTTGATATATCCGCGTGTGTCCAACTGAACGCCGGCCTGGTCGAGCCCAATTCCCTGGGTATTCGGCGTTCGCCCGGCAGCAACCAGCAGGTCAGTTCCTGCAATCACGCGCTCTCCGTTTGCGTCCTTCACGTGCACGCGCACCTGTTCGCCGGATCGCCCTTCGACCTTGCGGATTTCTGTTTCGAGAGCCACTGCAATTCCCTCGCTACGGAATAACTCCAGAAGCGCATCTGCCACGTCCGCGTCCTCTCGACCAGCGAGTTGCGCGCTGCGCTCAATCACCGTTACCCGCGAGCCAAAACGCCGCATGGCCTGCGCCATTTCAAGCCCAACGTAACCGCCGCCGACAACCACGAGATGCTCCGGCAATCGATCGAGGTCCAGCGCTTCGACGTGCGTCATCGGCGCGGATGCGGCCAGCCCCGGTACGTCAGGAATGGTTGCGTGTGTCCCTAGATTCAGGAATACGCGCTCGCCCGCAAGCGCCTTTGTTTTGCCGCCGTTCAGAGCCACCTCTACCGTTTTGGGCGCCACGAACCGCGCAGTACCCATGATCAGTTCGGCTCCGCTGGCCTTGTAGCGATCGAGGTGATTCTGGATCATCGCTTCAACCATCTTGCGCTTGCGTCGCTGCACTACTGGCATGTTCGTGCGCACTGATCCCAGTTCCAGCCCAAATTCCTCTCCCCGCTTCGCGAGCGATGCCACGCTGGCACTGCGAATGATGTTCTTGCTTGGCAGGCAAGCAACGTTCGGGCAAGAACCACCGATCAGCTTGCGCTCGACCACCGCAGTACGATGACCCGCTTTCGCCATTGTCCACGCCATGTACTTTCCACTTTCGCCGCTCCCAACCACCAGGACGTCATAACGCTCGATCTCAGACATATTTGCTCCTTTCGTTCCGCGGATGCCCTGCGGCCCGCCGACGCTACAAGTTTCAAAATCTACAAGCCTGCGCTTGCCGTCGCAACATTGATTTACACGAATATTCGCCGGTTCTACCCGCGGCAATCGCCCAGCACCGAGGCCAGCATCTGCCAGCATTCCGCATTTCAGGAAACTCACACAGCGCGAATCCCTCATTTGGTTACGATGAGCCGAAGCAACTTTAGAACTCTCGGAGCCGCCCTGATGACTACCCTGTCTGTCCGCCGCTGCCTCCTTCTCGCAGCGACAGTTTTCGCTCTCCTGTTCGTCGCCCTTCCCTCTTTTGCTCAGCAGCAGCCCTGGATGAATTCCCAACTTTCCCCCGATGTCCGTGCCGATCTCGTCCTGAAAGAACTGACCCTCGACGAGAAGATCGATTTGCTACACGGCAACGGCATGCGCGGGGTGAGCAAGCCTCGCCCCAACGACTATCTCGGCAACGGTGGCGCCGGATTCGTCCTCGGTGTCGCACGGCTCGGAATTCCCATGATTCAGATGAGCGATGCTGCCTACGGCGTTCGCAGCAAGCGGAGAAAACGGCCGCTATTCCACTGCGCTTCCCTCGAATTTGGCCGCCGCGGCCTGCTGGGACACGCAAGCCGCTTGCGAGTACGGCGCTCTCATCGGCCGCGAACTCCGCGCCCAGGGCTACAACATGACCCTCGGCGGCGGTACGAATATCACTCGTGAACCGCGCAATGGCCGCACCTTCGAATATCAGGGTGAAGACCCAATTCTCGCCGGCACCCTGGTCGGCAATCGCATCAAGTGCGAACAGGCCCAGCACGTGCTCGGCGACATCAAGCACTACGCCGTCAACGACCAGGAAAGCGGCCGCAACGAAGTCAACGCCATCATCAGCAAACGCGCTCTTCACGAAAGCGATCTCCTGGCCTTCAAGATTGCCATCGCCATCGGCGATCCCTCTGCGGTCATGTGCTCTTACAACGCTGTTAATGGCGACTTTGCTTGCGAAAACAAATACCTCCTCACCGACGTTCTCAAGAGAGAATGGGCCTTTCCGGGTTTCGTGGTTTCCGATTGGTGGGCCACGCACAGCACCGTGAAAGCCTCCGCTGCCGGACTCGACAATGAGCAGCCCATGGACGACTTCTTCGGCGCAAAACTGAAGCAAGCCCTGCAGTCCGGCAAAATTCCTCCTTCCGAGATCGACGATCACGTCCGCCGCATCCTCCGCTCCGAGTTCGCCGCTGGCCTCGTCGATTTCCCCACCCAAAAAAGCGTGGTTGACGTCGAGGGCGGCTTCGCTACCGCCCGGCGCATCGCCGAGCAGAGTACCGTCCTCCTGAAGAACAGCAACGCCACCCTGCCTCTCGATCGCGCGAAACTCCACTCCATTGCCATCATTGGTCCAAACGCCGACTGCGGCATGATTTCCGGCGGAGGCTCCGCGCAAGTGGACGCCCCCGGCCGTCTTCCCTCGAAGTGGAACGAACACATATGGTTCCCCACTTCACCGTTAAAAGCGGTCAGCGCTAAGGTTCCCGGCGCAACTGTGGCCTTCGATTCCGGCAAAGATCCCGCCGCTGCCGCCGAGCTCGCCAAAAAATCCGATATCGCCATCGTTTTCGCGTATCAGTGGACCACCGAAGGAAGGGATTTGCCGAACCTTTCGCTCCCCGACAATGAGGACGCACTCATCGCCCAAGTCGCCGCCGCCAACCCGCGCACCATCGTGGTGCTGGAATCGGGCACCGCCGTCACTATGCCCTGGCTTGACAACGTTTCCGCGGTCCTCGACGCCTGGTTTGCCGGAAGCAAAGGCGCCGACGCGGTCGCCAACATTATCTTCGCAGACGTGAATCCCTCTGCGAAACTTCCCATGACCTTTCCTCGCAGCGAAGCCGATCTGCCTCATCCGAATCTCGTCATTCCTCCGAAGGAAGCGCAAGTCCACGCCGCGGTCATGAAATCGGGCGAGGCCAAGCCCACCTTTGCCGTGACTTACGACGAGGGACTCGAGGTCGGTTACAAGTGGTACGACGCGGAAAACAAGCCTGTCCTTTTTCCTTTCGGCTTCGGTCTTTCCTACACTACCTACGCTTATTCCGATTTGAAAGTGAATCCCGGCAAGGAAACGATTGTGACTTTCACGGTGAAAAACACCGGTTCCCGCGCGGGAGACGAAATCGCACAAGTCTATGCTGCGCTTCCCGCCAGCGCCGGCGAGCCTCCCAAGCGTCTCGTAGGCTTTAGCAAGATTCACCTGAATCCCGGCGAAAGCCGCGAGGTCCCTGTGAAAGTTCCGGCCGAATAGCTTTCCATCTACGGCGAAAATCCTGATGGCTGGAAGCTCGTTCCCGGCAGCTACACATTTATGGCCGGTCCTTCTTCCACGGATTTGCCGCTCAGCAGCAAAGTCGAGCTTAAATAGCGCGCGAAATAGCCGCGAACCTGGCTGGTTTTTCGACCAACGCTCTTGTAACCTTCGCATGCTTCCCGAATCCCATGCATGCACGGTACGCCCGCTGCTCCGCCCGCATCTAATAAATATTAGCTGTGGGAGCCTTGGTAGAGCCGGTTTTACGCCGCCAGTTCGTAGGGCGTTGGAGTGGGTGCCTACGTGCCCAAAACGCCGGTTTTGCGTGTGAGTTCTTCTTTAGGGGGTCGGCGCTTTAGCACCGACAACAAGTGCTTGGCTATCATTGGGCTTCATCCCCTGAGGAAATGGTTTAGCCCCGGCGGCGGCTTTGCTAATATGCCGGGCCAGCAGAGAAGGTAGCGCATATGACTCGCAAAAATCCCGATCTCACGTACGCCGACATCACCCCGAAATCTGTCTATCTCAATCGCCGCCAAATTCTCCGCGGCATGGGTATTGCCGGAGCCATGGCCATCGGCGGAAAACTCGTCTCCAATCTCGTTTTGCCGGAAACCACCCTGTACGCCGGAACAAAATTGACCGTCGCCTCCAAGAGCCCATTCAGCACCACCGAAAAGCAAACCAGCTACGACGACGTCACGCACTACAATAATTTCTACGAGTTCGGCACGGACAAGGGCGATCCCGCAAAATACGCTCAGAATTTCCGCACTTCCCCTTGGACCATTTCCATCGAAGGCGAAGTCCAGAAGTCCATGAAACTCACCATGGACGACATTCTGAAACTCGCCCCGCTCGAAGAGCGCATCTACCGCCATCGTTGTGTCGAACGCTGGTCCATCGTGGTGCCCTGGATCGGCTATTCCTTCAGCAACCTCGTGAAACTCGCTCAGCCTACGGAAAAAGCGAAGTACGTCGCTTTCACCACATACTTCGATCATTCCCAGATGCCGCAGGCCAGTCACGCCGGCATCCAATTCCCTTATGTTGAAGGCTTGCGCATGGATGAAGCCATGCATCCTCTCACGCTTCTCTGCGTCGGCATGTATGGCGAAACTCTGGCGAATCAGGATGGCGCGCCCGTTCGCATGGTGATCCCCTGGAAATATGGCTACAAAAGCGTCAAGTCTCTCGTGAAAATCCGTTTTGTGAAGTCCGAGCCTCCCACAACTTGGGGACTCTATTCGTCCACCGAATATGGTTTCTACTCCAACGTGAATCCCAACGTCGATCATCCTCGCTGGAGCCAGGCCACCGAGCGTCGTCTGGGCGAAATCTTCATGCGCAAGACCGCCATGTTCAATGGCTACGAAGACCAGGTCGCCAGCCTCTATTCCGGCATGGACCTGAAGAAGTATCACTGACGTGAGTTCCTTTTTTCGCAAACTGCTCGCCAGCAAATGGACGAAAGTCGCTGTTTTTCTGTTTTGCCTCGTGCCCCTTGCCGGCCTCGTCTATCGCGGCTTCAACGCCCGCCTTACCGCCAATCCGGTCGAATTCGTCCAGCACTTCACGGGCGACTGGACTCTGCGTTTTCTGCTGATCACTCTCGGCATCACTCCCTTGCGCAAGATTTTGAATCTTCCCGAGCTCATTCGTTTCCGCCGCATGCTCGGCCTGTTCGCTTTCTTCTACGTCTGTTTGCATTTTCTTACTTACATCGGTCCGGACCAGTCGTTTAGTATCGCCGGGATGTGGAAGGACGTCGCAAAACGCCGCTACATCACTGTGGGCTTCCTCGGTTTTGTTCTGCTAATTCCGTTGGCCATCACTTCCACGAAAGGCTGGATCCGCCGCCTCGGCGGGCGCCGCTGGCAGATTCTCCATCGCTCCATCTATGTTGCTGCCACCTGCGGCGTAATCCACTACTACTGGCTCGTGAAATCCGACGTCCGCGAGCCGCTAATGTACGCCGCCATCCTGGCCGTCCTTCTGCTCTGGCGTCTCGCCACCTGGTTCCTAAAGCAAAAGGGCACCTTAGCTCCAGCCGCCGCAAAAACCATGTCCCCGAAGCCGTCGTAGTGGTTGACCTTCGGTTCCGTGGTTTGGCAGCACAGGCTTCAGCCTGTGTTGTTCTTAAGTTCTTGGGTTAGGTTTTGCGCGCCGCACCCTTGGTTCTTAGGGGTACGGGTTTTTCCTAAGTTCCCGAAGGCACCAAACTTGTCATTCTGAGGGCATCCGACAAGGATGCCGAACAATCTCAGCCGCAAATCTCTCTAAATGTATTGTCGCTCTGAATTTACCGCTTACTCGACCCGATTCCGACCAACCGATCGGCTGATCACCGATAACGGATCACTGATAACTTTTGTCTACGAAGAACTTCCCGCGCCGCCCGGCCCTCGAGAATATCGCGCCTCAAAATCGATTCCCCAAAAATGGGGTGCCGGTGTCAGAAACTCAACTCCCACGCGGATTCCCTTGCTTCCGCTGTCACCGGTAAACACAATTCGGCACTCTTGCTCATCCTGCGTCAATGGATTCATCAGCACGATCGTTTCGCCTTGGTCCACTTCATTGTTCAGCATCAGCAAACCGCCGTGCGCGTTCACCACCACCGTCTCGCACACCTCGCGGAATTTTCGCCCATCGTGCCCGCGCCCCTGCGCCTGCACACGCATCTTGTGAAAGATGCGTTGGCTTCGCCGGGCGGTCGCAAATGCGGTCTCGTTCATATGCTCATGATGCGGTTCACGCCAGGACCCGTCAATTGCCCTTCGGGACAGGTGTCCCCTATCGTCAAGTAGCCGAATTCCGCCATCCGATCCCTCCTCACCCTGTTTCCCTCTTTCCTCGTGCCTTGTACGCGACCATCGCTAGCCGTACTATATAGGCAGCGGCTACGGCAGCCTTTGTTTGCTGCCGAACCGTTCCGCCGCCGCAACTTTCGTTTGAAATTTTACGTATTCATATTACGCACCGAACAGTTGTGCCTGAGGCCCAAATAATGAACCTTACTGAATTTATCGAAGGTCGCCGCGAGCAGCATCTGAACGAGCTTTACGATTTCCTCCGCATTCCTTCGGTCAGTGCCAAAAGCGAACATAAACCCGATATCGAGCGCGGCTCCAACTGGGTTGCCGATCGCCTTCGCTCCGCGGGTTTCAAACACGTCGAAATCATCCCCACCAATCTTCACCCTCTCGTTTACGCCGAATCCCTTGAGGCTCCTGGCAAGCCCACCATCCTTTTTTACGGTCACTACGACGTTCAGCCCGCCGAGCCTCTGGACCTCTGGACTTCTCCCGCCTTCGAGCCCACGGTCCGCAACGGCAACATCTATGGTCGCGGCACGGCCGACGACAAGGGCCAGGTTCATATCCACCTGAAAGCCCTCGAATCTCTCCACCAGCTCAACGGCAAATTTCCCATCAACATCAAGGTTCTCATCGAAGGCGAGGAAGAAGTGGGCAGCGTCAGCCTTTGGGATTTCGTTCAAAAAAACAAAGCCAAGCTGAAAGCGGATGCCCTGGTGGTCTCCGACACTTCGATGCTTGGCAAGGGCGTCCCTTCCATTACGTACGGACTTCGCGGCCTCAACTACTACCAGATCGAACTAACCGGCCCGCTACGTGATCTTCACTCCGGCGTATATGGCGGCGCGGTTCCCAATCCCCTCACGGTCCTCACCGAACTTTTTGCCAAGCTCCACGACAAGAATTTCCGCGTTACCGTTCCCGGCTTCTACGACGACGTCGCCAAGGTGCCCGCCGCCGAACGCAAAGCTCTCAACGCACTTCCCTGGAAAGCCAAAGATTTTAAGCAGGCCGTGGGCGCCCCGGAATATTGCGGTGAAAAAGGTTTCACCATCGTCGAGCGTCTCTGGATTCGTCCGACTCTCGAATTGAATGGCATTTGGGGCGGCTACCAGGGGGAAGGCGCCAAAACCGTCATTCCTTCCAAAGCCTACGCCAAATTCTCGACGCGCCTCGTCCCCGGCCAGGATCCTGCGAAAATCGCCAAGCTCGTTGAGAAGCACGTGGGCAAACTCCTTCCGAAGTCCGTGCACTGCAAGTTTGAAGTGTTAAGCACAGGAAAGCCCTGGGTGGCTGCGTATCACGCGCCCATTTTTCAGATTGCCCAATCCGCGCTGCAGAAAGGCTTCGGCAAAAAAGCCGTGTTCATCCGTGAGGGCGGGTCTATCCCCTTCGTCACCCAGATGCACGATACCTTCAAAATTCCCTGCGTGCTCATGGGCTTTGGTTTGCCCGACGAAAACGCCCACGCGCCCGACGAGCACCTGGCTCTCGAAAACTACTACGGCGGCATCAAAGCCATAGCCCATCTCTACCAGGATCTAGCCAACCTGTAGCTCATCCCTTGAGGGATGAGGAAGTTGGTTTTGCCGGTGTCGCGCCACGCGGTAAGGCTCGTTTTTTTCTGTGTAGAGGCGGCTTTGCGCCGCCACTGTCCTTCCCGGTTCTTGTAGTGGCCGACCTTTAGAGTCTGTGTGAGGACTGCGGAAAGCGGCCCTCAGCGGCTAAAGCCGCGTTGAATTTTCAAGGGTTATGGCACGGCTGAAGCCGAGCCCCGAACAACAGGAGTTATCACACAGACTCTCTAGGCCGGTTCCCGGTAGCACAGGCTTCAGCCTGGGTCTTCAGGCCAGAGTATTCAGCACAAATCTGCCGCCGTGCGCAATTGTCATCCCGAGCGAAGCGAGGGATCTGGTTTCCTCACCCGTTGGACATCTTTGCCCCCTCTTCACGCCCGGTCCAACCGAAACAAATAACAACCCGCCTCGGTACTGCGCACGTGAATGTATTTCACCTCTGGATCTTCGAACAACGTCTCCGCCGCCTTCTCTTCGTCGCCACCACTCACGCGCACCTCCGTCAGCAACGCGCGATCTTCGCCATAGGCATCCAACGTCAGCAATCGCCCGCGATATGCTTCAGGAAACGCTCCTCCGCCCTCATGTCGTTCGCAATGCCGCGCATGCACGTACACCGGCCCAGGCAACGCCGGCACGCCCAATTCGCGAAACGGGTCGTAGTCGAAAAGATACAGCTCTTCTTCGTTGATCTCGATCAGCCGCAGGCAATGGCGGCACGGCGCTCGCCCCGCCGCTACTTCTTTATGTGCCGGGAATCCATATCCCGGCGCTTTTTGTGTGCTTCGTACGGACTCGGCAACTGCCGTCGGAATAGCTGCTACCCGAAACGATCCCAATCCCATGATTCACCTCGCTGCTATTTTCTTGCCAGGTGAATTCTGCCAACTTTCCCAAAACGCTGCTATCCGCCAAACGCCGTCAAACTCCTACCCCGTCGACAGCTGTTCCCGCCGCCGCTCTGCATAATTCTGCAGCGCCACGTTCGCGCTTCCGATGGTCTGCAGCGCATCCACCACACGCGCCAGATCTTTTCCGCGAATCACCACGTACATCTCATCTTCCCCCAGCCCTGTATACACGCGGTTCCCGATGCATCCCAGGCTTGTGATCGTCCCGTGTTGCAGCGACGCCGGCAGCGCCATGCACGTCGGCCTTCCCAGCGCCGGTGCTCCCGCGCCGACTCCTGCGCGATTCGCCGCTTCCTGCAGCAGCATCGCCCCCGCTGGCTTCACCGCGAATAGCACCACATCCGGCTCTCCAGGAGCATCTCCCAGCGGCGAATACACAATCGCCTTCGGGGCTTTCGCCAGCCGCGGAATCTGCGGCACTTCTTCTTGCTTCACATAGCCGAGGTCAAACATCATCTTCAGTGTCTGCTCCGTTTCCTTCTCCCGTTCCGGCGCAAGTTCGATGTTGTGCGTATACGCCCCCACCGCGCAGTTAAAATGATTCTCCGGCACGGTGTAGAACCTCTTTCCCTCCGCCGCCAGCCTCCAAAAGCTGCATCCCGAAGGCTCCGTCCCGTCGAATTTCCTTACATCCGCCGGTTGGCTGTCCCGAAAGCTCACCGCTACGGCGCGTCGCCCCTGCTTCACGATCCGCGTTATCTTCTCTTCCAGCGCTTTCCAACTTGTTGCCGTGCTCATAGCGGGTTCTCCTCGTCCATTTTGGAATCAAAAAGCATAGCACGCGCCCTTTCACCCATTTTCCTTTCCCGCGTACTCTCCCAACCCGCATGAATCCTGCACGTTTTGCACATGCCCCTAAAAAAACCGCATTTTTCCTGCCTTTTTTGCGGTTTCCCCCTTGCGTTCCTTGTTTTCCTTGGTTATAGTCCTTGCGGCCCGAGTTTTTCACCGAAAAATAGGGGTTTTTTCGCTCGTGGCTGGCCTCGATTCGTTCGGGGCGGATAGACAAACCAGGAGGATAAGCAGACTAAATGGCAGCTAAGCCACTCAGTAAGACCAAAATCGTTTCGCATATCGCTGAGAAAGTCGGCACGTCCAAGAAGACGATCGCCACTTTCTTTGACGAGCTACACAAGCTCGCTGTGAAGGAAGCCAAGGGCGCCGCCGGAAAATTCGTCATCCCCGGAATCGGCCGTGTTGTGAAGGCTCATCGCAAGGCTCGCATCGGTCGCAACCCGCAAACCGGCGAACAGATCAAGATCAAGGCCAAGACCGTCGTCCGTCTCCGCCCTGCAAAGGTGCTGAAAGACGCCGTTCTGAAGTAGCTTTCTCTCCCGCAAGGGAGCGCCCAAAAATTGCAAACCCCCGGGCCCTGCCACTCGCAGGCCACCGGGGGTTTCTCTTTAATGGCTGGGGGCACGACTCCAGTCGTGCCGCATGTGCTCGCCTTCAACTCGGCTTTAGCCGCTGAGGCTTCTTCTGTTGGTTCTCGTCCACTCCCTACAGCGTCTTCACGTACGCAATCACATCCTTGACCTGTCCCGGCTCCAACGTTTCCTTGAACGGTGGCATCAACTGGTCACCATTCTCGATCCACGTTTTCAAGCTCTCGTCCGTGATTTTAGCTCCATTCACGCTGAACGTTCCGCGCTTCGAGAGTCCCTTCAGTCCTGGCCCGATCTTCTTCTGGTCGCTGTTGTCGAAATGGCACACCGCGCATTTCTGTTGGAACACCGATTTTCCCCGCGCCACTGCCGCTGCTCCCCCGCTCGCGCCTCCACTTTTCTTTCCCGAATCTTGCGCCAGCAGCGCTCCTGCTTCCAGTACTGCCGCGCATCCCGCAATCACTAGACAATTCCGCATTATGCGATTCACTGTCCCCCCTCGCCTCTCATGAAACAACGCCCTCATTTTCTCTTTTCTTGCAAGCAATTTCCACTCGTTCCCCGTCAAAAGGTACAGGTTCACGCCATGCACACCTAGCACTTTCGTACCTTTGACCCAGTCACTTTTTCCGCTCACAATGGCTCCCATGAATCAGGAGACCCTGACTCGCGCCTGGGAAGTTCTGCAAGACGCTTATCAAGCACAAATGGAAGGCGATTACGATCGTGCGGTTGAACTCTACCAGTCCTCTCTCGATCTTCATCCTACTGCTGAAGCGCACACGTTCCTCGGTTGGACCTATCATTTTCAGGGTAAGCTTCTCGATGCCATCGCCGAATGCAAGCGCGCCATTGCTCTCGATCCCGACTTCGGCAATCCTTACAACGACATCGGCGCCTACATGATCGAGCTTGGACAGTTTGATGAAGCCATTCCTTGGTTGCAGCAAGCCGTCGAAGCTCCTCGCTACGAGCCGCGCCACTTCCCGCACTACAATCTCGGCCGCGCGTATCTCGGCAAGGAAATGTAC
>Ga0210409_10002997_pt1 | contig 19435 bp, 16 predicted proteins | sample IncBWH17MmetaG_FD_161649 | JGI IMG/M metagenome (GOLD analysis project Ga0210409, IMG submission 161649) | Forest soil microbial communities from Barre Woods Harvard Forest LTER site, Petersham, Massachusetts, United States - Inc-BW-H-17-M | ecosystem: Environmental > Terrestrial > Soil >... | reverse complement strand
CAATCCCAAAGCGCAGCTTGTTTTCGTTGGAGAGGGACCGGGCGCCGATGAAGATATGCAAGGCCTGCCGTTCGTCGGACGCGCGGGAAAACTTCTGACACAGATGATCGAGGCGATGGGCTTGCAGCGCAAGGACGTTTACATCTGCAACGTTGTGAAATGCCGGCCGCCGGAGAATCGCGCTCCGGAGCCTGACGAGGTCGCCGCCTGCTCGCCATTCCTGATCCGGCAGATTGATTCGATTCATCCTAAAGTGATCGTATGCCTCGGCGCCACCGCCGCGAAGACGATTCTCAACACTACGCGCGGCATTTCGCAGTTTCGTGGCGAATGGCTCAACTGGCGTGGCCACAAGCTGATGGCCACGTATCATCCCGCTTATCTCCTGCGGAATCCGCCTGCGAAAGCCGACGTTTGGAAAGACCTGCAGAAAGTTATGGCCGAACTCGGCCTGCAATTGCCCAAGAAGTCCAAGTCCTGAAAACTTGCCATGGGAATTCTTCTCGGCCTGGTCACTGCGTTGTGCTGGGGATCCGCGGACCTCTTCGCGCGGTTTGCCACACGACGGATCGGCACTTTCCGCACGATGCTGTACATGCAGATGTGCGGATTTTGTTTGCTGACGCTGGCGATGCCGAGGCTTGGCGGCTGGGGGCACCTCTTCGACGGCTCGGGTTGGCAGCCCTGGGCGTGGGGCATCCTCGCAGGAGTGCTGAATACCTCTTCGACGCTGGCGCTTTATCGCTCCTTTGAAATCGGCAAGCTGTCCATCGTCGCCCCGATTTCCGCGTGCTATCCGGTGCTCACGATGCTGCTTTCTGCGTTGACGGGAGAGCGACTGACGCCGTTGCGTCTGTTCGGCCTGGTGCTGACGATTGGGGGAGTGATTGTGGTGGCGCGCGGCGAGCATGCGCCGGACGATGCGAATCCGGTTGGCGAGCAGACGCGGCACGAGAAAAAACGCTTGGGGGTAGGTTGGGCGATCTTCGCCGCGGTTGGCTTCGGCGTGATGTTCTGGCTGCTGGGCCTGCGAGTTGTGCCGCTGCTTGGAAGTTCGCCTTCGGTCTGGGTGATACGTCTCACTAGTGTTGCGGTCACGGCGCTGGTAATGCTGGTGGCGCGGCAATCGGCGGCGCCGCCGCTGCGTCGGGATGCGCTTTGGATTCTTGCCGTGGGACTCCTCGACACCAGCGCTTACGTTTTCAATAATTACGGCATGCTGCATGAACAGACTTCCGTCGTCAGCGTGCTGGCCTCGCTCTACGGCGCGGTGACGGTTGCGCTGGCCGCGTTGCTCCTGCGTGAGAAAGTTTCTCCGTCCCAATGGCTGGGCATCGTCGCCATTTTCGTTGGGATCATTCTGATCAGCCGCTGATCCCCTAGCCAGCCGCAGATTTTTTCCGGTCCTTGCGCTGCTGCTACACTACACACGGCATGTCCGCTTCCTTCTGCAACGTCGCGCTACCGGTTCCGCTCCGCAACACGTTTACCTATTCGATTCCGGAAGCGTTGCGCGCGCAGGTGCAGCCCGGTTCCCGTGTTTTGGTGCCCTTTCGCAAGAAATCCCTCGTCGGCGTCGTGGTCGAACTTGCCGAAACGCCGCCCACAGAAGCGAAGATCCGTGAAGTTGCGAAAGTTGTCGACCTGGTTCCCGCGCTGACACCGAAACTCATCGAACTTGCACACTGGATTGCAGGCTACTATCTGGCCCCCATCGGCGAAGTGTTTCGCGCGATGCTACCCCCCGTCACGGAACTGACTGCCCGGCGACAGATTGTGCTGACCGACACCGGGAAAGCTCTGGCCATCGATCTGCAGCAGGGGAAATTTCTCACCGAGCTATCGGGTAGCGAAGCGGAATTTCTACAAAAACTCCTCAGGAAAAAAGATGTCCTGCAATTCACCTCACATCCAAAGCTCGGGATCGAACTGGATGCTCTTCAGAGGCTGCAGCGGCGCGGCTATGTGCGGATTCAGGAAACCGTGCAGGGGCGCAAGCGCAAAGTCCACAACGTGATTGCATGGAAGGGCAGGGAAGCCGCCGCTGCAAAACCCCTTGCCGAAAAAGAAGATCGCATCCGCGCCTTGCTCGAAACCGAGCGCGGGCCGCTGCCGCTGCCGCAATTGCTGAAACTTGCCGGTGTCTCGCGTGCGTTGATCGAGCGCATGCTGCGCGACGGCTTCTTGGAAAGTTGGGAGGAATCGATCGACCCTGCCGAAGACCCCTTCGACGTTGGCTATTCGCCGCCGGCGCACTCGCTGAACGAATCGCAGGAACGCGCCTTCGGCTCCATCCGCGCGCGATTTGAGCTGGGTGAATTCGGCGTGCAACTGATTCACGGAGTCACCGGCAGCGGGAAGACCGAGGTGTACCTGCGCAGCGTGCAGGAAACGCTGGCGCGAGGGAAAACCGCGATTGTGCTAGTCCCTGAGATTGCGCTCACGCTTTGGATTGGGCGCCAGTGCCGGGCGTGGTTCGGTTCTCATTTTGAAGGCGTCGCTGTTTTGCACTCGGCATTGAGCGACGTGGAGCGGGCGCGGGAATGGTGGCGCGTCCGAAACGGGCAGGCGCGCGTAGTGGTTGGTACGCGGTCCGCAGTCTTCGCGCCGCTCGAAAATCTCGGCCTCGTCATTGTGGACGAAGAGCAGGAGAACAGCTTCAAGCAGGAAGAGACGCCGCGTTATCACGGCCGCGACGTCGCCATTGTCCGCGCGAAACTCGAAAACGCCGTCGCCCTGCTCGGCTCGGCGACTCCAGCGCTTGAGACCTATCACAACGCCACCAGTGGAAAATATGAGCTGCTGACGATGGCTTCCCGTGTCGAGAATCGCTCCCTCGCCGCGGTCGAGATCGTGGACCTGCGCACGGAGTTCCAGCAGACGCACCAGACCAGCCCTATTTCGAAGATTTTGCACGACGGCATCGCCGAATGCCTTTCGTTCAACACTCAGGCACTGATTCTGATCAATCGCCGCGGCTATTCGTGGTCGGTACTGTGCCGAAGCTGCGGTGCTGCGGTGCAGTGCGCCAATTGCAGCATTTCGCTGACGTACCACAAGAGCCGTAACCGCCTGGAATGCCATTATTGTGGGTTCGTGCAGGCGGTACCGAAGGCTTGTCCGAAATGCGATTCGAAGTATGTTTACTTTTTTGGAGAAGGATCGGAGCATCTCGAAGAGCGTTTGCGCAAGGAATTTCCGGGCGCGCGGATCGCTCGGCTCGACCGCGACGCCGTGCGCACCAAGCAGCAATATCAGGAGACTTTGGGCGCGTTTGCCGGCGGCGCGCTGGACATTCTCGTCGGCACGCAAATGCTCGCGAAAGGCCACGACTTTCACCGCGTCACGCTGGTGGGCGTCATTTCCGCGGATTCCTCTCTTACGCTGCCCGACTTTCGCGCTGCCGAGCGCACGTTCCAGCTTCTTACGCAGGTTGCGGGACGCGCGGGACGGGGCGAGCTTCCAGGTCGCGTTCTCATTCAGACTTACTATCCGGAGCACTACGCAATTCAGGACGCCCTCCGCCAGGACTATCTTTCGTTCTACGAGCGCGAACTGCACTTTCGCCGCATGATGGCTTATCCTCCATTCACTTCGCTGGCCAACGTGATCGTGCGCGATACGAATCTGGAAAATGCGATTCGCTGGTCGCGGCGGCTTTCGGAATATTTTTCACCCTCAGATGGAAAGGGTATCCGCATTCTCGGGCCCGCTTCCGCGCCGCTCGCGCGCCTCAAAAAAGAGCATCGCTTTCAATTTCTGCTCAAATCGCCGAAACGATCCGTCATCACCAAACTGCTCAGCGGCGCACTTTCCTTCTGCGAAGCCAACGAAATCTCCCAGACTGCTGTCCTCGTGGATATGGACCCGTTATCCCTTCTCTAGCGCCATTGCCCGAGCTGTGAATTCCTGCGCACCCGAAAGGTACGGGGCGTGACCCATTCGTTCGAATGTTTGCGAAAAAAATGCGACTTTGTTGGGCTTTTTTGCAAAATATCAGCGCGCCGACATGAAAGGCCAGTCGGGTAAGTGCTACTCAGAAGCCAAAGGCGACCCGCTAGCCGCCATTTATCGACCGTGCGGCCATACCGTAGCGCGGGAACAAGACTTGCTCCGGCCAGATAGCCATGCCGGACTTTGTCCCGTGCCAATATGGCTCCGGAGGCCGGCTCTGCTGTGAGCGACGTGGGCTTTGCGCCACCGCTAAAATCATGGTGTCGGGGAAAATCGTTGCCTGTAGATTAAGGATTATCATGGAGCAAAACTTACAGCAGACTATCGCCCTTCTTGCTCGCACTCCCGCCGCGCTGAATGCGTTTCTGCGCGAACTGCCAGAAGAATGGACGCACCGAAATGAAGGCGGCGACAGCTGGAACGTGTTCGATGTTGTCGCTCACCTGATTTACGGCGAACAGACGGACTGGACTCCGCGGACGCGGATCATCCTGGAGTTCGGCGAGAGTCGGGCGTTTGAGCCGTTTGATCGCAAGGGGCACATAAAGTTGAGCCAAGGCAAGACGCTTGCGCAATTGCTGGATGAATTTGCGCGGGCGCGTTCGGAAAGCTTGGAGCAATTGCGCGCGCTGAATCTGGAGCCAGAAGATCTCGAGCGGAGGGGACAGCATCCGGCGTTCGGGCCGGTGAAATTGTCCCAGCACCTGGCGAGCTGGGTCGCTCACGACTTGACTCACCTGCACCAGATTTCCAGGATTATGGCCCACCAGTACCGCGAGGCGGTCGGGCCGTGGAGTGCGTATCTGGGCGTGCTGAAATGTGCCGGTCACAGCTCTTAGAGAGCGAGTGGGCTTCCCGCCGGCTCCAAAAGAAATACCCAGGCAAGCCGAGAAGCATCAGGGCAATCGCGACGAGCAGATACGTGAATTCGTGCGGATCTTTCACCGCGGCGTAAATTGCGTTGCCCACGATGGCCAGCGCGGCAAGCACGAATAAAAATGGTGTTAGGGGATAACCGGGCACGCGATAGGGTATTGGTTTTCCGGTATGGGCGCGGCGAATTGGGAAGATGCTGGCGGCGCCGAGTCCGTAAAAAATCCAGCCAATAAAAATCGCCCCGCTCGCCAGCTTTGCGAACCCTGCGGCGGAGGCTAGCACGCAGGACCATACGCCCAGCGCCAAGACGGCTGCGGCCGGAGTACCGAATCGCGGATCGACCTCGGCAAGTTTCTTGAAAAATAAATTGTCGTTGGCCATGGCGAAGAATACGCGCGGAGCGGTAAGCATCACGCTGTTGGTGGAACTGAACGTGGAGACGAGGATCATCGCCGCCACCAGTTTTCCCGCCCAGGGGCCAAGCGCGGCGCGGGCCGCGGTGGCCGCAATCGCGTCGCTGGCCGCGGCTTGCGCCGGTCCCAGCGCCACCAGATATGCGACCACGGCGAACAAATACAGGCCAATCAAAATCAGGGAGCCGAGCAAGAATGTCCGCGGAAAGCACCGCTGCGGGTCCATCACTTCGCCGGCGCTGTAGGTTCCGAACTGCCAGCCTTCATAGGCCCAGAGCACCGTAATCATCGCAAAGCCGATTCCGGAGAAGAGCGCGTAGCCACTTTGCGATGTTCCGAGCGCTGACGGAATTTCTCCAGCATGCGTGCCTTTCAAGAAGCCGAGGACCAGCAGCACGCTGCCGAGGACGACAATGAGCCCGACCTTGATGATCGTGGTCACATTCTGCAGATCTGAGCTCTTCCGTGTGCCCCAGACATTGACGCCGGTAACCACGGCGATCATCAGAATTGTCACCAGCTTCGCGCCTGCGGCCGAAAGCGGGATGATCTCCTCGAAGTAGGTGGTGAACGCGTGCGCCAGCGCCGCAATCGTTGCGCTGGCAATCACCAGAAACAGGCACCAGCCGTACAAAAACGCTGGCAGGCGGCCGAATCCGTCGCGGATGTAGCAGTACAATCCGCCCGCCTCGGGATTAGCGGCGGCCAATTCGGCATAGGTCAGCGCGCCAAGTAACGACAGCACGCCGCCAAAGAGCCACACCATCAGCGACCATCCCACCGAGCCGCCAACTTGCCGTTGAATCAATCCAGGAGTGAGAAAAATTCCAGAGCCAATCACCGAGCCGACAAACAGCAAAAGCAAATCCCGCTCCCGCAAACTACGGGTTAATTCTTTTTTTGCTGTAATGGGCATCCCTGCCACTCTACAGCAATCTTTCGACGGGGTAGGGCATGAAGCAGAGGATGAACACCGCGAATGACACAACTGCAGCGAATCGGCGATTGGGGTCGAGCGGCGTGGGATCGTAAATCGGCGCCATGCGGACAAATTGCAGACCAAAGAGAATCAGCGCCCAGATCCACCAGCCCTGCCACTGAAAATAGCCGAGCGGCACGAGCGCAATGGGCAACGAGAGCGAAATCCAGCGGTGAAGTTTCGGGCTGACCGAGCGCACGATGTGGCCGCCGTCGAGCTGCCCGACCGGCAAAAGGTTCAGCGCTGTGGCAAACATGCCGACCCAGGCAGCGCGCCCCACGGGATGCAGGAGCAAATCGGAAGCATGCGCATTTGGCTGAAATGTCGCAGTCACGAGGCGCAGAATGAGCGGCACGCCGAAAACGAGGTCGGCATTGCCGTCGGCAGCGAGCGCAGGAATCACTTTTGCGTGCAGCACGCCGTAACCCATGGCTGGCAATGCTACGAGAAAGCCCACCAGCGGCCCGGAAGCGCCGACGTCAAAGAGCGCGCGCATCGAACGTATCGGCGAGCGAATCAGGATGAACGCGCCGAACGTGCCGATCAGAGTGGGCGCGGGAATGAAATACGGATAGGTGGCGCGAATGTGATGATGCCGGCAGGCGAAGTAATGCCCCAGCTCATGCGCCAGCAGAATTCCAAGCAGAGTCAAAGCAAACGGCAGCCCTGCCAGCAACGCCACTGGATTGCGATAGACCAGCCGGAAAGTCTGCAGAAATGCATCAAGCGAAGCGGCCTGATTGTGCGCGTAGGCCGCTGCAAAATGCGTGCCGGCAATCAGCGACGTGGCCAGCGTCAGCAAAAACAAACCGGAGGACAGCACGAGCGAGCGCGTGGAAGGATGCGGCTGGTCCGCGGCGTAATATCTTCCTTGCGGCGGGCGGCCGGGCCATGCAGGCACTTCCAGAACTGAGGGAGCGCTCCGTTCTGATTCCGGTGGGGTCACAATGGGTTATTTGGCTTGGCTGGCGGTGTCTTCGAGGCCCTGGAGTTCTTTCCCGGGTTTGAAGCGCACCGCTTTTCCGGGGGGAATGCTGACTTCTTCGCCGGTGCGGGGATTGCGCCCGATGCCAGTCTTCCGCGGCTTCACGCTGAATACGCCGAACTTGCGCAATTCGATGCGCTGTCCGCGCCCCATGGCGTTCTTCAGAGATTCAAAGACCGTCTCCACGGCTTGCTCCGCTTTGGTGCGGCTGATGTTTGTCTTCGCTACGACGGCATTCACAATATCTAGCTTAATCACACCGTCCTCCCGCTCTATGTGGCCCGATGCTAGAGGCTAAGGCCCGGGTTGTCAAGAAGTTCCGCCTCATCTACACTTTAACCTTTTGCGAGCCTACTTTCTAAGATTTCTGTCAGGAGGATTGGATGTCCGTAAAGCCAGACCGTTGGATCCGCCGCATGGCGCTGGAGCACAAGATGATCGAGCCGTTCACCGACCGGCAGGTTCGGGAAGGAGTGATCAGCTACGGCGTGTCCTCGTACGGATACGACATCCGGGTGGCCGATGAATTCCGCATCTTCACCAATGTGAATTCCACCATCGTGGATCCGAAGAATTTTGATCCGCGTTCGCTGGTGGAATTCAAGGGCGACGTTTGCCTGGTGCCGCCGAATTCGTTCGCGCTGGCTCGCTCGATTGAATATTTCCGCATTCCACGGAATGTGCTGACGATTTGCCTCGGCAAGTCCACGTACGCGCGTTGCGGGATCATCGTGAACGTGACGCCGTTTGAGCCGGAGTGGGAAGGGTTCGTGACGCTCGAAATCAGCAACACCACGCCGTTGCCCGCTCGCATTTATGCGAATGAAGGATTGTGCCAGGTGCTGTTTTTTGAGAGCGACGAGGATTGCGAAGTCAGCTACAAGGACAAGAAGGGGAAGTATCAGGCGCAGGGCGGGATTGTCCTGCCGCGGCTGTAGATCGAGCGCGTATCCTTTGTGTTTCAGGCTTTCGTGATGGGTTCGTTATCAGCGCTAACCGACAAAACCTGCAAGGGGTAGCCGAGTTCGCGCCAGGCATCGAGTCCGCCCTGCAATGGCCGGATATGCCTCACGCCTTTCTTCCGCAGGAGGAGCGCCACACGGGCGCTGGTGGCTTCGTTCGGTCAAGTACAGTAGAGAATGACCTCGCGGTCGCGCGGCAGCCGTTCATCGGTTTGCTGGAGTTCGCTTGCGTCCATGCGAAACGCGCCGGGAATCGTTTCCGGGTCGGCCTCGAAGTCCATGGAGTGCCGCAGGTCAACGATCGTGAGAACCTCTCCCGCGTCCAATTTTTCCTTTAACTCTTCCGGGCGGATGCGAGAAATTCTCAATTCGCGCAGGAATTTCTGGCGGGCTACGAACTTGTAGCCAACATACAATACCAACGCCGCGACGATCAGCACCATCAGCCCGCCACCCAACTGTTGGGCCTTCAGCGCGATGAACTCAATCTGGCCACTGAAGATGTAGCCGAGGCCCAGATACGTTCCAGCCCAGAAAATCGCCCCCAACGCATCAAAGGCCAAGAACCTGCGGAATTTCATGTGGAAGATGCCGGCGAGCGGAGTGGCCACGGTGTTCAAGCCGGGCAGGAACTTGGCGACGAGAAGGGATTTTGCGCCCTGTTTTTCAAAGAGGCCTTCGGTGCGGCGCACGCAGGAATCCGGCTCCAGCGAAATCCTGCACAGCCAGTGCAGAATCCGGATGCCTTTCCGCTTGCCGAGTTGATACCAGACAGTATCGGCAGAAACCGCTGCCAACATGCAGAGGAGCAGGGCCATTCCAAAATTCAGGCGGTGCATTCCGCCAAGTGCCCCGGCGGCCAGGAGCAACGGAATGGAAGGCAAAGGCAAACCTGCTTGCTCTAGAAACACCCAGACCAAAAGCACCAGATAACCGTGGTTTACCAGAAATTCGAGCGTGCTGTGCATGCCGGGCTGATTCCTCTATAACAGCTTAACTCAGGCGGGTTACTTCTGGATGAAGGACGCCGTCTTTCCCCAATGCCCGCCCATGACAAATGAGTCCAACGGCTTTCGCTCGCGCGGCGCGAGTTCACGCTGGCGCAGCGTGTCGGGCAAAGAATCCGGATTGCCCGGGTAGCCGATTGTGAAGGCGACGATAGGCTCCCACCCGTTGGGAATTTCAAAAAGTTCGATGGCCTTGTGCGGATCAAACCCCGCCATTTGATGCACGAACAAGCCCCGAGAGGTAGCTTCCGCAGAAAGATTGGCAACGGCCGCGCCGGTATCGTAGAAGGCGTTGCGGTTGGGGTGGCCGCTCTTGGCGAAGGCCAGTTCCGAGACGGCGATTGCCAGCACCGGGGCGCGTTTCGCCCAACCCTGGTTAAACTCCACCAGGGCGCTCACCATTCTCGCGTGATTTTCTTTGTCGTCTGCGGTGGTAACGAGGAAGGCCCAGGGCTGCTCGTTGTTGCTGGAGGGCGCCCAGCGCGCGGCTTCAAACAGGCTGCGCAAAACTTCCGGCGGAACAGGTTGCTCGGAAAACGCGCGCGGGCTCCAACGGTGCTGGATCAATTCGTGAACTTGATGCTGTGCAGGTGCCGGCTTTTGCATGATGAGTTCCTCATTATTTTGATTCAGGTGGCGCTTAGAAAGCTACGGGCGGCAAGTCTGCCGCCCGCAACTTTCTGCCGAATTGTATTTGACTAGCCCCGGATTACTTTGCCTGCGGGGGAATGACCATTTCCACATCGAGCGAGACGTTCACGTCATCGCCTACCACCACGCCGCCGCTGTCGAGCTTCTGGTTCCAGGCGACGCCGAAATCCTGGCGGTTAATTTTTGTGGTGGCCGATGTCGCGGTGCGCTGCAAGCCCCAGGGATCCTTGATGGGAGCCTTCGGAACAGTTGCGGTCAGGACAGCGGTCTTGGTGACTCCGCGGATTGTCAAGTCCCCAGTGACTTTCAGACTCCCGTCCGCATTGCGTTCGACTTTGGTGGATTGAAACGTGATGGTGGGATAGTTGGCGACGTCGAAGAACGCTTCGCTCTTGAGATGCTTGTCGCGATCAGGTTCGCGGGTATCCACAGTGGTGGCGTCAATAGTGACCTTCACGCTGGATCTGGAAATGTCCGAGTCGTCCACAACCACGGTTCCAGTAACGCCGTGAAATTCGCCGCGCACGGTCGAAATCATCAGGTGAGTTACGCCAAAACCGGCGCTGGAGTGCCGCGGATCGATCTGGTACGTCGTCGTTCCCGCGCTTGCGGGCAGCGCGAGTGCCGCCGCCAGCCCTGCTAACATTCCTAGTTTTGAAAATGGCCCGTTCATTGTTGCTTCTCCTTTTTATTCGCTCGCCGAAATTTTGGGTATTGGATGCGCAAGCAACTATTTCGGTGCGTGCGCCGCCACTTCGGTAAGAAGATCCATCAGTGTTTTCAAACGCGCGGAAGTCATGTGTGCGAACTGGCTCTTGTGGAGCTCCCGGATGGGCGCGTCCATCTTCTTGAGCAGCTTCAGACCCTCATCGGTGATTCGCGCTTTCACCACGCGGCGGTCTTCTTTCTGGCGCTCGCGGGTGATCAGTTCGCGCTTTTCCATTCTATCGAGCAGACGGGTCATGTCCGGGTCGCGGGAGATCATCCGTTCGGCGATGGTGTTGCAGGGCAGGCCCTCGGGGCCGGCTCCGCGAAGAATGCGGAGAACGTTGTACTGGGCGGAGGTCAGCCCATTGGCCTTAATGAGCTGATCGGCTTCGGAGGCCAGGGAATCGGAGGATTTAAGAAGGGCGACGAAGATCTGGTCCTCGAGAGGCGCGGCGCCGGGGCTGCCGGCTCTGGTTCGGGAATTCATGTCCTGATAATAGTCGTGCAAACAACTATTGTCAAGAGGAAAAGTGGCACGCCGGGGAAGGTCGCTCCCGCCCCTGCAAATCGGAGGAGTTAATGGCGTGCCGGAGACAGCGTTCCGTGCACTATGAAGAATCTCGGAACCTTTCCGCCTTAGGGCTTGGCGACTGGGCGCAGGTGCACTTCGCTGATGAAGCTTTGCGGGCTTTGAGTGGCCACCATGGCTACGGCGTGCGCTACGTCTTCGGGCGTCAACACTTTGCTTGGGTCTTTCGGCCCCCGGCCCTGGAATTCCGTTGCCACACTTCCCGGGCAGATGACGCTGACGCGGATTCCGTGCGCGCGCAAGTCTTCCGCCATGCAACCGGAAAGCCCCTGCAATCCCCATTTCGACGCGCAATAAATTCCGCCGCCCGCGAAAGTATTCCGTCCGGCAAGGGAACTGATGTTGATGATGTCGCCGCCGCGGCGCCGGATCATGCCCGGGATCACGGCGCGCGAGACAAAAAACACGCTCTTCAAGTTCGTGTTCATCACCTGGTCCCATTCCGCTTCGCTTTTATCCTGGACGGCCCCGAAGCCGCCGCCTCCTGTTCCCGCGTTGTTGACCAGGATCGTGACCCCACCGAAATGTTTTTCGGTCGCCTCCACAAACGCCCAGACCTCCGGCTCGCTTGTCACATCCGCGCGGCGCGCGAAAACTTTTGCACCCGACGCTTCCAATTCGCGGGCCGCGAGTATTAATTTTTCTTCATGTCTGCCGCAAATGCCAACAGCCACTCCAAGAGCGGCCAACTCCCGGGCGATCGCTTTGCCGATGCCGCGGCTGGCGCCGGTGACCAGCGCCACGCCACCCTCGAGCGGTTTGCCCGCCGTATTTGGTGTATTTGCCGCGCTTATGTTGCCCATTTGTATTCCTCCTCGCCGAAGCCACTCTTTTTATGCGAAACTCATCTTATCTCGTTAGGATGCCACCCCAATGAGAATGCCTCGGAGATGCGCCGGGGTCACGGCTTCCGGTCTGCTCCACGCAAGACTCCAGCCCTCGGGGTTTTGAAATTTCAGATCCCGGCTTGCGGTTGGAGAGTGGCTGCACCTATAATTCCAACGTTTCCGATAGAGCACTTCTGGTCCGCAGGGAATGGCAGCAGTTCCGTCAGCGGCATGGCCTCTGGCGATTATGCAATTTTACTTTCATGTGTGGAGCGAGGAGATAAGGAATGAGAGCAATTCGTTGGATGGCAAGTCTTCTGCTTCTTGCGGCGTTGAGCCTGAGCTGTACTCCATCTGCCCCGGCCCAGGACGCCGCGGCAGCAGGCGGCGCCCAACCAGGATATACAATGGCGGAGTACAACTCCTACCAGGCCGCCGCCGCTGAAAAAAATCCCGCCGCTCAGATAAAGCTGCTCGACGATTTTGTAGCCAAGTATCCGAACTCCAAGCTGCTGAATTACATTTATCCTCTCTACTACAAGAATTACTACGGTCAGAAAAACTATCAGAAGGCCATCGAATACGCCGACAAGATGCTCGCGCTCGGCGACAAGATCAGTCCCGCGGAAAAGTATGACGCTCACTATGTTCGCGCTTATGCCTTCAACGCGATTCCAACTCCGGATCCGGACACTGCCAAGGCCGCGCGCGCCTCTGCCTTGGCCGCACTGAAAGTCCTTGACCAGCTTCCGAAGCCGGAGGGAGAGGACGACGCCAAGTTTGCCGCGGAAAAAAAGCAGTCTCTGATTGTGTTCAACGGCACCGCGGCGACGGCGGCGATGGCGGCCAAGGATTACGCGGGCGCCATTGAGTCCTACAAGGCGGTGCTAGCGCTGGCTCCGGATGATCTGGTCTCCAACTACAAGCTGGGCCAGGCGTACATGGCCCTGACGCCCCCTCAGCCTCTCGAAGCGATCTGGTACTTTGCGCGCGCAGCCACTTCCAAGAACGCCAACGAGCAACAGTCCAAGTCGATCAAGAGCTATATTCGCAAGGTGATCGCGAATTACCAGGGCGGCACGGTTTGCGACTCCCTGATCGACGCCGAGATGAACGAACTGCTGCAACTTGCGCCGAATTCCGTGGAGCGACCGGCGAGCTACAAGCTCTTCAGCTCGGCCGATCTCGATGCGGCGCGCAAGGACATGACCATCGCCACCGTCGTTACCGACCTGAAAGCGGGCGGGGACAAGGCGAAGCTCACCTGGACCGCGGCTTGCGGCCTGGAATTCCCTGACGTTCCCGGCAAGTTGCTGGACATCAACGCAGGCACGGATACAACTGAGCTCAAGACCGCTTTCGTCACCAGCGATGCGGAGTTTGAGGCGGCCACCACCCCGAATATGGACGTGATCATCAAGAAGGCCGATCAACCCGAAGCGGCCAAGCTGGAGAAGGGCAACCCCGTGCGATTTACGGGCACGCTGGAATCGTATGATCCCGATCCGGCGTTCATGCTGCACTGGGATAAGGCCAAGGTGAATGCGGAAGATTTGCCAAAGGCGACACCGGCGAAAAAACCTGCGCCCAGGAAGCCGGCACCGAAGAAACCTGGAAACTGATCCGGGCGGCCTAAGGAAAAAAAACGGTCCCGAATGTTGAATTCGGGGCCGTGCTTATTTTTGAGTGTGGCAGCAGTGCTACTGCCGAGTGCGAAGCCCCCCCGGCTCTCTCCGCCTACCGCCCCTTCCGTCTTCGGTGATCGAGCTTGTACTCCGTCATCTTCCGGCTCAGCGTGTTGCGGTGAATTCCCAAAAGTTCAGCGGCCCGACACTGATTGCCGTTCGTTCGCTCCAGAACCCGCTTGATGAAGCGTTTTTCGAATTCGCTGACGGCTTCATCGAATAAAATTCCGCGTTCCACCATCTGTCCCACAAGGCCTTCCAGTTGATCTCTCACGTCCGCACTCTCCGTGCCTGCGAATTTTCTTAGGGGGCCGGCTTACGCGTCCAGTTCACGCCCGACCAGGATGCGATAGGCTTCCCGGTATTTGGCGCGCGTTGCCGCAACCACGTCGGGGGACAGGGTGGGGCCCGGCGGCGTCTTCGGCCACCGGATCCGTTCGAGGTAGTCGCGCACAAACTGCTTGTCAAAAGAAGGCTGGGGGCCGCCGGGCTTGTATTCGGCGGCGGGCCAAAAGCGCGAGGAGTCGGGTGTCAGCGCTTCGTCGATCCAGACCATTTCGCCGTTCAGAAGCCCAAATTCAAATTTTGTGTCCGCCAGCAGAATGCCGCGCGGTTCGGCGTAGGCTGCGGCGCGGCGGTAAATCTTTAGCGTGGTGTCCCGGACCTTTTCCGCCAGATCTTTTCCGAGCATTTCTGCGGCACGAGCGAAGGGAATGTTTTCATCGTGACCTGTGGCGGCCTTGGTTGCCGGTGTGAAGATGACTTCCGGGAGTTTGTCGGACTCGCGCAAGCCAGGGGGCAGGGCTATGCCGCAAACCTTTCCGGTGGCCTGGTATTCCTTCCACCCGGAGCCGGAGAGATAGCCGCGCGCCACGCACTCGATAGAAAGGGGCGTAGTCTTCCGCACGACCATCGAGCGGCCGGCCAATGCGTCCCGGAACTGGTCGAATGGGGCAGGGAATTCCGTGGAGCTTATTACGTGATTGGGGAGGACATCTTTCAACAGGCCGAACCAGAAGAGGGAGAGTTGCGTGAGGACGCGTCCCTTGTCGGGAATGGGCGTCGGCATGACCACGTCGAACGCGGAAAGGCGGTCGGTGGCGACGATGAGCAGGCGGTCGCCCAAATCATAGATGTCGCGCACCTTGCCGCGCGCCAGCGGCGCGATGCCCGGAAAATTTGTCTCTTGAATGACTTTTGCTGCTGGACTTGCGTTCACGACAGTGTTGCCCCTGACAAAGTGCTCAGCATTCTATCCCACCGCCAGCCGATGTCAATGTGACCTGATGGCAATTCAGGCGAAGGAAAACTTGTGACCGCCATTGTTTCTTTTGATGAACAAAAATGGGGCGAAAGATTTTTCACCCGGAGGGCCGGAATCTTATTTCTGTTACGCTGCGGTTGCGGCTCTGCGTTTGGGCGTGGGCTCGGCGTCGCCTTCCCAACGGACGCTGACAAGCTTTGAGACGCCGGGTTCCTGCATGGTCACGCCGTAGAGGACGCTGCCGGTCTCCATGGTTTTGCGGTTGTGCGTGACGACGATGAACTGGGTCTGCTCGCTCATGTCGGCGATGAGCTTGGTGAAGCGGCCCACGTTGGCTTCGTCGAGCGGAGCGTCGACTTCGTCGAGGATACAGAAGGGGCTCGGCTGGTATCTGAAGATGGCGATGAGCAGCGCGAGGGCGGTCATCGCTTTTTCGCCGCCGGAGAGCAGCAGCACGTTTTGCAGGCGCTTGCCCGGGGGTGAGGCCACAATGTCGATTCCCGCGTCGCCGGAGCTGTCGACTTCGGTAAGGCGCATTTCCGCCGTGCCGCCGCCGAAGATGGTGTGGAAGGCGGCGGTGAAGTTGGTGTTGATGGCGGCGAACGCCTGCTCGAAGCGTTCCTTGGTGATCAGGTCGAGTTCCCTGATAGCCTGCTGGGTGTCGGTGATGGATTGCAGCAGGTCGTCGCGCTCGCGGGTCAGGAAGCCGAAGCGCTGCTCGCACTCGTTGTACTCTTCGAGGGCCATCATGTTGACCGCGCCCATGTTTTCGATTTTCTGCTTCATTTCCCGGTAGTTCGCTTCGGCGATGGCGAGTTCTTCGCCGGACATGAAAGCGGTTTCGGAGGCGATGAGGTCTTCCGGCTGGGCGTTGACTTCAGCGAGGCAGGTTTCGCGCAGGTGCGCGCGATCGGAATCGTTGCGCGCTTTTTCGATTTCGAATTTGCCGCGGGCGTCGCGCATTTCCTGCAGCGTCTGGCGGGCCATTCGGAGGTGATCCTCGGCTTGGGTCACGCGCGTACGGCCGGCGTCCCATTCCTGTTCCAATTCCTTCTGTTTTTCTTCGAGGCGAATTTTTTCGGCGCGCAAGATGCTCAGTTGCTGCGTGAGTTCCTCGGATTGGCGGGCCATCGCCGCGGTCTCTTCGCTGATGGACTCTTCCTGCTGGCGGAGCGCCAGTTCGCGGCGTTCCAGGTCCACGCGCTCTTCGTCCAGGCGCTTGGCCATCGCCTCGGCGAGTCCCAGCCGTTCGTGCATGGCCGCGAACTCCGCCTTTGCCGCGGAGAGCTCATCCTGCTCGGCCTGCACGGCGCCGCGCAGTTGCGCGACTTCCGCCGTGAGCCGGGCGCCTTCCGCTTCCGCTTCGGAACGCGATTTTGCCGCCGCTTCGTGCTGGAGCTTTGCCTGCGCCGCGCGTTGCTGCACGGATTCGATCTCGCGGCGTACGCGCGCGAGTTCGCTCTGGCAAACGGTCAGGTCCAGGCCGAGACGCGCGAGTTCGCTTTGGGATTGTTCGTGGCGGTGCTTGGTCGCGAAAAGGGCGCGCTCGGCTTCGCGTTGCTGGGTGGTCAATTCTTCCTGGGCTTGTTCGCCGGCGCGGAGTTCCGCCGCCAGCCCTTCGAGTTCCTCGCGGCTCGCTGCACTGCGGTTTTCAAGTTGCATCACTTCGGCATCGAGCGCGCGGAGCTCGCGCTTCATGCCGAGAGGTCCGGCTTCATCGGGCCGGCCGCCGGTGACCATGCGACCCTGGTAGCAGGTGCCTTCGGTGGTGACAAAGGCGTATTGCGGGTACTCGCGCGCGAGCTTCTCGGCGGCGACAGCGCCGTCGGTCAAATAGCCCGAGCGGAGGCGGGGCAGAAACTGCTTGGCCGCCGGGCCAAGTGGATCGCGGAATTCGACGAGCTTATCGAGGCGGGAGATCACGCCATCTTCCGAGCGGAAATGGACGATCGGCTCATATTCGTCGAGTTTCAAGTTGCGCAACGAATCCACGAAGAAGGTGGCTCGGCCGCCGACTTCTTCACGCAAGAGGGAAACGCCGGCGCGCGCGTGGTCATACGTTTCGACGACGACGTATTCGAGTTCGTCACGAAGATATTGTTCGACCGCGGCTTCGTGCTGCTCCTCGACTTCGGCGTAGTCCGCCAGTACGCCGACCGCGCGGAATTCCTGGCCGCCGTGGCGTTCGTTTGCGGCAAAGAGTTTCTGGACGGCTTCACCCGTGTAGGAGCGATCGTTCAGAATCTGCGTCAGCGTGGAATGGCGGGCGCGGACCGCAGACAGGTTGTCACGAAGGGCATCGGCTTCCTTTTGCGTTTTCTCGCGGACCTGCTTCAGTTCCGCGACGCGAGCCTGGATCTGGATTGCACGCTTCTGGAGTTCGCCGGCTTGCGTCATGGCGTTCTGCCAATCCTGGGCCGCGCGCTCCGCGTCATCGCGTACCTTGATGGAGCTTTCGAGCAGTGTGGCTTCGCGCTCTTCCTGTTTGCGCATCGATTCCGTCTGGTGGACCAGCGCTTCTTCGGCTTGCTTCTGTTCGCCGTGCAGGCGCAGCAGGCTTTCCCCGGCTTGCGTCGCCGCGCGCCGCAGAGCGTCCGTGCGCGCTTCGGCTTCGGAAATTTGCGCCGCGCGATGCGTTGCTTGGGCGGTGAGTTCCTCCACGCGAGCGCTCACGGTGATTGAGTCGCGGCGAGCGTTCTCCACGGCCTGGAGTTGGGTCGAATTGCGCGTCTCCCATTCCGCGTGCTGTCCGGTCAGCGCGTTCCGCTCCAGGGTGATCTGTTCGTTGCGCCCGGCTAGCTCGGAGCTCCGCGTCAGGTTAAACGTGATGCGGTTTTCGATGCGGTCGACTTCGAGCGCGGTGTGATTCAGCACGTTCTGGTTCTGGCGGATTTCCGCGTCCAGCGCGTAGATGCGCTGGCTGAGGCGGTCCTGCTCCGCCTCCTGCTCGTGGATCATCTGCGCGTGCTGCGTTTCGGTGGCGGTCAGTTCGGCCAGGCGGGTTTGCACACGGTCGGCTTCGGCATCCAGTTCGCGAGCCTTTCCGGCCAGCATCTGGCGTACGATTCCGCGCATCTGGTCGCGAATTTCCGCGTACCGCCGCGCTTTCGCCGCTTGGCGTTTCAGCGAGCCGAGTTGCTTCTCGACTTCCACGACGATGTCGTTGACGCGAGACAAATTCACCTTCGACGATTCGAGCTTCGCCTCGCTCAATCTTTTCTTGGTCTTGAACTTCGTGACGCCTGCGGCTTCTTCGATGATCGCGCGTCGTTCCATCGGCTTGGTGGCGAGGATTTGGCCGATGCGTCCTTGCTCGATGATGGCGTAGGAGTCCGGGCCCAGGCCGACGCCCATGAACATTTCCTGGATATCGCGCAAACGGCCGACTCGCCCGTTGATCAGGTATTCGCTCTGGCCGCTACGATAGAGGCGGCGGCAGACCACCACTTCGCCGGGCTTGGTGACCAGCGCGGGCTTCTCCGCCTTTTTCTTGCGCTTCAGTTTGAAGCCGGATTCGGTCTGACCTTCCGGTGTTGCAGCAGTCTCATTAGAATTTTCGCCAGAGGCTTCCGTGGCGGCGATTGCACCGTCGATCATGGCATCGAGATTCTCTGCGGCACTCTGCGGATCCTCTGTGTTCTCTGCGGTTAACTCTTTCGTTTCTTCTTCCGCGGCGCTTTCCAGCACAAAGCGTGCAGCTTCGGCGAGCTCCGGATCTTCCATGGTGATAGTGACTTCCGCGAGCCCCATCGGCGGGCGCTTGGTGGTGCCGTTGAAAATGCAGTCGGCCATCCGTTCGGCGCGCAGAGACTTGTGGCTTTGCTCTCCAAGAACCCAAATGATGGCGTCCACGACATTGGATTTTCCGCAGCCGTTCGGGCCGACGATGCAGGTGGTGCCGGTGCCGCTGAACGTCACCACGGTGCGTTCGCAGAACGACTTGAAGCCCACAATTTCGACTTTGCGCAGCTTGAGCAAGGTGTCCCCTCTTGTCGTAGCCTACTGCTTCGCGGCTCCGGGTCAATGGAACTGCCCCGGAATTCAGCCCCTGATTGCAGATGCCGGTCCAATACTCCTAGAACCCGGCAGCTGCACTCACGTTTCTGCTAAACACACCACCAGCGCGAATAAATTCACCCAGGGTTTTTGGCGCGAAGAGAGACGACTTTCCTTTCCTCGGGAAGAGGAGTCTTCACGCAACGCTTCTGTCCGTAACAGACAGAAAGCACACACGTTTGGCAGGTTCTCGGTCAGAGGCCCAGCCGCCTGGCGCTAAGATGGCGGTACGGGAGAAAAGCGTATCACGCGTGTGGGGGTCTGTAAAGCACTACTCTACCTGTTGTGGCCAATTTTTTCAGACCACTATTTTCCGCTTATTCGGGACTAGTCTCGGCGTTTTGCCGCGATGCGCAATCGGCGGTAATCCATCACCCAATGGTCGTCGTGGAAGAGATTTGGGCGCAGATCGCGCTCGATTTCGGTCAGCAGGCTTTCTCGGGTGGCCTCCGGCAGGCCTTCGACAAAAGAGCCGCCGA
>Ga0210409_10002996_pt1 | contig 19437 bp, 19 predicted proteins | sample IncBWH17MmetaG_FD_161649 | JGI IMG/M metagenome (GOLD analysis project Ga0210409, IMG submission 161649) | Forest soil microbial communities from Barre Woods Harvard Forest LTER site, Petersham, Massachusetts, United States - Inc-BW-H-17-M | ecosystem: Environmental > Terrestrial > Soil >... | reverse complement strand
GGACGGTGCTCCCGAAGAGGACCGACGCGTGCTGGCGCTGTTCCGCAACCGTGCGGAACTGAAGAAGGCCTATGGCGACCTGCAGGAGGAGATCTACCGCCTGCAGGACCTCGTCAAGCAGCAGGAAGGTGCCAGCCAGCGCTCCTTAGGCCTGCTGAACAGCCTCGAGGCGCGGCTGGGGGTGGCGGAATCCGCTTACCCGGCACTGGTGTTTTACCAGCTGCGGCGCCTGTGGCAGGCGGGCCGCGATCTGATCAAGCAGTTCGTTGCGGATCTGGTGCGCCAGCAGGAGGAGCGTGAGCGCCGCGCGCACGTCGCCCACCACAACCGGCGCCTGTTCGCCCGCCGGCAAACCGCGGCGACGCAGTTGCAGGCCGCCCAGGGGCTGGCGGCGCAAGCCGCGAGCGACGTTGCCACTCTGGAAGCGCAGCGCGCGGGACTGAACCGGCTGTGGCACTACTTCAAGCGCCGCCAACTCGAGCAGCGCGTGGCCGCGGCGCACGCGGCCGCTGCCGTGGCCGGCAGTTCCCTCAACCAGGCCCAGCGGGCCGTCGAGGATCTGGCTCGCGAGAGCGGTCCGGAGTTTCCGGGGCTGTCGCTGCCGGCGCGGCGCGCCATCAACATCGCCGCGATCGCCTATGCACAGGTGCTGTGCCTGCGCCTTGCAGTCATGAAGACGCCGCTCGTGGAGCTGGCGCGTGCCGCCACCGGCCGTCGCGAGGCGAGCGATGACTACGGTGCGCCGCGCGAGTGCGTGCTGCTCATGGGGCAGATCCAGCGGGCGCACGGTCTGCTGGAACGCCGCGATACACTCGCCGCGGAAATCAAGGCCCGCACCGCGCCCTTGAAGGCTGCGGTGCGCTACCGCGGACCTGGGGATACGACGCCGGTGCCGGACTCGCTTAACGCCAGCGCCGGGGACGTGCTGAATGAACCGGCGCGCGGCACCGACGGCGCGCCGCTGCCGAATGTCCTGAGCGAAGATACCTGGGACCTGTTCCGGATCCTGTTGCGGTAGTTCAGCTCGCCCGTGCAGTCTTCTGCGGCTGTGGCGCAGGACGCGCGCCGGTCACCATGTCCGCCATGATCTGCGCCGCCTGCTCGAGCAGCACATCCCCGGCTGCATCCTTGGGCTTGTCCTTGCTGTCCTTGTAGGACTTGTCCAGGTCCTCGACGCTCTTGAACGGCGGTTGATTCTTTGCCGCCCGGCGGGTGTTCTCGCGCGCCAGGCGCTCCTTGTCGACGTGGGCGCGCTCCTCGCGCCGCGCGTTCAGATTGAGCGACACGCTGTGCTGGTCGCGCTCGGAGTCGATCGCCGCGATGTCCGACATCAGCCAGCGATAGTCCGGGTCGTGATGGGCCCGGGACTCCTCTTCCGAGGCCAGGGCTGCCACTGCGGGCGCGGCTGCCGTGCCGACGCTGGTCCGGAAGGGCACACCCGCGATTCGGTCCCAGGGCAGGGCTGATTCCAGCGCGTGTTCGCCGATTTCCTTGGCATCGAGCGCCGAGGCGAGCGACACATCCGGCTCCACGCCCTTTTCCTGGGTGCTCTCGCCGGTGACGCGGTAGAACTTACCGATCGTCACGGTCAGCTGGCCGTTCACCGGCTCCTTGGACCAGCGATCCAGCGGCATGAGGTTCTGCACGGTGCCCTTGCCGAAGGTGGTCTGACCGAGGATCAGCCCGCGGTGATAGTCCTGGATCGCGCCGGCGAAGATCTCCGAAGCCGAGGCGCTCAGGCGGTCCACCAGCACCGCGAGCGGCCCGTCGTAGGAGGGGGCGCTCTCCGGATCGTCCAGCACTTCGGTTCTGCCGCTGGTGTCGCGCAGCTGCACCACCGGGCCGTGCTCGATGAAGAGCCCGGTAAGCGCGGTGGCCTCGGGCAGGTAGCCGCCGCCGTTGTTGCGCAGGTCGAGCACCAGGCCATCCACGTTTTCAGCGCGCAATTCGCGCACCAGCTTCAGCACGTCGCGCGTGGTGCTGCGGTAGTTCGGGTCACCGGCGCTTTGCGCCGCGACGTCCTCGTAAAACCCCGGCACGGTGATGATGCCGACCTTGAGCGTACGGCCGTTGCGCACCACGGTCTTCACCTGTTTGTGCGCGGCCTGCGCTTCGAGCGTCACCTTGTTGCGCACGAACTCCAGCACCTTCTCCGGGCTGCCCGGGGCGGCCCCCGCGGGCAATACCTGCAGACGCACCGTGGTGCCCGCCTTGCCGCGGATCAGCTGCACGACGTCATCGAGGCGCCAGCCGATCACGTCGGTGAACGCGCCGTCATGGCCCTGGCCGACGCCGGTGATGCGGTCGTTGTTGTTGAGGGTGCCGGCGACGGCGGCCGGGCCGCCGTCGAGCACGTTCATGATGGTCACGAAGTCATCGACCAGCTGCAGCGAGGCGCCGATGCCGTCGTAGTTGAGGCTCATCTGGATGCGGTATTCCTCGGAGGAGCGCGGCGAGAAGTAACTCGAGTGCGGATCGAAGGCGCGTGCGTAGGCGTTCATCAGGTTCTCGAACACGTCCTCGGCGCTCACCTGGTCGACGCGCTTCAGCACCCGCTCGTAGCGCTTGCGCAGGATGTCGGCGGCCTCCGGCCAGGGCTTGCCGGTCAAGAGCAGCGACAGTGCGTCGTTCTTCACCCGTTTGCGCCACAGGTCGTCCATGGCTGCCTGGTCGGTCGGCCAGGCGGCGTGGGTGCGGTCAAATTCGAACGACTCGTTTACGTTCCAGTCAGGCTCGCTCTGCAGCAAAGCGATGGCGTGCTGCATGCGCTCGCGGTTGCGTTGCTGGAAGCGCGCGAAAATCAGATAGGCAGGGTCGATGTCCCCGGTGCGGATCATGTTGCCGAACTGCAGCCGATAGACGTTGAAGTCGCGGATGTCGCTCGCGAGGAAGTAGCTCTTCTGGCCGTCGAGGAACTCCAGATACCGCTCGTAGACGACCTGGGACATCTTCTCGTCGAGCGACGCGCGGCTGTAGTGCGCCTCCTCGAGAATGCGCCCCACTTTGCGCGCCGTGGCCCGCTGTGTATCGCTGGGCGCAAGCGCCCCGGGGGGCAGGATCGAGGTCCCGGCAGGGGCCTGCACGGAGCCCGCCAGCGCCAGTGCGAGGGCCGCCAGGACGCAGGCCGTAATCCAGCCGGAGGAACGACGCAGGGGTAGGGTCATAGGGGTAGGGTCATCTTGGGGGCTCGCCGCCTGGGTACACTCTATAGAGTAAGGCTAGAGCGGGCGGTTCGCCTTTAGCAAGTAAGGTCGTCACAGCATGCGCCCTTTGGCGGCACTTCTGGCCATTCTCGCGGGTTCCGCGGTCGCCCTGGCGATCGGGCTCATCATGACCTGGATCGTGATCCTGTTCCTGCCCGCGGACGAGGCGCGCTTCGCCCCCGAGCACGCCGCCCTGGTGCGCGCCGTTCTGGTCTTCACGGCGTTTGCGGCAGTCACGGCAGCCAGTTTCTACGCCGAGCAGCGCGAGCGCCGCTGGCGCCTGCCCGCACATGCCGCGGCGCTGGCGATGTTCGCCGTGGCCGTGTGGCTGTACTGGCCCAAGTAGGGCCGTCAGGAACGGCGTGCCGCTTAGCCTACGCGCGCCACCCCGCCAGGAACACCCGGATCAGCAGCACCACTACTGCCGGACCCAGTGCCACGCACCAGAACACCGCCGAGCCGTGCACGAGCCCGACATAATAATCGGCAACCAGCGCGAGCGGGCCGGCGTGCAGGTCCTGGCCGTGGGTGTAGGGCCCGAGCACACGGGCGCTGGCGATCCAGATCACGAACGGCATCACGATGAGCCCGAACCCGGTCATCAGGCCGAAAAGGATGAGTTCGCGCTGCGTGCGCGAGCGGGCGCGCAGGGAATCACGCAGCTGCGCCAGCCGCCGCAGCGGCCCGCTGCCTGGCGACGCAGACGAGGGACTCATCCGGGCATAATAGCGTTCCCATGGAGAAAATCAGAGCCGCCGTCATTGGTGTCGGTTACCTCGGGCGCTTCCACGCGCAGAAGTACGCGCAGGCGGATGGCTGTGAGCTCGTGGCCGTGGTCGATTCGCGCGCGCAGGCGCGCGAGCAGGTGGCCGGGGACCTCAAGGCGCGGGCCCTGAGCGACTATCGGGAACTGCTCGGAAAAGTAGACGCCGTGAGCATCGTCACTCCGACCCCGACTCACTTCGCCATCGCGCGCGATTTTCTTGAAGCCGGTGCGCACGTGCTGGTCGAGAAACCGGTCACCGAGACGCCCGCCGAGGCGCGCGAGCTGATCGCGCTCGCCGCCCGCGCCGGGCGCATCCTGCAGGTCGGGCATCTGGAGCGCTTCAACGCCGCGATTCTCGCCGCCGAGCCGTATTTGAAGGCGCCGCGCTTCGTGGAATGCCACCGCCTCGCACCCTACCGCGAGCGCGGCACGGACGTGAACGTGGTGCTGGACCTGATGATCCACGACATCGATATCGTGCAGACCATCGTGGGCGTGCCGATCGAGTCCATCGACGCGGTGGGCACACCGGTGTTCTCCGAGGAGATTGACATCGCCAACGCCCGCATCCGCTTCGCCAACGGCTGCGTGGCGAACGCCACTGCCTCGCGGGTGAGTCTGAAGACCGAGCGCAAGCTGCGCATCTTCTCCGACGACGCCTACCTGTCGCTCGACCTGCAACAAAAAATCCTCACGCTGATCCGCAAGCGTACTGCCGCGGATGGTGCGGGACCATTGCCGGTCACGATCGAGGAACAGAGCCTCGAGCCAGGAGATGCGCTCAAGTCCGAAATCGAAGCATTCCTCGGCTGCGTCCGCAGCGGGCAACCGCCGGTGGTAACGGGGGAAGCGGGACTCATGGCGCTCGAAACCGCGACGCGTATCAGCGAGCAGGTCAGTCAGTCGCTGCGCACCCATAAGAGTCACTAGCGCTAAAGGCCGCCGAAGATGTCGCAGGACCCCGAACATTTCCGTCGCCCGGCGCGCCCGGTCACGGTCGCCGCGATCCAGATGGCGTGCGACTGGAACGCCGACGGCAACATCGCCCGCGCGGAAGCCCTGGTGCGCAAAGCCGCCGCGCAAGGCGCGCAGATCATCCTGCTGCCGGAGCTTTTTGAAACGCCGTATTTCTGCATCGAACAGGACGCGCGGCACCTCACGCTCGCCCGGCCGGTGACGGAGAATCGCGCCGTGCTGCATTTCGCGCCGCTTGCGCGGCAGCTGGGCGTGGTTCTGCCGATCAGCTTTTTCGAGCGTGCGGGACCTGCCTACTTCAACACCATCGCCATTCTCGATGCGGACGGTGTCAACCTCGGCGTGTATCGCAAGTCGCACATCCCCAACGGCCCCGGCTACCAGGAAAAGAACTACTTCGCCCCGGGCGACACCGGCTTTCGCGTGTGGAATACGCGCTTCGGACGCATCGGCGTCGGCATCTGCTGGGATCAGTGGTTCCCGGAGACCGCGCGCGTCATGGCGCTCATGGGCGCGGAGCTGTTCTTCTTCCCGACCGCCATCGGCACCGAGCCGCCGCCGGCGCTGCCGGTGAATTCACGCGATCACTGGCAGCGCACCCAGCAGGGTCATGCGGCCGCCAATCTCACGCCCCTCATCGCTGCCAACCGTTATGGCCTCGAGCGCTCGCTGCAGGACCCGCAGGGGCTGTACATCCGTTTCTACGGCTCATCGTTCATCGCCGATGCGATGGGAGCGAAGGTCGCCGAGGCGGCTGAGGAGGGCGACGCGGTCCTCACACACACCTTCGACCTGGCCGCGATCGCGCAACTGCGCGATAACTGGTTTGTGTTTCGGGACCGGCGCCCGGACCTGTACGGGGTGCTGAGCTCACTTGACGGCAGCTAGTCGTGAGCACCGGCGCCGCGCCGGTGGCAGGCGCGCGTCAGTCCAGTTCCCGCAGCACCTCTTCGAATTCGGCGACGCGCAACCGCAGTTGTGCCTCCACACGCGGATGTGCGAGGCGCTCGCGTTGCAGCGCGGCGGCGCTCGGCGCGGGCGGCGCCTTGTACACGATCACCGAGCCGCTGGCGTCGATGCTGAATTCCACGCAGTCCCCCGGGCAGACGTGCAGCGCATCACGTGCCTTCTTGGGCAGGGTCACCTGTCCCTTGGCGGTTATTTTTGTTGTCATACCAGGTCCGTACCTGAGCAAAATCCGCAAGCATAGTGTAGTACCGCGCGCCCATTCCGGCGAGATAGGCGGCCTCACTGCCGGTCAGAAACCCCGCTTGCGGTTCCCGGTGCTTTTACACCGGGAACCGCTTTAGTTGGTGGAGGCGGGGGGAATCGAACCCCCGTCCGCAAGTCCTAGACTTCAGGATCTACGTACGTAGCTACTCTTTGTTTCTCACGCGGCGCTACCCGAGGAGCAGGGAAGACGCAACGCCAGCGGACAGTAACTCTTAACGCAACCGGCCTGTCGCACGCCGGAGCGCGATCCTGTGAACGCGTCCCCTGATTCGGTCGCACAGGCACGAGCCGGTCAGAGGTCAACTGCGGTTAGGCAGCTAGAGCGTAGTTGTCGTCGTTGGCAACTAAGTTTTGCAGCAGTATTTACGAGGGCACTGCACCTCGGTACGCCCCTGAAGGTTCGCAACCCACGTCGAAACCGGTCGCCCCCTTCAGATGCCTGGCCAGCATACCTGAACGTCCCCGGGCCGTCGCTTTCTGTGGCGCCGCGTACGCTTAACCGGTCAACCGCCGCGCCGTAGCAGCCGCGCCTTGCTGCGCTGCCAGTCGCGATCCTTCTGCACCGCGCGCTTGTCGTGCTGCTTTTTGCCCTTAGCGAGTCCCACCTGCAGCTTCGCGCGCCCGTTCTTCCAGTACAGCTCCAGCGGCACGATCGTGTAGCCGCGACGCTCCACCGCGCCGATCAGTCCCTGCAATTCACTGTAGTTAAGCAGCAGCTTGCGCGTACGCACCGGGTCGGCCACCACATGGGTGGAGGTGGTGCGCAGCGGTGACAGGTGCGCACCGATGAGAAAAGCCTCCCCGCCGCGCAGGTACACGTAGGCCTCCGTCAGCTGTGCCCGGCCGGCGCGCATTGCTTTGACTTCCCAACCCTCGAGCGCGAGACCCGCCTCGTAGCGCTCCTCGATGAAGTAGTCGAAGCGCGCCCGGCGGTTCTCGGCAATCAGACGGGACGAATCGTGGGCTTTGGTCATAGCGGGGCGTAATGGGACAATGCGCCATGCGAGAGGTCAAGCGTTCAGCGCTGGTAGGGCAGCCGCCGGCTAAGCTGTTTGCGCTGATCAACGATATCGAGAGCTACCCGCAGTTCCTGCCCTGGTGCACTCATGCCCGGGTGCAGTCGCGCACGCCTCAGGAAATCGTCGCGACGCTCGGCGTGCGGCAGGGCGCCCTGCACGGGGAGTTCACCACGCGCAATACGCTCGAGACGGACCGCTCGATCACGATGGACCTGGTCAGCGGCCCGTTTCGCATGCTGCACGGTGAGTGGCTGCTGACGCCGGTGGAGGCTGCCGGCTGCCGGGTTGATCTCACCATGCGCTTCGCGTTCAAGAGCGCGCTCACCGGCATGCTGTTCGAGCGCCTGTTTGCCGAAACGCTAGGCTCGCTCGTGGACGCGTTCGTAGCCCGGGCGCGTTCGTAGGCGCGGCGCGTGCCGGTCGGTGCGGATCGCAAGCGTTGCGTGGTGGTCTACGCCACGCCCACAGAACAACTGCTGTGGAGCGTGGAGTTGCCGCTGTCGGCCACCATCGGACAGGCGCTTGAGTCGGCGCGCGCCGCCTGTGGTGGGGCGCAGGTGTGCGCGCAGATTGCCTGGGATAGCGCCCCGGTGGGGGTATTCGGCGAGGTGCGTGCGCGCCAGGAGCAGTTCGCGGACGGTGATCGCATCGAGCTTTATCGTGGGCTGCGTCGCGATCCGCGCGAACGGCGCCGCCAGCGTGTCCAGCGCGAGCGCTCGGCGGGGAGGCGCCGTTAGTATTTCCGTTGCTGCGGTCAGATGCGCGGGAACTGCGACGGCGTGGGGCCCTGGTCCGGCGGCAGCGGTGCGCTGTTGGGGACATTGTCACGCTCGAAGCGGGCGACCTTGTCGTCCTTGAAGTAGACCACCAGGTGGCGCCGCTGGGGCTTGTGCAGCCGGCTCTGGTCGAAATAGAACAGATAGTCCCAGCGATCCTTGTCGAACACATTCGGAACCATGGGTGTGCCGAGCAGGTAGCGCACCTGGCTGCGGGTCATGCCGGCCTGCAGCTGGTCCACGGTCTTGCCCTCCAGGTAGTTGCCCTGCTGGATGTCCATGCGATACACGCAACCGGCGAGCGTCGCGGCGAGGATGAGGGTGCTGATCGTCAAGGTGCGGGGTAGGCGCATGTGTGTCCGTTGGGGGATAATGCTGGCGCGAAATCATACCTGATCGCCGACCGCCTGCGGCCATCGAAGTCTTAAGCGGTCCGCCGGAGAGTTTGCTTGGAAGGCAAGGATTTGCGCAAAGCGGGTCTGAAGGTGACCCTGCCGCGCCTGAAGATCCTGGAGATACTCGAGGGCAGCGCCACGCGGCACCTCTCCGCCGAGGATATTTACCGCTCGCTGCTGGAGTCCAACGAGGACATCGGACTGGCGACGGTGTACCGCGTGCTCACGCAGTTTGAGGCCGCGGGCCTGGTCACGCGCCACCATTTCGAGGACGGCATGGCGGTCTTCGAGCTCAACCAGGGCACGCACCACGACCACATCGTATGTCTTGACTGCGGCCGCGTTGAAGAATTCATGGACTCGGGCATTGAGGAGCGGCAGACGGCGGTGGCCGAACGCCTTGGCTTCGGCATCCGCGACCATTCACTCATCCTCTACGGGCACTGCCGGCGCGCAAACTGCGCTTTTCGCAACCGCAAGGCGAGCTAAGCGGGTGCAGTTGCTAGCGCCCCTTGGTCGCCGGCGGCCGGCGCTGGCGCACGGTATTCGCGGCGGCATTCGCCGCCGCGGCGGGTGCGGGTGGGGACTGGGCGGCGCTGGCGAGCATGTCGCGGGCGTGCTCGCGCGCCCGTGCGGTAACTTCAACTCCGCCGAGCATGCGGGCGAGTTCCTCGACGCGGTCCCCGGCGGTGAGCTCGGTGAGCGTGGTGCGCGTGGTGCGGCCGTCGGTGAGCTTGGTAACACGCAGCTGGTGGTGCGCCTGGGAGGCAACCTGCGGCAGGTGCGTCACGCACAGCACCTGGCCGCGCTCACCCAGGGCGCGCAGCTCGCGTCCGACGATTTCCGCGACCGCGCCGCCGATGCCGGCATCCACCTCATCGAACACCATGCAACGCATCTCGCGCGCGGCGCAGGAAACCTGCACGGCGAGCGACAGGCGCGACAACTCACCGCCCGAGGCCACTTTGGCCAGCGCCCGCGGCGGCTGGCCGGGATTGGCGCTGACCCGAAACTCGATCTGGTCAATGCCATGCTGGGCCGGGTCCGCGTTGCCGCTCTGGGCGACGTCGGCTTCAAAACGCCCGCCCGCCATGCCGAGCGTCTGCATGCGCGCGCTGATGTCTTTGGCGAGCGCGCGCGCCGCGCGCGTGCGCTTTTCCGACAGCGCCTGCGCCTGGGTGCGATAGCTCTCGAGCGCGCCGTTGAGTTCCTTGCGCAGCACCAGCAGGTCCACGTCGGCGCGTTCGAGTGCTTCGAGCTCGGCACGCAGCTCGTTGCCGCGGGTGGCGAGCTGCGGCGGCGCCACCCGGTGCTTGCGCGCGAGCTCCTCGATCGCGGCCAGGCGCCGTTCGACGGTTTCCTGGCGCGCGGCGTCGACCTCGAGGGTTTCGCCATAGCGCTCAAGCTCGCGCGCCGCTTCGCGGACATGGATCGAGGCTTGTTCCAGCAGCGGCAGCACCGCGCTGAGTTTCGGGTCGAGGCTGGTCAGGCCCTTGAGCGCCTGCACCGCCCGGCTCACGCCCGCATGGGCGCTCGCCGTCTCGTCTTCGTACAGCTGCGTCAGGGCCGCCTGTGTGCCTTGCGCGAGGCGGCCGCGATTGGCCAGGCGCCCGCGCTCTTCGGTGATGCTTTCGATCTCGCCTTCGCCAAGACCGAGCGCGTGCAGCTCCTGGACCTGGTAGCGCAGCAGTTCCAGCTTCGCATCCCGGTCGCGCGCCTGGCTCTCGAGCTCCAGCGTGCGGTTCAGCAGTCCGAGCCACACGCGGTGGGCGATGCCCACCTGGCCGGTGAGGTTGGTGAGCGCGCCGTAACCATCGAGGAGTTCGCGCTGCGCGGCGGCGCGCGTCAGGGACTGGAATTCATGCTGCCCGTGGATTTCGATGAGGATGTCACCGGCCTCGCGCAGCAGCTGCACGGGCACCGACTGGCCGTTGAGATAGGCGCGCGAGCGGCCATCACTCGCGACGAGGCGCCGCACGGTGAGCTCACCCTCACCGCTGATCGCTTGGGTCTCGAGCCACTGCTTGAGCGCCGCCGGCGCCTGTGCGAGGTCGAAGGTTCCGGAGACTTCCGCGCGCTCGGCCCCATGACGAACCACCTCGGCGCCGGCGCGGCCGCCGGCCAGCAGCTGCAGCGCATCGACCAGGATCGATTTGCCCGCCCCGGTCTCACCCGTCAGCACGGTGAGGCCGCTGCGCAGCTCCAGTTCCACCGCGTCGATGATGGCGAAGTCGCGGATCTGCAGATGAGTCAGCATCTTGATCAGCGCTGGAAACTGCCGCGGCCCCAGTGGAGCTTCGAGCGCAGCAGCTTGTAGTAGTCCTGGCCCGGCGGGTGCAGCAGCGTCACGCGCTCGGCGGCGGCCTTGATCTGCAGCCGATCGCCGGCGGCGAAGGCCCCGAGCAGCATGCCGTCACAGGTGACGTGGGCGTGGGTGTCGGGCCGCTCGAGCAGCGTCACCTCGACCGCCGAGCGTGCCGAAACCACGATCGGCCGGTCGGAGAGAGTGTGGGCGCAGATCGGCGCGATGACGAGCGCCTCCAGATGCGGTTCGAGGATAGGTCCGCCGCACGACAGCGCATAGGCGGTGGAGCCGGTGGCGCTGGCGATGATAATGCCGTCACCGTCATGGGTGTTGACGTAAGTGCCGTTGACCCGGGTCTCGAATTCGAGCGTCCGCCCGGTGTCGTGCTTTTGCATGACTACATCGTTGAGGGCGAAGGCCTGCGCGACGCGACCGGATGCGGCGCGCAGCACCGCGAGCAGCAGCGGGCGCTCGTCCGCTTCGAGCGCCCCGGCGAGGGCCGCATCCACGGCCGCCAGCATGTCCTGTGGCATGACGTCGGTCAGAAAGCCGAGGCGGCCGCGGTTTACCCCGAGGAGCGGCACCTTGTGGCCGGCGACCAGCCGCGCCGCGTACAGGAGGGTGCCGTCGCCGCCGATGGCGATGACCAGATCCGCGCGCGCGCCGATCTCACGCTCCGGAATGCGCGTGACGTGCCTGCCCGCGTCCCCGAGGGTCGCGTCCTCGGCCGCCAGCGCCACTACCCCGCGGCTCACCAGGTGCGGCAGCAGCGCGCCGACGCTCTCCGCGATGCGTGCATCTGAGAATCGCCCCACCAACGCGCAGTTGCGTACCGCCAAGACCGCTCCTTTGCCTAACCTCAGGACCCGCAAGGCCTTACGAGGCGCGGTCTTTGTAGCATGCTGAGCGCGCCCGCAGCCAATACACCGCTCGCGGGGCGTGCGGGCCGTCGCATCCCTAGTCGGGCGGGGGCTTTTTCCTTGACGGTCGGTGCAGCCGAAAGCTAGCTTGCGGGGGATGGGGCACGATGCCGGGGACGAGGCCTTAAGCGAGCGGGCGCAGCGCCTGCTGCGGATACTCATCGAGAGCTACATCCGCGACGGCCAGCCGGTTGGCTCGCGCGCCCTGTCGCGGGAGTCCGGGCTGCAGCTGAGCTCGGCGACCATTCGCAACGTGATGGCCGACCTCGAGGAACTGGGGTTCGTCGCCTCCCCCCACACTTCCGCCGGCCGGGTGCCCACCGACAAGGGCTATCGCTTTTTCGTCAACACCCTGTTGCAGCTGCGCCCGCCGGATGAGCCGAGCGCGGAAATGCGCCGGCAGTTCGAAGCCAGCCGCGACAGCTCCACCGATCTGATCGCGAGCGTCTCACAACTGCTGTCCTCGGTCACCCAGCTCGCCGGCGTGGTCACGGTGCCGCGCACCCGGGGGGCCTCGATCACCCAGATCGAATTTGTCGCGCTGTCGGAGAAGCGCGTGCTGGTGGTGCTGGTATTCAACGACCGCGAGGTGCAGAACCGCATCATCCAGCTCGAGCGGCATTTCTCGCCCGACGAACTCAAGCGCGCCGCGAACTACCTGAACGAGCAGTTCCGCGGCCGCGGCCTGCGCGAGGTGCGCCAGGAGATCCTGCGCCAGCTCACCGAGGCGCACGCGCACCTGAACCAGATCATGCTGGATGCGATTTCCATGGCGCAGCAGGTGTTTGAAGCCGGCGCCGAGAGCCACCTCGAGTACGTCATCAAGGGCGAGACCAATCTCATGGGCGCCGCCGAGCTCACGAGCGTCGAGAAACTGCGGCGGCTGTTCGAGGCCTTCAACGAGAAGCGCGACTTTCTGCACCTGCTCGACCACAGCCTCAAGGCCGAAGGGGTGCAGATCTTCATCGGCCACGAATCCGGCTACCGGATACTCGATGATTGCAGCGTGGTCACGGCTCCCTACGCCGACGGCGACGCAGTGGTGGGGGTGCTCGGGGTCATCGGCCCGACACGCATGGCCTACGAACGCATCATTCCCATCGTTGATATGACGGCTAAACTGCTCGGCGCCGCCTTGAATTCACGGCGCTGACCCCCACGCTGGCCGCACCGGGCACGGCGGGGCTTTTTTTGCGAGGCTGGTTTTAAGATGACTGAGGACACGGGGGTTGAACCGACCGCGGTATTGCCCGAGACGGCGGCGCAGCTGGTGGAGCTGGAGCGCCTGCAGCGCTCGCTCGCGGATGCCGAAGAGCGCGCCCGCAACCACTGGGAGCAGTACCTGCGCGCCGTAGCGGAGCTCGACAACGTGCGCAAGCGCGCCGCCCGCGATATCGAAGCCGCCAACCGCTATGGACTGGAGAAGTTCGCCGCCGAACTGCTGCCGGTGAAGGACACCCTGGAGCTCGCGGTGCACAACGCCGCCCGCGCCGATGCCGCAGCCTTGCGGGAGGGGCAGGAGGCGACCCTGCAGCTTTTGTCGCGGGCGCTGGAGCGGCTCGGCGTCACCTTGATCAACCCCCAAGGGCAGGCCTTCGACCCGGCGCGCCACGAGGCCATGATGGCCCAGGAATCCACGCAGGCGCAGCCCAATTCGGTCCTGCAGGTGGTGCAGCCCGGCTATGAGCTCAATGGACGCCTGCTGCGTCCCGCGCGGGTTATTGTCGCCCGGGCGCCGGACGGGGCTTGAAAGCCCGCGGTCTCACCCTTAAGTAGTAGAGCTGGAATACCCGGAGTGAACCCATGGCTAAGGTAATCGGTATCGACCTCGGCACGACCAACTCGTGCGTCGCCATCATGGAAGGCGGCAAGCCGCGCGTGATCGAGAACAGCGAGGGCGATCGCACCACTCCCTCGGTGGTTGCCTTCACCAAGGACGCCGAGGTGCTGGTGGGCCAGCCCGCCAAGCGCCAGGCGGTGACCAACCCGCCGAACACCCTGTTCGCCATCAAGCGCCTCATCGGCCGCAAGTTCGAGGACGAGGTGGTGCAGCGCGACATCAAGATGGTCCCGTACCAGATCGTGCGGGCCGACAACGGCGACGCCTGGGTCGACGTGCAGGGCAAGAAGATGGCTCCGCCGGAGATCTCAGCGCGGGTGCTGATGAAAATGAAAAAGACCGCCGAGGACTATCTCGGTGAGGCAGTCACCGAAGCGGTGATCACCGTGCCAGCCTATTTCAACGATTCCCAGCGCCAGGCGACCAAGGACGCCGGACGCATCGCCGGACTCGAGGTCAAACGCATCATCAATGAGCCGACCGCGGCCGCGCTCGCCTACGGGCTCGACAAGCAGGGCCGCGACCGCAAGATCGCGGTCTATGACCTGGGCGGCGGCACCTTCGACATCTCCATCATCGAGATCGCCGAGGTCGATGGCGAGCGCCAGTTCGAGGTGCTCTCGACCAACGGCGACACCTTCCTCGGTGGCGAGGACTTCGACCTGCGCATCATCAACTTCCTCGCCGAGCAGTTCCAGAAGGAGTCCGGCGTCGACGTGCGCAAGGACCCGCTGGCGATGCAGCGCCTCAAGGAGGCCGCGGAAAAAGCCAAGATCGAACTGTCCTCGACCCAACAGACCGACATCAATCTGCCGTACATCACGGCCGATGCGGCGGGGCCGAAGCACCTCAACATCAAGCTCACCCGTGCCAAGCTCGAGTCGCTGGTCGAGGAGCTGGTGCAGAAGACCGTCGGCCCGTGCCGCACCGCCATCAAGGATGCCGGCGTGAGCACCAACGACATCGCCGAGGTCATCCTCGTCGGTGGCCAGACGCGCATGCCGCTGGTACAGAAGTACGTCAAGGACATCTTCGGCAAGGAGCCGCGCAAGGACGTGAACCCGGACGAGGCGGTCGCCGTAGGCGCTGCCATCCAGGCGGGCGTGCTCGCCGGGGAAGTGAAGGATGTGCTGCTGCTGGACGTCACGCCGCTGTCGCTCGGCATCGAGACGCTCGGCGGCATCATGACCAAGCTCATCGAGAAGAACACGACCATCCCGACCAAGGCCTCCAACACCTTCTCGACCGCGGACGACAACCAGACGGCCGTGACGATTCACGTGCTGCAGGGCGAGCGCGATCGTGCGGCGGACAACAAGTCCTTGGGCAAGTTCGACCTCGCCGATATTCCGCCCCAGCCGCGCGGCATGCCGCAGGTCGAGGTGTCCTTCGACATCGACGCCAACGGCATCCTCAACGTCTCGGCGAAGGACAAGGCTACGGGCAAGGAACAGAAGATCGTCATCAAGGCCTCGAGCGGACTCACCGAGGATGAAATCAAGCGCATGGTGCGTGACGCCGAGGCGCACGCGGAAGATGACAAGCGCTTCCGCGAGCTGGTCGACTCGCGCAACAAGGCGGACGGCCTGATCCACGCGGTGGAGAAGTCGCTGCAGGGACTCGGCGACAAGGTCGACGGCGCCGAGCGCGCCAAGGTCGAGAGCGCAGTGTCGGATCTGCGCACCGCGCTCAAGGGCGAGGACAAGGGCGCCATCGACAAGAAGGCCGAAGCGCTGGCGCAGGCCTCGGCGGGCATCGCGCAGCGCGCCCAGGCGGCGGAGGCCGGTGCGGCCGACGGTGGCGGCGCCGACCCGGGTGCGGCCGGTGGCGGGGCTGCGGGCGGCGCGCCAGGCGGCGGCACGGGCAGTGCACGCGAGGACGTCGTGGATGCCGAGTTCGAAGAGGTGAAGGACAAGGGACGCAAGGCCTCGTAACTTCGAGGCCGCATGTCCAAACGCGATTATTACAAGGTACTCGACGTACCGAAGACGGCGACTGAGGCGGAGGTCAAGAAGGCTTTTCGCCGTCTCGCGATGAAGTATCACCCCGACCGCAACCCGAACGACCGGGAGGCGGAGGAGCGCTTCAAGGAGGCCAAGGAGGCCTCCGAGGTGCTCACCGATTCACACAAGCGCGCGCTCTACGACCAGCACGGCCACGCCGGCGTCGAGGCGGCGGCGCGCTCAGGCGGCCGGGGCGCGGGCGCCTCGGACGCCTTCAGCGACATCTTCGGCGATGTGTTCGGCGACATCTTCGGCGGCAGCCGTCGCGGCGGCCGCTCGCAGGTGTTCCGCGGCGCGGACCTGCGCTACGAGCTGCAGCTTGAGCTCGATCAGGCGGTGTTCGGCCACCAGGTGGAGATTGAAATCGCCAAGCTCGCCGAGTGCGAGACCTGCCACGGCAGCGGCGCGGCCAAGGGCAGCGCGCCTACGACTTGCGAGACCTGCGGTGGCGCCGGCCAGGTGCGCGTTTCCCAGGGCTTCTTCCAGTTGCAGCAGACCTGTCCGCGTTGCCGCGGCACCGGCACGGTCATCCGCAATCCCTGCGACAGCTGCCTTGGCCAGGGCCGCGTGCGCCGCACCCGCAAGCTGTCGGTGAAGGTGCCGGCGGGCGTGGACACGGGCGATCGGGTGCGACTCTCGGGGGAGGGCGAGGCGGGTCGCAACGGCGGACCGCCCGGGGATCTGTACGTCGAGGTGCAGGTGCGCGAGCACCCGATCTTTGAGCGCGAGGGGGAGCACCTGAGCTGCGAGGTGCCGGTGAGCTTCGCGACCGCAGCCCTCGGCGGCGCCATCGACGTGCCGACGCTCGAGGGGGATGTCTCCTTGAAAATTCCGGCCGAGACCCAGTCGGGGCGCGTCTTTCGCCTGCGCGACAAGGGCGTGAAGCCGGTGCGCGGCGGTGCGCGCGGCGATCTTTTCTGCCGGGTGGTCGTCGAGACGCCCGTGCATCTGTCGGCTGAGCAGCGCGAGCTGGTGCGGCAGCTGGATGAATCGCTGCAGGCGCATGCGGCGCGGCATGCGCCGCGCGAGAAGGGCTTTCTCGAGGGCGTGCGGCGCTTTTTCTCCCGCCCGGGCGAAGGACAGCCCAAGCATTCCCGATGAGCGCGCGCGCACCCGCGCCGCCGCTGTGCGCCGTGCTCATCGGCGCGGCGGGGCGCATGGGGCGCGCGATATTCAAAGTCGCCGGCGAGTTTCCCGGGCTCGCATTCGTGGGCGCGCTGGCCTCGGGCGACAGCGCGCTGCTCGGGCGGGACTCCGGAAGTCTGGCCGGCGGCGCGCCGAATCACCTGCCCATCACCAGCGATCTCGGTGCGGCGCTCGCGCGCGCCCAGGTGGTGATTGATTTCAGCACCGCGCTCGCGACGCGTGAGAATCTGCGCGCCTGTCGTGCCGCGCACAAGCCGCTGCTGCTCGGTACGACCGGGTTCGCTGCCGACCTTGAGGCCGAGTTGGCCGCCGCCGCGGCTGAGATCCCGCTGCTGGTCGCGCCCAACACGAGTCTTGCGGTCACGCTGCTCGGCGAACTTGCACGCCGCGCCGCGCAGGCGCTCCCGGGTTTCGCCATCGGCATCACCGAGACACACCACCGCGACAAGCGTGACGCGCCCTCCGGCACCGCGCTAGCCCTCGCCGCGGCCATCCGCGAGGCGCGCCCGGGCCAAATACCCATCTCCTCGGTGCGCGAGGGCGAGGTCGTGGGCGAGCACTGCGTGCACTTCGCCGGCCCCGGCGAGGAGCTCGCGCTCACCCACCGGGCGCTGGCGCGGGAGGTCTTCGCCCGCGGGGCCCTGGCGGCCGCGCTCTGGCTTTCGTCGCAGGCCCCGGGTCGTTATGACATGCGGGATGTCATGGGTTTTAAAACAGCAACTTAGCCTCACCTTCGCGAAATGAAGTGAGGTCCGATAAGGCTCCTGCCGCGGGAATTTCCGTGGACACAACCGCCGCCCAACCCGTAAGATTTCCACCTAATCCGTGTTCGGGTTAGTCCATGCAAGGCGGGAGGATGTTCGATAAGAACTCCTCCCGCTTTGTGTATGTGCGTGTAGGAGAAGTGATCACGTGAGCTTACCTGCGGTGCTCGCGCTCGCCGACGGAACCATCTTCCGCGGCCAGTCGGTAGGAGCCAAAGGCAACACCACAGGCGAAGTCGTTTTCAACACCGCGCTCACGGGCTATCAGGAGATTCTTTCCGACCCGTCCTACGCGCGCCAGATTGTCACGCTGACCTGCCCGCACATCGGCAATACGGGCACCACCCCGGAAGATCTCGAGTCCGCGCAGCTGTATTGCGCCGGGCTCGTCATCCGCGACCTGGCGCTCCTGCACAGCAGCTGGCGCGCCAATGAGTCGCTGGCGGAGTTTCTCGAGCGCGGCCGCGTGGTGGCGATCGCCGGCATCGATACCCGCAAACTGACGCGCCTGCTGCGCGAGAAAGGCGCGCAGTCGGGGTGCATCATGACGGGCGAGAAGGCGAACGAGGCCGCCGCCGTCAAGCTGGCCCGCAAATTCCCGGGGCTGAAGGGCATGGACCTGGCTAAGGTCGTGAGCGTCAAGCGCGCCCTGCAGTGGAATGAGGGGAGCGTGTGGCCGGAATCAGGACGGGCACCGATCCGCTCGCAGCAGCGCCTGCACGTCGTCGCCTACGACTTCGGCCTCAAGCGCAACATCCTCAGGGTGCTGGCTGACTCCGGCTGCCGCATGACGGTGGTGCCGGCGCAGACCGCGGCCAGCGAAGTCCTGGCGCTCGACCCCGACGGCGTGTTCCTCTCCAACGGACCCGGGGACCCGGAGCCGTGCGATTACGCCATCGCGGCGACCAGGGAATTCCTCGAGACGAATCTGCCGCTGTTCGGAATCTGCCTCGGGTTCCAGATCCTGGGACTGGCTGCCGGCGCGCGCACCGTGAAAATGAAATTCGGCCACCACGGCGCGAATCACCCGGTGCAGGACCTCGAATCCGGGCGGGTGTTCATCACCAGTCAAAACCACGGCTTTGCAGTGGACGAGGGCTCGCTTCCTGCGCAGGTCACGCCAACGCATCGCTCGCTGTTCGACGGCTCGCTGCAGGGCATCGCGCTCAAGGACCACCCCGCGTTTGGCTTCCAGGGGCACCCGGAAGCCAGTCCCGGGCCGCACGACCTGAAGCCGCTGTTCGAGCGCTTCAACCACCTGATGCTGCGGCGGCTGCAGGCGCAACTGAAAGTCGCGGGCGATAACGCGCGCCGGGCGCAGGCCGGGGCGGGGCGTTAGTGCCAAAGCGCACCGACATCGAGAGCATCCTCATCATCGGCGCCGGCCCCATCATCATCGGGCAGGCGTGCGAGTTCGACTACTCCGGCGCCCAGGCCTGCAAGGCGCTGCGCGAGGAGGGCTACCGGGTCATCCTGGTCAATTCCAATCCCGCGACCATCATGACGGACCCGGAGATGGCGGACGCCATCTACATCGAGCCGGTCAACTCGCGCACCATCGCGCGCATCATCGAAAAGGAGCGCCCCGACGCTCTGCTGCCGACCATGGGCGGACAGACCGCGCTCAACACCGCGCTGGATCTGGTGCGCGAGGGCGTGCTCGAGAAATACGATGTTGAGCTCATCGCCGCATCGCGCGCCGCGATCGACATGGCCGAGGACCGGGAGTTGTTCCGCAACGCCATGCGCGAGATCGGCCTGGAGACCCCGCAGTCGCAGATCGCACGCAGCCTCGAGGAGGGGCTGGCGATCGCCGGCGAAATCGGCTACCCGGTGGTGGTGCGCCCGTCCTTCACCCTCGGCGGCAGCGGCGGCGGCATCGCCTACAACCGCGAGGAACTGGAAGCCATCGTGGCGCGCGGCCTCGACACCTCCCCGACCGGGGAGGTGCTGCTCGAGGAGTCGGTGATCGGCTGGAAAGAGTTCGAGATGGAGGTGGTGCGCGACCACAAGGACAACTGCATCATCGTGTGCTCGATCGAGAACCTCGATCCCATGGGGGTGCACACCGGGGACTCGATCACGGTGGCGC
>Ga0210409_10002995_pt1 | contig 19439 bp, 17 predicted proteins | sample IncBWH17MmetaG_FD_161649 | JGI IMG/M metagenome (GOLD analysis project Ga0210409, IMG submission 161649) | Forest soil microbial communities from Barre Woods Harvard Forest LTER site, Petersham, Massachusetts, United States - Inc-BW-H-17-M | ecosystem: Environmental > Terrestrial > Soil >... | reverse complement strand
GAGCAGATCCTCGCCGCCCTCGCCGCTCAGCGCTACCCCGGCGTAGCGAGCGACAAGGCCCTGTCCCGCATGGGCCGAGAACAGCTCTGGAACGACATCGCCGAAGAGCCGCTCGAATACGCGGGCTTCGTCGCGACCAAGATCGGCGCGATCTGGTCCCACGGCCCCCGCGACGTGATGCGCCGGCCCGTCTGGGAGGCCCTGCACTGGGTACTCGTGGCCTTCGGTTTACTCGGCCTGATCGTCCTGGCGAAGCAACGCCGCTGGGAGGCCCTCCTGCTGGTCACGATCTTCCTCTCGATCACAGCGATCAGCGCCCTGCTGGTCGCCTCTCCGCGCCGGGTCCTGGTAATGCTGCCCCTGATCGCAACTCTGGCCGGAGTCGGAGTCGTCTGGGCATCGAACGCGCTGCTGGAGGGACGCCGGACCCCCTCCCCGTGAATTTCGTCGCCCGCCTATGGCGGTCTCCGGATGTGTGAGCGCGGCTGGCGCCGCGCAACAACCAGATTCCATATCGGGGGACATTCCCGGGGAGGGGGTCCGGCGTCCCTTGTCAACACGCATCTCGACCCGTGTCGAGAAGGGCCTACCGCAACCAGGTTCGAACGATCGCATTGGCAAAGCCGAGCCCGTAGCGGACGACCGCCGGCTTCTTCGAGTGGCCGTGAAGCCGCTGCTCGACGGTGATCGGGATCTCCTTGGCTGGGATTCCTCGCTTGATCGCCTCGATCATGAACTCGGAGGTGTGGAACTGCTCCTGGCGGAGGACGAGTTGGGGGAGGACCGTGGTGCGGACGGCTCGGTAGCCGTTGGAGCAGTCGGTTACGTGGGTGCGGGTTATGAGGGATACGAGGCGGTTGAAGAAGACGATGCCCATCTCGCGGGCGAGATGGTTGCGATCGGCCTGGCCGAGGACTCGGGAGCCGTGGGCCACGTCGACCTCGCCCTCTAGGACCGGTTCGACCAGGCGCTCCATCTCTGAGGGAAGGTGCTGGCCGTCGGCGTCGAGGGTGACGACGATCTCGGCCCCGGAGTCGACCATCAGCCGGTAGCCGGTTCGCAGGGCGGCGCCGCCACCGCGGTTGATCAGGTGGCGGGCGACGATCGCGCCGTGCCCGGCGGCGACGTCGCCGGTGCCGTCACGGGAGCCGTCGTCGACCACGAGCACCGCCGTTTCCACGCCGCAGACCTCGTCCGGCATCCGGTCGAGGACGTGGCCGATGTTCTCGGCCTCGTTGTAGGCGGGGACGAGGATCGCGATCTTGCCGCGGAAGCGCTCCGGCAGGTTCGCCTGGCGAAACTCCTCCCAGGCGAGGCCCTCGAGCACCGCCGATACCTGGCGCGAGTTGCGGGCCGCTTGGGACAGGGCCCGGAGGATCAGAAGGAAGAGGACGAAGATCGCGAAGACGGCGAGGCCGAGGATGCGGCCACCGTTGCCCTTCTGGAAGGAGAAGGCCGAGAGCAGCTTGTCGGTGATTTCGGTGCCGGAGACGATCGCCAGCCCGAGCCCCGCAGCGAGCAGGATCAGCACGTCGACGTTGCGCAGCGAGTGGCGGCGGATCAGCGCGTAGGCGACGATCGCCACGGCGACGATCAGACCGACGCTGCGCAGCGCGGTCAGTGCGGACGGAAAGAGGCTTGCCTGGACCGGCATGGGGCGCCAGAGGATAGGGCGGGTTACGACCTATGCCTGGGCGCCGCTTTGCGCCGCGGGGTGCGGCTCGCGCCCTCGCTCCCTCCCCCGGCCCCCGGCCCAGGCGAGCGCGACGGCGGCGAGTGGGAAGGCCAGCGTCATCAGCACCTCGTTGCGGCGGGGGGCGGCCAGCGAGACCGCGCCGACCACGGTGACGACGACGATCGGCGACGCCATCGCCGTTAGCTCCCACCACCAGCGCCGCCGGGCGAGCAGCCCGAACCCGGCCAGCCCCAGGGCGACGATCAGAAGCTGGGCAGCCCGCCCGGCGGTGCTGCTCATCGCTTCGCCGACGCCGCTGCTCCACATTCGCCCGACCTTGCGCACGGTCATCGCCAGGTAGCCGATCGGGTCTTCGCCGAAGTAGTGGGAGAAGTTCTGCCTGCCGATCTTGCCGAGGGCGGAGTCGCGGGGCAGGTCCGGGTAGCGGGCGGCGACCCGATCGAAGAGCGGCGTCGGGTTCACCCCTTCGAGCGCAGCCGAGTTCGGACCGAGGTCGCGGTGCAGGTAGCGCTTCGCCAGCAACGCCTTGACCCGCTGGTATTCGCCGTCGGCGGGCAGGAAGGTGCCGACGTAGAGCGCCTTGCCGTCGCCGGTCGAGATCGGCACGACCCGGCCGAGGACCACCGCGTTGCGCACCGTCCAGGGGACGATCGGCACCAGGAGGGCAGCGACGAGCAGCGCCGCTCCGGCGAGTCCCGGTCGCCAGCCACGCTCCCTGCCCACCCGGATCGCCGCGAGCAGGACGAAGGCCGCCCCAACCAGCAGGTACTCGGGGCGGATCAGCGCCGTCAGCCCGAACAGCAGCCCGGGCAGGAGCCAAGCTCGCAGGCGCTCTTGTTCGCTCGCCCAGAGGAAGGCGAGCACCGCAGCGGGCAGGGTGAAGATCGCCGGCGGCTCGCTCATCAGCTCCCCGCTCGAATGGATGAAGGGCGGATAGACCGCCACAGCGAAGGCCGCAATCAGCCCGGCGCCTCCCCCACCAAGCCGTCTCCCCAGCAGGAAGACGACGACGATCGCCGCCACCCCGAGTAGCGCCTCGACGATTCGAGCAGTCCCTTCTCGCGGCCCTCCGGTCGCGTAGAAGCTCGCTGCGTAGAGGAGTGGCGCCCCCGGTGACCAGTCGCTCGAGTCGCGGAAAGTCGACCCGCCGTAGCTGCCTTCCTCGTACAGCGCCTTCGACAGCGCGTAGTAGGCGTGCGAGTCGGCGGCCGGGTTGGCGACGGGTTGGACGACGCTGTAGGCCCGCAAGCCCAGCCCGAGCGCCAAGATCGCCGCCAGCAGCGCCAGCGTTGTTCGCCCATACTTCCCTGGAAGAGCCCGAACCCTGCCCTCGACGCGGCTGCTCAGCGATGCCATCGCGCCAGGCTATCCGGGGTCTGGACTGCGGAACGGCTAGAGGAGGGAACGCCGGTGTCCCTACCCCACGCCCGGATGTCGAACTTCAGCGGGATCGGGCAAGTAAAGATCGGTGCCACAGCGAGGGCAGACCTGGACGTAGAGCTTGACCGCCTTGCGGCAGGTGGGGCACTGCCGTTCGGGTTCGGCCTTCTCGGAGCGGTAGAGAATCACCGCGACCAGCCCGAGTATCGGCAGCAGGGTGCCGATCAGCAACCAGAGCCAGAAGGAGCTGCCCTTGTTCTTGCCGATGATTCCGGCGGGGAGGCCGAAGAAGAAGGCGATGACCAGATACTCGTAGCCCATCGCCCTATTTCAGCGGTTTTGGGTGGCCGATCGAGCCGACCTCGGATATGTCGCGGCGGAAGGGCAGGCTGGCGGTCCAGTCGATCACCGCGCGGGCCTTGCGGGCGGCGCCGGGGATCTGGCTCATGTGGTAGGTCCGGGCCATCCACCAAGCCGGGAAGCCGCGGAAGGTGCGGCTGCCGACCTTGCCGACCGCCTTGTAGCGACCGAGGTTGACAAAGGCCGCGTTGCCCCGGTACTCGAAGGGCCGTGGCGAGCCGATCCCCAGCTCAGCGGCGATGTTGCGCGCCGCGACCGGGCCCTGGCGGACCGCGTGCTGGGCGGTCGGCGGGCAGGTGCCGCCGCGCGGGTTGGGTGCCGCAGCGCAGTCGCCGATCGCCCAGACCGAGTCCATCCCCTGCACCCGCAGGTGACTGTCGACCGACACCCGGCCGCGCTCGTCGAGGGGGACGCTGAGGCTTCGCAGGCTCGGGTGTGGAGTGACACCCGCGGTCCAGACGACGGTCCGGGTCGCCAGCGTCTCGCCGGTGGAGAGTCGAGCGCTGTCGGCGGTCACCTCCTCCAGGGTGACGCCGAGGCGGACGTCGATCCCGCGCCCACGCAGCTCGCGAAGGGCGTAGTCGGCGAGCTGGGGATCGATCTCGGGCAGGACACGGTCGGTCGCCTCGACCAAGACCCAGCGCATCCCGTGCAGGCGGGCGCGCGGATAGCTCTCCATCGCGTCAGCGGCGAAGTCCTGCAGCTCGGCCAGCGCCTCCAGCCCGGCATAGCCGCCGCCGACGAAGACGTAGGTGAGCAGCCGGTCTCGCCGAGCCGGGTCCTCGGTCGCGTTCGCTTCCTCCAGCGTCTCGACCACGTGGTTGCGCAGCCAGATCGCGTCGGCGAGGTCCTTGAAGCCGACCGCGTGCTCGGCGAGGCCGGGGACCGGCAGCACGCGCGAGACCGAGCCGAGCGCAAGCAGCAGCTGGTCGTAGGGAAGCTGCTCGACCGAGCCGTCCTTGGCCCGCAGCTCGACCGTGCGCGCCTCGGGGTCGTGCCCCTCGACCGATCCCAGCCGCAGGTAGGTGCGCCTGAGCATTTCCCGCAGCGGCGTCACCACGTGCCGCGGCTCCAGCGTCCCCGCCGCGGCCTCCGGCAGGAACGGCGTGTAGAGCATGAAGTTGACGTCGTTGACGAGGACCAGCCGGGCCGACTGCTTCGGCATCAGCCGCTCCAGCTCCCGAGCCGCCGCCGCTCCCCCGAACCCTCCACCGACGATGACGACGTTCCAGGCCATGCGGCCAAGTTAGCACTTTGTGACAGAGTGTTACAAAGTGCTGAAACGCACTCAGCCGGCGAGCTTCTGCTTGATCAGCCGGTTGATCTCGCCGCCGTCGGCGCGGCCCCTGGTCTCGCGCATCACCGCACCGACGATGGCGCCGATCGCCTTCTCGTTGCCGGAGCGGATCTGCTCGGCGGCCTCGGGGTTGGCCTCTACCGCGGCGGCGACTATCGACTCCAGCTCGCCGCTGTCGGAGATCTGGGTCAGGCCCTCGCGCTCGACGATCGCCGCCGGGTCGCCGCCCTCGGCGACCAGCGTCGCGAGCACCGCCTTGCCGCTGCCGTGGGAGATCTTCTTCTCCTGGACCAGCGCGGCCAGCGCGGCCAGGGACTCGGGCGAGACCCTGGACCCGGAGGCGCTCGTCCCTTCGCCGTCCTGGCGCAGCGCCGCGGCCAGCTCGCCCGTCACCCAGTTGGCGACGACTCGCGGGTCCATGCCCTCGACTGCGTCCGCGGCGCGTTCGAAGTAATCGGCCGTGTCGGGATCGGCGGCGAGCAGCGTGGCGTCGGCGGCGGCGAGCCCCATCTCCCCCACGTAGCGCTCGATTCGGGCCACCGGCAGCTCAGGCAGCGATTCCCGCGCCTCGCGCAGCATCTCCTCGGTCGGCGCCAGCGGCACCAGGTCGGGCTCGGGGAAGTAGCGGTAGTCGTGGGCCTCCTCCTTGGAGCGCAGCGAGGTCAGCGATCCGCTCTGGGGGTCGAAGTGCAGCGTCTCCTGGACGACGGTCCCCCCCACCTCGATCAGCTCCTGCTGCCGCGCCAGCTCGGCCTCGACCCCGCGCTGCAGGAAACGGAAGCTGTTCATGTTCTTCAGCTCCGTCTTCGTGCCCAGCTCCTCACTGCCCGGCGGGCGCACCGAGACGTTGGCGTCGCAGCGCAGGCTCCCCTCCTCCATGTTGACGTCGGAGACGCCGAGCTGGCGGACCGTGGTGCGCAGCAGCCGCGCCCACTCGGCCGCCTCGGCGGCGCTGCGCAGGTCGGGCTCGGTGACGATCTCGACCAGCGGGGTGCCGCCGCGGTTGAAGTCGACGAGGGAAGCGCCGGAGCCGTGGATGCGGCCGGACTCGCCGACGTGGACCATCTTCGCCGCGTCCTCCTCGAGGTGGGCGCGGTGGATGCGCACGTCGCCGAGACGGCCGTTGCTCGCCAGCGGAATGTCGTACTGGCTGATCTGGTAGGCCTTCGGGCTGTCGGGATAGAAGTAGTTCTTGCGGTGGAAGATCGAACGCGCCGCGACCTCACACTCAAGCGCCGCGGCGATCTGGAGCGCGTAGCGGATCGCCTGCTCGTTGGGGACCGGCAGGACGCCTGGATGGGCGAGGCAGACCGGGCAGGTGTGGACGTTGGGCTCGTCGCCGAAGGAGAGCTCGCAGCCGCAGAACATCTTCGTCCGGGTGGAGAGCTGGACGTGGATCTCCAGCCCGATCACCGCCTCCAGCTCAGGCATCGGCGGCTCCCTGTGGCTTGGCGTCGAAGCCGATCGCTCCCTCCAGCGCGAAGGCCGCCTCCAGCAGCCGCTGCTCGGCGAAGGCGGGGGCGGCGATCTGGAAGCCGACCGGGAGCCGCGGGCCTCCCCCGGCGGGCTCGGCTAGGCCGGCCGGGATCGAGATCGCCGGGATGCCCGCGAGGCTCATCGGCACCGTGAAGAAGTCGTTGAGGTACATCGCCAGCGGGTCGTCGGTCTTCTCGCCGAGACCGAAGGCGACCGAGGGCGAGGTCGGGGTGACGACGAAGTCGAAGTCGGCGAAGGCGGCGGCGAAGTCCGCGGCGATCTCGGTGCGGACCTTCTGCGCCTGGCCGTAGTAGGCCTCGTAGTAGCCGGAGGAGAGCGCGTAGGTGCCGAGCATGATGCGGCGCTTGACCTCCGCGCCGAATCCCTCGGCGCGCGTCGTCTCATACATCTCGACCAGGTCGCCGGCGGTCTCCGCCCGCATCCCGTAGCGGACCCCGTCGTAGCGGGCGAGGTTGGACGACGCCTCGGCCGGGGCGATCACGTAGTAGGCGGAGATGCCGTGCTCGGCGTGCGCCAGCGGCGCCTCCGCGACTTCGCCGCCGAGCCGCTCGATCGTCTCCAGCGTCGCCTCGAAGACCTCCCGCACCCCGGGCTCGACCCCGTCCCGTGCCAGCTCCGCCGGCACCGCGAAGCGCAGCCCCTTGAGGTCCTCGCGACTGGGCGCTTCGATCCCGCCCTCGATCCCAACCGAGGTCGAGTCGCAGGGGTCGCGGCCCTGCAGCGCCTGAAGCATCAGCGCCGAGTCGGTCACATCCCTGGTGAGCGGTCCGCACTGGTCCAACGACGACGCGAAAGCGATCATCCCGTAGCGAGAGACCGCCCCATAGGTCGGCTTCAGCCCGACGATCCCGCAGAGCGCCGCCGGCTGCCGGATCGACCCCCCGGTATCGGTCCCGATCGCGCACGGAGCCAACCCCCCGGCCACAGCCGCCGCCGACCCCCCCGAGGACCCGCCGGGCACCCGCCCCCGGTCCCATGGGTTGAGCACAGGCCCGAACGCCGAGTTCTCGCTGGAGGAGCCCATCGCGAACTCGTCCATGTTGGTCTTCCCCATCACCTGCGCCCCCGCATCGCCCAACCGCCTCACGGCGGTCGCGGTGTACGGCGGGCGATAGCCCTCGAGGATGCGCGATGCCGCGGTGGTCTCGATGCCCTCGGTGCAGAAGATGTCCTTGACGGCGACCGGGATGCCGGCCAGGGGACCGTCGCCACTGCCGGCACAGCCCGGCCTGCCGGGCTCGGCCCGCCACAGGTAGGCGTTCAACTCGTCCCCGGCGGCAGCCGCGACCCAGGCGGCGAGGTACTCCTCGGACGAGACCTCGCCCGCTGCGATCCGCTCCGCCGCCTGCGCGACGGTCAGCTCCAGCAACTCCCCCATCAGGCGTCAGCCTGCGGCGAAGGAACCCGAAACGCCCCATCGACCGAGTCCGGAGCCTGCTCCAGCACCACGTCTCTGGGCCAGCTCGGCCGCGGCTCATCGGCCCGCAACACGTTCTCCAACTCGACCACATGCGATGTCGGCGGAACGTCATCGAGATCAAGGGCAGCGATCCGATCGACGTGTTCGAGAATCCCCGACAGCTCCACGGTCATCCGCTCCACTTCGTCCTCTGCCAGGCGCAACCGGGCCAACCGCGCGACATGAAGTACCTGCTCCCGATCGATCACGCGCGGGATTCTAGGCGGCGGCCGCGAATCGTCGCGGGGGCGCGGGTAGGGGTGGAGCGTCTTGCACTTTTTCGGCAACCCAACCGCGGCCAGCCGACCACGCCCCACCGAAAAAGTTAAGCGGAACCCCTACCCGCGCCCCCGCGCCACCCCCCTGGCTGTCCAGCCAGTTAGAGTGCCCCGCGAATGCGGGGACCACCGGCCGAGAGATTCGTCGTCTTCAACCTGCGCCTGCTCGCCGTCAGCTTCGCCATCGTCGGCATCTTGTTCATAGCCGTCCCCAACGGAGTCCTGAACACGATCTCCGACCTGGGCGACGATCTCGGCGGCTTCACCCGCGCCCCCCACACGACCGAGCAGCTATGGCTGGCCCTCGCCTTCGCCTACATGGTGGTGATCACCGGCATCTGCATCGTGGCTCAGGCCGACGTCGTCCGCTACCGCCCGATCCTGCTCGTCCTGGCAGCCGGCAAGACCGCATCGTCGCTCGGCTCGCTCGGCTTCTACGTCTTCGACCAGCACGTCTTCATCTACCTGCTGAACTTCCTGGTCGACGGCTTCCTCGCCCTCCTGGCGCTCTGGCTGTGGTCGCTGGCCGGCAAGGTCGGGCGGCCAGCCGACCCCGGTTGACAGCGCGCGCCGGGGCTCTCGGCCGCTGAGCAACGCACCCTGAGCGCGATCTGCGCGACGATGGCCCCCGGCCTCGACGGCCTGCCGGCGGCCGAGCGCGACGTCGACGTCTCCGGTCCCGTCGCCGAGTTCCTCACCTCGGTCTCGCCCCGAGTCCTCGCCCGCCTCAAGCTTGGCCTGCGCGCCTTCGAGTGGCTGCCCTTCCCCTGGCGGTTCAGCCGCCTCGACCCCGAGGCTCGGGAGGACTTCCTCCACCGCATGGAGGGCTCCCGTTTCGGCCTCCACCACGACCTGCTACTGATGGCGAAGGTCTTCTCGACCCTCGGCTACGCCGTCACCCCACAGGTGAAGGAGCGGATCGGGTTCGAGACGAGCTGCGCCCTGGCCGACGGGTCGCTGCCCGAGCCGGCCGGCTCGCTCGGGGACATCGAGCCCCAGGGCGACGGCGAGGAGTGCGACGTGGTCATCGTCGGCTCCGGCGCCGGGGGCGCGGTCGCCGCGGCGACGCTGGCCGAGGCGGGCCTCGACGTGATCGTGCTGGAGGCAGGCGACCACTACGACCGCGACAGCTACCCGAGCGAGCCGCTCGACGCGATCGCCTCCCTCTACCGCGACGGCGGCCTGACCATCGCCGAGGGCCGACCGCCGATCCCCGTCCCGGTCGCGAGGGCGCTCGGCGGCACCACGGTGATCAACTCGGGCACCTGCTTCCGAGCCCCCGACCCGGTCCTCGAGAACTGGCGGCGGCGCTTCGGGGTCTCCTGGGCGGGCGAGCTGGGCGCCGACTACGCCGATGCCGAGGAGTTCCTGCGGGTGACGCCGCTGGACCCGGAGCGGATGGGGCGCAACGGGCAGCTCGCGATGGAGGGCGCACAGGCGATCGGCGCGAGCAGCGGGCCGATCTCCCGCAACGCCGGCGACTGCGTGCAGTGCAGCTCCTGCCCCTTCGGCTGCCGGATCGACGCCAAGCGCGGCATGCACGTCAGCTACCTGCCACGCGCAGCGGCGGCCGGAGCGCGAATCCGCGCCGGGGTGCAGGCGCGCCGGGTGCTGGTCGAGGGCGGGCGTGCGGTCGGCGTGCGCTGCTCTACCGGCGGCGGCGCGAGCGGCAACGGCCACAGAAGCCCCTACACGGTCCGCGCTCGGCACGCGACGATCGTCGCCGGCGGCGCCCTGGGGACGCCCGAGCTGCTGCTGCGCTCCGGCCTCGGCGGCCGCCAGGTTGGCCGCAACCTCCACATCCACCCGGCCTGCTGGGTCGGCGCCCGCTACGAGGAGGAGGTGCGGGGCTGGGAGGGCGTGATGCAGAGCTACTACATCGATGAGTGGGAGCCGGCCGGGATCCTGCTCGAGGCGACCTTCACGCCGCTCGCCTTCGGCGGCGCCTGGCTGCTCGGCTCCGGGCGCGAGCACCAGCGGGCGATGCTCGACTTCGGCCACGTCGGCTCGATCGGCGTCCACCTCTCCGACCGCTCCTCCGGCCGCGTCGGCCTGGCCGGCGACGGCTCGCTGCGGACGACCTACGAGCTGACCGGCGACGACGCCCGCCGCCTCGGCTTCGGCATCGCCCGCGCCGCCGAGGTCCACTTCGCAGCGGGGGCGAGCGAGGTCTACCCCAACATCGGCCGGGTCGGGGTGCTGCGGCCGGGACAGCTCGCCGAGCTCGAGGCGACCGAGTTCAAGCCGTCGGAGCTCCGCCTCGAGGCCTTCCACCCGATGGGGACGGCGCGAATCGCCGCCGATCCGGGCGAGGGCGCCTGCGCCGCCGACGGCTCGGTCAGCGGCACAGCCGGCCTCTACGTCGCCGACGCCTCCCTCTTTCCCACCTCGGTCGGCGTAAACCCGATGATGACGGTGATCGCTTTTGCGAAGCAAGTGGCCCGGGGCATTGCCCTGGGAACAGCCGGTTAGAGAAAAGTCGAGCGACCCCGGAGCGCTCGGCGCCCCGGGGTCGCGTCAACCCAGAGTCCCTGCTCTAGACGCCGCTGCTGGGCGGCGGTGGAGGCGGGGGTGACGAGGGAGGCGGGGGCGATGTGGGAGGTGGCGGCGGCGGTGGCGGGCCGGCACTTGGGCCGCTGTCCGAGCCCCCGGAGAGGCGGTCGGCGGTGTCGCCGAAGGAGGCTCCTTCCTCTTTCATCGCGAGATAGCCGCCGTAGGCGATGCCGGCAGCGGCGATCAGGCCGAGGAAGATGCCGATTTCCACCGTCCCTTCGACCGAGACGCCGCCGAAGCTGCCGAAGCTCGGCGGGTCGACGATCCGAAACAGGATCAGCAGCACCGAGAGGCCGCCGAGCACGGCGACGACGGCGTTCATCGAGATCGGTGGCTCGTACGTCGAATCGGTGAGGCGGAGCACCGCGGCGCCGATTGCGGCGGCGATCGCGACGACCAGGATGACCGGGATGAATTCGAGGGCGTCCCAGGCGCTGCCGCCGGCCCCCGGCACGCTGCCGGAGAAGGCGCCTGCGCCAGAGACTTCGACTCCGAACCAGGTGAAGAACATGAATATGAAGAGCAGGACCGCGGAGATCGCCGCGACCCTCTCCCCGGTGCTCAGCTTGTCAGCTTCCATCTACATATCCTCCGTGGTGGGACTAGGGGTTGACCCGACCCTACACCCGCCATAGGGCGGAAATGTGAAAGCAACTACCGCGCTCGGGCGGCGGCCAGGGTGTTGACCAGCAACATCGCCCGGGTCATCGGCCCGACGCCGCCTGGGACCGGCGTGATCGCGGCGGCGACCTCGCTGACCGCGTCGAAGTCGACGTCGCCGAGAAGGCCGGAATCGCCGCGGTTGGTGCCGACGTCGATCACGATCGCCCCCGGGCGGACCATCTCGGCGGTGACGAGGCGCGGCGAGCCGACCGCGGCGACCAGCACGTCGGCCTCGCGGCAGACCGCCGCCAGGTCACGGGTGCGGGAGTGGCAATGGGTGACGGTGGCGTTGGCGGCGAGCAACAGGGAGGCGAGAGGCTTGCCGACCAGGATCGAGCGGCCGAGGACGACCGCGCGGGCGCCTTCGAGGTCGGCCCCCGTCTCGCGCAGCAGCTCCATCACCCCGGCCGGGGTACACGGGACGTTCGCCTCCCTGCGTCCCTGTGTGAGAAGTCCGGCGTTGACGGGAGTGAGCCCGTCGACGTCCTTGGCGGGGTCGATCAGGGAGATCAGCGCGTCCTGGTCGAGGTGGTCCGGTAGGGGAAGCTGGAGCAGGATGCCGTGGACCCGCTCGTCCTCGTTGAGGGAGCGGATCAGGCCGGCCAGCTCCTCTTCCGGTACGTCGCCTCCCGGCTCGTGGTGGAAGGACTCGATTCCGACCTGGGCCGAGTCCTCGCGCTTCATCCGCACGTAGACCTCGGAGGCGGGATCGTCGCCGACGAGGATGGTCGCAAGGCCGGGTGGAGAGGGCAGCTCGGCGACCTCGCGTGCCACCCGCTCGCGGATCCGCGCCGCGCCCGCCTTGCCGTCGATGACCCGCGCCGCCAAAGCGGTTACCGCTTCCGGATCGGCGCGTAGTCGGCCATCAGCTTGCGCTCGGCGCCATCGCCGGAGAAGCGCACGACGACGATCCCCCCGGGCTCGACGCCGGTGACGACGCCGTCGCCGAAGCTGGCGTGGACGACGTCGTCGCCGGTCTGCAGCTCCAGGGCCGGGCCGGGATCGATCGGGGCGGCGCCCGGCCCCGCGCCCGCCGGCGCCCACGCCATGCCCCCACCGCCGGCGCCTCCCTGGCGCTCGGTCAGCTCCTCCGGCAGCTCGTCGATGAAGCGGGAGGGCAGGTTGCGCTCGGCGCGCCCGAACAGCCGCCGTTCGCGCGCCCAGGTCATGTAGAGGCGCTGCCGCGCCCGCGTGATGCCGACGTAACAGAGGCGCCGCTCCTCCTCCTCGCCCCCCTCTTCGAGGGCGCGCATGTGGGGAAAGGCGCCGTCCTCGCAGCCGACGATGAAGACCGTGTCGTACTCCAAGCCCTTGGCGTTGTGGAGCGTCATCAGGGTGATCAGCGACTCCTCCTCGCGCAAGCCGTCCTGATCGGTGTAGAGGGAGATCTGCTGCAGGAACTCCTCCAGTGGGGGCACCTCCACATCGCCCTCCCGCTCGCGATTGAGGTCGAACTCGGCGGCGACGCCGATCAGCTCCTCGAGGTTCTCGGCGCGCCCCTCGGCCTCGACTGTGCGCTCGGCCGCCAGCGCATCCAGGTAGCCGGTCTCGCGCAGCGTCGCCTCAAGCAGCTCGGCGACCGGAGCGGACTCGGCCCGGTCGCGCAGACCCTCGATCGTCTCGTGGAAGCGGCCGACGGCCTTGATCGCCGCGGCGCTCAGACCTGGAACCTCCTCGGCCCGCCCGGCGAGCGCCCAGATCGGCAGGCCGGTGGTGTTGGCGTGGGAGGCCAGCCGCCCCTGGCTGGTGTTACCGATCCCCCGCCGCGGCGAGTTGACGACCCGGGCGAAGGACACCTGGTCGGAGGGGTTGACCAGCAGGCTGAGGTAGGCGACCGCGTCCTTGATCTCCGCCCGCTCGTAGAACTTGGTGCCGCCGATCACCTGGTAGGGCAGCTCGAAGCGGACCAGGGTGTCCTCCAGCACCCGGCTCATCGCATTGGTCCGGTAGAAGACCGCGACGTCGGAGCGCCGCACTCCCTCCTCGCCGGCGAGGCGCTCGATCTCCCCCGCCACCCAGCGCGCCTCCTCGTGCTCGTCGGCCAGCTCGGAGAGCTGCACCGGCTCGCCGCCTGCGACTTCGGTCCAGAGGCGCTTCGGCCGGCGCTGGTGGTTGCGCTCGACCACCGCGTTGGCGGCGGAAAGGATCGTCTGCGTGGAGCGGTAGTTCTGCTCCAGCTTGACCACGGCGGCATCGGGGAAGTCCTGCTCGAAGTCGAGGATGTTGCGGATGTCGGCGTGGCGAAAGCCGTAGATCGACTGGTCCTCGTCCCCCACCACCATCAGGTTGCCGTGCTCGGAGGCGAGGAGCTGCAAGAGCCGGTACTGGGCGTGGTTGGTGTCCTGGTACTCGTCGACGAGCACGTGGCGGAAGATGCGGCGCCAGCGCTCCCGCACCTCCTCGAACAGCTCCAGCGCGTTGACCGTGCGGACCAGGAGATCGTCGAAGTCCATCGCGTTGGCCTCCAGCATCCGCTTCTCGTACAGCGCGTAGGCCTCGGCGGCGACTTCCTCGAAAGCGCTGCCCTGGGCCGCCGCGTAGGCGGCGGCGTCGACCAGCTGGTTCTTGGCGCCGGAGATCTGGGAGCGGATCGCGCGCGGCGGATAGCGCTTGGGGTCGACCTTCAGCTCGCCCAGGCAGCGTTTCAGCATCCGCAGCGAGTCCGACTCGTCATAGATCGTGAAGCCGCGCGAGTAGCCGAGCCGCTCGGCGTCGGCACGCAGCATCCGTGCGCAGGCCGAGTGGAAGGTTGTCACCCACATCGCCCGGGCCGAGCGCCCGACCAGCTGCTCCACCCGCTCGCGCATCTCGTTTGCCGCCTTGTTGGTGAAGGTGATCGCCAGGATCTCCCCCGGCCGGGCGGCGCCGGTCGCCAGCAGGTAGGCGATGCGACGGGTCAGCACCCGGGTCTTGCCCGAGCCCGCCCCGGCGATGACCAGCAGCGGCCCCTCCGCGTGGAGCGCGGCCTCGCGCTGGGGGTCGTTGAGGCCGGCCAGCAGCCGCTCGACCCGGTCGGCGCCGGGTTCGGTCGGGGCGCCCTGGGAAGCGTTTTCGGCGTCCGGCGGCGAGTTCGCCTCGGTCTGCAGCATCGCCTCCGAGAATAGAGAGGGGGTCGGCGGGGCCGGCCCCGCTCAGCCCTCCGCCGCGTCCGGCTCCTCGACCCGCTTGCCGTTGACCCTGACCTGATGGCCGGGGTTGCCGACGACCGTCGCGCCGGGCGCCACGTCCTCGACTACGACGGTGTTGGCGCCGACCTTGGCCCCGTCGCCGACCGCGATCGGGCCGAGCAGCTTGGCGCCGGCGCCGAGGGTGACGTCGTCGCCGACGGTCGGGTGTCGCTTGCCGCGCTGGAAGCCGGTGCCGCCCAGGGTCACCCCCTGGTAGAGAGTGACCCGCTCGCCGATCTCCGCGGTCTCCCCGATCACGACCCCGGAGCCGTGGTCGATGAAGAACTCGCCGCCGATCTTCGCCGCGGGGTGGATCTCGACCCCGGTCACGGCGCGGCTGAGGTAGGCGATGGCCCGCGGCGCCAGCGGCACCTCGGCCTGAGCGAGGGCATGCGCTACGCGATGGGCCAGCAGAGCCTGGACCCCCGCCCAGCCGGCGAGGATCTCGAAGGTCGACACTCCCTGCGCGGCAGGATCTCGATCTCGCGCCGCCGCCACGTCGGCCCTGACCTCCCTAACGACTCTCTTCCAAGTTCTCACGGTGTTCCCCGCCGCCCCCGGACGCGGGAATGAATGCCTATCCATATCTGATTCTCTAGGCATTCATGGGAGCAGAGGAGCGGCGGTTATGTCTCATGGAAAGAAAAAGGGTAGGGACACGTAGCGCTCGCCCGAGTCGCAGACCACCGTGACCACCCGCTTGCCGGCCAGCTCCGGACGCGCCGCGACCTCCAGCGCCGCCTTGATGTTGGCTCCGGCGGAGATCCCGGCGAGGACTCCCTCGCGCTGAGCGGCGAGGCGCGCCGTCTCCAGCGCCTCCTCGTCGGAGACCGCGATCGTCTCGTCGATCACCGAGCGATCCAGCACCGCGGGAACGAAGCCGGCGCCGATCCCCTGGATCTTGTGGGGCCCGGGCGGGCCGCCGGAGAGCACCGGGGAGGCCTTGGGCTCGACCGCGACCACCAGCGCCTCAGGCGCGCGCTCCTTCAGCATTCGCCCCACGCCGGTGATCGTCCCCCCGGTGCCGACCCCGGCGACGAAGGCGCCGACCCCACCGTCGGTGTCGCGCCAGATCTCCTCGGCGGTGGTGCGCCGGTGCGCCTCCGGGTTGGCCGGGTTGGAGAATTGCTGCGGCATGAACCCCCTGCGCTGCTCGCAGATCGCCTCGGCCAGCTCGACCGCCTCGGTCATCCCTCCCAGGGACGGCGTTTCGCGCACCTCGGCGCCATAGGCGCGCAGCAGCTTGGAGCGCTCGCGGCTCATCCCCTCGGGCAGGGTGAGGATCAGCTCGTACCCGCGCGCGGCGCAGACCATCGCCAGGGCGATCCCGGTGTTGCCGCTGGTCGGCTCGACGATCACCGAGCGGCCCGGTGCGATCAGCCCCTGCTCCTCGGCGGCGTCGATCATCGCCACCCCGATCCGGTCCTTGACCGAGCCGCCCGGGTTGAGGTACTCCAGCTTCGCGCAGACCTCCGCCCCCAGCCCCTCGCCAAGCCGCGTCAGCGAGACCAGCGGCGTCTCGCCGACCGCCGCAGAAGCCTCGGCCCCGATCCGCATCAGATGAAGTACATCCCCGAGCCGTGGATAGAAAGTGGCTTGCTAGAGCGGTTTGCGGTCACCGTGCGCCACTCATGCGCCAGCTGGTGCGCCAGTCAGACACAAATCCTGCACGCCGCCGGCCGCACGAGCGGCCTCTTCATCGCGCCGACGCTGAGCCGCCAGGTAGGCATCCAGCAGTCCCGCGGCCTCTGACTCTGAGCCCGGCATCAGGTGCCCGTAGCGGTCCAAGGTAATCGAGATGTTGGCGTGACCCATGAAGCTCTGGAGGGCCTTCGCGTTGACGCTGGCGGCGATCATCAGAGAGGCGAAGGTGTGGCGACACTCGTGCAGCGTAATTCGCTCCAGCCCCACCTCCTCCCAAGCACGGTCGGCACGTTTGGTCAGCTTCGAGGGATCGAAGGGACTTGCACCGGAGGTCAAGCCGAAGACTCGATCGGCACCGCTTCGGCCCGACTCGGCCAGGCGCTCGACCAGGAAGTCCCGCAATACGGCGCTGATCGGCACCTTGCGGCGCCCAGCATGGGACTTCAGCGCGATCTGCCCGTCACGGTACTCCCAGCCGTACTCGACTCGGATCACGCCGCCCGCGAGGTCGAGGTCTTGCGCCCGCAGGGCTTGCAGCTCCCCGCGGCGCAGGCCCGCGTACATCGCCGTCGCCCAGATCGACCGGTCTGCGCCGGGCACCGCCTCGATCAGCGCTTCGGCTTCCGCTGGCGTGGCATAGCGCTCGCGCCGGCCGCGCACGGCGGGGAGCTGTAATCCGTTGCAGGGGTTCGACACCAGCTCTCCGCGCGAGACCGCCCGGCGACAGATCGCCCGCAGCGGAAGTAGCGTGACCTGGATCGTGGAGGGGTTAAGACCCTCGGCCAACAGGCCGTCCGCGAACTCCTGTAGGTCCGGTCGATACAGGTCCGCTAGACGCACATTCCCAAACGTCGGCAGCACCCGCAGCCGCATCGCCCGCTCGTAGGACCGCAGCGCTGAAGGCTTGTAGGGGTCGCCGGAGCGGTTGGTCACGGCGCCCGCCTTCGCGCCCTCGTGCCACATCACCCATGCCTGCTCCACATTGGTGGGCTTCGTTGCCCTAAGGCCGCCCCTGGAGAGCGCTGAGAGGGCGTCAGCCCGCCAGGACTTCGCCTCGGCCTCTCGCGCAAACGTTCGGCGGATCTTCTTCCCGTCACGCTTTGAGTAGACGGATGCCTCCCAGCCGGCGTTGCAGCGGCAGCGCCCGTTGTCTCTTGCCGGACAGCCTTTCGAGTGCCGCCTGATGATTCCCTCAGCCATTGGGGGGCTACCTTCTAGTGGTCAGGCCCGCCGTCGGCGCTGGCGCGCCAGCGGGTCCGCTTTTGCATTGCGGGCCACGCTACCCTTGCTGGTGGACGACAGCATGGGGACGCCGGGTGACTGACGGCCGATCTCCTCGGCAATCGGCGTCCCGGCCGACTCGGTGACCCACCGCTCCAGCTCAGTGACCGGCACCAGGCGCTTGCGACCGCGGCGGATCAGGCGCAGCTCGGGCGCGACGTTGACGTCGAAGAAGTCAGGGCCGACCCCGATCGCTGCTGCGGCCTCTGCTGGCGTCAGCGCGATCCGTGGGATCGAAACCGCGAGCTTCCTAGCCATTGGTTTGTCTCGCCCTCACCGCGCCACCGCCTGACCGATCGCGATGAACTGCTCGGCGCGCACCTGCTCTACGGCTCTCTCGACCGCCCTGCGGGTCTGTCCGGGCTCGCAGTGGTAGTGGACCTCCGACACGACGCCCATGCCGATGGTGCGGCGCCAGGAGCGCATCAGCCCGTAGAGGCGCCGCGGCGCCTTCGGCATCAGCTCGACCTCGATCGCGATCGTGCCCTCGTCGGTGAGGACAGCGAGGTCGGGGCGGTGCAGGCGAGGCTTGCCGCTGCGGTGTTCGCCGACCGTGGCGGAGGCGATCGGCTTGCCCTCGATCTGCTCGGCCAAGATCAGCTCGCGCTCGGTGAGGACGCGGTTATGGCCGTAGTGCTTGCCGAGCAGGAGCGCGGTGGAGGCGCAGCGCAGCCAGTGATCGACCTGGCCGGCAGAGACGACGGCGAGAGGCAGGCCGAGGCCTGCGTAGCGCAGGCCGTCGCGGGTGGCGCGCAGGATGCCTGGCTCAGAGCGGACCAGCTCCAAGCGCTCCAGGAGGCCCGCGTCGACACAGGTAGCGACACGGTCGTAGGTGACGGTGCGGCCGGCACTCATCGCCGTCATCACCTGGTCGATCCGCACCACGCCATGCCGGCCGACGTAGCGGAGCAGCTCCAGGTCTCGACTGCAACCCCGCCGGGACCTTCGGGCTTCGACCGCCCTGCTCTCGATCAGCGCGTCCATGCAGCCCCAAGACGTAGCCGCCTCCCATTTCGTCCCCCTCGCCTCCGTCTTTCTGCTCCGCGCTCCTCTCCGGCCCATCCCGTCGCCACCTCCTGTCCCCCGGTCCTCTGCACCCGCACCGCCAGCCATCCGCCCCCGTGCCGCTTGCCTCTGGCCTACCAGCACTTCGGCAGCCGACCACGACCGCCCACCACCTGATGTCTTTCTCATGGTGGGGGGGCGTGGTCGGCTGCCGAAGTGCCTTCCCTAACCGCTTTGGCAAGGGGCACGGGGGCGGATGGCTGATCCGGGCCTGGGCTCGGTCTGGGTTCCGGGGCTTCGTCCGATCCCGTTCTCGCCTCGGAAGTCCCGTCCTCGCCGACCTACTTGCAGCATTAGCGCCACGCCGGGCGGTCGTCAACCCCCTGTGGGGGTCGGGCGCGAAGCGCCCTTGACTACCGCCCGGCGTGGCGCTTCAATCGCGGGTAGGTCGGCCGTTTGGGCGATGTGGCTGGAATGCATCGCATTCTCGCGACACAGCCCTCAGCTCTCACGGAATGACTCAAGCGCCGCCGCAGCTGCGAGCGCGACCTCTTCGGGACGAGCGGCCTCGTCATAAAGCATGAAGCGAACGATCACACCGTCGCAGACGGTAATGATCGCGGCCGCCTGCTCTTGCGCTTGGTCGCTTCCGGCCTGGGTGAGCGTCTCTGCGAGGGTGTTACGAAACTCCGACTGGTTGTCGGCCAAAGTCTGGCGCAACTCGGTGTCATGGCCAGCGAGGACGATTGCCTCAAGCCAAGCGCGCAGCATGGGAGCGTTCTCCGATAGCGCCTCCGTGAAGCGCCGTATCCCAAGGGTCAGCCTCTCGGCGGCAGGTTTCTGCTCGTCCGCAGCCGCAGCAATCAGCGGCTCCAGCCAGCGTCTGAAATTGAGCGAGATCGCCGCGAGTAACAGACCCTTCGTGGAGCCGAAGTGGTAGCCGATCGAGCGCAGATTGGCGTCCGAGGCGGCGGCGATGTCGCGGGCCGTCGTCTCCGCATAGCCCTTCTCTTGTAGGCAGCGCGACGCGCCTTGCAGGAGGCGCTCACGCACGGGAGACTGTTCGCTGGTATACATCCGTTTACATGTTGGCATTCGATCGCTGCGGGGAAGGCCCGCCACTTATGCTCCTGCACGGTACGGCGAGTTCACGTGGCGT
>Ga0210409_10002994_pt1 | contig 19441 bp, 13 predicted proteins | sample IncBWH17MmetaG_FD_161649 | JGI IMG/M metagenome (GOLD analysis project Ga0210409, IMG submission 161649) | Forest soil microbial communities from Barre Woods Harvard Forest LTER site, Petersham, Massachusetts, United States - Inc-BW-H-17-M | ecosystem: Environmental > Terrestrial > Soil >... | reverse complement strand
GAGGCGGTCGAAGACACCGCGGAGTTGCTGGATACCCCCATTATCATCGAAGGCTACACGCCACCCTTCGACCCGCGATTGAATGTCCTCAAGATCACGCCTGACCCGGGGGTCATCGAAGTGAACATTCATCCGGCGCGGTCCTGGCCCGAAATGGTCAAGCACACCGAGATCCTTTACGAGGAGGCTCGCCAGGCACGCCTGGGGACGGAAAAATTCATGCTGGATGGCCGGCACAGCGGCACCGGTGGAGGCAATCACATTGTTATTGGCGGGGCGACCCCGGCCGATAGCCCGCTGCTTCGCCGGCCCGATTTGCTGCGCAGCTTGCTGGCCTATTGGCAAAACCATCCCTCCCTCTCGTTCCTGTTCAGCAGCTTGTTTATTGGGCCAACCAGTCAAAGCCCGCGGGTCGACGAAGCTCGCAACGACTCGCTCTACGAGTTGGACCTTGCTTTCCGCCAGGTCCTCTCGCCGCCGGACTGTCCGCCCTGGCTGGTCGATCGGCTTTTCCGCAACCTGCTGATTGATGCCACGGGAAACACCCACCGGGCGGAATTCTGCATCGACAAACTTTACTCTCCCGAAAGCAGCAGCGGACGGTTGGGTTTGCTCGAGATGCGGGCCTTCGAAATGCCTCCGCATGCCCGGATGAGTTTGGCTCAACAACTCTTGCTGCGCACCTTAATCGCCCGTTTTTGGAAAGAGCCCTACACCAACCGCCTGGTGCGTTGGGGAACCGATATCCACGACCGTTGGATGCTCCCCCATTTCGTCTGGGGCGATTTGAGCGACGTCATCGAGGATCTCCAGCGCCGCGGTTACCCCATGAAAACGGACTGGTTTGCGCCGCATTTTGAGTTTCGCTTCCCGCACATCGGCGATTTGGATTCGACGAACATTCACCTGGAAATCCGCCAGGCACTCGAACCATGGCATGTCCTGGGAGAGGAAGACGGCCCGGGAGGGACCGTGCGTTATGTGGATTCATCCGTCGAGCGTCTGCAGGTGAAGACTCGCGGCCTGGTCGAGGGCCGGCACACGCTGGTGGTTGGCGGCCAGACCGTGCCGCTCCAACCGACCGGCACCAACAGTGAGTATGTCGCCGGCGTGCGTTACCGGGCATGGCAACCGTCCAATTGCCTGCATCCGACTATCGGCGCGCACACGCCGCTGGTTTTCGATCTCGTCGATACTTGGAACGAGCGCAGCATCGGCGGATGCACTTACCACGCCGCCCACCCCGGCGGGCTCAGTTACTCAACTTTTCCCGTCAACGCCTATGAAGCCGAAAGCCGCCGGCTGTCTCGTTTCTTCCGCCATGGCCACACTCCCGGGCAGATGAAGGCGGGAGCCGCTGAACCCAATCCCGACTTTCCGTTCACTCTGGACCTGCGCAGAGGCCTTGGGAGCGCCGGCGTCTCGCCGGCAAGTTCATGTGCTTGAACGCGGGAACTCGCCGGCGAGACGCCGGCGCTCCCAGGGCGGAACGCATGCGCCGCTGAACGCGGCGCGGACGGCGCAGCGCACCGTCCCCACCCACATTAATCGCACTCTGGATCTCGTGCGCAGTTGCTTCATTACGCCTGCTATGCCACTGTTTCGCCGAATTAATGATGAAGTCTAAGGCATAGGCGGCGGATCATGGAGCACTCTGACCTCACCCCTCCTGCTCCACCAATGGTTAAGTCACCATCATCGGAGCCAGCTTTGCCGGCCAGCTACCGACCGCGGCCGGGCGCTTACGATGAACTGGCTGAGCCCGACGGCCGCATTCGCGCGCATTGGCGTCGCTTGATGTCCGCTTTCCAGAGCCTGACCACGGACGAACAGGTCTCCCGCCACGAAAATACCCAACGTATCATTCGTGAGCATGGGGCGACCTACAACGTCTACTCGCAGGGCGACAGGTTAGGCCGGCCGTGGTCGCTGGATCTGCTGCCGTTTCTGATGCCGGCCAGCGAGTGGCGTCAAATTGAGGTTGGCCTCATGCAGCGTTCTCGTCTCTTCGACTTAATCCTGGCGGATCTCTACGGGCCGCAGAAGCTCGTGGAGCAGGGCTTAGTGCCCCCGGCCTTGCTCTTCGCCAATCCCGCCTTTCTTCGGCCTTGCCACGGCATTCGGCCGGTTGGGGATCGTTTTTTATTTCTGCATGGCGTCGACTTGGCGCGGGGGCCCGACGGTTCCTGGTGGGTCCTGGGTGATCGCACCCAGGCGCCTTCGGGCGCCGGCTATACCCTGGAAAACCGACTGGTCCTTTCCCGAATATTTGCGGATGAGTTCCGCGAGAGCCACGTCCATCGTCTGGCGGGATTCTTTCAAAGCGCGCGCGATGCCCTGCGGGAATTGGCACCCGTTGGCCGCGATAATCCCAACGTCGTGCTGCTGACCCCGGGCCCCTATAACGAAACCTATTCCGAACAAGTGTTCCTGGCGCGCTACCTCGGGTTCGCGCTGGTCGAAGGCGCCGATCTCACCGTGCGGGATCGGCGCGTCTGGCTCAAGACGTTGCAAGGTTTGCAGCCCGTCGACGTGCTGCTGCGTCGTGTGGATGACACCTTCTGCGATCCGCTCGAATTGCGCGGCGATTCCTCCCTCGGTGTGCCCGGCTTGCTCGAGGCGGCGCGCGCCGGCAATGTGACGGTCGCCAATGCCTTTGGCAGTGGCGCGGTTGAAACGCCTGCGCTCATGGCTTTCCTTCCGTCCCTCTGCCGTCATTTGCTGAAGGAAGAACTGGTGTTGCCCAATATTGCGACCTGGTGGTGCGGGCAGAGCGAAGCGTTGGAGTATGTGCGGCAGCACTTCAATGACCTGGCGCTCCGGCGGGCCTTTGCCACCAAACAAGTCGAGCCAATTATTGCCCCGCGCCCGGATCATAAGAACCGGGACGCGCTCCTCGAGAGCATCCGCCGCGCTCCCTACGATTTCGTTGCGCAGGAACAGATGATCCTCAGCACGGCTCCCGTTTGGGAGCGAGGCCAACTGGAGCCGCGTCCCATGGTGCTGCGGGCGTTCGTGTGCGCGACTAACTCGGGGTTTGCGGTCATGCCGGGAGGGCTGACTCGCTATTCCAAAGCTTCGAACGAGGCCGCCATCTCCATGCAAAGAGGAGGCGCCAGCAAAGACACGTGGGTGCTGGCCGACGGGCCGGTGAGCCAGCTTACTCTGCTCAAGTCACCGCCTCACGTCATCCGATTGGAGCGCTCCGCCATCGAGGTGACCAGCCGCGTTGGGGACAACCTTTTCTGGCTGGGCCGCTACAGCGAGCGGCTTGAAGACCTGGTGCGCGTCTTGCGGTGTCTGCTGCTTCGCCTGATCGGGGAGGCGGGGGCGGAGGAAACAGCGGAAGTCAGCTCGCTGGTAAGGTTGCTGGTCAGCCTCGACTTATTTCCGCAAAAGTTTCGCCAGAAATACCGGCTTGCCGGAGTCGAACGGGAAATTTACTCGTTGATTTATCAAACCCATCGGCTTGGGACAGTACGGGAAGTTGCCGGACGCTTGCGCAATCTCGCCTTCGTGCTGCGCGATCGTTTCTCAGCCGACACCTGGAGTATTCTTGGCCGAATCCAGGTCATCGCTCGGGCCGCACCGGGCCGCGCTGACGCGGGCGAAGCACTGGCCTTGCTCAATGCGTTGGTTGCCGATCTGGCGGCTTTCAGCGGCATGGAAATGGAAAACATGACGCGCGGGCACGGTTGGCGTCTGCTGGATTTAGGCCGCAGGTTGGAGCGCGGGATCAACGTAGTCACTCTGCTTGAAGCTGCTCTGAGTCTGAACAGCCAGGGTTTGGCCGCACTCGATCCGGTGCTGGAAATCACCGACAGCGTAATGACTTATCGCCGCCGGTACTTCGCCGCGCCACAGTGGCCCGGAGTCCTGGATCTGCTCCTGGCAGACGAGTCCAACCCGCGCTCCCTGGCCTTCCAAGCCGCGGCCCTGGCCGAACACGCCTCACATTTACCCAACGAAAGCTCCGCCAACGGCTTCCTTAGCCCGCTGGAACAAGTTGCCATCCTGCGCGATTTGCTGCAGAAATACGACTGGCAGGCCCTGGCCGAACAACCGCAAAAGGTGCTCGAGGAAAGCGCGGCCGCCGTCCTCGATCGCTGCGTCAGTTCGTTGCGCGCCATGTCCGACAGCATTACCCATCTCTACTTCAGCCACGCCGAGACGCGTGTGTCTTAATCCGCCGTGCGCTACTCCATCTCGCACAAAACGACCTACGAATACAACAATTTGGTATCCGTTTCTCATCACGTCATCCGCTTACAGCCCCGCACCCGCTCTTACCAACACAACCTCAAGTACCAACTCGATGCCGAACCGCTCCCGGCGCGCGTGGATTCCCACCAGGATTATTTCGGCAATCACCTTAGCTTTGTCGCCATCGAAGGCCCACATCGGCGGCTAGTCGTTTCTTCCCAATGCCAGGTCGAGGTGCTGACCAAACCCGCCGTTGCTCCCGCTGACAGCCCCCCCTGGGAAACCGTGCGCGAGCTGTGCCGCGGCGACGCTTACAATTCCGCGGTCGAAGCCTGCGAATTTGCCTTTCCCTCTCCCCTCATCCCGGTGCGGCCGGACTTTGCTCAATACGCCGCCCCAGCTTTCTCTGCCGGACGCCCATTCCTGGAAGCCACTATCGAGCTGATGCGGCGGATTCATCATGACTTCAAATTCGACCCGGCAGCCACCACCATCGCCACACCATTGGAACAGGTTTTCCGTGAGCGCCGCGGCGTTTGCCAGGATTTCGCCCATCTGCAAATCGCCTGTTTGCGGGCGCTGGGCTTGCCGGCGCGCTACGTGAGCGGCTACCTCGAAACCGTTCCCCCGCCGGGCCGGCCGAAGCTCGTGGGCACCGATAGCTCGCATGCCTGGATCCAGATTTGGTGCGGTGCTGGCGAATGGATCGACCTGGACCCGACCAACAATCTCCTGCCCGCTGACCGTCATATCACGGTCGCCTGGGGCAGGGATTTCGCCGATGTAAGTCCCCTGCGCGGCGTGTTGGTTGGCTCCGGCAGCCACCGGCTTAAGGTAGCCGTCGACGTGACGCCGCTGGGAGAGCCAGGATGAAGGGGAAGTCCGAAGGCCGAAGGCCGAAAGAAACCCGAAATCCGAAATCCGAACCCCGAACGAAACGGCATTAAACCACAGATGGACACGGGTGAACTTATAAGGAACAACTTGCCGGCTCCTAAGCGATTCCTAATCCGTGTTTATCTGTGTTCATCCGTGGTTATTATCTTTAACCGTTGTTTTCAGGTTCATTTTTTTGCCTCCATTTTTCTGCCAGGGTTTCTGCGAAGAATTCTTCTGCATTTTTCCCAGCACGTGATATTGTGCCGCGTCGATGAGTAACGCTTCGCGTTGTTCGCGCGAAACTTTGTTGGTTTTGGTTTTCCTGCTTGCCAGCGGGCTGCCGCCGGTTTTCGCCTCAGATACCTTATCGGAAATTCGGGCTCGCGGAGAACTGCGTTGGGGCGCCGACGCCGAGGGAGGCGCGCCCTACGTTTATCCCGATCCGCAAAAGCCGGAACAATTGATCGGGTTCGAAAATGATCTGGCCGAGGCGCTGGCCGCCAAGCTGGGGGTCAAAGCAAAAATGGTGCAAAACCAATGGGACCAGCTTATCCCCGCGCTCGAGCGAGGGAACTTCGACATCATCCTGAACGGGCTGGAGTTGACGGCCGCAAACCAGCGGCGCATCACGATGTCCCAGCCTTACTACGTGTACGCTGAACAAATCGTCACCCGCAAGGACACGACGAATCTCACCCAATTGGATGCGCTCAAGGGCCGGGCTGTCGGCGTGTTATCCTCCACGGCAGCCCAGAGGTTGGTCCAGGCAATGGAGGGAGTGGACATGAGGATCTACCCGGGCAACGTGGAGAGCCTGCGCGATCTTAAGGCAAGACGCATCGACGCCGTGGTGCTGGACCTGCCAATTGCTTTGTTTTATGCGCAACCGGATCCTGAGCTGAGGTTTTCCGGAGACCCTTTTGCGCTTGGCTACTACGGGATCGGCGTGCGCAAGGACGATCTGAAACTTCTATCGGCGATGAACCAGGCTCTGGCCGACTTCGGACGGGACGGAACCCTGGAAAAGATTTACCGCCGCTATGGATTATGGGACGAGCGACAGGAGCGTTTGAAGGAGTACCGTCCGGAGAAGGTTTCCCAAAGCCAGCCGATATCGACGCTGCGCGAGTGGCCGAAGTATTTGCCTTTGTTGTTGCGGGGCGCGGCGGTGACGGTCGAGTTGTCGGTGCTGGCAATGGCGTTGGCGGTCGTGGCTGGGCTGGTCATCGTGTTGCTCAGGCTTTACGGCATTGCGCCACTGCGGTGGCTGGCCAGGGCCTACGTAGAAGTCATTCGCGGCACGCCCTTGTTAATCCAGCTATTCCTGATCTACTACGGCCTTCCGGAGATCGGCATTCGTTTGAATCCGTTTCTCGCCGGCATTGTGGGTCTGGGTTTGAACTACGCGGCGAGCGAATCCGAGAATTACCGGGCCGGGATTCAGTCCATCCCACGCGGGCAAACGGAGGCGGCGCAAGCGCTGGGCATGAGCCGGTGGCAAACGCTTCGCCACGTGGTGCTGCCGCAAGCCTTGCGCGTGGTAATCCCGCCGGTCACCAATGATTTCATTGCCATGTTCAAGGATTCCTCAATCGTGTCGGTCATTACCATGGTGGAGTTGACCAAGGTGTACGGCATGCTGGCCATGTCGACCTATGATTACATCGGGCTTGGTTTGATGACCGCCGGGATTTATTTTGCCTTAAGTTACCCGGCATCGATTTTTGCGGATCGGCTGGAAAAGAGCTTAGCTTATGATCACCGTTGAAAACCTGGTCAAGTCGTACCACTCGACGCGTGTGCTTCAAGGAATTGATCATGCCCAGAAGCGCGGCGAGGCCGTGGTGCTGATCGGCCCCAGCGGCTGCGGAAAAAGCACTTTCCTGCGCTGCTTGAACCAGCTTGAAGTCGCCGATGCGGGCCGCATTACCATCGGTGAGGTTACGATCCAGGGCGGACGCCCACCCAGCACAGCCGAAGAAAAGGAACAACAACGCCAGCTTCGTCTGCGGGCCGGAATGGTATTTCAATCTTTCAACCTTTTCCCTCACCTGACCGTCCTGGACAACGTCACGTCGGGTCCGAGAATCGTGAAAGACATGACCAGCGAGGATGCCGAAGCACTCGCGCGCGAACTGCTCGGCAAGGTCGGCCTGGAGAACCGGGCCGAAGCCTACCCGGGGCAGCTCTCGGGCGGACAGCAACAACGGGTGGCGATCGCGCGGGCGTTGGCGATGGAACCCGAGGTGATGCTGTTTGATGAGCCCACCAGCGCTTTGGACCCGGAATTGCGCGAAGAAGTGCTCAAGGTCATGCGCGGCCTGGTGGAGGAGGGCATGACCATGATAGTAGTCACGCACGAAATGCAGTTTGCCCGTGACGTGGCTGATCGAGTGCTCTTTTTCGACGCCGGCCGAATCGCGGAGGATGGCACGCCGGATGAGGTGTTTTCGAACCCGAAGCACGAACGGACGAGGGAATTTTTACGAAAGGTGGCGACCAGATAGGCGGGAGGCAGAAAAATGAGGGCAGAAAGATGGGAACAGCTGCTCAAACCACCGATGAACACGGATAAACCCGACGCGGCTCACGCCGCAACCGCAACACACAGAGACGACACGAACGAACTGAATATTTTAACCGCAAAGACCGCAGAGATCGCAAAGAGGGAATGTGTTTAGGGTGAAACCTTCTGGAATCCCTTTGGTGCCGCTTCTGTCATACAATCCGTGTCCATCAGTGTTCATCCGTGGTTATTCAAGTGTATCGTGGCTTAAGCGATTATTCCGTGGGCCACTTCGCCGGAGACATCGGTTAGCCGAAAATCGCGGCCTTGGAAGCGATAGGTCAGGCGTTTGTGATCAATGCCGCAGAGGTAAAGCATGGTGGCGTGCAGGTCGTGGACGTGCATCTTTTCGTCATCTTCGATGTAGCGGTAGCCGAGTTCGTCGGTTCGACCGAAGGTCAATCCCCCTTTGACACCGCCCCCGGCTAACCAGACGGAGAAGGCGTTGATATGATGATCGCGGCCCGAGCCTTGCCCCATGGGCGTGCGGCCGAATTCGCCACCCCAAATGATCAGGGTGTCGTTCAGCATCCCGCGCAGTTTGAGATCGCTCACCAAAGCGGCCGATGCCTGGTCGACGTCCCGCGCTGCCACGGGCATATCCTTTTCAATATCGCCATGATGATCCCAGGCCCGGTGGTAAAGTTGAATGAAACGCACACCTCGTTCGGCCAGGCGCCTCGCGAGCAGGCAATTCGAGGCGAAAGTGCCGTCACCGGGATGTTTGACGCCGTAAAGGTCCAGTACGTTTTGGGGTTCGTTAGCGAAATCAGTCAGGTCCGGGATCGAAGTTTGCATGCGGAACGCCAGCTCGTACTGGCTGATGCGCGTTTGAATCTCGGGGTCAATCCGCTCTTCCTCCAGCATGCCATTGAGCCGCTTGACCTCTTCAATAACCTGCCGCTGAGTACTCTGGCAAACGCCGGCCGGGTTGCCCACGTAATGCACGGCATCGCCCTTGGACTGGAAAAGGATGCCCTGAAATTTACTCGGCAGGAAGCCGCTGGACCATTGGCGGGCGGAAACCGGTTGCAGGCCTGATTTGCCGGCGGAGGTTAGAACGACAAACCCCGGCAAGTTGTCGGTCTCGGCGCCGATGCCGTACAGCAGCCAGGAGCCCATGCTCGGCCGGCCTTTGATGACGGAACCGGCATTCATAAAGGCATGCGCAGGGTCGTGGTTAATCTGCTCGGTGTGCATCGAGCGGACGATGCAGATGTCGTCGGCAATCGACGCGATGTGTGGAAAAATACTCGCGACTTCCTGGCCGGCTTGGCCGTACTTCTGAAATTCCGTGAACGGGCCGCGCGCTTTCAAGACCATGTTCTGCAACTGCGCCAGCTGTTGGCCTTTGGTAAAGGACTCGGGAAAGGCTTGTCCGTTGATCCGCTTAAGATCCGGCTTGAAATCAAAACTCTCCAGATGCGAAGGACCGCCGGCCATGCACAAGTGAATGACGCGCTTGGCCCGGACAGGAAAATGCGGCGGATGAACAACTCCCGTCCAGCGTTCCATGGAAGCGGCAGACGCGGTGCCGATGAGCTTGGGTTCGAGCAGGCACGCCAGAGCCATCCCGCCTAACCCGTAAGCGGCCCGGCCAAGAAACGTGCGCCGGTTGATATTGAGCTGAAAGTCCGGATCGCTCAGGCGTTGGCCAATTGCCGCCGCGCTGTGAACATTCGCGTTTTTCATTAGTACCTCGTGATGGTTTCGTGGAGATTGAGGATGACCCGGCAGACCTGAGTCCAGGCGGCCAGCTCGGCTTGCGGCGCGGTCTTGTTGGCCGGCGCGTTGCCAACGCGAATGATCTGCGCCACATCGTCAGGCGCCTGGCTGTACTGCTGCTTTTGGGTCGCCAGGAACGCCAGCAGTGACGCTCGTTCCGGTGGCCTGGGCGAACGGGCCAGAGCCCTTTCGAAGGCCGCATCCAGCCGTTGCTCCTCGGACTGTTGGCTGCCGGTCAAGAGATGGGCCGCAAACACACGCGCTGCCTCCACAAACGTGGGGTCATTCAAAAGCGTCAGCGCTTGCTGCGGGGTGTCAGACACAACGCGGTTGGCGGTGCATTCCTCGCGGGAAGGGGCATCGAAGTTGGCCAGCATCGGGTGCAGAAACGCTCGCTGCCAATGGGTGTATAGCCCTCGCCGATATTGGCGATCGTCGGCATTGGGATAATAATCGCGATCTGGCCATTGCAAATAGACGTAGTAGCCAGCGGGCTGGTAAGGGAAGACACTGGGGCCGCCGATGTCCTCGTTCAACATGCCGGCGATGGCCAGGGCATTGTCACGGACGAATTCCGCTTCCAATCGCCGGGGAGATTGGCACGCCAGCAAACGATTGTTCGGATCGATTTCCTTCAGATCGGGCCGTTGATTTGAATCCTGCCGATAGGTGGCCGACATCACCATCAGCTTGACCATGTGCTTGATGTCCCAAGGAAAGGCCGCCCAACCGCCGGGGTCAGAAACCTGCAAGTCGGCCGGCTGCATGAATTCACATGCCAGCCAGGCCACTAACTCCGGGTGAACCGGCCATTCGCCTTGCACGCCCAGATCATCGACGACGGCCGACAGACCGGTCCCAAAGAACTCCTTCCACAACCGGTTCATGACCGCGCGGGAGGTCAGCGGGTTCTCCCGTGAAATCAGCCAACGCGCCAGGTCCAAGCGATTCAACCGGCGATGGTCGGGGTTGGGTATCTGCGGCAGAAAATGCGGCACCAGCGGCTCGACCACATCGCCTCCTTCGTCCTGCCAATTGCCTCGGCGCAAGACCCGGGTGAGCTGTGGTTCCCGCGCCATAGTGACCATGGTGGCAGCGCGGCCGCCCCGGCATTCCCGGACTCCTTCCTGAAGTTTCCGTATTTCCGTCACCTCCGGTGCAGCCCACACAGTGCTCAGAAGAAAAGTGCGCTCCACTAATTCCCGGTCGGCGCGGGAGGACCCGATGATTCTGCCGAGGGCCTTTCGCAAAGGCGCGCCAACTCCCGCCTCCAGCGGTCCGAGCGCGGCGAAGGGCGAGATGGAGACTCGCACGGCGGCGGCATGAAAGCCTCCAAGATTAACAACAAGCGAGGCATTGGATTGAACCTCGAATGGTTTATCCAGCAGCCAAACAGCCGTTTGGTGCTCATGGTATGCAGAAAGCTGCCAGCGATCGCGCACACCAATAACCGGGTGCCCGTTGGAGTAGTGACGGGTCTGGTGGTCCGCGTCGGCACAACAAAACTTCAGTTTGCTTACCTCGTTTGTTCCGTCCGGCCGAAGGCTGGCAACGAGCGACACCGAAGCGGCCTCAAACTTCGTAGCGCCGCCCGCTGGGTCCTTCGCCTCGGGCTGCGGGACGACTTCGAGTCGGATCGCGCTAACCCAGGTATTGGAAAGCGGCAGGACGAGCCGTGCTTCGTCTCGCGCCAGCGTGCTGAGTTGAACCGTGGCGTCGCCCTTCACAACGAAATTGGTTGAAGCGACCGCATTGGTATCGTGCATGCGCAACACCACCTCGGGAGTCGGGGTCAACCAACCAGTGGGATAGCGGCGCAGGAATTTGAGACTGGTTTTGCGCCAGCTCTGAAAGGCTGACTGTTTCCCCGCATCGCCCTTCAGTTTCGCGTCGGCCAGTTGAAAGTCCTGGGCTTGCTGGGTTTGTAGCATCGCGATCCGCCCCCGCAGATAAGGGCTAGCAACCTCAATCTCCGGCGGAAACGGGTGATCGTTGCCGACGCCTTTAAGATCCGCGTTTGGGGTGTAATCGTAGTCACTGTAAACACCCCATTGTTTGATGTCGGCGAAAAACGCCTCCATTTGGTAAAAGTCTTTTGAGGTGAAGGGATCGTATTTGTGATCATGGCACTCCGCGCAACCCATCGTTGACCCAAGCCACGCCATCGAAATCGTGCGCACCCGGTCCGCCGCGTACTTGGTAAGATACTCTTTGGGTTGCGCGCCGCCTTCACGGGTGACCATGTTGAGCCGGTTGAAACCGGAAGCGATTTGTTGCTCGACCGTCGGCGCCGGCAAAAGGTCGCCGGCGATTTGTTCGATCGTGAATTGATCAAACGGCTTGTTCCGGTTGAAGGAATCGATGACGTAGTCGCGATAGGGGAAGATGTTCTGATTCTGGTCGCCGTGATAGCCCACCGTATCGGCATAGCGCACGACGTCGAGCCACGGCACTGCCATTCGCTCTCCGAAGTGCGGCGAGCCAAGCAACCGATCGACCTGCTTTTCATAAGCTCCCGGCGAGGAATCCTTGAGAAATGCCTCCACTTCTTCGGGTGTGGGGGGCAAGCCAATCAAATCGAGGCTCAAGCGCCGCAGCAACTCCGCCTTGGGTGCCTCGGGCGATGGACGAATACTCTTGCTCTCCAGCACATGGAGGATGAAGGCATCGATGGGATTGCGCACCCAAGTCGCGTCCTTGGGTTGCGGAACCGGTGGGCGTCGCAACGGGATGTAAACCCAGTGCGGTTCGTACTCCGCGCCGGCGGCAATCCACTGGCGGAGCAGCTCCTTTTGCTCCACCGAAAGGACCTTGCGCGATTTCGGCGGAGGCATGATCTCCTCGGGGTCTGTCGAAAAAATGTGCTCGATGAGTCTGCTTTCAGCAGGTTTGCCGGGCACAATCGCTTTGCGCTCGAGGGCGACTTCCCGCTGGTCCAGGCGCAGCTTGGCCTTTCGTTGGTTCTTATCCGGCCCGTGGCAGGCGTAGCAATTCTCCGTGATAATGGGCCGAATATCCCGGTTAAACTCTATGTGTGGGGCCTCCTTCTCCGCCGCCCGACCGCCTGGTAAACCAGCCAGTGAAATCAGGACAAGCGTCGATACAGTTTTATAATCGGGCCACATGACCATCGGGTGCCACCATCCGTCCGCAGCGGAAGCCGGCAGGAACCAGCCACCGTTCAGTAGCTTCTAATAATCATAATCACCAAAAGTGCTGGTGCAAGCCCTGGAAATTACTTAGTAGACCCAATCGCCACTAGTTTCTCTGTGGTTCGGAAAAAGAGCGTCCCTTCGGAAATGGCGGGCGTCGACAGGCAAAGCCCGTCCAGTTTGTTGGTGGCCAGGACGCTGAACTGGTTGGTCGCGGGCAATACAAATACCTGGCCACGTTCGCCGGTGAAATAGAGCTTCCCGGCCGCGGCAACCGGCGAAGCAGTGAAAGCTCCCGCGCCGTCGCCCAGCCGCTCGGTGTAATGAATGTTGCCGGTTCGCACGTCGAAGCAGGTGATAATACCGTCCAATGCCCCCCACAGCAGATCCCCGACAACAATTGGAGTCTGGAGATAGTCACCCTGGCGCGGATGGCACCAGGCGACAGCCTGGTTGGTGGCGCCAATTTCGGGCGGTGTAATATTTCCGGTCGCGTCAAGGCGAACCGCGCGCATGGGCCGGACTTTGCCATGAGCGCTGGTCAGAATTACGAAATCTCCGGTTACAACTGGTGAAGCAACGGGAACATCGCCCCCTTCGTGTAATTCCCAGAGCTGTCGCCCCGTGGTAAAGTCATAACCACCGATCTGTTTCCAGCCGTTGACAACCACTTGCGTGCGGCCAGGGGTTGTCGCTACGATTGGAGTTGACCAAGTCGGCACGTCCTTGCGTGCCGTGCGCCAAAGCTCGCGCCCATCGGTCGCGTCAAAGACCGCCAGGAACTGTTCGCTCAGAACGTCGCATTGGACCACGACCTTCCCCTCGTGCAGCACCGGCGAGCTTCCAAAACCCCAGGAAGTATTGGTCACTACGTAGAATCCCGGGTCCATGCGTCCCAGGTCTTTGTGCCAAAGCTGGCGACCGTTCATGTCGAAGCAAAACAGTCCCTCAGAGCCAAGGATGGCCACCAGGCGCTTTCCGTCCGTAGCCGGAGTTGAGTTGCAGTGAGTAGCCTTGGTATGCCGTTGCGTTCGAGGCACCGTCTCGAGCTCAAGCTTATCCCACAATACCTTGCCGGTGGCTTTGTTCAGGCAAAGCAGGCGCCACTGGTGAGCCTCGGTTTCTTGATACGAATCAATGTCGCCGTAAAGCCCCACTTTCAGATCGGGCTTGGAACCCGGCTTTACCGCGGTGGCAATGTACACGTGGTCCTGCCAGATGATCGGGCAGGCGTGGCCCAGGCCCGGGATTGACGTTTGCCAGCGGATGTTTTCACCAGACTCAAGGTTCCAGGTAATGGGAGCGGGAACCTCGGATGTCCCGCTCGAGTTAGCCCCCCGAAACTGGGGCCAGTTAACGCTGTCGTCGGCCACCGCATGCGTCCCCGACAGGCTAAACCCGAGTAACAGGGCAGCGATGTTCGGCACCACCCTGGGAGCGGCGGCGTCCCGCCGGCGAGTTCCTCTACCACAAAAACCCCACATGTTTTCCTTTCCTTGTGCTGCCACGTCCTACTCGTGCTCAGCCAAATCCTTTAACCGGATATTGCGAAACTCGATCTTCATTTTGAGCCCGGGGTGGATCTGAAGCCCAATCGCGTATGGCTCGGGAAATCTCGGATCCTTGTACTGAACAACCTTTTCACCATTGAGCCAAACATCGAAAGCAGCGCCCTTTGCTTGCAGCCGTATTTTGTTCCAGTCGCCCGGCCTCAGGAATTTTTCCAGCTCTTTGGCCTGGCCGGCTTCCGGGTATTTTTCGCGGCCGTTGGTGTAGAACGAACAGGTCATATCCTTCTTGAGACTGCGCGAGATACCGATTTGAAGTTGAAGCTCAGGCCGACGCAGCATGATGCCGCTATCGATCTCCCCCGTCCACCGGGCTTCCAGCTCCAGGATGAAATCTTTGTAGGCCTTTTTTGTGTAGAGCACGTGACCCTTCCTGGCGGCATCGTTTTCCCCAACCAGGACCCCATCTTCGACGCGCCAGAAGGGATTAGGGTCCGGCACCTGCCAGCCGCTAAGGTCTTTGCCATTGAAAATGGATTTCAGGTCACCCTCATCGGCTCGGACTATCACCGGGGCAAACAAAGCCAGGCCCGCAAGCCACGATACAAACAGGAAAGATAACCGGGGCGGCAGTTGTGGATGGGTTGACGGGTTCATAAACTTGAGCGCAGCGCTGATGTATTGAGTGATGTAGGCAATATGCTGAAAGCCGGCAGACTTGCAAGCCCGCACTAAGCAGCTAGTCTCAGGGGGCGCATATCCTGGAAGCGTCCTGCGTCGTGGCCGCTAACGATCATCGAGCACGTCTATGAAACCCACTAAAATTACCATCCCCGAGGAACTGAAGGCGGAGCTGCCGCAATCAAGGTTCGGCAAAATCCTCAGTGCAACCCCGGTCGTCATGGCTGTCGTGGCCACCATGCTGGCAGGCTTGGCCTCCAGTGAAATGACACGGGCCCAATACGATCGTTCCCTGGGCGCGCAACAACAATCCAAGGCGGGAGATCAATGGAGCTTTTTCCAGGCAAAACGCATGCGTGGCGCTATCCAACGGAATACGGCCGACCTGCTCCGGACGGTCACTGAAGTTCACCAGTTCGACCCGGCCCGCGTCGAGGGATTTTCCCGGCAAGCGCCAGCTGAGTCTGCGCCTGTAGAAGCCTTAAAGAAGGAGGTGCTGGAAGTGCTCCAGTCAGGGCCTGGTCAACAGGCCATGGTTTTTTTGAGCGAAGGTGCGGTGCCGAAGACCAGCGGCGCCCCGCCCTTGGACCCAAAGATCAAGGCCGCCATGCAGGGTGTCGAGACCTCCACTCCGGACCTCGAGTTGGCCCCGCTGGTAAACGAGGTTGATATCAACAGTCTCGATGCGGCTCTCCGTTCCGCCAGGGACCAAGCCCAGGAATTCGATACGTCCACGCGACCGATTAACCAGGCCATCGACCGACTCGACACTGTGCTGGACAAACTTGCGGTTTCGCGCCAGAAGACAGCTTCCGCCGGCTCGAATGCGGCGCAGCCTGACACCTTCGCCGCTCTGAGGCGTGATTTTACCGCCGCGCGGCTGCAATACGCCTCACTTCGTTACGAAATTGAGGCCGCCTTAAATCAAACGATCGCGAACCTCTACGAAGTGCAGGTCCGAAAGAGCAACATTTCAGCCGAGCGCCATCACCGGCGAAGCCAGCGATTCTTTTTCGGCATGTTGGGTGCCCAGACCGGGGTAATTATTTCCACCCTGGCGATGGCTGCCAAGAACCGGAACCTGCTGTGGTCCATCGCCGCCGCCGCCGGCCTCGTCGCGGTGGCATTTGCTCTCTATGTGTTCTTGTACGTTTGATTGAAATAAAAAACCGCCCTCCTTGGCGTGGCGGTTTGAGAATCTGTTGGCTCTATATCTGTAACTTACTCCAACCGGAAAACGAGTAGGGAACCAACCCCAGATTTTCCCGGGACACACTCCAACTAGGGTCCCCCGGCTCCAGGTGGATCCACGGGAGCGCCGGTATGTTCCATCCAGGAGACGTTCTTGAGCTGACGCTTTCGGTACCACGCAATCATGGCCAAATCGCAAATCCCGCGGCCCAGCCGATTCCAAACTCCATATTTGGACACCCCGGCGGTCCGAGGCCGATGCGTTACTGTCATCTCCGTCACCACCGCCCCGGCTCCATCGGCCAGGATGGGCATAAACCGGTGCAGCCCATCAAAAGGAAATAACCTTTGCAGAACCGACCGCTTGAACACACGCAGGTTGCAGCCAGAATCCCGAAAATCAACCCCTAGAACCAGCTTCCTCGCCTGGCGCGCTACGGCTGACGAAAAACGTCTAAGCCCGTTATCCATTCTTTTGGTTCGCACGCCGCAGACCAGGTCTGCCGCGGCGAGAGCGGCCAGCAGGCGCGGAAGATCGGCGGGATCATTTTGCAGGTCGCCATCCAATGTGGCGATGATGTCGCCGCGACTGGCGCTAAAGCCGGTCCAGAGCGCGGCGCTTTGACCGCTGTTGCGCGCGTGGCGAATAGCCCGAACGCGCGGGTCCAGCCGCTGCGCCTCCAGAATCCGCTCCCATGTCCCATCGGTGCTGGCGTCATCGACCAAAATCAGTTCGATGAGTCTCGGCTCTTTGCCCAGGGCTGCGAACACCTGCTCCGCCAAAGGCGCGACATTCAGCTCCTCGTTCCAAACTGGAGCAATGACTGAGATTTCCGGTGCCGGCTTGAGCATTCAGGTGCGGTCTCACTGTGACAAATGGTTCCTGGCTTGTCACGGCTCGTTTCTACAGCCTCGTTTGGTCGGGATGGCCGACGCCGTCGTCTGGTGGGGCGAAGCTCCTGCCGAGCCCTGATCATTTATTCAACCGGGCGGCCTGTTCATCGAAAGAAACGGCTCTAATTAGTTAGGGCTCGCCTCGCCCCACCAGCCATCCCTACCAAACGGGGCTGTCCCCAACAGGCAGGTTTGGCCGCACGCTACCGGTACAATAATGGCTTCCTGCGCCAATCCTTGTCCTTGTCATGGCCAAAACGAGTGACACGCGGACGTCGTTCACGCAAGCGCACCGATTCCACCCCGCAATAATAACCACTGGAGGCTTGGTTCAGTCCGACGCACTGCAACCTAAGGGTGTAAACACCCGGGTCCGGCCAAAAATCGAGCAAATGAACCTCTTCATTGGCGAGCTTTGGGCTGTAGAGATCGATAGGATCCCCAAGCTTGATCCCGTTTAACGATGCTTGGTACGTGCCGAAGTCATAGGACTTGGTCAGGTTCAATAAGAGGCGGAAAGGTTGTTTGTTGGTCACAGTAAAGGGGATCTCCAGCCAGGCATCCTGGTTGGTTTTCGGCTCGTAGAGCATTTGCGGGCCGGGATACAAATCGAGTTGCTGGCTGATGGCCTGACCGGTGCCCCGATGCGCCGAGTCTAAGTAGTCACGCGCATAGGCGACAATCGGGTCAAGACTGGGCAAGGCACGCTCGCGAGCACCAGGCGCGCGGGCGGTAAAGGTCGGCTGACCGGTTTGATACCAAAACGCGACACTCGAATAATCGTCTTCGCGTTCATTCCAGCTCGTGCTCTTGTAGTCGGGGTTTTCATCGGGGGCGATCCATCCGAAATGTTCGAAGGTTACTTTGATACCGGTGTTGAAGACAATCGGGTCATTGATGTGCCAGCGGTAGGCGCTGGTGTGGCTCCCGACAATCCCCCACTGATCAAAATATGGAACTCCGAAGTACGGCGTGCTGGCGGTTTTGAGCCCCCAGGCCAACAGGAAATAATCTTCTGTCCCTGTGCCCCAAATCGAGGCCTTGGCTTCGACGTCCAGGTAGATCTTTTCGTCTCCTTCGCCAAACCAGGCGGGGCTCCGCGTGCGCACCGCCAGTACCGTGCCCACATAGTGCCCCTTGCCCCGGGTCTCCAGCACAACGTAGTCCTTGCCGTGTTCGACGGGGTATTCCTGGCGGTACTGTGCATAAAAGTACGGGGTGTCTTTCGGCAGACTCTTCTTTTTGATCCAATCGATATTGTAGTAAAGCAGGCTGATTGGCTTGTCGCCCTGGTTGAGAATCTCAATACGCGCCGACTTGCGAAACGGCATCTGCCAAAAACAATTGTAGGCATCGCCGTCCTCAACCACCACCGGCAGGCTGATGACTTCGCGCCGCTGGCCAAAGCAGTTCGCGAAAAAATCCCCTACCGGCGCTTCCACCGCCGGCCGAGGGTTGCCGTCCCAGTACATGCGCAGCAGCATTTCCTGGTGGTTGGCCGAACCTTTCTTCGCCCAATCCTGCGGCTCGGGTCCCAGGAACGTTATCCACATGTGAGTGATAATCCCTGGCCCTTGTTCATCCAGCAGCACGTGCGTTTGGCCCGGCGCAACGCGGAAGTTATCCCAATTGCTCTGCTCATCGAGATCCCCCCTCGGCTCAGCTTTCGGATTCAGCTTCTCTTCACCCGTCCGCCGATTTTCGCCGACGCGCATCGTCGACGTGGATCGCATCGACCGGCCCTCCTGTGGTTTGGCCAAATCGTCCAGCACCCCCGCCTGCAAAGTCGAAAGAGACACAGCCAAGATCCAAGCCGCAAGCCCTGGGAGCGCCGGCGTCCCGCCGGCGCGATCGTTTAGTTTGTTGCAAGATGAAAGTGCCATGATTAAGAACTCGCCAGCGAGACGCCGGCGCTCCCAGGTTAGGCGGCCGGCACGTATTTCAGCTCCTTTATCTCCAACGTTCCCCTCTTCGCTTCATAGAAAGGTTTGCCGTTCTTTACCCCCACCGTGCCGTAACTCGAAGCTGTTGAAAAAAACGAATGAAAATCTCCGTGAATCGAGGGCTCCAGGTGGAGGATTTTTTCAACCGCGTCGTAGCGCGCGCCACTCAGGCCAAAGAGCAGAGCATAGGAGGACATCGCGCGGGCGTACCAGTGCCCGCACTCGTACTCATCAAACGGATTGCGAGCGCGGCCGTCATAGCGAGCGCGGCAGGTCCTTACGATATCCAGGCCCTCTTGGACCAGCCCAAGCCGCATGAGATGCGAAGCCACCTGGTACTCGATGCCCGTCCACACCTCATTCGAGTAAACGAAGGGCAACGAAAGTTCGCCACCCTTTGGCCAGGTGCAGAGCAGCAACCCGCCTTCGGCTCCGCACGCGTAGGTCGGCCGTTGCGGATTGGCAAAATCCGATAGGTCCTTTTTGAGATTGTATCTAAAGACCGATTGCAAATGACTCGAAACCTTGTTGCGATCGATCACCTGGCCCACACCGCAAACCAGCGCCAACCAGGCGCCCAATACGCCGTCGGCCAGGCATCCATTGCCGTATTGATATTTCGGCCCTTCTTTTTCAAAAATCGCAACCGCCTCCGGCGAGTAATTGCCGACCATGCTTTTGTTCTCCATCGGGTTTTGC
>Ga0210409_10002993_pt1 | contig 19445 bp, 19 predicted proteins | sample IncBWH17MmetaG_FD_161649 | JGI IMG/M metagenome (GOLD analysis project Ga0210409, IMG submission 161649) | Forest soil microbial communities from Barre Woods Harvard Forest LTER site, Petersham, Massachusetts, United States - Inc-BW-H-17-M | ecosystem: Environmental > Terrestrial > Soil >... | reverse complement strand
GCTGTACTTCGCCGGGGATGGCGCGAAGCGTGACGACGACGGCTATTTCTGGATCCTCGGTCGGGTGGACGACGTGCTCAACGTGGCCGGACATCGGATCGGCACCATGGAAGTCGAGTCGGCGCTCGTGGGGCATCCGGCGGTCGCCGAAGCGGCGGTTGTGGGCCGGACGCATCCCCTGAAGGGCCAGGCTTTGGCGGCCTTTGTGACGTTGCGCGCGGGTCGGGAGTCGTCAGCGGAGTTGCGCGACGAGCTTCGCGAGTTCGTCGCCGACAAGATCGGGGCGATCGCGCGCCCGGACGACGTCTTGTTCGCGGCGGATTTGCCGAAGACGCGGTCCGGGAAGATCATGCGGCGACTGTTGCGCGACATCGCCGAGGGACGGACGCTGGGGGACACGACGACGCTCGCCGATCCGAATGTCGTCGCGACACTCAAGGCGCAGTACGACGGCCAGGAGTAACGTGTTCACGAAACTCTTCCCCGAGTCCATTTTCCCGCGCAAGCTGAGCCCAGCCGCCGAGCGGCGCATGCGGCTCGCGATGGCGCGCGGCGAAGAAGCCATCATCCGCGCGCACGTCGACAACGCGCTCATGTTCGTCGACACGCTCGCCGAGGAGCTGTCGTTCGATCGCGCCATCGACACCTATATCCGGGTCATGGGCGTTCCCGAGCCCCTCGCCAGCACCGTCGCGACGCGCGCGCTCGTGGCTCTCGGTCAGGACCTGGTGCCGTATCGCCGACGCTCACGGGAATTGGAGCGCGCCGCGGCTGCCGCCAATACGGATGCCGCGCCGACCGAGGAAGATACGAAGCCGCGGCTACGGCTGAACGACGCGTCCGAGGCCCGTTCCCGTACGGTCAAGCGGGCGTAGCTCCCTGTAATCCGCGACGCTCGCGATCAAGATCAGGATGACGATCGCGGCGGAAGACAAGCAATAAATGCAATACGCGTGGATCACGAACGCTTCGAGCGACGTCAGATATGCCGTAAAGACGAAGCCGAGGATCCCTTCGCCGAGCAGAACGGCCGAGAGTTGGCGTGAATCCGTGAATCGGGAGAGAGTGCCGGCGATCGCGGTCGCGAGGACCGCGACATAGTACGCCACGCCCCACGCGGCGACGGGAAGGCCGAGAAACTTCGCCCACTTGCTCATCTGCACGGTTTCGCACGAGCCGATGGAGCAGCTCAGCTGGCCGATGTAACCGAGCTTATACAGCGTGAGATAGGCAGAGACGAAAACGCCGCCCAGTGCGAGGAGGGCGATGACCATGCGCTTCGTCATTTATTTCGTGGCGACGCGCTTCGCGGGGGCCGCCGCGGAGTCGACGAACGCCTTGAGTTGATCGTAGGGAATGACGCCGGGAATCTCTTTGTCGCCGATGATGAACGTCGGCGTCTGGCTGACCTTGCGCCGCTCGCCCTCGGCCTTGTTCGCCTGAATGTCGCGCACGTGGGCTTGAGAGTCGTAGCACGAGCGCCATTTGGCGACATCGAGGCCGAGATCTTTCGCGTACCCCTCGAAGGTGCTCGTGGGGTTACTCGTGGCCTGCGTGTTCCACTGGTCCTGACCCTGGAACAGCCGATCGTGCATTTCCCAAAAGCGACCCTGGTCATTGGCGCACGCGGCGGCTTCCGACGCGTACCACGTGTTCTTGTGCATCGGAAGCGGGAAATCGAAATAATGATAGCTCGCCAGGCCGGTCTCGATGATGCGTTTGCGCACATCCGGTTCCGTGACGACCGCGAAATTCCCGCACGCGGGGCACTCGAAATCCGCGAACTCGATGATCTGGACCGGCGCGTCGGGCTTGCCGAGGAGGTACCCCTTGGCCGGCCCGAGCGAGGCCGGATCAGCGACGGTCTGGACGGCGGGCGGCGTCTGCTTCTGGTTCACCACGTAGACGATGGCGATCACGCCGACGGCGGCGAGCAGGCCCAATGCGGTGAGAAAGCGAGCGTTTCCCGCCGCTCGCGCGGGCGGTTGACGGCGTGTGGCTACCATGATGGTGGTCCGTCTTCGTCTTCGGGTGTCCAGTCGGTCGGCTCCCAGGTGGCTTCGCCGGCCGATTGCGCCTCAGAGACGATCCGCCGGCTTTCGGCGATCTCGGGCGTGTCGTACGTGGCGCGCACCTCGTAGTGAAACAGCTCACTCTTGGCGTCGCCGATCAGTTTCATGAGTTCGGGAGCGTGAGCCAGAAGCTCCCCTTTGGCCTGGAGCGCCTGTATCCGGGCAGCGAGCGTCAGCAATAATCGCTCGAGGTTCCGCCGTCGCCCGTCGTCGTACGTCTCCTCGGCCATATTCGCAAAATATCGGGCGGGCCAGTGGACGCAACAACGTTAATTTGCGTCCGTGACAGCCAACGACTTTCTGACGGAATTGGGGTGGCGCGGCTTCCTGCACGGCGGTGCCACCGAGGCTGCGCCGCTCGACGCCGCGTTGAAGGCCGGGACGGTCAAGGGATACTGCGGTTTTGATCCGACAGCGGACAGTCTCCATGTCGGGAGTCTCCTGCCCTTGATGGGCCTGGTGCATTTGCAACGCTCCGGGAACCAACCGGTGGCACTCATTGGCGGCGGCACGGGCCTCATTGGCGACCCGAGCGGCAAACGCGCCGAGCGGCCGTTGGCCGACCGCGAGCTCATAGAGGAGAACGCGCAGAAGATCTGGCGGCAGATCGAGCCGTTTATTCCCGATGCGCAGATGGTGAACAACCTCGATTGGCTCGGGGATCTCAACCTGATCGAGTTCCTGAGGGATACCGGGAAGCACTTCTCCGTGAACGTCATGCTCCAGCGCGAGTCCGTGAGCGCGCGCATGGAGGCGGGCATCTCGTTCACCGAGTTCTCGTACATGCTGCTGCAGGCCTACGACTACCTCGAGCTGCATCGGCGCCACGGCGTGAACCTGCAGATCGGCGGGAGTGACCAGTGGGGCAACATCGTCGCTGGCGTCGATCTGATTCGGCGCGTCACGGGCGATACGGTGCACGGGCAGACGTTCAACCTGATCACGACTGCGTCAGGGACGAAATTCGGCAAGACGGAAGCGGGGGCGGTCTGGCTCGATCCCGAGAGGACATCGCCGTATCAATTTTACCAATTCTGGATCAACGTCGACGATCGCGACGTGGGTCAGTATCTGCGCTACTTCACACTCTTGCCTCGCGTCGAGATCGAGTCGCTCGAAGCCAGCACCACGCTCGCACCCGAGAAGCGGGCGGCTCAGAGAACGCTGGCGTTCGAGGTAACGAAGCTCGTGCACGGCCCCGATGCCGCCACGCTCACTCGAGAGATCTCGGTGCTGCTTTTCGACAAAAGCGACGCCCGGAACCTCTCACCCGCCGCACTCGAGACGCTCGAGGGCGAGATCCCTTTTGTCGAAATGCCGATGTGGGAGGACTGGAGGGGCTTTATCACGGATGCGTTGGTGGCCACCGGACTTGCCCCATCCAAGGGCGCCGCGCGGAGGTTAATGGAGCAGGGCGGCGTCTATATCAACAATGCGAAGCGCGTCGGAACTGACCCAGACGTCCCACTCGAAGGCCAGCGATATTTGCTCCGGAAGGGGGCGCGCGACTATGCGCTCGTCCGAGTGATGGAGCGATAGCGCGGATCGAACGCGTCGCGGAGCGCGTCACCAAGCAGGTTGAACGCCATGACGGCCGCCCCGATCGCGAGGCCAGGGGCGACCGACGTCCATGGGGCGTGGCGCAACTGGGCGAGATCGCGGCCGTCGGCGATCATCGAACCCCACGAAGGCGTCGGCGGCTGCACGCCGAGCCCCAGGAACGAGAGGGCCGCTTCGGCCATGATCGCGCCGGCGATGCCGAGCGTGGCGGCGACGATGACCGGGGCGATGACGTTCGGCAGGACGTGCCGCACGAGAATTCGCCGGTCGCGCGCGCCGAGGGCTCGAATGGCCTGCACAAATTCGAGCTCGCGGACGACGAGCACCTGGCCGCGGACGAGTCGGGCCATCCCCGCCCAGCCGACGAAGCCAATCGTCGCGAATACAACGACGAGCGATGGCGACAGTGCCGCGACCATCGCGATCAGCAGGAGTAGCGTGGGGAATGCCAGCGTGACGTCGGCCAGGCGCATCACGATTTCGTCGATCCAACGGCCGTAGAAACCCGCGAGCAGGCCGAACGTCAGGCCAAGCGTCACCGCGATGCCCTGGGAGATGAGACCCACGGCCAACGAAACCCGGGCGCCGTACACGAGACGCGCCCACACATCGCGACCGGCTCCGTCAGTGCCCAGCCAATGCGCGGCCGATGGCGCCTGCAGCCGGATCCCCAGGTCTTGTGCGATCGGATCATGATGGGAGATCAACGGCGCCGCTAACGCGGCGCACGTGATCGCCAGCATCAGCGTCGCGCCGACGACCGCACGGGGATCAGCCGACAGACGACGCCACGGAGTCATGGTGACGGTGTCATGGCGACGCTGGCGTCGGAGTGGACACCGGGGGCTGGCGACGCCAGCGACGGTGATGCCAGAAGTACTGCTCCGGATACTGCCGGATGACGCGCTCGAGCGCCGCCGTAAAGTTGGCGACGACGATGTCGACGTCGCGGTCACGGTCGCCGGTCTCGGGCACGTCGATCGCCTCGATGTGCATCCGGAAGCGCCCACTCGGCAGCCGCATCGCCGCCATCGCGGCCACCGGCGCGCCGAGGCGCTTGGCGAACACGGCCGGGCCACGCGGCGTCTTCGCCAGACGACCAAAGAACGGCACGAAAGTCGAAGCCAAGCCTTTCACGCCCTGGTCGGCGAGAAACGCGACCAGTCGCCCATCGCGCAGCGATCGCGCGGTGCGCCGCACGGCCTCGTGGTCGTGCACGACCACCATGCCCATGTCCGCTCGCGTGCGCGTGATATACTCCTCGAACAACGGATTCGCCTGCCGCCGCGCGATCGCGTCAATCGGAACGCCGCGGGCGGCGAAGTAGGCGCCGCCGAGTTCCCAGTTCCCGACATGGCCGGTCACCGCGATGATGCCGCGCCCGGCGGCCATGGCCTGCTCGACCCAGTCCCAGTTATCGACTTGTTCAAATAAATCGACAAGACCCTGACGGCCGAGCCGAGGCGCTAACGCGATCTCCGCCGCGTTCCGGCCCAGATGCCGGTACGCAGCGCGCGCCGTCTGTTCGACGTCCGCTCGACTCATCTCCGGGAACGCCGCGGCGATCTGTTGCTCGACCACCGCGCGGCGGATGCCGAGAGGCCGATAGCCGAGCGCGCCGATCCACGCGCCAAACGCGCCGGCGTTTGGCCAGCTCAACGTCTCGATCGCGCGGACCGCGCCGCGCAGCGCATAGAACTCGGCCGCTTGCGCCAGCGTGGTCATGCGCAGACCTCGTCGACGAACGCAATTGTCTCGGCGGCGACGCGGTCCCAGTTGTAGTGGGACTCGACAGCGCACCGCGCCGCGCGGCCCATCGAGTCGCGGAGCGCGCGGTCGTCGAGTAAGCGGCGAATCGCCGCTGCCACAGCCGCAACATCGGTCGGAGGCACCAATATTCCTGTTTCGCCATCCCGCACTGCCGACGAAACACCACCAGAGTTTCCGGCGACGCTGGGCACACCACTGGCCGCGGCCTCGACGAAGGAGATTCCGAAGCCCTCGGCCTGTGCGCCATCCTCCCGTGACAGCCCGACATACACGTCGGCCGACGCATACGCTTCGGCAATCTGGTCATCGGAGAGTGCGCCGGCGAATGTCACGCGTTGCGCGACGCCCGCTTCGCGGGCGATCGCCTCCAGCCGAGGGCGGTCGTCGCCCGTGCCGACCACCGTATAGCGCACGTCGGGCGGCAGCAAGGCGAGGGCGCGAATCGCGACGTCTTGGCCTTTATGTGGTACCAGCCGAGCGACGGTGAGCAACGTTCGTGGGTGCACAACGGCCGGCCGGAAGAACGCGGGGTCGGTGCCGAGATCGATCGCGGCGACCGGCGGTGGGTTCTTGATCCCGGCCTCTCGCATGACGGCCCGCGCTAGGTCCGCGCTCCATTGTGAGATCGCGACGATGCCTCTGGCGTCGCCGAGAATGCGGCGAAGGGTCCAGCGCTTCAGTGGGTTCGCGGCGATTTTGCGTCGCTCTTTGAGTAGGTCCAGGCCGTAGACATAGACCACGTATGGGCGCCGCATGAACCAGACCGGGTAACCGGCCGGGCGGATATTGCCGCAATGGAGGATGCCCGTGCGCGGCAGGGCTCGTGCCCATCGAATCTGGTTCGCCGCCCGCTTTGCGGCGGCGATCCCAAACGGCATGCGCACGATCGAGTACGGCTCACCGGCGTCGAATTCGGACGCGTGGGGGTGAGATACGGTTGAGACTCGCACACCGCCCACACGGGCTAGGCGGCGACAGAGCTCCACGTGGACGCGCGCTATGCCGCCGAGGTCGGGACCGTAATCCTGCGTGACGAAGACGTGGCGCTCGCTCATTTCCAGCGGCTGCGGTCGCGCGCCTCGTCGGCCGCGCGCTGCATCGCATCGAGCATGGAGCGCTCCGTATACTCGCGCGCGACCCGAGCGCGCCCCGCGCTCCCCATCGCGGCGCGCTGCTCATCCTGCGACAGGAGCTCGGCGATGGTAGCCGCCGTCGACGGCGTGTCACCCGGCGGGAGAATCATGCCGCTGATGCCATCGGCCACGTAGCGACTAGCGACGGTGCCGCGGTCGACGAGCACCGGGATGCGCATAGCCATGAAATCGAGCACGCCGTAGACCGCCGTGTCGTCGCTCGCCACCACCCAACCCAAATCCGCGGCGCGCAGAACGGCCAGGTCGTCGTCGCGGGCGACGAGGTGCGTCACCGCGTGGCCAATGTCGAGCGCGGCGGCTTGCATGCGCAGGTCTTCGTGATCGGCGCCGGGACCAAACAAGAGCAGATGCAATTCGGGATGCCGCGGCGCGAGCATCCCCATCGTGCGCAACACGGTCGCCGCGCGCGCCTTGCCGCCGTGATCATAGACGCAGACGATGAGTCGCGGTGGCGGGCCGCCGTTGTGCAAGGACAGCGTGGCAGGCCGCAGCTCGTCGTACCGCGCCGGGTCGATGCCGAGCTCCGCGACCAGCGACCCGCGAACGCGCGGCAGCGCCGGCGCGGCCTGCGCCTCGCTCGGCGTCGTGAACAGCAGACCAGTCGACGCTATGCGCGAGGCGAGCTTGGTCGCACGATCGGCGACCAACAGATCGCCGGCCGGCGTTCGCCGGACGATGCCGCCGCGCCCCGCCAACCGGGCCGCGCCGGCGGCCGCAAGGTGCTCGCGGTCGGAATGCACGAACACCGTTTCGACGAAGCGCTCGAGGAAGAGGTGGTGTAGGCGCCAGCCCTCGAGGGCCACCGCGCCGCCGGCCTCGAACGGAATGACCTCGCATCCCTCGGCCGCGACTCTCGCTTCAACGGCGCCGCCCGGGGGGCAGACGAAAGTGACCTGGTAGCCGCGGTCGGCGAGTCCGCGCGCCGCAGACGCGAATACGCGCGCGCTCCCGGTCCAGACCGGGGACGAGTAGTAGAAGAGAACGCGCACCGTTGTTAGAGTGCGCCAGCCGCCTCGACGCCTTCACGCAGCGGATCGCGATCTTGCGCCGTGTGCAAGCGGTAGTACGCGCCCCGGGCCGCCAGCAGTGCGTCGTGCGTGCCGCGCTCGACGACTCGGCCGCGCTCCAGCACCAGAATCAAGTCGGCGTGGCGAACCGTCGAGAGCCGATGGGCAATCACAAAGACCGTGCGGCCGGCGAGAAGTCGGTCGATCGCTTCTTGCACGAGGCGTTCCGACTCTGTGTCCAGGGCCGACGTCGCCTCGTCGAGGATCAAGATCGGAGGATCTACGAGCAGCGCTCTGGCAATGGCGATGCGTTGGCGCTGTCCGCCCGACAGTCTCGTCCCTCGTTCGCCGAGCATCGTATCGTAGCCGTGTTCCAGCTCGGTGATAAAGCCATGAGCGTTCGCGGCTCTGGCAGCAGCCATGATTTGATCATCGCCGTAGGCGCCTTCGGCGCCATACGCGATGTTGTTTTTCACCGTGTCGTTGAAGAGTACGGTGTCTTGGCTCACGATGCCTGTTAGTGCCCGAAGAGAGCGAAGAGAGATCTCGCGGGCATCGATTCCGTCGACGAGAATACGGCCCGACACGGGTTCGTAGAATCTCGGGATCAGGTCCACCAGCGTGCTTTTCCCAGCACCGCTCGGACCGACGAGCGCGACGACGTCGCCCTTACGGGCAACGAACGACACATCCGTGAGCACCGGGTCGTCCGGAGCATAGGCGAACGAGACGTGCTCGAAGACCACGCTCTCGCGGAGGCCATCCGGCGTGCGGGTCCCGTGGTCGACCGCCGTCTCGCTGGTCTCGTCCAGGATGCTGAACACACGATCGGCCGCGGCGGCCGACGTCGCGGCGGTCGTCCACAACTGCGTGAGCTGCTTGAGCGGCTGCAACAGCCGCATGACGACCGACAGGAAAACGATGAGCTGCGACGCCTGGAGCGTGGCGCCGACGAGCACCTGCCGCGCGCCGATCCAGAGGAGGCCGACGGCCACCGCCGTACCGAGCGTCTCGGTAATGGGCTGCGACAAGAGCGCATGGTTGCTCAGCTTCACCATCTCCCGCGAATAGCGCTGGCTGGCCTCGACGAATCGACGTTCCTCGTACGGCTCGGCGCGGAACGACTTCACGAGACGCATGCCGCTCACCGACTCCTGCACGACGCTCATCATCTCGCCGTAATCGTTGCGGATGCGCCGGGCGCCCTTCCGGAGCTTGCGGAGCAACGGCTGGAGCGCGCCGATGATCGCCGGCGCGACGACCAGGGCCAGCAGCGTCAAGTGCGCGGAGATCGCGAACAGAAAACAGATATACGCGATAATGAGCGAGGCATTCTGCAAACCCTGCGTGACCACCTGGGTGATCAGCGCTTTCGTCTGGTCGGTGTCGGTCAGAACCTTGGTGAGGATCTGACCGGCACGCGTGCGCGTGAAGTAGCGGAGCGGGAGCCGCTGCAGGTGCGCATACACCGCGTTCCGCATATCGCGGACGACGTACTCCTGCAACTGGGCGCCGAGGGTACCGCCGCGCCAGGCGAACAGGTTCTTGAGCGCGACCGTACAGACGACCATGACGATCACGATCTCGAGCGACCGCATCTTGTCGTTCGGATCCAGCAACGCGCCGATCGTCACGGCCAGGATGCGGGACAGCCAACCGCTGTTCGGCGGCAACAAGGTCTTGAGGCCGAACAGCGCATTGAGGAACGGAATCAGGAGCGCGAACGCGTAGGCATCGAGTACCGCGGCGGCCATACTGCACGCCACGGCGAGTCCCATTCGCCAAGCGTGCGGCCGGAGGAAATGGAGCAGCCGGCGGTAGACGGATTTCACTTGCGTGGCGTCAGCAACGCAACGGGGAGAATCACCTCTTCGGGCGTGACGCCCCCGTGCAGGAAGGAGCCGCGATACCGGCTCTGATATTCTCGGAGCTTCGTCGGATACACGAAGAACGTATCGCCGGCGGCGAGCAACGTGTTGGCGCCGAGGCCACGCCTGGGGAGCCGCAATGCGTCGGCATTGGGGAACAACAGCGCATGCTCGGCGTGCTCGGCCCGGACATCCTCGCCGAACTTATAGCGCAGATTCGCCGTCGCGTCCCGCTTCGCGTAGACGGTGGCGGGCGTCTGGCAGTGGATGGATCCGTGGTCGCTGGTCAGCAGCACGGCGATTTTGCGGCGGGCCGCTTCTTTGAGGACCGAGAACAACGCCGAGCGCTGGAACCATTGGCGTGTGAGCTGCCGAAGCGCGATTTCGTCGCGGGCGACTTCATACAGAATGGCTGACTCGCTGCGCCCGTGGGTGAGCAGGTCCACAAAATTGAAAACGAAGGCGCTCACCCCTTCCGGGGCGATGGCCGCGTTGACCCGACGATCGAGTTCATCGGAGTCGACGGCCGTCGAGATCTTCTGGTAACGAACGGGAGTCGTGCGACCGAGCTCTTTGAGGTTGGCCTCGAGGAGATCTCGCTCGTGGGCGTTGAGGGACTCGTCCTCGCGATCACCGGGGCCCCACCAATCGGGGAAACGGGCCGCGATTTCGCCCGGGAAAAGACCACTGAACAACGCGTTCCGGGAGTAGGGTGTCGCCGTGGGTAAGACGGCGAAATGGTGATTGACTTGGAGCTCGAACAACGGGGCCAGCAATGGCGCCAGGACGAGCCACTGGTCGAGACGCAGACAGTCGATGACGACGAACACCGCGGCCTTCTCCCGCGACAAGATCGGCATCAGAAACTCACTGATCACGTCCACCGAGAGCGGTGGGCGATCGCCCTCGAGATTCCGGAGCCAGCTCGGATACGCCTCCATCATATACGCCGCGAACTCGCGGTGCATGTCCGCGTAGAGGCCGCGCAGCGACTCGTACAGACCCATCTCGCCGGCGGCCGCGAGCTCGACGTCCCAGGACATCAGCTCGCTATACCGCGTGATCCATCCGCGCCAGTCGAGCGGCCGCGCTCGCTCGAGCTCGATGGAGCGGAAGCGCTCGACGAAACGGCGCGCGATCGCCTGTTGGCGGATGCGAGGGCCTTCCAGGATGCGACGGACGACGGTGAGGACCTGGCGCGGATTGATCGGCTTGATCAGATAATCGCGGATATTGGCCCCGATCGCCTCGTTGAGCGTCGCGTCTTCCTCGCTCTTGGTGACCATGACGACGGGCAACGTCGGGCTGATGGCCTGGAGCTCGCGATAGATCTCGAGTCCGCGCTTGCCAGGCATCTGTTCATCGAGCAGGACGATGTCGAACGGCCGGCGGCGGAGGAGCTCGACGGCGTCGTCGGCGTTGGTTGCGGCCTCAACGTCGTAGCCGCTCTCCCGAAGGAAAATCCGGTGGGATTCCAGGAGTTCGGCCTCGTCATCGACCCACAACACGGCCTTGGGACTCGGTGCCATCGTACTGCGCAATGTACCCGCACGCCGTACATTCGTCATGTGTTCTCGCTGAGCGCGCATTCACGACCACCCTATGCTGTCCGAGAGACGCCGTTTCGGTTTCCGGCGTTAGCCGCGCTCGCCGGCCGTGGACAGATCGGCGGCGACCGCGAAGTCGCGCTGGCCTTATTTCAGACCGCGCGATTGGTGAACGGACTCGTACCCCCGAACGCGCTGAGCGCTCCAGCGCGCGCATCCCGCGCGCTGGCGGCCCGTCAGTGGTTGTCGGCTCTGGCATTGCCGCCCGCGCTCCGGACACCATTTACGCGGCTGACCGATGCTACGGGGGCTCCATCCGGCGATGTGCGGGCGGCGCTTCGTGCGGTGATCGACGCCGCCGGCGCCATGCTAGATGCGCCGAGCCGGGCTGAGCTGGAGCGGCTGCTCAGCGACCTGGAGCCGTAGTAATCGCTTTTCCAATCGATGCCACGGCGTCAACCAGGGCATCCAGATCCTCGCGGCGCGTGCGGTGATTGGTAATAGCGCAACGGATTGCATACCGGCCCGCGACCTTCGTACCCGATGGCACAGCCACCCCGGTCTCCTGCAAGCGCAGCAGAATCTCTTCGTTGACCGCGTCGTCACCCGGCGCATAACGAAAGCACACGACGTTGAGCGCCACGGGCGCGAGAAGTTCCAGCAGCGGGTGGGCATCGATTCGCTCGGCAAGATATCGTGCCTGTTCTACGTTTTCTTCAATCATCCGCGCGAGCGCATCGGTCCCGTGCGCCTTGAAGGACATCCACACCTTGAGCGCCTTGAATCCCCGTGTGAGCTCAATGCCCCGCTCAGCGAACGGCAGGCCGCCAGCGATGACTCCACGCGTGGTTGGCGCGAGATAACTCGCGCTGGTCGCGAATGTCGAGCGCACCAACGCCGGGTCACGCACGAGCACACACGCGCATTCGAAGGGGAGATATCCCCATTTGTGCAGATCAAAGCCCACCGAGTCCGCGCGTTCGAGCCCAGCCACGAGTGACCGCAACGTCTCCGAGAGACTCACCAGCGCACCGAAGGCGCCATCGACGTGAAACCATACGCCGGCGTCGCGCGCAATATCGGCCATCGCATCGAGATCATCGATTGCGCCCGTGTTCACGGTGCCGGCCGTCCCGATGATCGCGAATGGGGGCTCGGCCTTGACTGCCTGACGGAGCGCGTCGAGGTCGATACGGTCGTCCGGCGCGACTCGTATTGGCTTGAATGTAAGGCCGAGGAGACTCGCGGTTTTTTTCGCCCAACTGTGCGTTTCCGTGGAGCCGTAGCAGACCATCCTCGACGATGATGAATTTTGCGCGACTCGGAGCGCGAGCAGATTCGCCATCGACCCGCCCGAGACGAACAGCCCACTCGCGTCGTCCGGAAACCCAAGAAGCTCGGCCAGCCACGCGATCACGCGCTGCTCGACCAACGTGGGCGCCTGGTCGAAGCCCGCCATGTGTGGGTTGATTCCCGCGGCCAACATGTCGGCCATCATGCCGAGTGGCGTGCCGTTCCCCTGGACCCAACCCCAGAAACGAGGATGGATGTTGCCGTTCGTGTACGGCATCACGTTCGTCACGAAATCATCGTAGGCCGCCGCGGCGCCACCTCCATCGCGTGGCAGCGGCTCGGTCATGAGCGCGCGGCGCACGGCCGGTGGCATCGGCCGCCACGCGGGCTGCTCCCGCAGCGTCGACAAGTGATCGAGCATGTCGTCCACCATTCGATGGGCGAGCGCGCGAAACTCGTCCCAGTCCGTCGGATCGAGGCTCATTATCGAATGCGGCGCAGTTGCTCCTGCAACGCGTGAAAGACACCGGGGCCGTAAGTCGCGATCAGACGGGAAACGCCGTAGATGGCGACCAAGAACAGCATCATGAACAATAGATCGAGCCCCATGATGAGCACGAGTACGACGGCCAGCATCCCGAATATGAGCACAAGAAACGGCCCGAGGAGCACCGTCATGAGGATCGCGCCCAACAGCGATGGCTTACGCGTCGAGAGCGCGATATGCGCGCCCATCGCCCGGAGGGCCTTGAGACGGCGCTCGGCGCCGACGTTCATGGAGCGCGAGAGCGCCGTAGCGCTCGACGAGTCGGTATCGTCGCCGCGCGTCGATCCCCACCACGCCGCGAAGAGGTGCGAGACCGGCGCGGCTTTCGGCACCGCGACCGGATAGCGACTCAGGCGCTCGACAGCCGAAGCCAGTCCATCCGGATTCCGGGTCAACTGCACAGCCGTCGCATCGGCCAGCAGTTGACGGCGCTTCCACATCGCGCCAATCAGTTGCCCGACCACGAGACCGCTCGACAATCCGACGACCATATCGATCGACATCGCCGACCATTGAATCGGCAGCGTCACCATCGTCAAACAGCCGCTGTTGCTGTGCCGAGACGTGAACCGCTGAATGTCCTCGTCCGAGTCCGCCGCGCGCGCGAGCGCGGTCATGACGGCGTCCTGTTCGGACGCGCCGTGCGGCAGGATGGCGAGACGGACGAATCGAAACAGGATGCGCCAGGCGCGGAATCCGAACAGCGCGTTGAGCAGCAGGCTGACCACGCCCATCGTCTGATAGATCGACAGGATGATCAGCGCGATCTTGAGATCGCCGTTCCCGACGGCGCCGATCAAGCGGCCGATGATCGCTTGGGTCTCGTCGCGGCCCAGTCCGTCCAACAACGGCCGTGTGACCACAACCGTCGCGTCCGACATCGACCAGCCGACGGCCGCCGCGTTCGCCGCACCGCCGGCGGCTGCGGCATCGAGGAGCATCACGCGCGGCGGTGGAACGCCCGCGGCAATCGCCATCTCCTCGACGAGGTTCATGAGCTGGCGTTCCTCGAAATCGTTCAGGTTGGGGTCCCGGGCCCCGAGCGTCAGCAGGACGCCACCGACTCCCGCTCGACGGAATACGACGCGGATCATGGCCCAAAAACCGAGGAGCAGGATCGCTCCGGGTAGCACCAGGACACCCGAGACAATGAGCATCTCGCGGAAAGGCACCACTACCTGCTTTCCGGCGAGGAACGCGAGGGCGTGAGGGAACAGCAGCGGGACGTTGTGTAGCTCCGTCAGCCAGGGCGAGCGCGTTACCTCGGCCACGAGGAGCGCTACCGCGTACAGCAACGGCGTGATCAGAATGCTGAGCGGCAGTCCCGTGAGGAACACAGCCGCGATCGCCGCGGCCGAGAAACGCCAGCTGGCGCGCCGGTGGCGGCGCTGCATCGAGAAAAACGTGACCCGGTCGACGGGACCAGGGATCGGCTTATACGGGGACTGCGCAGCCACCGGCACGCTCCAATCTGACTTCCTCGGCTCACCGTCGTCTATGGGCGTGAGCCGGCCGCCCGATATCTCGCCTTTATCCCAGTTGCTGCGCCGGATCGACGCCCTGGCCGACGGAGCGCCGCCGGGAGACACTGTCGCAACCGGGTTTCCGACCGTGGATAAGCTGCTCGGTGGCGGGCTGCGTACCGGCGACCTGGTGGTCATTGGCGGCGACGTGGGAAGCGGCAAGTCGGCGTTGGCGCTCGGCATCGCCATGCGGGCGGCGATCCGTGGTTCCGTCGTCCGGTACTACTCGGGCGAGATGACGCCCGAACGCGTGTACGAACGCATGCTCGCGATCGAGGGCCGGGCGCGGATCGATGACCTGCGGCATGGAGCGCTGGACGATGCCGCGCGGTCTGGTGTGGCGGCGGCGACGCTGCGCATGCGGGACGTGGCGCTGATGGTGGACGGGTTACCGGCTGAAATCGGCGACGCGCTTCGCGCCGTCGCCGGCATGCAGCTCGGGGTGATTGATTCACTCCAAGCGCTTTCCAACGGCGAGGATGCTGTGCGCGGCCTCAAAGCTCTGGCGTTGGAGCTGGGCGTGGCTCTGCTGGTCACCGCGCATCTGCCTGGACTGGACAAGAGTCGAGCCGATCCTCGGCCTACACTCGACGACTTCGGGTCGCGACACGCCGTGAAACAACATGCTGACATAGTTCTAGGATTGTTTCGCGAAGAGATGTACGGCGGCGGCCAGGTGGTCGAAGGCGCAACAGAGCTCCTGGCGCTCAAAAACCGGGGCGGCCCGACCGGCTACATCGACCTCTATTTCTACAAGCAGTGGCTGCGGTTCGAGGATCTGCTGGATTAGATTTGTGGCATGGCCGGCCACAGTAAATGGAAACAGATCAAGCACTACAAGGCCGCGGCCGACGCCAAACGCGGGGCGCACTTCACGAAGCTCATTCGTGAGATCACGATCGCGGCCAAGGTCGGTGGCGGTGACCCAGCCGGGAACCCCCGCCTCCGCACGGCCATAGAAAACGCGCGTGCCGCCTCGATGCCAAAGGACAACATCGAGCGCGCCATCAAGAAGGGCACGGGTGAGCTCGAAGGCGTCGATTATACCGACGTGATGTATGAAGGCTTCGGCCCTGGCGGTGTCGCCCTGCTGATCCAGGCCGTGACTGATAATCCCACGCGAACCGTAGCCGAGGTCCGGCATAAGCTATCGCGCGGCGGCGGCAACCTCGGGGCGACCAACTCCGTAGCGTGGATGTTCGAGCGCAAAGGGCAGATCAGCATCGACGCGGCCGGCCGGGACGAGGACGCGACGCTCGAGGCGGCGCTCGACTCGGGCGCCGAGGATGTCGAGCGCGAGGGCGACTTGTTCGTGGTGACAACCGATCCGGCGTCGCTCGGCGCCGTCAAGGCGGCGCTCGAAACGCGAGGCGTCCAGTCCAAGGAGGCTGAGCTCGCGTGGGTGCCGAAGAACACGGTGCGCGTGGAAGGCAAGACCGCGGAGTCACTGCTCAAGCTCCTCGAGGAGCTCGAGGACCTCGACGACGTGCAGAAGGTCGAGGCCAACTTCGACATGGACGTGCCGGACCTGGTGTGATCGTCTTGGGGCTCGACCCCGGCACGGCCACCACCGGGTATGGCGTGGTCCAGAGCAACGGGCCAGCGCTCATCGAGTGTGGCGTGATCCGCACGAACCCGCGCGATCCCCTGCCTCAGCGGCTGAACGACATCTATTCGGGCGTGCAAGACATCATTGACCGCCACGCGCCTTCGGCGCTCGCGGTCGAGGACGTGTTTTACGCTAAGAATGTGCGGACCACCGTGGTGTTAGGACATGCCAGGGGTGTGATTCTGCTGGCTGGTGCGCAACGAGGGATCCCGGTTTATGAATATCCGCCACGGGAAATCAAGAAGGCGGTGACCGGCGTGGGTGGCGCGACGAAGGAGCAGGTGCAATACATGATGATGCGTCTACTCCGTCTCAAGACCGTGCCCCGCCCCGCCGACGCATCCGATGGCGTAGCGGCAGCGCTCACGTGCTGCCTGACGCACGCGGCGGTTCGCGCATGATCAGCCGCATCCATGGCCGGCTCGCGGCCAAGGAGATCGATCATCTGGAGATCATGGTCGCCGGCGTCGGCTACGAGGTCGCCGTCCCGCTCGGCGTGTACGAAAAACTGCCGGCCGTCGGCGAGGACGTCGCGCTGTGCACGCATCTGGTGGTCAAGGAAGATGCGTGGCAGTTGTTCGGCTTCTCGACGCCTCGCGACCGGCGCGTCTTTCGAGCCCTGCTCGGCGCCAAAGGCGTCGGACCGGCGTTGGCGCTGGCGTTGCTGTCAGCGCTCAACTCGGACCGGCTGGTTCGCGCAATACGCGAAAAGGATATCGTGACGCTCCAGACCGTCCCGCGCGTGGGACGAAAGAAAGCCGAGCAGCTCGTCCTGGATCTTGCGGACAAGCTCGACGATCTCGCCGAAACCGAGGATCTTCCTGGCGTGCCGCTTCGCGGCAACGCCGAGGACGCCATCCGCGGGCTCGTCTCGCTTGGGTATGCACGGACCGACGCCGAGCGGGCCGTGCGCGCCGCCGCGGGTCAGACGGTTGCTGATATTGTCAGACAGGCGTTGAAAACTCTTGCCGGGAGTGCGACGTGAGAAGCTCGCAGCGCGCGGGGACATTCACCGAGTCGGTGATTCGCGAGATGACGCGGGTCGCGCAGAAATACGGCGCGATCAATCTCGCGCAGGGGTTCCCCGATTTCCCGATGCCCGCGCCCATGAAAGACGCCGCGTGCGCGGCGATCCATGGTGACATCAACCAGTACGCGATCACGTGGGGATCGTCACCGCTGCGGATCGCCATCGCCGAGAAATACCGGCGATGGTACGATATGCCGGTCGACCCGGAAACCGAGATCACGGTCACCTGCGGTGCGACGGAGGCAATGGCGTCGACGTTTCTGGCGTTGATCGATCCCGGCGACGAGGTCATCGTCTTCGAGCCGTTCTACGAGAACTATGGGCCCGACGCCATCCTGGCGGGGGCTAAGCCCAAGTTCGTCCCGCTCGAACCGCCGGGTTGGCGACTGGACCTGGACCAGCTACGGGCCGCGTTCTCGCCGCGCACCAAAGCCATTGTACTGAACACGCCGCACAATCCCAGCGGCCGCGTGTTCACTCGCGAGGAATTGACCGTCATCGCTGCACTGTGCCAGGAGCACGATGCGTGGGCGTTCACCGACGAGATCTACGAGCACATTCTGTACAGCGGACATCACCATTTGCTCGCCACGTTCCCGGGCATGCGCGAGCGGACGGTCACGATTTCAGGACTCTCGAAGACATTCAGCTGCACCGGCTGGCGGCTCGGCTACACCATCGCGCCGGCGAAGGCAACGGACGCCATCAGAAAGGTCCACGACTTTTTGACGGTCGGGGCGCCGGCTCCGCTGCAAGCCGCCGGAGCGGTTGGGTTGGCCTTCGACGCTGATTACTTCAATCGTCTCGCGCAGGAGTATCGCGAGCGCCGCACCATCTTGTCGGCGGCGCTACGAGAGGCCGGTTTTATTTTTACCGAGCCAGCTGGGGCTTATTACATCTTGGCTGATTTCTCCGAACTGTCCGGAGATGACGACACGACGTTCGCCACGTGGCTGGCGAGAGAAGGCGGCGTAGCCACCGTGCCCGGGACCAGCTTCTTCTCTCACAAGGAGCTGGGACGGAAGCTGATCCGATTCGCCTTCTGTAAGAAACGCGAGACGCTCGAGCGCGCAGCCGAGCGGCTCGCCAGCATCAACGAACGCGTGTAATGGCTCGGCCCGAGATCACGACACCCGAGGAGCTCGCGGAGGAGGGGGCCGTCGAGCTGTCGCTGAGACCGCAGCGGCTGTCGGAGTTCATCGGGCAGCAGAAGGTCAAAGACTCGCTGCAGATCGCACTCGACGCCGCGCTCGCGCGTCGGGAGCCACTCGATCATACGCTATTCTTTGGCCCGCCTGGTCTCGGAAAGACGACCCTCGCGGAGCTGATCGCCCGGGAAATGGGCGTAAGTATTCGAGCCCTATCTGGACCAGGTATAGAGAAGCCCGCCGATCTCGTGACGACGCTCACGAATCTTGGCGAGCGAGATGTCCTGTTCATTGATGAGATTCATCGGCTGCGACCGGTCATAGAAGAGTTTCTCTATCCGGTGATGGAAGATTTCAAGTTCGAGATGCGCATTGGCGAAGGGCCGAAGGCGGCCATCCACCGCATGTCCGTCGAGCCATTCACCCTCGTCGGCGCCACCACGCGGCTCGGCATGATCTCGGCGCCGCTCAAGGCACGCTTCGGCATCGAGCTGAGGCTCAACTACTACCCCGACGCGGATCTCGAACAGATCGTGAGGAGGACGGCCGAGGTATTGGGCGTACCCATCGACGCCGCCGGGACGCATGAGATCGCGCGGCGATCGAGAGGGACGCCGCGCGTGGCCAATCGACTGTTGAGGCGCGTGCGCGATTTCGCGCAGATGCGGGCGCAGGGACGCATCACCGAGAGCGTCGCCGCGCAGGCGTTGGCCATGCTCGATGTCGACCAGATGGGGCTCGACGACATGGATGCGCGTATCCTGAAGACCATTATCGACAAGTTCAGCGGCGGGCCTGTGGGGCTCGGCACCGTGGCCGCGGCGGTCGGCGAGGACGCCGAGACTATCGAGGAAGTGTACGAGCCGTTTCTCGTACAGAACGGGTTTCTGCAACGCACGCCACGCGGGCGCGTGGCCACCAAGCGTGCGTATGAGCATTTCGGGTATACACCGCCGAGTGCTCAGCCGGAGTTGTTCTGACGGCTGACGGGTCGCGCACGGCCGATTACGATTACGCGCTCCCGCCTTCGGCGATCGCGCAGTACCCAGTCGAGCCGCGGGATGCGTGCCGCCTCATGGTCATCGATCGCTCGGTCGGGCTGATCACCCATCGACATTTTCGCGACCTCCACCAGCTGGTCGCGCCAGGCGATCTCATCGTTCTGAATACGACAAAGGTTATTCGCGCGCGGCTCTTGGGTCACCGGGACTCGGGGGCGCCGGCTGAAATCTTCCTGCTGCGACAGATCGACGAATATCGGTTCGAGGCCATGGTCTCGCCTGGTGGCAAGCTGCATCCCGGACGCATCGTACATGT